>WNGK01000944.1_pt1 | contig 30721 bp, 29 predicted proteins | sample 5400601 | NCBI WGS metagenome assembly WNGK01 (sample SAMN13153376, study PRJNA577476) | soil metagenome | isolation source: 60 cm soil or saprolite under Garry oak tree replicate 1 | place: USA:California | collected 2016-06-15 | reverse complement strand
GGGCTCGAGGCCTATGCCAGCGACCTGAACCCGGTGGCGGTGCTGATCTGCAAGGCCATGATCGAGATCCCGCCGAAGTTCGCCGGCAAGCCTCCGATGAACCCCGAGTGGCAATCGAAGAGCGATGAGGAGAGGTCCCTCGGCTCCTGGCGGGGTGCCCAGGGCCTCGCCGAGGATGTCCGCTACTACGGCCAGTGGATCCGTGACGAAGCGGAGAAGCGCCTCGGCCACTTGTACCCCAGGGTCGAGATCACGTCCGAAATGGCGAAGGAGCGGCCGGACCTCAAGCCTCTCGTGGGCGGCAAGCTCACCGTGATCGCCTGGCTGTGGGCCCGCACTGTCAAGAGTCCCAACCCGGCCTTCGGTCAGGTGGACGTGCCCCTGGCCTCCACGTTCATGCTCTCTATGAAGCCCGGCAAGGAGGCCTATATCGAGCCGGTTATAGAGGACGGCGGCTACCGCTTCACGGTCAATGTGGGCAAGCCTAGGGAGGCGGCGGCGGCCAAGAACGGCACCAAGCTCTCCCGCGGGAGCTTCCGCTGTCTGATGTCCGGTGTGCCATTTCGTTACGAGTACATCGATGACGAGGCGAACGCTGGACGTATGGGCGAGCAGTTGATGGCGGTCGTCGCAGAGGGTCACCGGACTCGCGTGTTCTTGCCGCCGACGCGCGATATTGAGGCGGTCGCGCGTAGCGCCCAGCCGACGTGGAAACCGGATTTGCCAAGTCGAGGAACGTGGGCGAGTAACGCGCAGGGTCGTCGTTATGGGTTCAGAACCTTCGGCGACTACTTCACGCCTCGCCAGCTCGTGGCGCTGACGACCTTCTCTGACTTGGTGCGGGAGGCACGCGAGTGGGTGCAGCGCGACGCGCTGGCCGCCGGTCTGGCCGATGACGCCAAGCCCCTACGGGATGGCGGCACCGGCGCAGTAGCGTACGGTGAGGCGGTAGCTGTCTATCTTGCGTTTGCAGCGGACAAGGCCGCTGAAGGGAGTACAACGATCTGCACGTGGAGCCCCTTGCCCTCAAAGCTTCATGTGGTCAGCATGTTTGGCCGGCAGGCTATCCCGATGGCTTGGGATTATGCGGAAGCCAACGTGTTTGCGGACTCCTCGGGCAATATTCTTCGGATGTGTGATCTCGCGGCGTCTGTATTGGAACGGCAGTGTTCATCGGAGGTGACACCCGGCCAGGGCAGTCAAGTTGATGCAGCGCAACTGGTTCTTCGTTGGCCCCGGGTAGTGTCGACCGATCCGCCCTACTACGACAACATCGGATACGCCGACCTCTCGGACTTCTTCTACGTATGGCTCCGCCGCGCGCTGCAACCTGTCTTCCCGGACCTCTTCGCCACGCTGGCGGTGCCGAAAGCGGAGGAGCTCGTTGCCACACCCTACCGCCACGGCAGCAAGGAGAAGGCGGAGGCATTCTTCCTTGATGGCATGACACAGGCCATGCATCGCCTCGCGGAGCAGACTCACCCGGCCTTCCCGGTCACCATCTACTACGCTTTCAAGCAGTCCGAAAGCGAGAGCGATGCAGGCATTGCCAGCACCGGCTGGGACACCTTCCTTGCGGCGGTGATAGGCGCCGGGTTCTCCATTAGCGGCACATGGCCGGTCAGAACCGAGAGGGCCGGTGGTTTTCGGAACAAGGACCAGAACGCCCTCGCCTCCAGCATCGTCCTCGTCTGCCGCCAGCGCGGGGGGGAAGCACCCACTGCCACACGGCGGGAGTTCATCGCCGCGCTCAAGGCCGAACTGCCCATCGCGCTCACCCACATGCAAGCGGCCAACATCGCCCCGGTAGATCTAGCCCAGGCGGCCATCGGGCCGGGCATGGCCGTATACACCCGTTACGCGAAGGTAATGGATGCTGAGGGCGGGCAGCTTCCGGTCCGCACGGCGCTCGCCCTAATCAACCAGACCCTCGACGAGGCGCTCACCGAGCAAGAAGGGGAATTCGACGCAGACACGCGCTGGGCGCTCGCGTGGTTTGGGCAGTCCGGGTTCGCCTCAGGCGACTACGGCGTGGCCGAGACGCTGTCCAGGGCTAAGAACACCAGCGTCGCCGGCATGGTCCAGGCGGGCATCATTGAATCTGGTCACGGCAAGGTACGGCTACTCCGTCCCGACGAACTACCCGAGGACTGGGATCCGGCAACTCTCCCGCGCCTGACGGCGTGGGAGACAGTGCACCACCTGATCCGCGCACTTGAAGCGGAGGGCGAAGGCGCGGCGGCGGTGCTGGTGGCCGAGCTCGGCTCCAAAGCCGAGATCGCCCGAGAACTCTGCTACCGCCTGTACACCATCTCCGAGCGCAAGAAGGGCGCGGCCGACGCGCTCTCCTACAACGGCCTCGTGCAGGCATGGCCGGAGATCGAGCGGCTCGCGGCCTCGCCCAGGAGAGGTCCGGGGCCCACCCAAACCCGGTTCGGGGAGTAGACGATGGCGACGGCGAAGACCGAACGGGCCAAGAACCTGGAGCGGATGGGCGGGGCGCTGGCGCTTGTCCAGCACGGTCTGCGCCCCTTCGTCGAGCGGGAGGTGAAGGCGACCTACGGAGGCAAGTACGACCAGGTTCTCCGGGAGACGCTGGCCAACGAGCGCGGTCAGTTGGCGAAGGATCCGCTCAGCGACGTGTACCTGCTCCTGCGGTTGATGTGGGACCAGTGGAACCAGGTGTTCCGCCGCACGCTGGGGCCGTCGGAACGGTCCCACGTGAAGGAGCTGCAGCAGATCCGGAACGCCTGGGCGCACCAGGACCCCATCTCCCTTGACGACGCCTATCGGGCGCTGGACACGGCGCAGCGTCTCCTGGAGGCGATCTCGGCCGAGGAGGCCGCCGAGGTCGACCGCCTGAAGCAGGAGGTCCTGGCTGAGCGCTACCAGCAGCAGGCCAGACGTGGCGGTGACCAGGCCCAGCTGATCGCGACCGAGGGCCAACCGAAGGAAGGGCTGCGGCCTTGGAGGGACGTCATCACCCCCCACGCCGACGTCGCCTCCGGTCGCTACCAGCAGGCGGAGTTCGCCGCCGACCTGAGCCAGGTCTACCGGGGCGACGCCTCGTCCGAGTATGGGGACCCGAAGGAGTTCTTCGGGCGCACCTACCTTACGGACGGCCTTCGGCAGCTCCTGATCTCTGCCACCGAGCGGCTAGCCGGGACCGGCGGCGAGCCCGTGGTCGAGTTGCAGACCAACTTCGGCGGTGGAAAGACGCACGCCCTGCTGGCCCTCTACCACTTGTTCTCCGGGGTTGCTCCCGAGGACCTCGCCGGCATCCCCGAGGCACTCGCGCAGGCGGGCATCTCCACGTTGTCCGCGGTACGGCTCGCGGTCCTGGTCGGGACGGCCATCTCCCCGGGCAAGATCCATGAAAAGCCCGACGGCACCCAGGTTCACACCCTGTGGGGCGAGCTTGCCTGGCAGCTCGGCGGCAAGGATGGCTATGCACTGGTCGCGGAGGCCGACCGGACCGCGACGAACCCGGGGGATGCTCTGGTCGCGCTGTTCAAGTCCTCCTCGCCCTGCCTGGTCCTGATCGACGAGTGGGTGGCTTATGCCCGACAGCTGCGTGGCACCGAGACCCTCCCGGCGGGCACCTTCGATACGCACTTCACATTCGCCCAGGCGCTGACCGAGGCAGCAAGTGCGGTGGACGGGACGTTGGTGGTCGTTTCCATCCCAGCCTCCGAGTCGGCCAAGTCCCACATGAAGGGCGAGGCGGAGGTCTCCGACATCGAGATAGGGGGGGAGGGCGGCCGCGAGGCCCTCGACCGACTGAAGAACGTGGTCAGCCGCGTCGCGTCCTCGTGGCGGCCCGCCAGCGCCGAGGAGAGCTTCGAGATCGTCCGCCGACGGCTGTTCGACGAGGTCGGGGACCTCGAGAGCCGGGACGCCGTCGTCAAGGCCTTCGCCGACCTCTACAAGCGCCAGCATCAGGAGTTCCCGTCGGCATGCAAGGAGAAGGCGTATGCGGACCGCATCGCCGCCGCCTACCCCATTCATCCGGAGCTGTTCGACCGCCTCTACGACGACTGGTCGAGCCTGGAGAAGTTCCAGCGAACCCGCGGGGTCCTCCGGCTGATGGCCGCGGTCATCCACGCGCTCTGGGAAGGCCAGGACTCGAGCCTGCTGATCATGCCGGGCACCGTGCCGATCGTGGACTCGGCCGTGCAGTTCGAGCTGACGCGCTACCTGTCGGACAACTGGGTGCCGGTGATCGAGAAGGACGTGGACGGACCGAACTCCCTGCCGCTGGCCATCGACCGCGCCAACCCGAACCTGGGTCGGTACTCTGCCACCCGACGGGTCGCCCGGACGATCTACCTGGGGTCGGCACCCACGGTGACGACGGCGCACCGGGGCCTGGAGGATCTGAGCATCCGGCTCGGCTGCGTCCAGCCGGGGGAGAGCCCCGCGGTGTTCGGCGACGCGCTCCGACGTCTGACCGATGGGGCGCTTCACCTGTACTCGGATCGCAATCGCTACTGGTTCTCAACCCAGCCGACGGTGACGAACCTCGCCCAGCAGCGCGCGGAGACCCAGAGGGACGAAGACGTGCAGGTGGAGATCGAGCGTCGGCTCCGGGCGGATCGTTCGCGGGGCGAGTTCGCCGGGGTGCACATCGCCCCCGACGGTGGTTCGGAGGTGCCCGACCAGCCGGAGGCGCGGCTGGTGGTCCTCGGTCCCTCGCACCCCCACGCGGGGAGGGCGGGCGGCAAGTCACCGGCCCTCACGGCCGCGAAGGCCATCCTCGACCAGCGCGGTCACGGTCCCCGTGGCTACCGGAACGCGCTGATCTTCGCCGCCGCCGACAAGGCTCGGCTGGAGGACCTCGACGACGCCGTCCGCAGCTACCTGGCGTGGACCTCAATCGACGTAGACAAGGTCGAGTTGAACCTGGACCAGCACAACCTCAATCAGGTCGCGACCAAGACCAAGCAGTTCGACGAGACGGTTGACCAGCGGGTGCGCGAGACCTATCAGTGGCTCCTGGTCCCATCCCAGCCCGATCCCAAGGGGGAGGCTGGATGGGAGGAGGTGAAGGTCCAGGGCCAGGAGGCCCTCGCGGTCAAGGCGAGCCGGAAGCTGATCGCGGAGGAGATGCTGATCACCGCCTTCGCCGGCACGCGCCTGCGCCACGAGCTGGACCGGATCCCGCTGTGGCATGACGACGACATCGGGGTGCGGGCGCTGTGGGAACTGTTCGCCCAGTACGTGTACCTGCCGCGCCTGCGCGACCAATCGGTGTTCGTCGGTGCCGTCCAGAGCGGGGTTGGGAGTCTCACCTGGAATCCGGACACGTTCGCCTACGCTGAGGGCTACGACGAGCAGGCCGGTCGATACCTGAGCCTTGTCGGTGGCCAGCACTGCACCGTGATCCTTGACAGCAGCAGCCGCCTGGTGAAGCCCGACGTCGCCGCGAAGCAGGTGAGCGAGGAGGCGAAGGCGCGGGGCCAGGAGGGTGCCGCGAAGGAAGCGGACGGTCGAGAGACAGACACCTCAGAGACGACCGGGACGCCGGCTCCTCCGCCCAGCCGAGTCGTACTTCGCCGATTCCACGGCTCGGTGTCCCTCGATCCCGTGCGGGCGAACAAGGAGATCGCCGAGATCGTCGACAGCGTCGTTCAACACCTGATCGGCCAGGGAGAGGTCGAGCTCCGCCTCGAGGTCGACGCCAAGATGCCCGAGGGCGTGCCGGACAACGTCGTGCGCACGGTGAACGAGAACGCCAAGGTGCTGAAGTTCCGTTCGTTCGGCTTCGAGGAGGAGTAGCCGAGAGGCGCTCCGACTGGAGAGGGCAAGTGTCCCATCGTCCCGCGAGTGCCATCCCGCCGAGGCCGGACTCCCCTGGAGAAGCCATCGGCGAGTCGGCCCCCACCCCAAGTCTCGGGCCCGGTAGGGACTCACGGGAGATTCTCCAGCGAGCTCGCGCGTTGCGAGGATCAGCCATCGAGGCGATGGCGACCGTCGAGAAGCGTCGAGCTGATGCTCGCCTGGCCTACGACACGGTCCGCGACGAGATCGTCACCCGGGAGATCGCCGCCATGCCCATCGGGCGACTCCGGGAAACGACCCAGGGCCGCCTTCGCCTGGGCGCGCTGGAGAGGGCTGGCTACCGCACGGTCGGTTCGGCGGCGGCGGCTGGCCCGCAGCGGCTGCAACAGGTCCCAGGCGTAGGCCCCCAGACGGCCTACCAGGTGGTGGCCGCCGCCCGTCAGCTCGAGGCAGCCATGCGAGAGGGCGTCCGCGTCCGGTTCCATCCTGACAACCAGTCCACATCCGAAACCGCCCTCCTCATCGCTCTTCGCGCGTACGACATGGTGGCGCGGAGCCTCTTGCCGATGAAGGGCGAGCTCCAGCACGTTGGCCGAGAACTGGAACGTCTCCTCGAGGAGGCCAGGCCGGCTGGCAGCCGGGCGCGGTGGCTCTTCTCGGGCCGCCAGCGAAAGAAGACGGCCCGAGATGCGATGGTGTCCATCGATGCGTTTCTCGCCACCCCGGACACCGATGCGCTGGAGTCGAAGCTATCGGGAGCCGTCCAGTCCTTCCGGCACTACCGACTGGATCGGTCGGACCCGTGGCCCGAGTACGAACAGCGCCCGGTCGCCTTCAACGGGTTGCTCATCGAAGTTGGGGAGATCGCAAGCGATGAAGAGGCAGTCCAGGGGTTCGTCCCGGCTGAGATCGCGGCGAGAGTCCAGGAGCAGGCCCTGGACGCATCCTTGCTCAACGTTTCGCTCCGCGGCTACCAGGCTTTCGGCGCCAAGTTCGCCCTGGTGCAACGCAAGGCGATGTTGGGTGACGAGATGGGCCTCGGAAAGACGATCGAGGCTCTTGCTGTCATGGCGCATCTCCACGCCGACGGAGAGCGGCATTTCCTCGTGGTGTGCCCGGCGAGCGTCCTGGTCAACTGGCAGCACGAGACCGAGCGCCACAGCAGGCTGTCCGCTCACCGGCTTCACGGTGGGGACCGGTACCGAAACTACGGCACGTGGCTGCAGCGCGGAGGTGTCGCCATCACCACCTACGACTCCTTGAAGTCCGTCGGACTCGACGGCGTCCGAATCGGACTGCTCGTGGTCGATGAGGCGCACTACGTGAAGAACCCCTCGGCCCAGCGAACCAAGGAGGTTCGTCGCTGGGCCATGAACACCGAGCGAGTCCTCTTCCTCACGGGCACCCCCATGGAGAATCGAGTCGACGAGTTCCGCACGCTGGTCGCCCACCTCAATCCAGAGGTTGCCCGCCGTATCCCTTCGATGGCGGGGCTGGCTGGAGCCACGGCCTTCCGGAAGGCTGTTGCCCCGGCGTACCTTCGACGGAACCAAACCGATGTCCTCGACGAGTTGCCGCCGCTCATCGAAACGGAGGATTGGGTGGAGCTGGAGGCCGAAGACGCGATTGCGTACAAGGCGGCGGTGGCCTCGAAGAACTTCATGGCCATGCGCCGGGCTGCCTACGTCCCGGAAACGCCGGCGGGGTCATCGAAGCTGGCTCGGCTCGTCGATATCACCGACGAGTCGCTATCGAACGGCCGCAAGGTCGTCGTGTTCTCGTTCTTCCTGGACGTGCTGGCTCGGGTCACATCCGTGCTCGGCGACGTGACGGTTGGCCCCCTGATGGGCGGTGTCCCACCTTGGCGCCGGCAGGAGATGGTCGACGACTTCACCAGACGGTCCAGCCCTTCTGTCTTGGTGAGTCAGATCGAAGCAGGCGGGGTGGGGCTGAACATGCAGGCGGCCTCCGTCGTGGTTCTGACCGAACCGCAATGGAAGCGCACGACGGAGGATCAGTGCGTTGCTCGGGCGCATCGCATGGGGCAGATTCGGACGGTCGAAGTGCACCGCCTGCTCGCCGAGGACAGCGTGGATCAGCGCATGCTCGAGGTCCTGGCCAGGAAGAAGCTGCTCTTCGACGAATACGTGCGGCAAAGCGCAGTCAAAGAGGCGAGCCCCGCTGCCGTGGATGTGTCGGACCTGGAAGTGACGAGAGAGGTTGTGACGCAAGCCGAGGCAGAGCGCCGGATCATCGAACTCGAACAGGCCCGTTTGGGGCTCGATTCGGTGCCCACCTAATCTTGGCGGTGTCGGGCTTGCACCGTGCCCCACAGAGGAAGACTCCCAATCCCGTGGAGGGGGTCGGATCGACCGTACCATTTCAAGCGGTCCGGATTCCCTTGGTCACATCGAGTGGACCGTCGTCGTCACGAACCCAAGCGCCGCAACGTGTTGCTGCTGGGGCCTCCGGGGGTGGGCAAGACCCACTGTGAGACTGCCTCCACGGTTCGACGGTGAACCGGTGTCAGGATCGGGCCGGCAGGGAGGCGCATGACCCGAATGAGTCATTGGCTCGCTCTCGGGCGATGCCCTCGCGTTGGATCTGTCTGCTCCTGCCTGCCGGCACCGGCCCGGGTCCATCGCGATGTTGGCCTGATCAGAAGCCTGTCCGCCTCCCGGCGTGACCCATCAGAGTCCTGCCACGCGGTGTCCTGTGTCCCGGGCCGGCCACCGACAGGGGGAGCCCCCCCGGAAAGGAGAGCTGCCTTGGGCATGCTCGCACAGCGCGTGGACCACGTCATCGGAGTGGACACCCACCGGGACTCGCACACCGCGGCGGTGCTCGACACCACCGGCGGAGTGATCGCCGATCTCACAGTCCCCGCCGACGCCTTCGGCTACAAGCGGGTCCTCGCCTTCGGCCGAACCCATGCTCCAGAGCGGCGGGCCTGGGCCATCGAGGGGACGGGCAGCTTCGGATCGGGGCTGACCACCTTCCTGTTGGAGCAGGGCGAGTGGGTCGTGGAGATCGACCGCCCTGCCAGGCCCGCGCGGCGCAACGGCGCCAAGTCCGACGAACTCGACGCGGCTCGCGCAGCCCGGGAAGCGCTGGCCAGGGACCACCTCGCTCAGCCCAGGTGCCGAGGCGACCGCGAGGCGATCCGAGTCTTGCTAGTGACCCGCAACGGCGCGGTGGTGTCCCGGACCCGGGCCATAGCTCACCTGAAGGCCCTGCTGGTGACGGCTCGAGAGCAGCTGCGCAACCACTTCCGGAACATGAGCACAGACGACCAGGTGATCAGATGTTCCAGGCTTCGGACGGCCCCGACGCAGGCCTCCGAACACCGCTCGACCATCATGGCCATGCGGTCGACGGCCAGGCGGATCCTCGCGCTGGAGGCCGAAGCCAACGACCTGGAGTCGGAGATCGAGAGGCTGGTCAAGGGCGTTGCGCCGTGGCTACTGGAGGAGCGAGGAGTAGGTGCGTTCAGCGCTGCCCAGGTCCTGTGCAGCTGGTCGCACCCGGGACGCCTGCGGTCAGAAGCGGCGTTCGCGGCGCTCGGCGGCTCTGCTCCAGTTCCCGCCTCCTCCGGCCAGACGGTCCGTCACCGGCTGAACCGAGGCGGCGACCGTCAGCTCAACCGCGCCCTGCACACGATCGTGCTCTCCCGCCTCGCCCACGATGATGAGACTAAGGCCTACGCAGCCAGACGACGAGCTGAGGGGAAGTCGCCGCGAGAGATCAAGCGATGCTTGAAGCGGCACCTTGCCCGGCGTCTGTTCAAGCTCCTCGAGACCTCCGCAGGAGGTGCTTGACAGTCATAGAAGCATCTTGGCCATCGGGTTGGGCATCTCCGCCACCGAGGCCGGGTACCGGACCTACTTCACCACCGCCTCGGATCTGGTGGCCGGGCTGCGGAGCGCCCACTTGGAGGGCAACGCCGGGGCCAAGATGCGGACCTACACCGGGCCCTCGGTGCTCGTCGTCGACGAGCTGGGGTACCTCCCGATGGACCAGACGAGCGCCCACTGGATCTTCCAGGTGGTGTCCCGCCGCTACGAGCGGGGCTCGATCGTGCTCACGTCCAACCGGGGGTTCTCCGACTGGGGGGCGGTGTTCGCCGACCAGGTGGTGGCCGCGGCCATCCTGGACCGTCTCCTGCACCACGCCACCGTGGTGAACATCAAGGGCAAGAGCTACCGGATGCGCCGGCACCAGGCCCAACTGGACGGCGGGAACGAGCGGCCTACGATCTGACCGGAGTCTGCACTCTTCGTGATCGACTCCCTGCACTATTCGTGATCGCCAACACCCTCGCCCTCGTTGTACCCAACATGTGATTGCTGTACAGGATGCTGCAACGGGAGCGGGGACTTGGTCTCGAAGCGTTCCGTTCCTACGGTCCTTGGTTGGGGGTGTAGGCCCCCGAGGGCGTCTCGGGATCCACACCGACCCGGCGCAGCAGGATGTATCGCTTGAAGTTCGGATCCCGGAAGGAGAAGGAGACGACGTCGCGGATCCGGCCCCGCTCTTCCAGGGGGCTCCCTTCCATCCCCAGGATTCCCTCGATCGTTTGCCGTGTATCGTCCGGCGAGACTCCCTCCTGCTCTAGGTCGCTGCAGCAGACGGCCGAGGAGATCACTCCTTCGGGGCGATGGGCGATCCGTCCGAGGATGTGGGCGGTCAAGGGATCCTGCATTGTGATCTGGTTGAGGGCCTCCTCCCATATCCTGTTCTCGGCAAAAGTGGGAAGGGCGTCCAGGAGGGCGTGGACGCCTGCGCCATCAACCACACGGAGCGGATCCCCCCGCGGCACGCTCCTAAGGTCCAGGAACCGCCGCAGGTCCTCGGCGGCCTCGAGCCGCTGGTTCACGAGGGCCTTAGCCAGAGAATGACACCAGAAGGGAGACCCGTGGGAGTTCGCCACGATCTCATGTTGGGCGCTCGGGGTGAACACCAGATAGGGGGACAGGACGTAGTCCCCTATCGCCAAGATGCCGAGCAGTTCGTCCTGAGCCATGGGGGCCAAATTTATTGCGTGGGTGTCCCGGGCCACCGAGGCGTGCTGGCCGATCAGCTCCAGAGTCGTAGTGGCGATGCCCATGAGGGCGAACCGGACCCTGCCGACGGTCTTCAGGTATTGCGAGATGTTAGCCCGGTCTGGGATCGTCTCGAACTCGTCGATCAGTACCAGCAGTTCCTCGTCGTGGGCGTCGGAGTAGCGCTGGACCGCGATCTCGAACCCCTCCTTGACGTTGAGCGGCTTCGGAGGGACGTAGACTTCCTTCGTTTCGCCCGAAGCCGTTAGCACCTTGTCGAACCCGATCTTCGAGGCGACCTCCACCTGGTCTGGCTCGTTGGGGAGATAAGCGAGCAAGCCCGGCCCGAACTCTCGGTCGCGCCGCCGGGTCAGGACCAGACGGATCACCTCATCCAGCGGGCGGGTGAACCCGTCCACCCAGATAACATTGAAGCTGGTCGTGCTGCTCCCGATGCCAAACACTATGCCCTTCTTCACGAGGTAGGACCGTAGGCCGTAATAGTCGAGGATCCGCAGGTCCCCGCTAGCCACAGCGTGGAGCATCCGGGCCAGCGAGGATTTGCCTGAGCCGCGCTCGCCGAACACGATCATGTCAGCGCCGGCCGAAAGCAGGGCGTTGATCATCTCCTCTAGCGGCTTGTAGCGTCCCGCGAACTTCGCCCGGTGCGTGACCGGGCTATTCGGGGTGAACACGTTGAGGATGTCCTCACGTGAGGACCGACGATTGATTCTCTTTAGATCCTTGGCTCGCTCGCCAAGCCCTCCAGTCGTGGCTCCCGGGTCGTCCAAGCTCTACCCCTATTATTCGACAGTGTTACCCTGCGCGCCAGTCTGACAATGTACCCAGCGCGGCGGGTTCGTCAAGGTGCTGGCCCGGGGGAAGCGTCTCGGCGCAGATCCAATCGCACTACGGGCACCACCAGTCGCTCTCGCGGACCGTAGATTTCAGCCGCCGGGTGAGCGGATTGGCACAGCATGGACACAGCGTGGCCGGTACGTGTCCCGGCGTTGGGCCCGCGTGCTACCTCTCTCGTGTAGGAAGGCTCGTTGAGTTCCCGCGAGCGCGACGGCTGATGGGGTCGAGGCCGCACTCCGAGCAGGTGGGATCGGCCCGGGGTAGATCGAACCGGACGTCGCGGTCGCGAGGAACAAACCGCAGGTACTCGAGGGTGGCGTCGTCGTGCGTCAGCCCAGTCCAGGCGAACATGAAGTCGTTGGCGGCTTGGCTTGCGACGGTGGCGTTCATCGTAATGACGCTCGGGGCCAACACGGCGGGATCGTTGACGTAGCGCTGGGCTGCGCGCTCACGGGGGGTGGCCGCCTCGCGCTGGAGCCCCTCGGCGGAGATCAGGCCGTTGCACCAGAGACATCCGCTGTCCGGCGTGACCGTTCGGGCGACGCTGTAGACGTCGATGAGTTCCCCGGCCCCGGCGCTCGCCCTCACCTTGGCCCCGACCTGTACCCCCGGGATCAGGTACTGGTGGACGAGGGCATTGAAGACGAGGCGCGCCTGCATGGTGTCCGCCGCCAGGAAGAGGTAGTCGCAGTCCACGAACCTCTGCGCCACGGAGCGCTCCACGATGTCGCCGACGATGGCGTCCAGGCGACACCGCCGGTTGGCCCTCCGGGCCAGCCTCCGGGCGATGCTGATCTTCGGTGTGGCGAGGCGCCTCCCGATGTTGCGGATCCACTCGGGGCGCCCCGCCTCGGTGAGGAACGTGCGGGCGTCGAAGCGGGTGGAGCCAACGACCCGCGGAAGGTTCGTGATGTCGATCCTTTCGGGGTCGGCTGCGACGATCCAGCCCACCCCGAGCCGGGCCAAGTACTCGATCAGCAGGGAGCCGACGCCACCCGCCCCGATCACGCCGATCTTGGCGCTGGCCAGAAGGGCCTGGCCGGCGTCGCCGAAGAGCCGGGCCTGACGGTCGTACGTCTCGTCCCGCCCGGGCGGAAGGGGAGGGGGCGAGGACCAGAGGGGCTCGATCCCGGCGCCAAGGATCCGCGTCTCGGCGAGTTCGACGCGGATGTCCCGCGAGAGCCAGATATCACCAGCAACGGCCCGCCGGGCGATGACCAGGGCTCCCACCGGTTGCCCCCGAGCGACATCCAACAGGGCCGGGTAGCCGCGTTCGTGAGATCGGAGATCGTCCACGCTGAACCCGACGTGGTCGTCGCCCCCGTGGTTGTGGACGGCGAGGTAGGCGAGGCCGTCCTCACGACACCGGAGGATCTTGTCGAGGATGAACTCCCCTCGGAGCATCCGGTAGCCCCGGGTTCCCGGAACGTAATCGACCCCGTCCGCGGCGGGGAACAGCTCCCGGCCGAGCAAGCGGATGCTACGGCTCGTCCGCGCAACTCCGCAGACCAGCACCGCGCCGTGCTCCTCCCCGTCTCCGGGAAACAGATGGGTCCAGAGCTGAGACTGCAGGCTCTTCGCCATGACGAGGGAGCACGGGGGAGTCACGGGCGCGACCTCAGCCACATCAGGACCTTCTGGAGCTTGAGCGCTGCGGTGTCCCGGCGGGGGTCCAGGTTGTTGGAGCGCCGGGAGATCTGAACGGTCGGCCGGTCCTCGAACGTGGTGGGTGACATGGCCTCCCCCAGCGGCTGGCCGTCCCTCCTGGTGAGGTCCCCTCGGACGTAATGCGGGTAGACGTCCGCGTAGGGGTATTGGAAGGTGATCCGAAACCCAACCCAGGTGGTGTCCTGCGCGTAGGCGGCTCCGAGCTGAACGTTCTCCACGATGACATACGCGCCGCCCTCACCGTCGTCCCGCACGGAGATCCGGGCCTCCGGCAGCGAGGCCCGGATCTCCTCGATGGCCCGTTCGATCGCGGGCTTGATGGGAGCCTCCTAGGAGTTGTCGTCGTTCGGGATCGCCACGAAGCGCGAGCCCTTGTGCACGGTCACCGTGTCGGTGTCGCCAATGATCCTGGTCCGCCCACCGGGCAGCTCCTCGGAGAGGATGAAGTCCAGCTGGATGTCGACGTGCTGTGCGACCGCGGCCTCCTTGATCTCCAGGCCGGTCGTCCGCGGACCCTCCACGGTCACCGGCTTGTCGTTGACCGAGATCTCGACCGGATGGGGTCGGTGCTGGGACTCGGCCTCCTGCTCTGACAGCATGGTCTTGCTCCCTCCTCCGGTTGCCGAACCGGTGTAGGATTGCCGTTGTCAAATTGCAGACTAGCACTCCGATTGCAAGATCGCAACCACGGCGAGAAACGAGGGCGCGGATGGAGGAGCGGGGACACTTCGACGCCGCTGGATTCTTCAGCGCGTTGGACTCGGAGCGGGCGGCCCGTGGCCTGACCTGGAAACAGGTGGCGGCTCAGGCGCGGGTGAGCGCCTCGACCCTCACCCGCATGGGACAGGGTCGGCGCCCCGACGTCGACAGCCTCGCCACCCTGGTGAGCTGGTCAGGTCTGGATCCGAGCCGGTTCATCCGCTCGTCCAGGTCGAAGGCCGAGCCGGGGGCCCTGGCGATGATCTCGACCTACTTGCGGAGCGATCCGAACCTTACCAACGAGGGGGCGGCAGCCCTCGATGAGCTGATCAAGGCGACCTACGAGCGGATCCGGAAGCGCGATGGAACTACGACGAGGGTTCAAGAGCGAAGCGAGTGACATCGCGCGGGAGGTCCGCGGAGAGCTGGGTCTTGGCATGCTCGAGCAGCTCGATCCGTGGTTGCTCGCCGAGCATTTGGCCATTCCCGGTGATGCCGATGTCCGATCTGGTCGAGGAGGCTCCCTACCCTGTCAAGTACTTCAGCCAGGTGGAGGCGGGCGCGTTCTCCGCGGTGACGGTGTTCCGTGGATTCGCGCGGCTGATCGTGTACAACGACGCGCATACCCCGGGCCGTCGGGCCAGCGACATCACCCATGAGTGCTCGCACGGGTTGCTCCTGCACGAGCCCATGCCGGCGCTCGACGGTGCGGGCTGTAGGAACTGGGACCGGGCGGCCGAGGACGAGGCGCAGTGGCTGGCAGGGGCTCTTCTCATCACCGAGGAGGCCGCCCTGATGATTGCCCGGCGTGGCATGAGCCTTGCCGAAGCTGCCCTGGCGTTCGGGACGAGCGAGCCGATGGTCCGGTTCCGAGTGAACGTGACGGGGGCACGTAAGCGCATCGCCCGAGCCCGTCGGCGAGGCTGAGCGCCGGAGCGGCTCTCAGCTATTCGATTCCTGTCGCTGGACTGCAAAGCGAGGTGGCGGCACATGATAGTCCGTAGGCTTCCGGTCGTCGTGGTCTCAGGCTCCCTGCGTGCCAGGCGAACCCGCAAGCGCCAGTCGACTCACCCTTCAACGTGCCTTCGGAGAAGTGATCCGAGCAGCCCGGGCCGAACGAGGCCTCTCGCAGGAGCGGCTCGCCCACGACTCCGGGTACGACCGAACCTATCTCGGCCTCCTGGAACGGGGACAGCGGAATCCCTCGCTGCTCACGGTGATCCGCGTGGCCTCCGTGCTCGGGATGAAGCCGTCCGAGCTGATCCAGCGAGTCGAGGATCGCCTGGGCCGGCGACTCAAGGAAGTGGGGAGGCCGAAAGCGCCCTGAGCAGAGCGTGCCTGGACCCTAATCAAGGTAACGATATACTTGACACACCAGGCGGTGAGTAGTAGACTCACCCCATGAGCAAGGCGGGCAAGCTCCCCGAGACCCTGATCGAAGCCATCCGGTACTTCGCGGACCTGGACGTGGCGAACGAGTACGTCGCCATGCTCAGGTGGCCGAACGGCCCGGAGTGCCCGACCTGCGGCGGCAAGGAGCTTGGATACATCAGCACCCGTCGCCTGTGGAAGTGCAAGAACAAGGAGTGCCGCCGTCAGTTCTCGGTGAAGGTCGGAACCATCTTCGAGGACTCCCCGATCCCGCTGGACAAGTGGCTCGCCTCGATCTGGATGATCGCCAACTCGAAGAACGGGGTCAGCTCCTACGAACTCGGCCGGCATGTCGGGCTCACCCAGAAGTCGGCCTGGTTCGTGAACCACCGCATCCGGCTCGCCATGCAGATGGGCTCTTTCCAGAAGTTCTCTGGGGAGGTCGAAGTCGATGAGACCTTCATCGGCGGCAGGGCCCGGTTCATGCACAAGAGCGTCCGGGCTCGCCGGATCACCAGTACTGGCGGCAAAGGACAAGGCCGTAGTGTTCGGCGTGGTCGAGCGGGGGGGAGAAGTTCAGGCGGCAGTGATGCCGGATGTACGCAAGCGGACCCTCGACCGGGCCGTTCGGCAGCGCGTCGAGCCCGGAGCGAGCGTCTACAGCGATGCGACCTACGCCTACAACGACCTGAGCGACGACTACGCGCACGAACCGTTGACCACGCCATCGAGTACGTTCGGGGCCAGGTCCACACGAACACCATCGAGAACTTCTGGTCCCTGCTCAAGCGGGGGCTCAAGGGCACCTACGTCAGCGTCCAGCCGTTCCACCTGTTCCGGTACCTGGACGAGCGGGTGTTCGCCTTCAACCGGCGCGACTTGACCGACCTGGGCCGGTTCTCCCTGGTGCTGGCCCACGTCGCGGGACGGCGGCTGACTTACTCGGTTCTGACGGGCAAGACGACCTAGTTGCGCTTGCGCTGATACCCCTCTGCCACGCGTGAGAGCCATTTTCGGCCGTAGCGCGTAGCATCCTCCAGCGCCTCGAACGGGATGGCGGGGGTCCTCGCTCGGGCCTCCCGGATCAGATCGTCCAGTCGCGTCTGAGCCCGACGGACGCGTTCGGCTTGTTCGCGGATGTCGGCGACGATGTCTTCCTCGACCGGCTGCAGCCTTCGCAATGGGTACTTAGTACACACCATGTTTGCATTTCAGCGCAAGATGAGGTGTACTTAGTGCCCAAATGACAGCGGTGTCATTCCCGGCCGATACACTCGAACAGGCGTTCGGAGCGTCCGGCTCACCGAGAGCCGGGCCCCATCACAGGACGGCTAGGGAGGGGATAGAGTCGCGGCGATGAGCGCTGTATTGGAGCGAGACATCCGGTTCTCGGAGCCTCTTTACACGCCCGACGAGGCTGCCCAGTACCTTCGCTTGCCCGCATCGACGTTCGAGACCTGGGTGAAGGGGTACAGTCGTCGGCGGCTGACCGGTCACGCCACGGTTAGCCCAGGGTTTGTTCATGCCCTCCCGTCGACCCGGCCAGGACAGCCCATCATCCCCTTCATCGGACTCGCTGAGGGCTTGGCTGCCCGAGCGTTCAAGGACGCGGGAGTGCCCACCCATGAGATTCGGGATGTTCTGCCGATCATCCAGCAGGAGCTTGGCGTTGAGTACGCGCTAGCGACGAAGCGCATCTACACCGACGGCCATCGCATCTTGCTCGACTACGCGAAGCAGTCGAGCAAGCCTGAACTCGCCGTGGTCAGGAGCCAGCAAGGTGTCATCTACGAGGTGCTCCAGCGGTACCTACGCCGCGTCGAGTACGACTCCAGTGGGTATGCCTCCCGCTTGACGTTGCCCGGGAGCGAACGGGACGTCCTTACGATCGACCCGAATTACTCGTTCGGCAAGCCCGTCGTCATCCAAGGAAACGCCCGGATGGTAGACATCCTTGATCGGTTCGCGGCGGGCGAGAGCGTGGAAGAAATAGCCGACGACTTCGAGGTGGAACCCCGGGACGTGGTAGACATCGTTCGTGACTACTACCGCGCCAAGTGGTAGCCCGGAGTTCTTCATCGACAAGAGCCTCGGGTCCAAGAAACTGCGCCGTGCTATAGAGGGCGAGGGCTTCGTGGCGCACACCGTCAACAGCGTTTACGGGGTCCACAAGAAGGTGCTGGACCCTACATGGATTCACGACGCAGGAGACAAGGGCTGGCTGATACTGACCAAGGATGACATCCGAACGCCAGAGGTTCAGCTGAGGCACATGGAAGCAGCGAAGGCGAAGGTTTTCTGGCTGCCTGAGCGAGGACTAAAGGCAGCAGTGTTCGTGCCACGATATGTCAAGCATCTGAAGGGGATCATCCGACGCGGCAAGAGGCAGGGACCTTTCATGTACAAGGTTGATGACGATCAGCTTCGGCCAGTCTCCCTACGGCCCCCGGTCCGAGTCCAGACTGGACAGCAGACGAGTATCCTTTAGCCATGAGGCCGGATGGACGATCCTGACGACCGCACGCAATCGGACGCCTCGTCGCGCCGGAAGCCGAGCAGGGAGTTCGACCGCTTCGAGTCTCTGACCCGTCGCCTCCTCGCCGTGCCGAAGAAGGCGATCAACGGCCAGGGCGAGCGGCAGAAGGCGAAGAGGGCGAAGAGGTCGGCGGGCTAATCCTCCGCCGTGTCCTCGGTCTCCGGGTCTTCAGGGACGCCTACGATCCACCACCAGAACCCAACGGTCAGGACCGCCCAGAATTGAGAATCGGCGTCCCCTCCCACAACCGAAGACGCATCGGCCGCCGCTTTGAAACTCCGGATCAGACCTACTCGTCGGCGTGGCATCAGCCCGCGGACGCTAGCCCTGGTGAGCCAAGTATGTCAATGCCCTAATCAACCTCGCCATCCAGGACCGGAGGCCATTTGCGAGTCCGTGACGACTGCTCGCCGTGGGCATGACCTGTGACCACTCGACGCTTACGGGCAAGCCCGCCGACTTCGGCGTGGGTCCTCGTTTACTCGAACAGCAGCCCCTCAGGCGCTTCGACCAACTCATCGGTTACGCTTCCCGTTCCGTCCGAAAGGAGCGCAATGGCTGAGCGAGTGGTGGTGGTCTGTGACGAGTGCGGCCGGCCAGCGCAGGCCTCGGTGACGTTCAAGGTGGCTGGTCGGAACCTGGCCAAGGATCTGTGTCAATCCCATCTCGAGGAACTTGTACGGAATTCCCATCCCCCCAAGCGGGGGCGCAGGCCATCGAGCACAGCGCCGAGGGGCGGTGGGCTACCCAAGAGCTCGGGCAGGCGCCGCGGTCCTGGCTCACGGAAGGCCTCGCCCAAGGCACGAATGCCCAAGACCACGCGCGCGAAGATCACCGATCCCGAGACGCTCAAGAAGCGCCGCGCGGCCCTGGAGAAGGCTCGCCGGGTTCTGGCCGAGAGACGAGCCGCCGCAAAGGCCGTTTGAGCCTGCCCTTCGCCCGGGCCGATCTCTACTTGTGGTAGCACGCCTCATTCCTGCTGAGCATGCCTCCTTAAGGCGTACCCGTCGCTCCTCTCGATGCCCTACGGGGTGCGACAACGGGGCGCGAGGCTAGGGTTTGATCGCCTCGATGAGGTCCCGAAGGGTCGAGTTGGTGCTGCCGATCGCCGCGATGACCGCGAAGATGACCACCTTCAATGCGACGTACTCCACGAGACGCATCGTCCAGATCCCCAGATAGCAGTACCAGTTGGAGCAATTGGTTTTGAAGTTGGGCTTGAGCGCCGTCACCGCGCTGAAGCTGTCGATGACAGGCCGAAGGACCCGCTTGGGTTCGGGCGAAGGCTTCCCCTCCGTATCGGTCTCCGCCTGCCCTCCCCCGGTCGGATTGGCCGCCTCCGAGGGCTGGCCCTCGGTCGGTGGCGGCGCCGGGCGCCCCTTCTCTCTGTGGGCCTCGCCCCACAAGCCCAGGTAGCGGATCAGGATCGACAGGCAGAGCAGCGCCCCCAGCGCCGCGAGGGGGTGCCAGAACAGGACGAAGTAGCCCAGGACCCCCCGGTACAGCAACGGATCGACGATCCAGCGCAGTCCTCCGTTGCCCTTGCTCTCAAGGGCCAGATGACGATACTCGGCCTGGTTGGCCAGGCCGAGATCACCGTCCCCCTTGGCCGTGGCCACCACCAGCTTGAGGGCCCGATCCCGGGTCTTGTCGTTGCGGAACGTCTGGATCTGGGGGAGCGAGATGTCGAGGGAGGACACCGCCACCACGAAATGGTTGATGCCCTCAAGGCACCTGGTGTTGTCCATGGACAGCCCGCCGTCAAGGTTGACGTTCTTCATGTCCAGCTGGCCCTGCAGACGCGCCCCGTCAAGGATCAGGCTCCCCGTGCCGGTCACGTCGTCGAAGTAGGCGGTGGCGTCGAACTTCGCCGAGTCGAAGGACGCGGGGGCATTGAACACCGTCAGGCTGAACACGGCGAACTGGGAGAAGTGGGTGGCGGTGGCGTCCACCCGGCCGCCGAAGGAGGTTCCGAAGAAGGTGGCGTAGTCAGCGAAGCACCGAAAGCGCAGGGACAGGCCCCGGGCGAACCGGACCTGAGCGAAGTCCGCCGGTCCGAAGGCGGCCCCCCCATCAGCTGGGCACCTCCGGCTGGCCTCGGCAGGTGCGGAGCTCCCCGGGTTCGGGAGGGCATTGAATCGCGCCTCGCCCTCGAAGGAGGCCAGGAGGAAGCTCACGCCGCGTAGGAAGTACACGTCGGCGAAGGAGGCGTCGTCTTTGAACCTGGTGCCCTGGAAGAGCGATTGGGGACCCTCGAACCACGCCCGGTCGAACAGCGCACGGTCGGTGAAGGTGGCGAGGGTGAAGTTGACCTGGCCTTCGACGTCGGACCTGTGCTCGGTGGTGGCGACCATCAGGAACTCGTCTTTGAAGTTCGCCCCATGCAGGTCGAGATCCCCCTCGATCCTGCTTCCCGACAGGTCGACGATCTGCTCGAAATCGACGTAGCGCCCGAGGACGCTCCCCGTGAAGGTGCAGTCGAGGCAGCGCAGGGGGACGTCGATGGCCTTGAGCGTTCCCAGGCGGACGGTCCCCTGGATCGTGATGCCATGGCACTCGAACGTGTGATGAGCTGCGAGCTGGGTGATCAGGTGGTTGGCCGTCATGGTCGGGGCCGCCGAGCAGGGGGCCCTGGCGGCCACCGCGGGGCTCGGGCGGGCGAGGAGCGTGGCACCGGCCATGGCGAGCGGGAGCATCCAAGCCCACCGCCGCCATGGCGCCCCAGCCGACCGGGGAAGGGCCCTCATACCAGGCCCGATCCTCCCGCTGGGACGGGCCACCGAGGTCCCTGGGCGGCTCACCCGGCCCTGCGGGTTGGGCCCGAGGCGCTCATCCGCCGCTCTCCTGCTTGGAGAGGAGGCTCAGGATGCGGTCGACGTCCTCCGCGGCGTAGCCGAGCTCTCGCCGGGCGTTCGCGCCGCCGGCCTCCGCCTCGGCGATCCTGGCCTTGGCCCGGGTGGCGGCGTCTCGGATCGAGCGGAGCAGCCCGTGGCCCACTGCGGGGGCCCCCGGGCCAACCGGCTGCCCCGGGCCACTCGTGCCCGGGGGGTCCAGCGGCGCCTGGGTGAGGTCGAAGCAGTCCGCCATGCCGTTGGACTGGGCGTCCCGGTCGGTGAGGGCATCGAGGCCGAAGGTGCGCTCGCAGAACTTGAGCAGGCTGACGTGGGAGTTCTCCTCCGAGGAGACGTGGCCGGCCTTGGCGTAGGGGCTGATCGCCAGGCAGGGCACCCGGGAGCCATACCGGAACGGGTCGCCCGTGAACTCTGGGTAGGCGTCCTGCGGTCGTTGGGCCATGGCCGGGTCCCACCGCTCCTTGACCGGGGGGTCCACGTGGTCGTACCACCCGCCCCAGTCATCCCAGGTCACGAAGATGGCCACCTTCCCCCACAGGCCGCCGTCCACGATGGCCTGGATCTGATCGGCGGTCCACTGCGAGCCCGCCGTGATGTCGTTCTTGGGGTGCTCGCTGAGATCGGAGCCTCGGCCGTCCCCGTAGACCCAGGACACCGCGGGGAGCGTCCCGGCCTGGGCGTTGTGGGCGAAGGTGTCCCGCATGTGGTTGCCGGGGTGCCCGGCGAGGGCCTTCACGAACTGGAAGGCGTAGCCCCCGTAGTTCCCCCAGGTGAGGCCCTTGGCCTCCAGGGCCGCGGGGAGGCAGGGGAGGTCGTAGGCGTCCCCCGGGGTCGGGGTGTAGTGGTGGCTCGGGTTGTTGATGATGGGGGCGTCGGCGCAGATCAGCATGAGGTGGTTCGGGGTGGAGGGCCCGGCCACCTCGGAGAAGTAGTTGTCGCATAGGGTGAAGCCCCGGGCCAGCCCGTAGTAGGCGGGGATGTCGGCCTGGCCGTACCCGACGTGGTGCACCGCGTCGTGGGCCCGGGCCATCCAGGTCTGGTGCTTGTGGTCGGGGTCATCGGGGGGAGGGTTCTGGGCCGGCGGGAGCTGGGTGCCGTCGGCCCCGGGGAAGCTCCCGAAGTAGTTATCGAAGGTGTGGTTCTCCTTGACGATGATCACGACGTGCTCGATCGAGCCTGCCATGGGCCACCTCCCTCTCCCCGGCCCTTGAACTGGGACGGGGCAGCATTGTTCGCCCGCACCGTCACTGGATCGTCACCGGGCGATCAACGCGAATGCCGACGCGAGCCGGGACGGGGCATGGGAGGATAGGATCCACCGCTATGAGATCTTCGCAATTCCGCTCGTCGACCGTTGCTCGAACGAAGTAGGTTGGGGGGCCCGAACGGTTCCGGAGCGGATCCGGTCGGGCCACCGGCGAGGAGTCGACCATGAGCGAGAGCGGCGACGGCGTGGGATCCGCGCAGAAGGCCGAGCGGCGGGCGGCCCGCCAGATCGATGACGAGATGCGCGAGCAGGCCGCGGCCAACCACCAGGCCTTTGAGCAGGCCATCCAGGAGTGGAAGCAGCACCATGACGACGAACCCCAGGCACCACCGAGCCCCGGGTAAGCCCTCCGGTAGCGGGTCTCAGGCGCACCAAACGCTGAAGGCTTCCTCTTACGGCATTCGGAGACGGACAAGACCGCCCCTGCCGGTCCCACGAGAACTGGAGCCCACGATCTAGGTAGTCCGTGATCCGTTATGGGAGGGCGAACCCATAGAGGGCAGCGCTCTCCGCAGCCCCCACATACACCATCCCGTTGGCCACGGCCGGAGAGGAGGCGTCGATGGTGTCCCCGGTCGAGAAGCTCCACAGCTCCGTCCCCGCGGCCTCGTCCAGCGCATACAGGTTGCCGTCGGTGGACCCCGCGTAGACGACGCCGTTCGCGACGGCTGCCGAGGAGGTGATCAGGCTGGCGGTGTGGAAGGTCCACAGCGACGCCCCGGTGAAGGCGTCCAGGGCATGAACGTTCTGGTCATATGCCCCCACGAACACGGCGCCATTGGCCACCGCCGGGGAGGACCACACCTGGTTCTGGACGTTGGCCCGCCATCCCAGGTGTCCGGTGGTGGCGTTCACCGCGTAGACGTAGTCCCCGAGGGTCCCGAAGTACACGGCGCCGTTGGCCACGGCCGGCGAGGACAGCACGGACGCGGGGGTCGAGAAGCGCCATCGCTTCGTCCCCGTCGAGGCGTCCAAGGCGTAGATGCCACCGGCGTCGGTCCCCACGTACAGCACCCCGTTCACCACTGCCGGGGAGGACTCGACGCTCGAGCCCGTCTGGAAGCTCCACACCCTCGCCCCGGTGGCGGCGTCGAAGGCGTACACGTTGCCGTCGAGGGATCCGACGTAGACGACGCCGTTGGCCACGGCGGGAGAGGAACGGCTGGTGCCTCCCACGTAGGAGCTCCACAGCTTGTCTCCGGTGGATGCGTCCAGGGCGTCCAGGTTCCCGTCACCGGGGCTGACATAGACCACGCCGTGGAACACGGCCGGGGCCGTGTACATGGCCAGGCCTCCGCCCGAGGTGAAGACCCAGCGCTGGGTCCCGGTGGTGGGGTCTAGGGCGTAGACGTTGCCGTCCTCCGAGCCCACGTACAGCAATCCGCCGGCCACCACCGGGGATCCCTCCAGGGCCAGCGACACCTGAAAGCTCCACGCTTCCTGGAGCGAGCCGACGTTCGATGGGCTGAGGACGTTTTCCAGGCGGTTGTATCCGCTGTTCGCGTCGTCGGAGTGGAACTTCGCCCAGTCGGTCCGCACGTCAAACGTGGCCTGGGCAGACCGCCCGGAGGACTCCCCGGTGGCCTCCACCGTGTGGGGGCCGGGCAGGGCGGTGGCCGGGACGGCGATGCGGGTGAGGAACCCGCCCCCGGACCCGGTAAGAGCGTGGCGCAGCGAGGCCCGGTCGAAGGTGACGTCGATGACCTCCGAAGGTCCGAACCCCCGGCCCCGCAGCGTCGTGGAGGTGGTGGGCGGGCCGACCGAGCGTCCGAGCTCGATCTTGGGGGTCGCCGGAGCCGCGTCGGCCGGCGCTCCAGGGCTGATCGCCGCCACCAGACACATCAGGGGGACGATGACCTGCCCCGGGCGAACCCTTCTGGCTCCTTGACGTTGCCCCCCCGGAGCCCTCGCCCATGGAGTCAATGAGCGTGGGCAGAGGGGGTGAGGACGACGCGGTCCCATCACGCGAAGTCTCTCTCATGCCGACCCCTGATGGCCAGTGGACGACGATCCCCACGCAAAAGGTCGGACGCGGACTCGACTGACCTGCCGAGCCCGCGGCCAACCTGGGTCTGGGCGCTCGCTACTTTCCGTGACCACGCTTCCCGGCGCTCGGACGCATCGTTGGACATCTTTGGGGACATCCTTCGGATTCGGTTAACGACGCCGCGCAGGAGCGCTCCCATCCAGAACTTGCTTCGCAACCTGCACCCCCCATCTCGGCACGACCTCGTCGGCGGCGCGCCGGGAGGGGCCCAAGCCAGAGAGGGGACCCAGCCTTAAGGTCGGTGAGAGTAGAGACGGCGTCGGGAGTGCCGTCCGGCGAAGCTGCAGGCACGTGATACGCATGGTAAACGCGAGTCCCCCGAGGGAGAAGGATCTCCCCGTATCACTCGGTTCGGAGAAGCTCCGGACGGCGAGTGACGCGGACCCACGGTAGGGAGAGCGCAGAGACGACCACGACTGCCAGGCCAACGGCGGCGGCGGTCAGAGTTAGCTGACGGATTGGCAGCAGCAGAGGTTCCTTCAACGTCCGGAACAGAAGGGCTGTCACGCCCAGCGCCACCCCGGTGCCCAGCGCCAACGCGAAGCAGAGCGGCAACAGAATCTGCAGGATGACGGAGCGACGAATGACGCTCGCGGGAACCCCCAGAGCGGACAAGACCGCGATTGGCCGTCGGCGTTCCATCATCCCGTCGACCGTACTGACGAGCAGGCTTGCTGCGGTAATCATGAGCATCAGGACGGCGATAGCGACCGCGACGCGCGCGAGGTCGGTCTCCTGACGCGATGTTTGCGACGCTGTCTGGCGCAGGGCGCGAACAGTCCGCACGTCGCTGGCTCTCCACGCGAGCGCGGTTCGGACTCGTTCCAGGGTCGCCCCACTGCCATCGTTCGCGATGATCGCCGTTGCATCGCGCTCGTTGATGGCGCCGTTCACCCCGGTCTTGGTGACCTCGACCGCACGGACGCCCGGTACGGTGTTCGCACGTCTGAAATCCTGGCGGGGCTGCTCGCCGTAGTCGTTCGCGATGATCGTCGTGGCGGATAGGTGCGACACCCATGGGGCGAGGTAGCCCTCGCCCAACCTCGCCGAGTCGCGAGCATCCGCTAGCAGAAGGGCCTGGCCGACGCCCAGGAGCGCCACCAGCACCACGATGCCCATCACGACCCGACCGCTCGACGTAGGCTCGGCCTCCAAGTGTCGGGCTCCGAGGAGCGTCGCGGGGGTCGGTGCGCGGCCCGCGATGAGCCTCCCAGCCTGCCATCCGAGCCACGGCGCCATTCCGGCCACCCCTACGAGGATGAGGCTGAGCGCACCGATCACGATCACACCGGGCCACGGACTGGACATCGCCATCACACCGTCTCGTCGTGCCGCCGCGATCAGGAGGACGAGGAATCCAAGCCCCGCGATCACCGGCCAGTGGGCGCCGCGCCGACGACGCGGGGTGCGACGCACGATTCCGAGGGGCGTCACGATCATCGGCCGCATTCCGAGCGAGGTGACCGCAAAAGCGAACAGCGGAACGCCGATGACGACCGCCGCGGCGGCGAGGACTGGCGCTGAGAGATCCGAGGGGATCCAATGGGACTGCACCGCGGGAAGTTCGGCGGTTCCGGCCCTCGCCAGCACAAAGATCGACCAGCCAACCGCACACCCCACCAACGCCAGAAGCGCCGTCTCGATGGCCGCAAGGGCCCGTAACTGAGGACCCGTGGCGCCAGCCAGCCGAATCGCCGCCAGGCGCGACTCGCGCGTTGCGGCCGACAACTTGGTGGCAGTCAGCACGAAGAGCGCGACGGGGAACAGGATGGCGATTGCCGCCATGAAAAGCAGGAGCAGAGATGCGTTGCTCACCTGGCCGCTGCGGTCCACCAAGCCAGGCCCCGGCACGAAGGCTCCGACGTTCACAAGGTCCCTGCGGAGCCACATCGGCGCGCCCACGTACCCGATCGCTTCTGTCGGCTGGAGCAGGCCGTCGGGCGCAACCTCACCGATCAGGCGTCCAGGGATCCGAGCGGCGAGAAGGGCACCGTCGGCCCCATCCAGGATCACCTGAAGGCTCGGCGAAACGAACGCCTCGCCCGCGGACGGCACTCTGGACAGCCCCGGGGGCACGGGCCCGTGGCCGATCCGCTGCACGGCGATGAGGAGCACGTCATGGCCATTGAACTCCGTGCGGAGCGGCCACTGCAGGGTGACGTTCGCGGGCAGCGACCCATCGCCCTGGAGGTCGATGTTGGGGATCCTCGCCTCGACGCGAACGTTGCGCTCGTGGATCGCATGTCCCACCGCGGCTGCCCCCAGTAGCAGCGCGACCCCCGCACCGATCCCCGCCGCCATCAGTCCGAGGCGCGCGATACTGGTCCGCCCTCCGGACGCAGCGACCCTCATCCCGAGACCGAGGAACCGCAGGGTTCTCACGTGAGAGCCGGCGTCTCCGCTAGGCGTCCATCCCGGACGACCAGCTCGCGGTCCGCATACGCTGCCACCCGAGCCTCATGCGTCACGAGCACCACCGTCGTCCCCTGATCACGCGCCGCGGATACGAGGAGCTCCATCACAACCTCGCCGTTAAGGGAGTCCAGCGACCCGGTGGGCTCGTCGGCGAAGATTACCCGCGGCCCAATCGCCAGGGCGCGCGCTACGGCCACGCGCTGACCCTCGCCCCCTGACATCTCGCCCACGCGCTTCCCGGCGTGCTCGATGACATCGAGCCGCTCGAGCCATGCCCGGGCTCGCCCCTCCGCGTCACGGCGTCGCAGCCCAGCAAGTCGCAGACAGAGGGACACGTTCTCAACCGCGGTGAGATCTGGAACGAGCTGTCCGAACTGGAACACGAACCCGAACTCATCCCGCCGCAGCCGGGTGAGGACGGTGTCGGAGAGCGACCCCAGAGCCCGGCCGCGGTAGCGGATCTCGCCCTGGTCCGGTCGGATGATCCCGGCGAGGCATAGGAGCAGCGTCGACTTGCCGGACCCGCTTGGGCCGAGCACCGCGACGACCTCCCCGCCGCGGATCTCCATGGACAGCGCGTCGAGGGCAACGGTCTGTCCGAACCGCTTCGACACGCCATCGGCCACGAGCAGCTGTCCTTCGACTGGCCGCTGCCCTGGTTCGCTCATGGTCCTCACCCTCCGAGGAGCTCATGCCGCAAGCGATCCACGCGGCCGCCAGCGAGTTCGATCCACCGAAGGTCGGCCTCCAGGTGGAACAGTTCGAAGTCACACGCAAGCGCGTCCGTCAGGTCGCCAGCCCGCTTGCGCTCTGTCAGTTCTCGCATCCGGACCAGGTGCATCGCGCGCTGGGCGTCCAGAACCTCCACCGTGGAGCGCCCGGACATCAAGGAGAGGACGACCTTCGTGAACAACGCCTTCCTGCCGAAGCCCGGCGGCGGCTCTGGCTCTGCTAGCCAGCGTTCGAGGTCCATCACCCCCTGGGAAGTGATCACGTAGAGCTTTCGATCGGGACCCTCGCCCGACTCCACGGCAGCCATATCGATCAGCCCGTCCCTGCGCAGCCTCGCGAGGGTCGAGTACACCTGCCCGAACTTCACCGGTTGCGAGCCACCGAACCGACCGTCGTACAGGCGCTTCAGGTCGTAGCCGTGGCGGGGTCGGTCCTCCAGCAGCCCCAGGAGCGCATATCCGAGCGACATGACCAGAGCACTATACACCCGGTGCATAGAAGGTCAGGCGGCACGGGGCAACAGACCACCGCGACGTAGGTAGAGGGGGTTGTCTGGCGCTGTCTTGACACGTCCGTCTGGGCTCGCGACTGTAAGCATCATCGTTCCCCTCTACGCGACCGGGTCTCGCGGCTGGTAACGTCCACGCGGCTAGCGGGGACTGGAGAACGCCGATGAGTGGTTACTCACCGAGAAGACCGTCGGCGTATGGGCTCACCGCAACGGAATGCCGTTGGGTTCACGACCATGGTCAGTGCAGGATGTGTGTCTTCAATCCGGATGGTGATCGGTTCGAGGCTGTCATGACGCGCCACCTGGTGCCTGCTGGGTTCACACGAATGGAATCGCCGCCCACCTCACTTCTTGGTCTTGAGGGGCCTGGGATCGCAGATGGCGACACCAGCCAGCTGTGGGATGCGCTTGGTCTCCCGCAGGGACCCATAGCCGACTACCGCGTGGATCGCGACCGACGGCAGTTCCGCAACCAGCGCACGCGCTGAGAGGACGCGGGCAGCCCGCGGCGTCCCTGCTCCGCTCGCAAGTCGATCTCGAGACAGGGTCACGGCCCGGCCCGCGACCCTAGAGGCGCGACGTTCACACCCGCAGTCTGACGTTGCGCGCATGCTTCCCCAGTGAGCCAGCAGGGGGAGCCGAGATTCCATCCACGATTGGGAACCGAAGGGCCACCCCGAGCGACAGGGCAGCAGAGGTGAGCACCGACGAGGAGCTGATCGCTGCTATGGCCGCAGGAGACCGGGTCGCACTCGAACGGCTGTATCGGCGCCATGCGCCGTGGATAGCCGGGCGCCTGTCCACCCTCACCTCTTCGCGCGATCTGGCTGAAGAGACGCTCCAGGACACCTTCCTGTCCGCATGGCGGGGAGCGCCGCACTACCGGGGAGAAGGTCCGGTGGGGGCCTGGCTCTGGGGGATCGCGCGTCGACGTTTGGTGAGCCTGGCGCGGCGTCGGCCCGGGGCGCTGCCCGCGGAGAGGGAAATCGAGCCGCCCGGTCCGGAGGAGATCGTCATCTCGCACGAGGATGCGGCGCATGTTCGCCTGGCCGTGGCCCGGCTTCCGGTCGACCAGCGCGCAGCGATCCAGGCCGTGGTGTTCGAGGGTCGGTCCGTCGCGGAGGCCGCAGCCTCCCTTGGCGTCGCCGAGGGAACCATCAAGAGCCGCCTCCATCGCGCCCGGCTACGCATCAGAGAGGAGCTGGAGCGGTGACCGGGGGGGCGAGTCGACACCTCGACCACCCCGTCGAGATCCTCCCCCTCATCGCTGAGGGCGCCATGCCCGATCTGGACGTGCGCGCGCACATCGACGTGTGTGACCGATGCGCCGATGCCCTGGTCGCTCTTTCACCGCTCGACCTGCGGTACGTCGCCAAGGGAATCGCCGCCGAGCTGGATGCGCCCACTCCGGGACTGCTCGAGCGCGCCTTCAGCGTTGCGGGTCTGGAGCCGTCCTGGGCCAGGATGGCCGGGGTCGCTCCGAGCCTGCAGCCGAGCTGGCTGCTTGCCAGCCTTGGCGTCATCGCAGTTTCGACGGCGCTTGCGCTGCTTCCCTCCGGCGATTCGCTGCGCGTGTCTCCGCTGCTCGTCGCGGCGCCGCTCGTCGCCGCGGTCATGGTCGCGTTCGCCTACGGCCCGGGTGCAGATCCGGCCTACGAACTGGTGGCGACGACTCCCACCTCGCCGGCACTGACGCTGCTGGTCCGTCTCGCCGGCGTCCTGGTTGTGAACGCTGCCGTCGTGGGGACGGGAGTGATGGTGGTCGCGGCAGTGGGCCCGGGCCGAGCGGCCCCGCCTGCCGGCCTCGCGTGGATCCTGCCGATGGCTGCGGTGGCGCTGCTCGCCGCAGTCGTCGCCTCGCGGACGAAACCGCTCACCGGCTCGGGCGTCGGCGGCGCCGCCTGGCTGGGACTGGTCTTGGTGGTGACCGCGGGCCGGGAACACCCCGGGCCGCTGCTCTGGGGACGCATACCCCAGATCGTGTACGCGGCCATATCGGCCGCCTTCCTTGTCCTGCTCCTTCGGTGGAGCGCACGAGGAATCCCTGACCCGCCGCAGCTAGAGCGGCTGTCCTGATCGGAGACAGACATGAGGGTGAAGTTCGAGGAGTGCTCCAAGTCCTACCGGGACGTTCAGGCACTGCGCAACGTCGATGTCGAGCTCGGCCTCGGCATCACCGGCCTCCTGGGGCCCAACGGCGCCGGCAAGACGACGTTCCTCCGCATACTCGCCACCTTACTTCGGCCCACCCGCGGTTCGGTGCGCGTCGAGGGGTGGGATGTCACCGATGCGAGGGACCGCGTGGAGATCCGCCGGCGGCTCGGCTACCTGCCGCAGGATCTCGGCCTGTATCCGCGCTTCACCGTCTTCGAGTTCGTCAACTACATCGCGATGCTGAAGGAGCTCAAGGACCGCGCTGACCGCCACCGGCAGGTCCGGGCAGCGCTTGCCGAGGTGGGTATGGAGGACCTGGCCCGCAGGCGGATTCGCACCCTGTCTGGGGGCATGCGCCACCGCGTGGGCATCGCCCAAGCCATCGTGGCCGACCCTGAACTGGTGCTCCTGGACGAGCCCACCACAGGCCTTGATCCCGAGCAGCGCATCCGCTTTCGCCAACTCATCGGCCGGCTGGGAGAGCACCGCACCGTCGTGCTCTCCACCCATCTCGTGGAGGACGTTGCCGCGGTCTGCACCTCCGTCGTCGTCCTGTTTGGCGGCAGGATCCTGTTCAAGGGCGCGCCGGCCGACCTGCGAGCTGCGGCACAGGGCATGGTGTGGATCTCGTCGGCGAGCCCTCCGCAAGCCGTTGCCTCGTGGCGAACCGAGGCCGGCACGTTCCGGGTGATCGGCCCACGGCCCTCTGCCGACGCGGTCGCGGTCGAGCCCACCGTCGAGGATGGGTACCTCTTCCTGACCTCGCAACCGAGGGCCGCGGCAGCATG
>WNGK01000943.1_pt1 | contig 30744 bp, 30 predicted proteins | sample 5400601 | NCBI WGS metagenome assembly WNGK01 (sample SAMN13153376, study PRJNA577476) | soil metagenome | isolation source: 60 cm soil or saprolite under Garry oak tree replicate 1 | place: USA:California | collected 2016-06-15 | reverse complement strand
ATGGCTTGTTACCTGCTCTCATTCTATCGTCTCTGACGCTGCTTCGCTCTTCCTCTCTGCTTGTTTGCTCTGCTACGATGTGGGATGGACTTCGACGTGATGATGTTCGTAATCCATACAGACAGCGCGGGATGTGCTCGCTTACCCCTTGCTGCCGGTATCCGCTTGAGAGCCACAGAAGCCAGATGGGATTGCTGTGTCATGTTGCGAGGAAGTTGGTATATGTGCCAGCAGAAGAACTCGATTGGAGCCTCGCCTCGGGAAGAGGTGGCCTGTCCGGACTGTCCAATGACAAACATCCTGCCCGAAATGCCTTCACAGGGGGCTGGTCGAATTATCCACCATGTCCGATGGCAGCACCCCTCTCACGCAAACTGCCGATCGTGTGAACGGATGTCCTACTTAGCCAGCACACGGATCTAGCTCTTTTTGGCGTGCGTGCCGCACCATCTAGGGGTCGTAACCTGTTTCCGTACAAGCATCCCCACTAAGCTTAGTGGGGATGCTTGCCTCATTGCCATATGATTTTTTTGGGGCCGGCCGGGCCCTGCTCGGACCCCGGTTCTTGCATGCCCCAACTCCAGGAAACCATGGGGGTAATCGCGAGATAGCTCCCAGGGCCAAGGTGTCCCTGGCGCTGGACGACTTCTGCGACACCGTGGATCCTGATCCCGCGTGGCAGCCAGGGACGAAGCGACTTGAGATCGTCGATGATGAGGGACACCTTGCGGTTGCCTGCCACAATATTTTTGTATTTGCGCGTGGTCTCCAGCCGGTGACCCCCAATGTAGAAGCGCGCGCCATCGAACTGGAAGCCTACGGCATCAACGGTGGGCTGTCCATCATGGTCCACGGTAGCAATCCTGGTAAGGGGTTGCGCTTGCAGGAAAGCCAGTTCTTGTTCGGAAAACATGGTACACCTCCTTTGTTGCTGCTTCCACTATGGTTCGACGGCAAGCCCGGTCAGCAGGCTCACCGTAATAAGAGCCGTCACTGTGTGCATCACGATCATGGTCCAAAAGATGTGCAGGTTCATGCCAGGAGCAGGGAACAGCCCGGCCAGCGCCATGACGGGATTGAGAAACGAGACGAACAGGGCGACCAGCGCCAGCATGCGGTAGAAGCCTACCGGGCGGCGAGTGAAGCGACCGACCAGGATGAAGGCCACCAGCGCCAGCAACAAGAAGACGACGGTACTCCCAATGACAAAGGGCGCCTGCAAGTACGTGAATCCATCAGGAACGCCGAAGAACGCAACGGCAATGGTTCGTATCACCAGGTTCACAAGGGCAGCGATAACGATCGTTAGCGGCCCGACCCAGACAAGCTTGCGCAGCGCAACACCTTTCCGTGAGGTTGGGCGAGTAGTCGTGGATGCCATATCTTTCTCCTTTCAAACGTATCAAACTTCTACCATATTGTTAGACGGCTAAGTATATGGCCGAAAGAAGAGCCACGCTCTCGACCAGGAGAACGGGGCTCCCAGCACAACGACAAGTCAGGAAAGATTCGCAGCCACCTGCATGAGCAAGCGGCGTAAGAGCGCCTGCTCCGTGGCTGACAAACCGGCCGCGGTCTGCGCTTCGAGTTGCTTCCACACCTCCAGGACGGGTTGTTCCAGCGCGCGTCCCCGTTCGGTCAGGTAGACGCGGGAGATCCGTGCATCCTCAGGATCCGGTCTCCGTTCAATCAGCCCCGCATGCTCCATACGCTGCAGCATTTTCGTCGCCGTTGGGGGTTCGACCCCCATGGAAGCGGCCAGCTGCGATTGTGGCATGCCTTCCTCGCGCCAGAGCTGGAGCAAGAGCATTTCCTGACCGGTATGCAGGCCCAGTTTGTTCAAGGCTGCTTCAGCACGTGAACGATGCGCTTTATGCACCTGAAGCAACTGGAACCCAAGATAATCTTGGATCTGTCTCACAAACTCCTCCTTTTACTTAGCCGTCTAAATAATAACACAGGATGTTCTCGTTGTCAAGGGATCGGATCTGAAATCCACTCATAACTGGTGAGATGGCCCCCAAGTGTGAAGGAAGGCGGCGATCTGAGGTGGGAGGCTGTGATGGGTGGTCTCATACTGGGACAGCACAGCCTGAGTGACCCGTACTACCATGAAGCAAAAGATTTCCCTGGCCCACCAACGCGAGGTGTTCCGCCGCCGATTGGACGCTTTGAAGGCCATGGTGCTGGTGGGGTAACATCAGAAGGATGGCAGCCAGAAGTGCCAACACGTTTTATTGATTCCTATATCCTCAGTTCTGACACATCCCTGGTAGAAGCTGCACTCGATGAGGGAGATAGTGAGCGAGCACTTCAATCACTAAAAGCTACAAAACCCCCTGGACCTGAGGGCTATCAGTGGCAGTACGACTATGCGCGGACTCCTGATGTTGCGCTTAAAGCTGCTGAACGTGCGGAAGAGGCATACCCCCGCGCTTCGATAGACCTCTATCAGCAACATGTTGAGCATCTCATTGCTGGATGTGGGCGATCCAATTATCAAGTTGCTTGTAGCTACCTCGTAAAAATTCGGGCTCTTTATGAGAAGTTGGATGAAACTGAGCAGTGGACCACACAGTCCCCCAGACTGCGTCCTACATCGCCTGGTGACGCAAGCGACATAGTTGACTCTCTACCTTGAAAGAAGAACTGGCGGCTGTTGGTTTGTAGGGAGAAACACGATGACTGAACGTATCAACAAAGATGAGCTTGTTCGCCGACTGGCAGCACGGATGCAGGCCGATGAAGCGACGGCGACCGCCTGGGTTGATGGCATCGTCGAAACATTGTATGAAAGCTTTAAAGAGGGGAAAGGCGTGACGGTACCCGGTTTTAGCGGCTTCTACGTGCGCCCGGAGCCTGAAAGCTGGGCGTTCAAATTCAATCCAGGCCAGCGCTTGCGAGCGCTTTTTGGCTGGTCATCGACCTGCTCAGGAAAACTCTAGCACGCCTGCATGGCAAGGAGGAATTGGAGGTCGAAGGAAATCAATCCGTGGGCGATGTACCCACGCAAAACAGCTACGTCTTCTCTCCCCGAATCGCTGAAAATAGAAGTCAGCATAAAGGCGCATGAACTCATTGAGACGGTACTGAAGCTGAAATATATCCAGCCACCTCTGGAGAAGCCTGTACTGGCTACGTGCGCCGTGTGTATGGATTACGGACATCGTGACTATCGCCGCAGTGCCTGAGTTTTCTCAGAGAGCAAGGTCTGACGGCCTGAGAGATGCGCGAGAGACAGAAGGAGTCACGCGTGTCGTTCTGTTGTGACCCAGCAAGCCGTTTCTTGAGGTTTTCCTTGAAAGAGGTGAACGGTTGGTATCAGAGTCACTGAGTTCTGTCTGGAATGACCAGAACATACTCCCCCAAGCCTCGCCCAATGAGCAGATCAGTCGTGAACAAACGAGCAATTGATGAGGGAAACGAGCAATTTGCTTGGCGGATAGCATAAGTAGCCAGCACACCACTTCGATACGTGGCAGAGAAGTATGGTCTATCACATGCAACAGCACGGCTGGTTATTCCCACTGCTCATCCCTACTCAGAGGCGAGTTTTAGAATGGATACCTTACGTAGCCAGCACAACGAGTTTCGCCCATTCACTTCTTCGATCTATACCCAAGCCAAACGATACTCCGCTTTTGTGGCTGCTCAAGAATGGTGGGACAGTGCCACAACTTGCTCAATGATCTCCCTGAGTACCGCAGCTCCTCGGATGATGTCAGGGATCTCCAGGCTTCCATAGCCTAAAAGCAGACCAGAGCGGTCAGGGGGACCAAGATAGTAGGCATCAAGGGGCGTGACGATGACATGGCGTTGCTGTGCCAGCTGTGCCACGAGTGTGGCAGAGACTGAGACTTCCAGTTCAAGATAGGAATGTAGACCAGCTTCCAGCCCACGTAGCCTGGCAAGATGGGCGATGGGAGCAAGGATTTTCGCGACGATGTGTCGCTTCTCTGCGTACTGATGCCGCATCCGTCGGATATGACGATCCAGGTGCCCCTTGGAGATGAAGGCGGCGAGCATCTGCTGCAGCGGCCATGAGGCATACTCATCGGTTAGTTGCTTGATCAGCCCGATCCGTTCCCGCAGCTGGGGAGGAGCCACCAGATACCCGATGCGCAAGGCAGGGGTCAGCACTTTTGAGAACGTCCCGATATAAGCCACACGCCCTGCGTCATCCAGGCTTGCCAGAGCTGGCAGCGGGGAGGCATCGAAGCGAAACTCACTGTCGTAATCATCTTCAATCAGCAGGCTCTCGTTGGCCTGAGCCCATGCCAGCAACGCCAGGCGTCGTGAAACAGCGAGCCGTGTCCCAAGGGGATACTGATGCGACGGGGTGGTATAGACCAGCAGCGGGGCTGCGAGCCCATGCGGCAACCGCTCTACTTGCATGCCATCATCGTCAACCGGAACCGGCAAGAGGCGTCCTTCCCTTGCCAGCACGATCTGGCGGGCAGCAGGATACCCTGGTTCCTCAAACCCGACGTAATCGCCAGCAGAGAGCGTGGCACGCACGATGAGGTCAAGGGCGTGCGTGGCTCCTGCTGTAATGAGAATGTCCTCTGGGGTACAAGCCAGGCCGCGAGATCGTCCAAGATAGGAAGCAAGAGCGGCCCGAAGTGCTGGATCCCCATTCGCAGGGCCGTAGCTGTTGGGGGGCAGACGAGCAGTCACCGTTCTCCACGCCTCGCGCCAGAGACGAGGAGAAAGGGATGAGATGGAAGGCACGCCCAGCCGAAATGCGATGGCCTGTGGTGCAAGGGACTCCTCGCGGGCCAAGGGAGGAGCTTTCCTCAGCCAGCGCGGAGAGGTGTTCGGCGATGGGCGAGTCAGACGTGGAAGTGGGGGAAGATCCCTTGCGACATAGGTTCCTGATCCGTGCCGCCCCTCCAGGTACCCCTCGGCAACGAGTTCGTCATAAGCGGAACTGGTGACCGTGCGTGAGACGCCAAGAGCCTGCGCGAATGTTCGCGTCGATGGCAGCCGTGTCCCTGAGGAGAGGCGACCATCGAGCATGGCCCTTCGTAGGTGCTCGCACAATTGCTGATGGAGTGATGTCGGTGCCGCACGCTCAAGAGCAATGGGCAGACCGAAGTCGGGAGCACTGTTTCCTCTCAGCATGACTCCTCCTTAAGTGGCTCTTTCAATTTTGCAAGAAGTGGCCCTTGTAGGAGAGCCACCCTATGACTATAGTATAGTACGTGGGATATGCACCCACAAGTAAGTGGCAACGAAAGCGTTGCGACCAACCACAGCCAGACAGAGGAGGAACACCATGACCGAGTCGAGCACACAGGAGCAGGATGGACGAGCCGATTTTGATTTCCTCATTGGCCGATGGCATGATCATCATCAGCGACTGCGGGAGCGGCTGAAGGGGTCAACGTCCTGGGAAGAATTTGAGGGCACGACGGTGCATCGCAAAATGCTGGGCGGCCTGGGCAACATCAGCGAACACCTCTTGGATCGAGCTTCTGGGCGTCTGGAGGCCGTATCCGTGCGTTTCTTCGATCCCAAGTCACAGCAGTGGAGCATCTATTGGGCAGACAGCGTGCGTGGCACCCTGGACACCCCGATGATCGGCGGGTTTACGCAAGGACGTGGCGAATTTTATGCGCAAGAAGTCTTCGAGGGGAGGTATATCTTTAGCCGGTTTATCTGGTCGGACATCACCCCGACCTCGTGCCATTGGGAGCAGGCGTTTTCAGCGGATGGAGGAAAAACCTGGGAGACCAACTGGATCTGGGAACTCACCAGGTACCAGGAGTAGCAGCCGCCGAGACCTGTGAGGGTTGAGAGCACCAGTCCTCTCAGCCTGGAGAGGCGCTCCTTAATTGATGAAGATAAAGATCGCGCGTTCATCAATGCGATGGCTAAGAAATACCTTGGTCAGGATGTCTTCCCGAGGCACCAGCCCGAGGATGAACGCGTAATTATGGTTATCCAGCTGCAACACACGACTAACCAGAACATAGAGGAGGTTTCGCACCTCTCGAAAAAGGGCTCTGTTGCAGACGCAAAGGAGGCATGAGATCGGCCCGAATAATTATAGAGAAAGCGCTCACAGAAAGGCTCACCCGCTGTACTGGCTACTTGGGTCATCCGTTCAAAAACAAGTACTTCGAGACGGAGAAAGATCTTCCACCCCTGCTTGCAAAAGCGGGAGGATGGGTGTACCATCAGAAATCGTCAACAGCCTACTCATACTCGAACACCACTATTTTCATGTGATGGAGAAGTTTCTGCTATGGGTCGTGTTTTTTCCTCTCTCCTGCGGTTAAAGGATGGCGGCTTGCATGCGTTCACCTCTCGCTTTGCTCGTTGGACCAAACCGCTGGGGACCTCATTGCCGCTGGCAACATTCACCGATGTTGGCAGAAGCAAGTCAGAGCTCCTCGCGGAAAACGCCCTCTTACGCCAACAACTCATTATCCTCAAGCGGCAGGTGAAACGGCCAACGTTCTCCAGGACCGATCGCATCCTTCTGGTCCTGTTGGCCAGGCTGGTTCGGGCCTGGCAGCAGGCCCTCATCATCGTGCAACCAGACACATTGCTGCGCTGGCATCGGGAGCTCTTTCGCCTGTTCTGGAGACACAGGTCAAAGGCTCCTGCTCGCAAGCCCAAGGTCGCTGCGGAAACGATTGCCTTGATCGGAGAGATGGCGAAGGACAATCGGCTCTGGGGTGCTGAGCGTATTCGCGGGGAACTGCTGAAATTGGGGATGCATGTGTGTAAGCGCACCATCCAGAAGTACATGAGGGCGGTTCGCACACAGCAGCCACGAGGACAAACGTGGGCAACCTTTTTGCATAATCATGCCACGCAGATCTGGGCCTGTGACTTCCTACAGATCACCGATCTCTTCTTTCGACCGCTCTTTGCCTTCTTCTTCATCGAACTGCAGTCTCGCAAGGTGATCCATGTGGGCGTGACACGCTCGCCGACCGATGCCTGGGTGGCGCAACACCTGCGAGAAGCCACCCCGTATGGACAAACACCGAAATATCTGATCCGAGATAACGACAACAAATTCGGGTCGTTGTCTTGGCTACTTGGCATATCTGTTCTAAAACGGGCCACTCAGCAGTGATGAATCGCCCGAATCAGAGAACGATCTGCCTGATCTGCAAGCTGTGGAGGCTTGAGAGGTCGTTCGTGAAGAGGCTGTTTTTCCGAACAGATGACCTAAGTAGCCAGCACAGGCCAAACAGAGCTCCTCGCAGCATTAGGGAGCAATGTGCTGCTCTGTGGGCCAGATGCCATGTACCGGCATCCAACCTAAAACCGTGCCTGCCGCCTGGTTACTGCACCGGTATGATGGCGGGCAAGGTTTGTTCGCATCACGTGCTGGCTGTGGTGCGCCTACCAATCTGGCGAGCCGGTCCATGTAATCGCCGTTGCGCAGCGGCTCATCCACAATATTGAAGATGGAACTCGCAGGAGCCGACTCCAGTGCCATGCACACAGCCCTGGCCATATCCGCAACATGTACCAGTGAGAGGAAATTGCGGCCATCACAGCGAACCATCACCCGTCCCGCGCGGAGGCGGGCGATCAGATCGCTCTCTGCTGTCCCTGGCCCCACAAAGTTGCCGCCGCGGAGAATGCACCATTGCAACCGTGCAGGGGGGACAGCTCGTACCATGTTCTCCATCGCGATGACGGGTGCGCAGATGATTGCCCTGGCTGGAGAACGGTCCAGCGGCGCGCGCTCATCGAGCCATTGTTCCCCACCGTCGGCATATGCCATCACAATGCTCTGCTGCACACCAGCCGCCTGCGCCGCGTGGAGCAGCCGCCGCGTACCTTCCGTGCGCAGGCGTGTGTTCGTATCCCACGCGCCTGGATCTCGCATATCGCGCGGAATAGCCGTAGCGATATGCACCGCCGCGGTGCAGCCCTTCATCAGAGCAGGCAACGTTTCCGCCGTTTCCGGCGCTAACAACTCGCCCTCTATCGCCTCGACTCCGGCCAGTTCCAGCGCCTACACCTTCTCAGCCGTTCGTGCCAGCGCCCGCACGCTATACCCTTTTTGCGCAAGCAGTGGCAGCAAAGCCCACCCAAGCACCCCGGTGGCACCCGCGACAAAGATTTTCATGCATCTGCCTCTCTTTCTCTCATCAAGTCTCTTACGATCTGGACTCAGATGTGCGCCTCCCCTCCTGGAGCTGCCGGGCGAGCCGTCGGTCCCGCACCCTGGATGCACACCAGGCCAGGAGGAAGACCACAATGGGATAGAGGATCTTCAGGCCAATCGAGAGCAGGGTAGCCAGCAGGAAGAGGAAGAACATCCCATAGACCAGGCGTTTACCTGTGCTGCGCGTGAGGCGTAAGTAGGAGAGGAGACAGAGCAAGTACAGCAACAGGAAGACGGAGCTTGCCACGGTGAGCATGCTTACGAGCACATTGGGAAAGACGGCTGTCAGCCCGGTCATGACCACAAACGCACTCCCCAGCACCAGGATGGCCCGCCTTGGCAGACCTCGGCCATCAAGATGGGCAAACCAGCCTGGCAGTCGGTTCGTGCGCGCCGAACTGTAGAGGAGTCGTGACATCCCCCAGAGCCAGCTCGCCGCGTTGAGCTGCATGATGGTGAGTGCGAAGGCGACGATGATGCCAGTGGCGAGCCAGGCAGGGGTGAGACGCTCGGCCAGTTGAAAGAGACCGCTGAAGGCACTGACCTGCTCACGTGGGATGAGTGCCGCGATGATCACTGTCAGTGCGACCGCCAACCCTCCATAGACCAGAAAGGCAGTGAGCATGGCCAGCGGAAAGTCGCGGCGTGGATGGCGCATTTCGCCCGCGATGAACGTCAGATTTTCGAAACCAACATAGGCCCAGAAGGCAATCACTATTCCAGACAAAATGGGTCCGGGAGCGCTCACGGTTGGCAGCACAGCACGGTACCCGTGGCCTATCTGAGGAACCGTGAAGGCACAGAGAGCCATCACCACCAGCAGCAATGCCCAACTCACCGCCCGCTGCACGCGCGCTCCTACTGCGGCACCAACAAGGTTGGTAGTAATTGCCACGATTAGGATGAGCAGAGCACCTGCAAACTGCACGACTATCCCACCGCCGATGGCAGAGCGCAGGTATCCGCCGGCAACGAACACGCCTGCAGGGCCGCCGAGCACCACCACCGAGAGGAACAACAGCGGAACGGTCGCGGCGACATGGGAACCAAGGCCACGGGCAATGAAGCCCTCAATGCCACTGCCATCGGGGACGAGTCGAACCAGATCGGTGAACATGAAAAGCATCGGCACACAGAGCAGCGTCCCACCCAACCACACGAACAGGACCTCATGGCCTGCCAACACATAGGTCAGGGAAGGCAGGTACAGGATCCCAGCACCAGCGATGGACCCGATGGCCAGAGCCATGCCATCCCACAAAGTGAGTGTGCGCTGCAATTCTTGATGGGCCATGAGGAAATCCTCCTTCATCTTTTCCTTGTGAGGAACTTAAGGCAACGTGGACTGAGCTAGTTGAAGCAGCAAGGGTAAGCCGTTACTGTCGGGAGAAAATGGTAAGGCCTCGGATAGAGATGAGTGGTCACTGGATCAAGGCCGACCCCTTCTCAGATTAGCTGTTCAACAAGGTTTGTTCTTCTGCTAGAGCCACTTGTGCTATTCGCTCGGCTGTGACTGTTACATGCTCCTCTACTGGGCTGAAAAAAACCAGATGCTCCTTATCCTTGTTTGAAAGGATGAAGGCTCGGTGAAGCCGCTGCTTGAAGCGCTGGTTGGCCTCACTATACCGTGCAAGCATCTCATCAGGGAGCGCCTCATCCATCCAGATAGCGTAATAGACCTCAGCGCTTGCCAGGTGATGGAGCACGCGCCGCAACGACCATCCTCCGCCAGGGGGGATCCAATCAAGCTGTTCCATGCTCAGTTGCCTGACACTATTGGCTACCATGCCAATGGTCACATCGATGCGCCAGAGCCAGGCTTGCAGATCGTTAAGAGACAATGGGAGCAGGTCTTCATCCAGAGTCTCCTCAGAAGTGGCCCAGCCATGAGCAGGTGTTGGGATGATCCCCTGCTGTTGCCAGATCACCCATTGTCCCACTTGATTGAAGTGATCGAGTGCATGATCTAAGATACGGCGTAGGATCGTACGAGGCGTATATGTATGCCTCTCATCAGCTACAACGATACGGCCAGGCCTATGTTGGGTAAGACGTTCAAGGTATGGACGGGCGTTGGCATGAGCCGCGAGCACGTGCTCAGCAGGATCGAGGGGCATTGGCTGCAGCAAAGTGCTCAGCTCCGCTTCGGTGTTAGCAACCTGGTAGATCTTGGCTTGATCCAGTTTTCCTTCCTGGGCAAGTGAGAGCACACGGACGCGTGATTGTGCCAGTTGTGCCAATAACGCTTTCTGTTCAGCTGTGAGAGTAACGGTATCAAGGCACATAGCGGGGGTTTCCTCTCTTCTCAAACCCACGTCAATTGGTGACGCGATCATCTTGATGGATTATTGTAACGCAGTATGTTCTGCCTCAATCAGATACAGGTTCCAGCCTGACTTCCCTTTTACTAAAGGACTCCCTAGTCGTCCTATAAAGGCGATCCGTTGGCCCAAAGAACGCGGGACAGTGTCAGGAAAGCCCTTGAGACTATGATGGAGTTACAAGTTCATCATCATCTCATACTGGCTGAAAAACTCGGCGAAACCAAGACGCAGGTAGCGTTGCAGACAAGGACTCTCCTCTGCTTCGTTATAGACCTGAATATCCCAGGCGTCCCCGGTGGCATACCTGAGCAGTGTTGCCAGATCTAGATCTGTGGCATCGCTCTGGAGCAGAACTGCGACCACACGCATGGTCTCCTCAGCACGCTGCCCAACGATACCATTAACTCCTCCAGTAGAAGCTGGCGAGACAAATGCTTCCAGGTCCATGGTCAGCAGGCTGGCTAGCTCGTATCCCCAAAACGGCCGCTGATCGCTCGGCAACGATGAAAGCAAGCTCCGGGCCTCTACCTTTTCACCCCGTAAGGGTGTGCCTGGCGGCAGGGCAGCACTGGCAATTTCTACCCCAAACAAACGGCGGCTTTTGGTAAAACCGACTTTCTCATAAAGTTTGATTGCCGGAGTATTTTGCCTCAACACTTCTAGTTGAAGGGTTTTCAGCCCGCTCTCACGCGAGACACGCAGCATCTGGTCGGCTAAGAGAACACTCGCACCAGTACCGCGAAACTGCGGCACGATGCCGAAGCCACCGCACCAACCTCGCTTGTCACGCGAGCCTGTGCGGGCCATCCCCACAAATGCGCCATGTGCATCATGCATGATGACACAGCGAGTAGCATCGATCTGATTGACGCGCCAGAAATCGGCGCTCATCTCGGCAGTTATCTCCATCGGGACAAAATAGCTCTGAAAACTGGCATTGTGCATCTGGCTGAGTTGGATGTGTGTAGTTTAGAGCGTTGGAGAAATGGTACTCACTCACCGGTCAGTACTCCTTCATCTGTCTCCTGGGTTCGATCAGAGTGGTAGCCACAGCAAGGGGATCAAGGGTCAGGTGAAAATGTCCCCCTTGAAGCGTCTGGTGGGAGCACCCTGCCTGCTGTGCATGATCCAAAAGGCGGTGAGAGGCCTGCGTGAATGTGAATCAGGACGATAAACTCTTGCATATATCTCCCTTCATATCTTCTTGGCCGCTCCCCTTCAACGTTGTTTTTCTCTAGTCGGCCTGCAGGGAGCTATACCACTTGGCCACAGCCTCACCGATCTCGTCAGGCGAATCTTCTTGGATGAAGTGCAGACCGCGCACGCTCACCTCGGTCTGATTGGGAAAGCTTCGGCAGAACTCGCGCTCGTCCATCGAAATGGTCCCCGGCTCCGCATTAACGAAGAGCTTGGGAACTGGACTCTCCGCAAGCCACGCGGCGTTCGAGCGCACGATCTCCACCACGTCGGCTGGCTCGCCTTCGATGGGCAATTGCCGCGGCCAGGTGAGGGTAGGGCGGCGCCCCTCGCCCGGTTCCCGGAATGGACGGCGATACTCTTCCATCTCGGCGTCGGTGAGCTGGCGCAGGATCCTGCGCGGCAGCAGAGACTCGACAAAGAGATTTTCTACGAGGATCATCTGCTCGCCTTCGGCCCCGCGCAAGTGCTCAAAAAAGGATCGTGTCTGGGGAGACCACTGTTGCCAGCTGACAGGCTGCACAATCGCCTCCATATACGCGATGCCGCGCACAGCGTCCCGGTGACGCTTCGCCCAGTCAAAGCCAAGAGCCGAGCCCCAATCGTGGGCGACAAACGTGACCTTCCGCTCGACATGCAGTGCTGCGAGCAGGGCATCGAGATAGCGCCGGTGTTCAAGGAAGGTGTAGGAACCAGGCCCGCTTTGGGGCAACTTCTCGGAGTCTCCCATGCCAATCAGATCTGGAGCGATACAGCGGCCTTTCTGTTCCTGGTACGGGAGGATATTGCGCCAGAGGTACGAGGAGGTCGGATTCCCATGGAGAAAGACGATCGGATCTCCCTGCCCGATCTCTATGTACGCCATGGCGCGGCCAAACACGTTGAGAAACTGCTTCTCGTAGGGCATAACTTCACTGATCATAGCAACGCACCCTCTCCTTCCTAAGTAGAGGCAATAATGACTCAGACAGGAGGTATACTCTCTTCTATAACCATCTAATTTTACTTAGATGGTTATAGAAGAGAGTATACCCGATCCCGGTAGGATATGTCAACAGGTTCACCGTGTTGCCACTACGCCTACGGCGCGGTGTAAGCTGGCGTAATTTCGTCCCAACTGCGAGCAAGAATACGGCCAGCTTTGTAGAAAGCCCTTGCATCAGTGTATGATGGGCCGATGGCGACTGGATCAAGAACTGTTCCCGTTGAGCTTCTTGCAAAAGGGTTTGTCGATGGATGCGGGCCAGGCATTCGATAAAGTGAGGATGCAACGTCCTCCTCCTCTTTTTCGCATGTCTCTTTTTTGCGAGCAATATATGCTATTGATTCTAAAGGTCTTGTAGAACTTCTAATGAATGAAGCCCTCACTTTCCACTGTTCCGGGTTGCCGACCGTGTGTAGATGCAAGGTACTTTCGATCTCTCTCTCAGACTCCATTACGCACTGGTGACTGCCACTCACGCGTTAGCTGAGCTGATAGGTGCGCGTGAACTTGTCGCTCAAGTACGTGACGAAGTAGTCGGGATTGAGAGGTTCGCCAGTGACGCGCTTTATCAACTCCTCAGGCATGTAGGTCGCACCATAGCTATACATATTCTCTTGCAGCCAGCGCAGCACAAAGCCCGTCTCACCGTTCCCCAGACGTTCGTCGAAGTCAGGGAACACCCTGTGCAATCTCTGGAAGATTTGCGCGGCATACAGATTCCCCAGCGTATAGCTTGGAAAGTAGCCAAAGCCAGCGCTCCAATGCCCATCTTGCAGGATACCATGGCTGTCGCTCTCCGGCTCGATACCCAGGTAGTCGCGATATTTCGCGCTCCACAATCCTGGTAAGGATTCGACAGCAACCTCTCCATTGATCATTGCCTGTTCCATCTCGTAGCGAATGAGAATGTGCAGGTTATAACTCACCTCATCAGCCTCCACCCGGATCAGGCTCGGTTGCACCCTGTTGAGGGCGCAAGTAAAGGCCTCCACATCGACCCTGGCAAAGTGTTCGGGAAACGTCGCGCGCAACAGGGGGTATTGCCCTTGCCAATAGGAAAGCGAACGGCCGAGGGAGTTCTCCCACAGACGCGACTGCGACTCGTGCATGCCCATTGAGACCCCTCCGGCGAGCGCCGTGCGGGCCAATGTGGGGGCGATTCCTTGCTCATAGAGGGCGTGACCGCCTTCGTGAATGGCTGCCATCACCGCAGGTAGGATACTACAGGGATCAGGTCGCACAGTTAAACGCACATCGAACGGACTCCCAAAGCTGGCGGTGAATGGATGTGGTGAGACCGCAATGCCGCCATAGGTGAATTGGTACCCCATATTGCGCAGGATCGCCTTGCTCAGCTCGATCTGCTTCTGCACATCAAAGTCGCCTTCTAGACAAGAGCTATCGACTGCGAGCTTCCTGGCCTCAATCCCCTTGAGCAAGTGTATGCTGACCTGACGCACCGGTGTGAAAAGGCAGTCTAACCGGCTGCTGCGCATCCCCGGCTCAAATTGATCCAGAAGTGCGTCGTAGCGCGTCTCCTCATACCCCAGGTGATCAGCTACCTCACGCTGGAGGCTGATGGTACGCTGCAGCCAAGGGGCGAAGAAGGCGAAATCGTTGTTGGAACGCGCCTTATGCCAGGCATCAAAGCTGGCAGCTCTTACGCGCGCCAGTTCCTGTACCAGGTAATGCGGCAACTTCGTCGCACGCTCATAACCACGCCGTGCCTCGCGTACCAGGCCCTTGTCAGCGTCGGTCAGCGTCTCCTCCTTCTGCACATCACCCAGCTGCTCCAACACCTTACACAGCCGCTCGGCTGTCCAGAGCTCATGGAGCAGGCCCTGGAGGGTAGCCAGATGGTTGCCTCGCATCTCTACTGCCCCATCGGACATCGCGGTGTTCTGGTCCCAATTGGCCAGAGCAAGCACCGAAGTCAGGTCAACGATCTGAGCCACACGGTCCAGCAATTCACTGATCGCTCGATTTTCCCGCGAGAAGTCCGGCGGCGATGCCTTTGTCTGCCTTGCCATAGCAAACCTTTCTAAAACTATGTTCGCCTCCAAAGGGTTGAAGATGGAAAGAAGAACAGAATTTCCTCACGACCCTTCTGCTCCCACCTGGCCCTGGGGAGTCGCTTCTCGATGTTCTTCATCGCAAGCATACAAGATGAAGGGCACAAGTGGCCTATGCATGGGTGTGCAAAAGAATGTAGTATCGTTTGTCCCAGGGAGCCAGCGCAGTCTTGGATCGCTTCTGTGGCTTGTGTCTCTCTTCAGGTTAGCGTTGAAGATACGCTAACCCCTCCTCAAAGTGGGCTTCAAATGACGGGCCGGTGTTGAGGACCAGGGTATCCATCAGCAAATGGGCAAACATCAGCCGCTCCTGCTCATCCATCGGAAAGCCGGCGTGTGTTTTCCACTGAGAAGGAAAGCATCCCGGGCTATCAAGAATGACGGAAAGTTGTTGTTGGACGATAGGCGACCGTGAAGAAAATCGCCAGGGTTCCCACAAAGAATGCGAAGGCGAAGAGCAGGACTGGACGGCGCTGGAGCCGATTGATCCACACCCCTGCAATGAGAGCAAACAGCAACGCCGGAGCCGACCCGGCAGCCGTCAACAGACCCATCTGGAAGGCATTGGCCCGCAAGAAGACCACCGCTGTGAGTGGGAGAGCCAGCAGCGACACTTGATCACCTAACAGAGAGTTGGTTTGACCTGCCCACAGTTTGAGAAAATCGGGGTGCCGCCACAACCCGCCGAGCTGAAGATGCTTGCTTCGTTGATCTTTTTTCATGCGCGTTGTTCCTTTCTTGCACACGGTCCTGTTCATTGATGAACTACTCCCTTTTCTTATCACCTTCTCCCAGTCTACCAGCTTACGCGGTCAAAAGCAGCCCTCGTGTGCGGAGAATCAGGCAGCAGCTATAGGGTGAAGAATGTCTCTCGAAGGGGGCTTTCTTCTCTTGTGCGTATATGCATAGGCCATTTGTGCATCTCATCCCGTACAATTAAGGGCAAGAGCCCAAGTCAAGCAGTTTCACTTGCAGCGTACATTCTAGAGGAACTTTCGGCAGAGTTCGCAAACAGTTCCTGACATTGCTGGTATCCTGCCTGAAGCTAAATGCGCAAAAGTGTGTTATTATCCGTTTCAGGAAGAAGGAAGCTTGTATGCACAAAATCGCAGCTATCTACGACATTCACGGCAACCTGCCCGCTCTGGAGGCGGTTTTGCAGGAGATTGAGCGGGAGCAGCCAGATTTGATCCTTGTGGGGGGAGATGTCGCCTCTGGCCCTCTGCCACGCCAAACCCTCGAACGCCTGATAATCCTTGGCGACCATGCCCGTTTTGTGCGTGGCAACGCTGACCGCGACCTCGTCAACCACTTTGATAGCCACTCCTCCGGCTCGCAACTATCCAAAGAGGGCAGCCTGCACAATGGCTGGGTTGCGAGCCAATTAGACCTTCGACATCGCGATTTCCTCGCGTCATTTGAGGAACAGTTCATCCTGACGATCGAGGGCCTGGGCACTGTCCTCTTCTGTCACGGCTCGCCCCGCAGCGATGAAGAAACCTTGACCGCTGCCACTCCGGATGAGCGTTTGAACGTGATCCTGGCTGATGTCTCTCAGGAGATCGTGGTTTGCGGGCACACACATATGCAGTTCGATCGCCACCATGGCGGGATACGCCTCATCAATGCCGGTAGCGTTGGTATGCCCTACGAAGGGCGACCCGGCGCCTATTGGGCGCTGCTGGGACCCACCATTGAACTGCGCCGCACTACCTACGATTTCCAGCAGGCAGCCTTCCTTGTTCGCAGAAGCGGCTATCTTGATGCTGAGGAGTTTGCCAGTGAAAACATCCTCAATCCACCCACAATAGCCGAAGCTACAGCTATCTTCGAGCGTGGGGCCTCCCAGCGGGGAGTCGATACTCCCGAGTAAAAGAGCCTTTTGTAAATGTTGGGAATCGGTCTGTCTTGAAACAGAGCCGCTAGCCTTGCAGAGAACATCATAAAAGAGCGGAGGAAAAGTAATGCGCATCGCTCTCATTTCCGATATTCACGGCAACTGCTTCGCGCTTGATGCTATTTTAGCTGATATTCATTCGCGCTCTATCGAGCAGATTGTTTGCTTAGGTGATGCTATTCAGGGAGGTCCGCAGCCAGCTGAAGTAGCCCAGCGCCTGCGTAAGCTGGCCTGTCCGGTGATTATGGGTAACGCTGATGCCTGGCTCCTCACTGGCCATGACACTCGTTCACATGAAGAGATATCTCCTCAACAGATAGCTGTCAAAGAGTGGTCCCTTGCGCAACTCTCAGCAACAGACCGCGCATTCATTGAGCAATTTCTCCCTTCGCTTGAAATTGCGCTGGAAGCTCCTAGAAAGTTACTCTGTTTTCATGGTTCCCCTCGCTCTTTTGATGATATTCTTCTGCCAGATACTTCTGAAGAGGCCTTTCAGAAATTACTTGGCGGCTTCGAGGCAACCTTGCTTGCAGGTGGGCACACGCATACGCAACAATGGCGCCGTCTCGGCAATGCCTGGTATGTGAATCCCGGCAGCGTTGGTCTGGCTTACCACTGGTTACTTGCCGAAACAGAGCTTCGCGCCGATCCCTGGGCCGAGTATGCTATTGTTACATCGGAAAGTGAACAGCTCGGCGTGGAGTTTCTCCATATCCCATTCGACGTTGAGCAACTTATCGAGATTATCAAAGCAAGTGGGAGGCCGTATCCCGATAGCGCCATAGCTCTGTACCGGCCGAAATATTGAATACCGTACATACCACGCTCAAGCGGTGGGCTGAGGAGCAGTTTGCCGGATTGGAAGAGAAGTCTCATGCTCGCACAGCAGTCAGAAAAGTTGACCTCAAGGCCGTGCAAGAAGTCAAAAAGCTCGCTGAGAATCCGCTGATCGGTGCGTATCGCGTGAGCGCTGCTCTCGAACAGATGGGCATTAAACTCTCCCGCGCAACCTGTGGCCGTCTTCTGGCTCTCAATCGCGGTCTCTATCACCTCCAAGTGCCGCGCAGGCCACGTCCAAGGGCAGAGATGCCATTTCGGGCAGCACGCAGGCAGGAAATATGGAGCGTGGATATTCGCTACCTGGATATGCACACGCTTTCGGGCGTGGAAATGGTGTACTGCATCTCGATCCTGGAGAATTTTTCGAGAGGTGTGACAAGAAATTCGTCACGAACACTATCTGAAGCAAAGGAGGAACTACCTTTGGTAAGGTTCAGGCCTTCCCCCAAAGACCTGATGGCTACAGGCGTAGCTTTCGGTTGAGCAGCCGAAGGTGAGAGAATTGCCTGGACAATGTGGACAAGAGGAGCTAGCTCTCGCTCCTAACTCGGTCTGCTAGCCAAAGATGCCACCGGGTTACGCAAGAAAGCTCTGTTTGACGGGTAGTTAAGTTTCACACGGTGAAAAGAGAGATGCCCCACAAGGGCTAGCCGTGAGTATGAGGGACGGTGTACTCGCGTGATACACCGGAACGCTGCTCTCTTGACAGCAAAGGACGAAACTACAGGGGTAGAAGCTAGTCTACTCATACGGCAGGCGAGATGTGCCTGTATTCGGCCTAGAGGAGCAACCCACAGGGTATCACAGAGTGCTCGTGATGAAACTTGTGAGAGATGATCTGTTCGCCTGACACAGAGACGTTTCGGGCTAGGGTAGCTGCACTTGAGGAACAGGTCATCAGTCAGAGCCATCATAGTACCCATGAAAGCCAGCTAATAACTGGACTGAGGGGAAGGGTGGCAGTTACCTCAGAAACCATGAGGGGCAATGAGAGGACTGGATAGGTATGTCCGATATCATCAAAGCTCAACAAGGTTTAGCTCGCAAAGCGCAAGCAGACAAGGGACATCGGTTTCGTGACCTGTATCACCTGCTCTGTAAACGAGAGTGGATTGAAGAAGCCCTCCGGCATGTCCTGAACAACGACGGCGGACATTCGCCCGGTGTTGATGGGATAAGCTGGAAAAGCTTCAATGATGCAGAGAAAAGTGATTTCGAGAACGAGAAATTCAGGGAGCAATTCATTGATGCATTACAAACTGAACTCAAAACTCGCACCTACCAACCAATGCCAGTCAGACGGGTTGAGATCCCAAAGCCAGGAACGAACAAAAAAAGACCGCTCGGGATTCCCACCGTGAAAGACCGAACGGTTCAGACCTTGCTCAAAATGGTTCTGGAGCCGATATGGGAAGCGGATTTCTACTACTTCTCCAATGGCTTTCGACCCGGACGCTGTACAATGGACTGCATCCAACCACTCTACAAACTCTGTGGAACCAGAACAGGCTACCGATGGGTGATTGAGGGAGACATACGAGCGTGCTTCGACAAAATCCCGCACGAACACCTCCTAAACGCGGTGGCACGGCGGATCGCGGATACTGGTATTCTCGCACTCATCCGGCGCTTTCTCAAAAGCGGCATCATGATTGAGAGAACGCTAGTGCCAAGCGAAGAAGGCACGCCCCAGGGCGGAATAGCGTCGCCTTTGTTGGCGAACATGTATCTGCACCGTTTCGATGAATGGTACAGCCAGCACTACGGCGTTCCCGACAAGCAAACGGACAAACGAGCCTACTTTGCCTGGCAGCGTCGTCGCTTTAAAGGCAAAGATCAAGCGGCTGTGCAGATGTTTCGCTACGCCGATGACTGGATACTGGTCATACGCGGAACAGAAGCACAGGCACAGGACATCAAGGAGGCATGCAAAACATTCCTCCGAGAGGAAATGGGATTGGAAGTGTCCGAAGAGAAAACCAAGATCACTCATATCGAAGATGGGTTTGACTTTTTGGGGTTTCGCATTTTTCGCTGCAACAAACCCTCAGATGGCCGTAAGGTTGGCGTCTTTATGCGCCCCACCGACAAAGGCTTGAAGGGGGTTCAAGCGAAGATCAAGGCCATGACCACAAGCAGTACCACCAACGATGACTACGCCAACAAGGTACAGGCCATCAATGCGGTCATTCGAGGATGGGCCACCTACTACCGGGCGGTCAACCCGACGGAAACCTTTCACAAACTCGATTGTTATGTCTGGCTCCGGCTCAGGAAATGGCTGGAGAAAAAGTATCGTATCGGGCCAAAAGAGGTGAGACGCCGGTACATGCCACATCAACCTGGGCCGAAAGGAGGCAGAGATGAATTTGCTGCTCAGGATGCAGAGGGAAAATGGGTCTGGCGCTATCGGGCGACACAAACCAAGCTCATTTACCATCGACCGTTCGTCAAGAGACATTGGCCTCATCCGTATCTGGAAAAGGTGAAGGTAGAACACTATATCCTGCCAACAATGAAAGATAAGTGGCAGGGAAACAAAGCCGCTCCTGAATACGAAGCCAACCGGCGAGAAGTACTCAAGAGAGCAAACGGTAGGTGTGAACGATGTGGGCGAGCAATGAAACTTGTCGTTCATCATCGCTATCGAGTCCAATGGAGGAAAACACCGAAGAACGCCGATCACCGACCAGAGACCATGGAAGCCCTGTGCCAGTCATGTCATGATAAAGAGCACAGAGCTGAAATGATTTACCGTCTGAAACAGATGCCCAAGAAAGCATGAGCATGCGAGTCAAAGGTGATGGAAAGCCCGGTGCCGCGACGAGTGGCACGCCGGGTTTGGGAGGGAGGGTGCAGGCTACGTGCCTCCCGCAAGGCAGGATTACGCGCTGTGCCCTTACCTCATTGGTCCTGGCTTCAGCTATTTCCCTCCGCCAGGACAACGAAGCCTTTTTTGCGGTCTTGTACGCAGCGATCCGCAAACACGGCGTTCCAGAGACCCTGGTCAGCGATAACGGCGGCGTGTTCATTTCTCATGCGACCAGGCGAGTATGTGAGCAGCTTGGGATCGAAAAGAAGGAGATCAAAAAAGGACGCTCCTATCAAAATTATATAGAAGCGGCCTTTGGTGTGCAAAGACGTATGGCCGACTGGAGCTTTGAAAAAGCACACACCTGGGAAGATTTGCTCGCAGCCCATGACAAGTGGATGATTGATTACAATTTCCAGCGGCGCATGGCCCATGAGCAGCAGCAGGATGGTTGTCATAGCCCCGCAGAAGCCCTCGGCTGGATCAAAGGAGTCCAGCCCGAACCAGCCCTCGTGCATCAAGCGTTTTCCGCAATCTGCGAAACGCGTCGGCTGAACAAAGCGGGTTATGCCAAATTTCGGAACTTTCTGCTCTACGGCGAGCGTGGCCTGGCTGGGGAGGTCGCACTGGTCAACATTTTTCAGGATCTCCTCACGCTAGAGTATGAGCAGGAAAAGCTCTCGCGCTACTCGGTTGAGTGGCAACCAGACGAGCGGCACCTCGCGAGAGTAGGGAATCCCCGCTACTATCAACATCCTTACCAGTCTCCTCAACAAGAACTCTGGGAGGCTGGTTCCGTCGAATGGTTTGTGATCATCCGCACTGCCCCACCTGCGCGCCGACAAAGGCGCAAGGGTCGTGTTTTGGTGGTGCAACCTCCATTGCCAATGGAAGAAGCACAGTAGGAGGGATCAAGCGACGAGCCTTCCAGATGCCATCTTCCAGCGGGTCACGCAACTGTTGAGCACATCTGCTGGAACTCCCGTCCACATCGCGAAGACGGAGCCCGTCACTGAGGGCTGGTCAGCCGAGTTCGGGATGTCCCCTTGGCCCTGGGTGACCCGATGCACCATTGAAGGCGATACCGGCGGGGTGCCGGGTTCGGTCATTGTCAAGGTGCGCCGTCCGGAGGTCCACAGACGCAGCGAGCCGGAGCGGCTCCACCACGAGCAGGCAGCACTGGAATTCTTGACATCGATCGGAAGTGCTGCCGGGCCACGTCTTCTCACCGCCGACAACGAGGCCGGGATTCTCGTTATGGAGGATCTTGGTATAGGCCCAGCCCTGGAGGATCTGCTCGTGGGGAGCGATACTTCGAGGGCTGAGCAGGGTCTCATCGCATTTGCTACGGCGTTGGGTCGGATGCATGCGACCACCGCTGGACATGCAGTGCAATACTACCAGTTGAGAAGCAGATATGGGCCGGTTGATCCCGCCTTTGATCGGATCAGCATCCTCGGCATTGACATTGAGGGGGCGTTTCGACAGCTTCAGGCGATCACCGCCTCCCGCCCATACTTACCTCCTGCTGTTAATGTCGAGAAAGATGTCGATGAGCTTCTTCGCGTCCTGTCTGAGCCTGGTCCATACCTCGCCTTCTCAAATGGAGACACCTGCCCAGCAAACTGCCGAATGTCAGACGATGGCCTGCAGTTTATCGACTTCGAGCACGCTTCCTTTCGCCATGCGTTGCTCGACGTTACCGCTCTACGCTTTCCATTCCCGGCTTGCCCGTGCTGGTCACGTCTGCCTGAGGAGGTTGGGCGAAGAGCTGAAGACGCCTACAGGAAGGAGATGGCTCGCTCCTACCCCGACGTACTCGATCACGCAAGTTACGCGCACGGGCTGACTGCGGCGTGCGCAGCCTGGACGATTATGCGCATGGTGCGGTTGCCCAAGCTGGAAAAGACCGATGAACCCCACCCAATGGGTTTCTCACGTCGGGGGCAACTCCTCGACACCATTACCACCACGGTGAACTGTTCGCAGCAATCCCACAGCTTGCAGCCCCTCGCCTGCTGGCTTGCATCCGTTAGCGGAGCCCTCCGTGCGCGCTGGCCACACCTCCCGTCAACTCAGCCTTTCTATCCAGCTTTCCGTTGAAGGCCCATTTTTCTCGCAAAGGATACTTTCAATATGTGTCAACACTCATGTGAGTCGGTGTCGCCCATGAATCCGCGCAACAGGCTGGACGCGTTTCATCGCGTCTCTAGTGGAGGGGGACTCATGGTGCCAGAGCCACCTCGACCCGATTATCGTGGTACACCGCGCCTGAACCCATATCCGCATCTCGGCCAGCAACTGTTGCATTGATGTTGGTCCCCTGCTCCAGATCCTTTGGCCAATATCCCTTGGTGGTGGCCACCACACCCGGTCGTACGCGATCAGTGATTTCCACGAACGCGATGAAGCTTCCGCGGTCATTAAAGATACGCGCCCGGTCTCCATCTCTTAGGCGCCGCTTCTCTGCATCAACCGGATGAAGGCTTACCTTTGGGGGACCAGCCTTACGCAGGAGGTCAGGTTTGTTAGCAAACATCGAGTTCAAGAAGAAATGCGAGGCAGTCGCCAACAAGACCAGAGGAAATTGCTGTGCTTGTACCTCACAGTTGGCCTCCAGGGGCGGAGTATAGCCGGGAAGAGGATCGTAGCCGTCGGCAGCCGCTTTTGCTGACAAAAACTCCAGTTTCCCCGAAGGAGTTGGGAACCCGTTGGCAAACGGAAGAAACGGTTGAGGGTAGTTGAGTCGGACCCACCCCTCGCGTTGGAGACGCTCAAGCGTGATACCCTTCATCGCCGGATGTTCCGATTGTAATACCTGCTGCGCCAGTTGTTCATCACTTTCATACAGGGCGGGCTCGTCCAGACCCATTGCGCGAGCGAGGCGCCGGAAGATCTCGGTGTGCGGCAGGCTCTCACCCGGAGCAGCAACGGCCGGAGTATTCCAGGCGAGATAGAGATGTCCGTAGCCATCATGCAGATCGGCGTGCTCGAGTTGCATGGTCGAAGGCAAGACGATATCGGCATACTTGACCGTATCGGTCGGAAACTGCTCGATCACCACGGTGAACACATCCTCGCGGCTGAGGCCTTGACGGATCTTGTGCTGTTCGGGAACACTGGCCAGGGGGTTGCTGGCGTAGACGATCAGGGCTTGAACTGGAGGATCCGATCGTTGGGTCAACTCCTCTCCCAGATGGGTCATGACCAGGGTGCGGACCGGTTGTTTGCGCAGGTCTTCGCGCCAGAGCGCCGCCAAATTCGCGGGGAAGGAGCCACCTGTCGAATACACCATCCCTCCTCCCACACATGCCCAATCCCCAGTTACCCCAGGAAGGCAGGTTAAGGTGCGCAGCGTCATCCCTCCTCCTGCATGCCGTTGCAGACCCATGGTAGCCCGAATGGCAGTCGGACGCGTCATAGCAATGCGCTCACCCAGCCTGACAATGGAACGCTCTTCGATTCCGGTGAGCGCGGCGACTCGCTCGGGCGGGAACTGGGCCAGGCGCTCCCGAAAATGCTGCCAGCCAAGGGTGTGTTCAGCTAGAAACGCTTGATCCTCTGCTCCCAGCGCCACGATTACATGCATCAGCCCAAGCGCAAGAGCGGCATCGGTCCCAGGCAGTGGGGCAAGATGTTCATCTGCTTGAGCAGCTGTTCTCGTGCGAAGTGGATCGATTGCGACAAGATAGGCCCCGGCACGCCGGGCAGCCAGGATAAACTTCCAGAGATGGTGATGGCTGGTCAGGACGTTGGTTCCCCATAACAGGATCAACTTGCTATACTGCAACGCCTCCGGGTCCATCCCTTGGCTGACGCCAAGGGTGTAGCTCGACCCCATACTCCCTGCCAGGGAACAGATGGCCCCGGCATTATGTTTGCTGGCGCCCAGAACGTTCCACAGGCGTGCCCCGGCAACGCCATTGACCCCTTGCAGGTATCCCATGGTTCCCGTTCCCTGGTACGGCCAGATAGCCTGGCCGCCGTAGGTGGCAATAATGTCCTTCAGGCGCGAGGCAATCGTATTCAGGGCCTCGTTCCAGCTGATGCGCTCAAAGCGGCCCTCGCCCTTCTTACCGATCCTGCGGAGCGGATAGAGCAAACGATCGGGAGCTGATGTGTGGGTGAGATAGCCGTTCACTTTGACACAGAGCGCCCCCTGGGTAAAGGGATGCTCAGGGTTTCCTCGCAGTTCAACCGCCTTGCCCTCCCGCACAGTGACGATCCAACTACACCCGTCGGGGCAGTCTAAAGGGCATGCCCCGTGGACACGTGAGCTGCACTCTTGCAGAGGATCGCCTGAAAGCGGAACTGGCAATGCTCTTTTCCCTCCAGCAGTTTGATGTATAGGTTCCATCACATTCTCCTGAATCGACTTCCGTCCAGCTTGGAGAAGAGTGTTCGCTTACTCATCGGGAAAGATATAGCGAGCAAATAATATGCTCCAAACCTGGACAAAATATCACAGGTGGCCGTTCGCAATTGAAGGCCGTGATGCTCCTCACTTTTTCGAGAAGGGCCAGTGTATGAGAAGCAGTGATTACAGTTCTACGACGGACCACTCCGAAACCACAGTGAGCCCGAGGGAGGCGAGGGTGGTGCGCTTGGCTTCGTCCAAGCGTCGGCATATCACGACCGTCTGAACGGCTCCTTGTTCCTTGGCAAGGTGGTTGACTTGGCGCAACAAGGAGGCTCCAACATGAGGCCAGGCTTCTGGCTGTTGCACCACAAAGTCATCAACGAGGCAGGTAAGCCCTCCAGGATCATAGACTGGCGGGGCCTCAATCAGCATGCCAATGATGAACCCATCGATGCTTCCGCTTTGCTCATGGACTAAGGCGATCACCCGCTCTTCAGCCAGCTGACGCTGAAAGTAGGGAAGCTGCTTCTCACGGGAATCCGTTGCTTTGTGATAAAACTTCAGACGGTAGCGCTCCTCGTCAATCTGTCGTTGCTGCTCAGAAAGCTCGACCATGGCAGAGACATCCTCTGCCTGCGCCAGGCGAATAGAACTTTCCACGTAGCCTCCCTTCACGCTCGAGAAAGTGGTATTTTCTCCTAGACATATGTATGAATCCTACGTTGGAAATACGCCTCGAAGTCTGGGTGAGCAGGTTGGCTTAAAATGGCCTCGACCCAGGCCTGCCGCTCAAACCAGCAGACAGCAAGTTCCCAAACACAAAAGCCGGCCCCTGGCGGCCAGTTGTACTGCAGCTGACCGTCGGGCCCTTTCAAGGCTCCATAGACATGATGTTGTACAACCCCTCCCGATGTCCACCAATCTACCAGGACAAAATCGGCATCTCTGCCTTCATGCACCACCAGATAAGCCGCTCCATAGCGATCATCTGCGACAGCGGGCAGAGGGAGGCGCTGCTCAGCAATGCGTTTTGCTGCTTGCACCAGCTCGACTGAGGGAGAGTCTGCGTGTGCAGCAAGTCCATTCACTTTGACGCGCCACCCCTGCCATTCCCACAATTCGAGAAAGCGCGCGGAGCGTGGTTGATAGGCTGGATCGCTGAAAACCATCGAAGGCTCTCCTCCTCTGGACACTGATAATCATGCTGGTTCCTTCCATCCTCGAACACCGAGCAGGCAAGTATCTCCATCCCTCCATGGTATTATAGGACTGCAAAAATGGACTATTGAGCAGGACCATATTCTTGCAGTCGAAAAGGACCATTCTGCCACATAGGAGTAAACCTGCTCATCTTATTTTGCCCGTTTCTAGCATACGGGATGGAATGCACAACTGACCTGTGGATGTTCGTTCAAGAACTATAGAGAGGAGGAGAACAGGCAAACAGCCTTTGCCAACGTTGCACCCTCTCCTCACCTATCCTCAAGCCCTCTTAAACACCTTGAGCAAATGATACCGTTTCTGCTTCAAATACAAGTAGAGAGCTATACTTATTTCTGCTTTGCCTCGTCTTGTCTACAAGCGGATTTCCCTAAATCTGCCAAGCAGGCCGCAATCCAGCGATGGTCTCCTTCCAGGTACCGTTCAAAGATCCCCAGCGCGTGCCGCAACAATGCTTCGGCTTGTATGTCCCTTCCCTGCGCCTGTGAGAGATTTCCCATGCGCCTCAGGCAGGTCGCCGTCCAGGGGTGGTCCGGTCCCAGGTGCTGTTCGCAAATCCTCAAGGCACGCTGCAACACTGCCTCCGCCTGGGCATATTGCTTCTGCTCTCGATACAGCTCTCCCAGATTCATCAGGCAGGTCGCCGTTTGCGGATGGTCTGGTCCCAACTGCTGTTCGCAGATCGCCAGCGCTCGATCCAACTGCAGCACAGCTTGCTGGTAATGTCCCTGCCGCATAAGAGCATACCCGATATCGTTGAGGATCTCGGCAGTGAGGGGGTGGGTGGGTCCGAGCTGCTGCTGCCGGATGCGCAAGGAACGCTGATCCAATACTTCCATCTGGGCAATCTCTCCCAGATTCCAATAAAGCCCTGCCAGGTGATTCAAGGTGGTTGCCACCTCAGGATGCTCTGGTCCCAGTTGCTGCTCTTGCTGGGCGAGCGCCTGCTCCAGTACCTCCCTAGCCTCTTCATTGCGCCCCCGTTCTCGCAGGTAAATCCCCATTTTCTGCAACAGACGTGCTGCCTCTGGGAAGCTGAGGCCCGCCTCTTCAATGAGCAACCGACAGACCTGGGCCTGTGGGAGATAACGCTCACACACCGACCAGGTGGAAAACTCCACCTGGGGAAAGGCTGCGTTGACGACGCGTACTGCGCGTTCACTCCACCGCTGGACGGCCACAGGATTCAACTGATCTTTGAGCAGGATTTGGGTCAGCCGATGAAGAGAAAGTGTTCGGGCTTCTCCCTGCCGCTGGATGAGGGAGAAGGAGCGCAACACGGCAATTGCCTCATCCAGTTGGTAGGGATCAGCCGCGACCGGCTGCAGCACGGACCCGAGCGAAGAAGATCCAACTGCCATCAGCTCTTCGGGAATGGCATCAGGAGCTAAGAATGCGCACAGGCAGAGCAGTTCAGCCGCTGCGGGATGGACCTGTTTCACTCGGTCATAGGTCAGGCTGAACGTGGCCGCCACAGAGGCAGGATGATCCCCCAAGGGCTTGCCACGTCGAGCGAGGAGCTCCCGACGGTGGTTCTCGTAGGAACGCAGATAAGCAGCCAGGCCACAGCCTGTTTCCTCTATATAAGCTCCGACCTGGTCTAGCGCTAAGGGGAGCCCATCCATCAGAGCGATGAGTTCTTGTGCTGCGGCATACTCAGCGGAGGGGTCCTGCTTGAAGTGATCCAGTTGTTCCCGCGGCAGCGCCAGCCCAAAGACTTTGGTGCGTTGGAGCAAGAACAGAAGGCTCTCTTCGGGCGTGAGCGGAAGGAGTTCGATCCCTTGAACCAGGCTCCCCAATGCAGGGCCTCGCGTCGTAAGGAGAGTTGCACCTTGCTGTGTCCAGGGCAGGAGGCGTTGCAGCAGGTCTATATCTTCTATGTTATCCCAGATCACCAGCCAGTCGCTGTGATGGCTGAGCCATCGTTGGACGGCTGCTACCAACTGCCGCTGGTCTCTTTCTCGTGTCTCTGGGAGTTGCAGGAGTTCGGCGATCCGCACAAAACTGGCTACGATCGTCTCTAAGGTCTCCGCCTCTATCCACAAGATGGCAGCATACTCTGGGGAATAGCGATAGGCATATTCAACAGCCATTTGGGTCTTGCCGATTCCTGCCAGGCCATATAACGCATAGGACGTATACATGGAGCCCCCTTGCGGGTGCAAGTGTGCGTGCAGTTTCTGGAAGAGTTCTTCGCGCCCCACAAAGAGAGGATCGCGAGCGTAGGGAACACTCCAGTAGGGTGCAAGAGCAGTCAGACTGGCTTCCAAAAGCTGGCGGGTCTCGACCTCATTCGCATGCATCTGTCGAGCCAGTTCGAGCACGATCCCTTTGCTTGCAGGAAGGTAATCTCCGCGTTCCCAAAAGCCGATCGTATTGCGATGCACCCCCAATTTCGCAGCCAGCTCCTGTTGGGTCAGATGTTTCTGTTTCCGAAGCGTCTGGAGGGTTTCACCAAATGAGGAAAGGGTCAGACTCTTCATACCTATCTCCCAGTTTGTTTGCACGAAAATGCCCAGGTGAGTTGTGCACCACCTCGTTTATGATGAAGAACAAGACAACGAGCGGGGTTATTCCAGCGTAAGGGAAGCAACAATCCTGCCTTGTGGCCCTGAAAGAGTTGTGGGTATGACAACACCTGAGAGCCATGAATACCAGGCGGGAACACCATCCTTGTTGCGAGCCATCAACCAACGTCGCGTGCTCAGCTGGTGTGCGCAACCAGGCTCTCTAAGCCAACGGTCTCGCTGGCGCTGGCCAGTCTCAAGGAGGTGGGTCTTGTTCGAGCCGTGGTGCAGTCGATAGCAAGCAGGGGAGGGCACATAGCCATCCTGTACGAGCCGAATCCAGATGCCGGGTACGTGGTTGGCGTTGATGTTGGCCGCGGCTTGGTACGCGCCGCGGCGGCCAACCTTGCCGGTCACCTGCTCGCGCGCACTGATAAGCCAAACGATACCCAGGGCGCATCCGAACTCGCCGCATTCACCAATCATCTGGCTCGTGATGTGGTCGAGCAGGCTCGCCTGTCCTGGTCGCAGGGAATGCACGCCGTCATTGAGTACACCCGGCGTTTTCGATGAGCAAAGCAAGCGCATGCTGTTCGCATCAAACCTGCCTGAGTGGGGACGATACAGCCTGGTCCTGGTGAGCAAGTTGCAAGCCGTGTTTGGTCTGAATCTTTCGGTAGAAAATGATGCGAACCTTGCCACATTAGGTGAGCGTTCATGCGGCTGGGCTGGGGGCAAGCGCCAGTACCTTCGTGTATCTCACCTTAAGGACAGACGTAGGCATGGGGATTGTCATCAACAATATGCTCTACCGAGGAGCGCACGGGGCGGCAGGTGAGATCGGGTTCTTCCTTACATGCTGTTGGATTGCCAGTGCTGTTGGTACTCGTGACCAGTGAGGATGTGACGCAAGGGAAACCCGATCCAGAAGGATATCTCAAAGCAGCAAGCCACTCTAACTCTCGAAGCTGGATGAACCAGTAGGATCTGAAAACATCTCGTGAAAGGAAAAAGACATGACAACCACTTCCACTCGTCCAACACCAAAGGCCCGGTTTGCGATCCGCAAGCTGCTGTGGGTTTGGCCGCTGACCATTATTGTTGTAGCGCTTGCCAATCTCCTTGTGCGTACTCTCGTGATCAGCTTCTTCGGTGTTTCTGACAGCTTTTTGTACTTGCAGGTGCCCTTTATCATCAGCAGTACCGTCGTCTTCTTGTTGTTGGCCCTGCTCGCATTTGCCCTGGTCGGACGCTTTACACGCCGTCCCGTTCGGATCTTTCGGATCGTGGCAGTCGTCGCTTTATTCGTCTCGTTTCTTAATCCCTGTGCTGGCTACTTGGGACATCCGTTCAGGAAATCGGCCTGTTGTGGACGATGAAGGAGGCTTGCTTGCCAAAGCCCGTGAGATGCGCATACAATCAACACGGTCCATTCTGCGTATGCGCTCCGACCATGCGCCTATTTTCACAAAGAAGAGGTTCTGTTTGTGCGCTTTGCGTTTCCCTCAATCAAGCAACACATCTCTTTCTGCTTTCATACGCTTCACGAACAGGTTTTGCGGTGGATGAAGCCACCAACGACCTCCCTCGTGGTTGGTACACTCGCCGATCTGACCAGAGGCAAAGCCGAACTGCTGGCGGAAAACGCGCTGCTGCGGCAACAACTCATCATCTTGCGCCGACAGATCAAGCGACCGGTGTACAAAAAGACGGACCGGCTTCGCCTGGTGCTCCTGGCGAGGATGGTCTGGACCTGGAAACAGGCGCTCGTCCTGGTCCAGCCAGAGACCCTTCTACGCTGGCACCGGGAGCTTTTCCGCGTGTTTTGGAAGCACAAATCCAAGGTGCACTCAAGAAAGTCGAGGATTTCGCCCGAGACCATTAGCTTGATCAAGGAACTGGCAGCCAACAATCGGCTCTGGGGAGCAGAGCGTATCTGTGGCGAGTTACTTAAGCTGGATATTCGGGTCAGTAAACGCACGATTCAGAAGTATATGAGGTATGTTCGCCCAAAACATGCCCGTGGACAGAACTGGAAAACGTTTCTCCGCAATCATGCAGCAGAAGTGTGGGCCTGTGATTTTTTGCAGATGACCGATCTCTTCTTTCGTCCACTTTTCGCCTTCTTCATTATCGAGCTGAAGTCGCGGAAGGTGATTCACATGAATGTGACACGATCGCCGACCGATCCCTGGGTTGCGCAACAACTGCGAGAAGCAACTCCCTATGGATATACGCCAAAATATCTGATTGTAAAATACGGGGAAAAGATCAGCAGAATTCCGGTTTAAAAAGAGGCATCAATCAAGTATCCTCTACAGGAGTAAAAGAACTGTGGAGGCAGAGAGGATGCTCCGATACATGGAACGATCAACCATTCACTTTTTGA
>WNGK01003338.1_pt1 | contig 30788 bp, 32 predicted proteins | sample 5400601 | NCBI WGS metagenome assembly WNGK01 (sample SAMN13153376, study PRJNA577476) | soil metagenome | isolation source: 60 cm soil or saprolite under Garry oak tree replicate 1 | place: USA:California | collected 2016-06-15 | reverse complement strand
GGAGAAAACGCTCGTCTTTCCCTGTTGACTGATAAGCGATTCGTGGCAGATTGACCTGGACCGCTCCAACCAGCGCTCCCCTAGCCACATCGCCCATGCTGTCGGTGACGAACATGCACCCGTCCGAAGATACGGTGTAAGATTCTCCCGGATTTTGGATGAGATAATTCATGGCAGAGTATCTTAGAGAGGTCTCGTGGGTCAGTGAGAGGAGTCCGTCGGGCTCAGACAGTTTGTCGCGATTGATTCTCAGGGTGATGGAAGGGTTGACAAGTGGATTGTCCCCAGCAATTTCCCGAGTTGCATCGATCACTGTGCGAAGTAATTCTTCAGCTTCAGGAGTATAGTCTCCGTATTTCCCCTCCTTCTTGCCGTTGGGACCAATCGCATCAGATTGCTCGAGGATGTTGGGGGCGGTACGGTCGAGACCTACGGTCGATCGGAAAGGAAGATTGTTTGAGAAACCGTCCCAGTTTAGTTGGGAGAGAAAGAGCCGGACAGCTTCTTGGACTCTTTGACTTGGAACGCCTTTGATGAAAGGTGCTAGAAGGACGTTGACGTGGTCGAATATTTGTTCCCGGGATACCTGGCCTTCGGTCACTCTAGCGAGTCGCAGCAGTGTTCCTAGTGCACTTTCGAGAGAGCTAGGCGGTTGAGATCCGGGCAACCCTTTTCGGAAGAAAGAACGTGGGTCATGTGAGAAGACACTCGGTTTGAGAATCCAAGACTCGGCTTCTTCCAGGTGGATTTGTCCCGAGAAATGTGCATCGACGAGTGGTCTTGGGAGGTTGTTGAGCAGGACATATTCCTCTGTTACGGCTGCTCCAGCGGATGATTGGACCCAAGCTGAGTCGAGGTGTTTCTGTCCTGCCTCCTTAAGGAGGACTGTAACGTCGTTTACGGGAAGTCCTAGGCGTGTCAGTTTGTGGCGGTATTCTTCGAGCTTTCTCTCGACAAGGATGGTATTGACGAGCTCACGTACTAGAGGCGCGGTGAGGTAGGTGGTCCCGAACCGCAGAAGTCTCTCTTCCGCTTCAGACGCAATCTCGTCAGCTAGGCTCTGAGGCATACCCGCCTCAGTGACAAGTGATGAAGCGATTCTGGTCCGGTCAAATTCCTCTATCGTCATTTTCGAGGTTCGGACGAAGAGGCGGCCTCTCTTGACTGCGATCCATTCCTCCAAATCACGTGAGAATTCGACTAGAATCTTGCCGAGGTCTGTTATGCTGTACTTTTTCGTGCCTTTTTCGATCGCAACCAGACCGGCTTTGCGAAGGGTTTTGAGGTGATAGACGAACTTTCCAGCATCCCGCACAGGGTCCAGCTTCGCCTCGTACATTATCTCAGTATACGGAAGAGGACCCTTGGAAACCAGGAGCTTGAGAATGTGAAGCCTAGCCGGGGCTGAAGCAGCATCGAGAACATCCGAGCTGAAGCGTTCGGAGGATCGCTGCAAGAAGAATCAAGTCTTTCACTCGTCACCCTGTTTAAAAAATTGTACTTGAACTACGCTCTCACCCTGTGAGAGTGCCTCTGTCACCATGTCAGAACAGCGATCCTTAGATCGGGCTCTGGCTTCTGTCTGGTGCGGTACGACGGCAGACAGTGCATGTCTTCCAACCTAAGGTGTCGACGCTAAAGAGCTGATCTCTCCCGCAGCTTGTGCAGTACTGGTGGAATCCTGTCGGATGTCGCGGTTCTGACACCGCTTCCGTAGCTGTTTCCGTTCGCCGGTTCGGGTCTTTCTTTGGAATAGGTTTCGTCAAACGTTGAAGGTAGTCCTTGCTGAACTTGAGTTTTGGCACCGTTACCTGCCCATTATGTGTCACTCTCTAAGCTTTGAGGACTAGGGTCCACCGACTTACTATCGTGTGGAGGGTCAACGCGACATAACAGTCCCATTGGTTCCCCACCGAACATCGCAAAGGGGACAAATTCTTGAAATCTTCAGGTTCACTCTCGATCTATGGTGAAATAATTTGATAGCCTCGGGGACAAAACCCGATCCTCAAGCTCTCGAATCCTCTGTAGTCCGTGCAACATCGTCTCCTATGATGAATATGTTCTTGGAGTTTCTAGATGTTCCAGGAAACGTCCTGCTCATCCAAGGAGCCCCTGGAACCGGAAAGACAACTCTCGCGTTTGAGATACTGAACGCTATTGGGGACTCGCACAGAGTCTACGCGTCAAGTAGGGTCTCACCCGTTAAGCTACGTGTCCAGTTTCCCTGGATCGATGAAGTTATCGATTCTATGTCAGGAAGATCCTCAAAGGCAAGCTGGAATGACGAATTCCACGACCTCCGAGGCTCCGACACCGACAGTGTCTTCTCGAAGATCGTGCGCCTGAAACAGGCCAAACAGAAATCCATCCTTGTCGTAGATAGCTGGGAGGGAGCGTTAAGAAACGCGACGCCCGAAGGACGCAAAATGCTCGAATCAGCAGTCATGTCGGAACTAGATCAGACAAAAGTGAGCGTGATTCTCGTAAGTGAGGCCGAACGAGCGGACAACCTCGGCTACCTAGTCGACGGAGTCGTAACCCTTGAACAGAACGAGCTAGACGGTAGGAGAATCAGGTCCCTCGGAATAGACAAGCTAAGAGGATTCAGAGTCCAGAGCCAACATTTCCCATTCTCCTTGGAAGAGGGAAGGTTCACGTTCTTGGACGAAGAATACGAAAACGGTCTACCAAGTATAGTGAGAAGTCCAGAGAAAGTCCCACACACGGAAACCCACTTCTCTACAGGGAGTAGAGAGCTCGACCATCTGCTGGGAGGCGGGGTCCGAAAGGGCTCTTTCTTCATGATCGATACCGAGAGCAATGTGTCCCCGCAGTCGCTGAGGTTGTTGATCAACATGATCCGGTCCAATTTTGTCAACCAGGGCGGCGCCTGCTTCAGCGTTTCAACCGGAACCTTCAGCTCAGAGTCCTCGGCGGAAGCACTAAAGCCCTACGTTGGCGAAAGGGCCCTTGGAGATAGAGTCCGGATAGTTGACTTCAACGCGCAGCTCCCTTCGAAGACTTGGAGGCTAAAGTTGAGAGGCCAACTGATGAGCGATTTGGCCGAGTTCTACAGAGCATGGAATGGGTTGAAAGAGACGTCAACTGGCATGATGTTAACTATGAACTTTGACAAACTCGTGCAGGTCTACGGAGAGGAGCTGACACTTCCAGGTTTTACAGAGATAGGAGAAGGCTTACGGGACGAAGGGGCCTTCAGCATTGGCATATCGTCCCGTCCCACCAAGGTGCGAGACGAGTTTCTCAGACAAGCTGACTATCACATAAAGATCCAAAGCTGGAACGGGCACCTCCTGATCTACGGCGTGAAACCGTTCACCCACATTCACGGTGCAACGTTCAATTTCGACAAAGGATACCCGTCGTTGGACCTCATAGAGATTGTCTAAGTCTTCCACAGGTTCGCAATTGTGAGCTATAATTTTGATTTGGCATAATCCCATGTCGAAAAGTAGTGCGGGATTATTTCGACTAATACCTCTGAGCCCTGTCTCACCTGGTCTAACATGTTCTTCGCCATGGTGCTGGTGAGGTTCCCTAGATACTTCGCGATGATCTTCTCCGATAATGACAATGCCTTCCCTGCGTCCTCTACGATGATGGCGGTTCCTCTCCCTTTCACTCCTGTGTTGGGCATCGCGTCGGTATCGACCGAAAAGTAGACCGTTTTGTTCTGTTTCAGGTTCCGGACTTTCACCGCGTCATTGTAGCTCATGAGGTACAGCTTATTGTTCGCGTAATGGTACCATACTGGGTGTATGTTGGGTTCACCCTTCGAGTTAGTGGTTCCGAGTCGGAGTGGTGTCTTGCTGCTGGCCAGAAACGTGTCAATCTCTGACTGGTCCATTCCCGGAGCATTCGGCATCGCTTTGTGGATTTTGAGAGTTGCCAAGATACACGAGGAAATGTTCTAGTCCGTACTTTTCTCTTTGCCCTTGTTCTTCTTCAACGGTCGTTCCAGAGCCATTCTAAGTGGGATTGACATTTTTGTTACTGGACTGGAACGCAGTAGAAAAAGTCGGGTCGCCTTTTCTATCCTCCTATAGCGACTATACTACATGAGCGATCTGTCGTTCAAGCTGGCTGAACTACGACCGGCCTTACGTCCCGTCGCCGAGTCGGCGGCGTGGATAGCCAGCTTCGTTATCGCCAACGCGATAAGCCAAGAACCAGTGTATTTCTTGATCCTCCTACTCGTTCTCGGTTCAGATGTACTCGACACTTCTGACAAGAGCAAGGGACTCTTCCGAGACTTCGTCGCGGGAGGCATCACAGCAATCCTTTCTTTGGCCCTCAACGATCAGTTAGGCCTAGCTGTTGGAGCGGTCGTAGCGTTTACGGCAGTCGCCAGACTAATGCAGAAACTCGCGTAAACCGTAACCTCTCGGTTTCTCGCTCTTATTCTTTGCCGATAGGATGCTGCTGCAGGGGATAAGCATAAAACGGCTAAGAGCTATCTCCAGTAGTCTAGAGATACCATGGGCAAAGTGATGATCTCTTTATCGTCCGAAGCAGAACAACTTGTTAGACGGGAAGTTGACAAAGTCTACTATGGTAGGACCGGGGGATTCAGCATATTTTTCGAACGTCTCGTCCGAACATACTTCAACGGAAACAAGAAAGCGCCATCCGACCGCAAACAATCGAAATAACTCAATCTCCTGCCAAGAAAATACGTTGAGTCAAATACGGCCAGTAACTCTAGGCTCAGGAAAGCAGTAGGTTAGCAGTCCCTGAGACGGCCGTTTAGAGGCCGTAGTGTAGCTTGGTCTAGCGCGACCTGCTCAGTCAACAGTCGAACCAAAGCATTTTGAATCATTGAGTTGAGGCCCGCGGCAGGGGCGGTGGTCCAGACCACTTACCTGTGGGGACAGCTTGGTCTAAGATACTGGTCTCGGGCACCAGTGATCGTGGGTTCAAATCCCACCCGCCCCACTATGAGATGCCCATGACCAAGGCCGCAAAATCTCACAGCCCGATTCTTCGAATTATGGCACCTTACTAGTAAAACCACTAAATAGCCCGGACTGCCGGCATGCCCGGCATAAAGTGTGATGAGCGCTGCCCGAAGATCGCGCGATTGAGACTCATGATCTTTCGAAGAAGTATGCCGATAGACTCGCTGTCGACCGACTGAACCTCACCGTTGCCTCCAAACAAGTTCACGGTTTTCTTGGTCCGAACGGGGCGGGAAAGTCTACTACAATCAAGATGATGGTCGGCCTGCTGAGGCCTACATCTGGCAGCCTCAGCATCCTCGGCCAGGGGGTCAGCGGGGACAATCCCAGAGTCCGTCGCAAACTAGGATACATGCCAGAACTACCACGTTTTCCAAAGCATCTCTCAGGGGAGGAGTTGCTCGATGTCTACGGCCGCATGTACGGAATGTCGAAGACGGAAAGGAAGGAGAGGATACCGGAGCTGATCAAGATGGTAGGGCTCGAAGGACGTGGAAAAGACAGGATTGGAAAATACAGCAAGGGAATGCAGCAGCGCATCGGGATCGCCCAGGCTCTAATCAGCGATCCTGAGTTGGTGATCTTGGACGAGCCAAGCATAGGACTCGACCCAGTAGGAATGGTCGAGGTCAGGAACATGGTCAAGGACATTGTAAAGTCCGGGACAACCGTCTTCTTCTCGTCACACCTCCTTGCAGAAGTCCAGCAGGTCTGCGACCACGTGACCGTGATTCACCTCGGCGTCATGCGGTACTCGGGAACGCTGGAAGACATCTCCAGCAAGGTGATGGCGCGCCGCAGAATCGTCGTAGAACTAGAGAAACCGGTTGACGGGGTTCTTGCCGCCTTGAAGACGATGAAGTTCGCGACCGTTGAAAGTAACATGAACACTTACACCCTCCACCTGGACACGCGTGAGGACGTACGAGCAGAGGTCTCGCGCGCCGTAACATCCGCGGGAGGTGTCATAGTAAGGATGCAGGAGGAAGGAGGAGGACTGGAAGACGCGTTCCTCAGTCTAGTTGGAAAGGAGGGAATGGCCTAGTGGCACAGAAGAAACGAGCCGGGACCCTAGCGGCCTTCATCGCCCTTCTCTACTACGAATTCCTCTGGAACATTCGGAAAAAGAAGATTATCGCTATATTCCTCATCATATTCGCCATCGCGACTGTTCAGCTCGCCTTCACCCCGATAGCCGATGCACTCGCGAACCCGCCCCAAACACTCCAGGCGAACCCTACATTCGTCTTCGGCGGGATCGAGGCCTTGACGGGGATCTTCCTCTTCCTTGTTGGTGTCGCCACCACGATGAACACTGTATCAGGCGAGTTTGAGTCAGGGACAATTGTTCCTCTGCTGACGAAACCTGTCTCGAAGACCCTCGTCTTCGCGGCAAAAATTGTCGCGTCAGTGATAACACTCCTTGCAGCCTATTCGTTTCTCGTCGGCTACATAGCAATCGGAGGCACATTGATCTATGGTCCTCAAAACAACCTCGACCTTGTCCCCCTAGGAATTCTGGGGCTTACCATCGGAAGTATGGTCTGGGCATCCGTCGCACTAACACTGGGCACGCTGTCAAAGAACTCTGTTCTAGCAGCCCTCGGCTCGTTCGGCTTCTACATTGGACTGTTGATAGGCGGAACCCTCATCGCGGCGCAACTGGGAGCATCAACCATACTATTCTATGCACCAGGAATGGGTGCGACAGGGACGACCGCAGCGTGTGCAGGCTTGGAACGTGGTGGCGGCCAAACCTTCAGCACGGGGACAGATGGTCTCGCCTCGATGCTAATGCGCTGGGTCCTGAACCCGGGGCAAGTCCTGAACTTCTGCGGCTTCCAATTCCGCGCATCTGGAAACCCAACCACGACCCTGCTAGCATCCGACACTTTCGCGAACGTCGCGTTCAGAGATCTTTGGGTCTCTCTCGTCTACGTCGCGGGGCTATTGCTTCTCAGCTGGTTCGCATTCCGCCGATCCCAAATAGTAGAATCGTAGCAACCGCAACTTGGCTTCCGGCCACATTTGAAGCTCACAAATATGCGACGTTAAGACGGATGTCTGGTCTTTTCAAGGACGCATCGGCCTCCATTAAACATCTCCGACCGTCAGAGCCTTTTCAAGCATTCCAACGTACACGGAACTGAGTTTCTCTCGCTCCAGGAAAGTGGCTAGCGCAACAAAATTCCGAGACATCGACCTCGATCTTATCAGGCGAAGGTTCGCCTGCAACCCATCTCATCTTGAAAACCGGATGGACTTCATCGCGAATTTTTCCCTCCCAGTCGTAAATCAGGTGCCGAACTGCCAAGAGCCCATCGCAAGAAGCTCTAACTCCTGTCTCTTCTTCTACTTCTCGAATTGCCGTTGTCCGATAACCTTATTCTGGGATGAGGCAGCGGTCTAACGGAGAATCGTGCGAGCGAAACTGCCGATTCTTGTCCTAATTCTGGGCCTTACACTACTTACAGTTCTACCGACGGCAACAATAAACGTCCACGCCGCCTCTACGGGGACGGCTACTTGGTCGCCATTCGGGCCGAGAGAGAAGAACCTAATCATAACCGACTACGGTGATATTGCCTCAGAGGCTACAGCATTCAATAACGGCGGGGTGGATATTGCAGACTATCCTTTCCATGTCTGCGTCGACATAGCCTGCTCGTCAGACTTCTATTCGACCCCTCCTATCTCAGAGCTTGACATATTTCAACTGGACATTAATCACCTCCAATCATTTCTAGGCGTGCCTCTCCAAACAACTAGGTCACCGCCTTCACCGACCTTTGTCCTCCCTGCCGCGACAACGAGTAGTAGTTGCGGGTCACCCCTTGGCCAGCTGACGATCAACCTTCAGAACCAGGAACAGGGCAATGCTCCGGTTCTCGATTCTGTGAACTCTCTGACAATCTCATTGCAGCCAGGAGGTGGAGCTTCCGCTACTGTGGGCGATTCAGGGGGAATGAACCCCACTGGAACCTACAACTTTCCATGCGTCCCGTTGGGAACCTACAAGGTCACGTCGAGCATCTACGGCACCAGCTCTCCATGCTCTACGACTTCCCCGACGTCTTGCATTGCAATCGGGGGTGGCCAACTAGTGACGGCAACGTTTCGAGCTGATTGGAATAGCCCGAGCACTAAACAACCGACCAACGCAGGCTTTTACATTGGCAGGGCTTTGGCCCATCTCATAGACAAGCCCTCCTTCATTGCCACTTCTCCCTTTCTTAGGGGTGCCCAGTATGACGATATCCAGGCTGCTCCTAACCAGAATGTTCCAAACCTCTTTCCTCTGACCCAGGAGTGTACTGATCATTCCTGGTTCAATCCATGTAGCCCGGTTTCAGCCTACAACTTTGTGGCAGACAACATAGGGGGAGGGTCCGTGTGGTGGGGCGCTGTTGGAGCCTTTTTCGGTGCGACAGGAGGCTATTCTGGCTACGCGGACATGAGAGCAGCATGTGATGACTTCGTGAAAGCGGGCTTCGCCGTTGTCAATGGGGCTAATGCCACGGACTGTGGCGGCGTTGCTCTAGCTTCCGAAGGTACAACCGCGCCTTCATCATATGCACACCTAGCCAACAACGGGAACCAGCTACTCTTCTTTCTTAGTAGCAGCCAGTTCAGGAAAGCCTTTGGACAGATCATAGCTGACAGCTTGAACTTTCTCTTCGGAACGCCCAACAACGGGGGAACAATTCCGAACCAGACGCCTCAATGCACAGTCCTCTACATAACGCTAGCTGGGGGCAATTGTAATATCCCTACAGGTATCATTTCACCCAGCCCCTCATGTATCTTTGACGCCACCTGCGCGTGGAACATGTACACGGGCGCGCGGGCAGTGGGCACTGGCCCCGACCTCCTCTACTTTCTCTACGACAGCTCCACCGCCTCGTCGGTGTGCGGTGGACCATCCACTAAGTCTGCCCTCTACAATTACGGCTTCTACTGCGATCCGCAGTTCGACACCTTCGCCTTCGCCGGAGAGTTCACCGCTACAACGATCACGGGACTTACTCAGTTCTTCGCTCAGGCCGCGGAAACCGGAGCGCTCAACGGGATGACCGTACCATTCATTTCGCCGACTAGCCAGTTCGTGGCTCTCAACGGCTGGAACTTTCAGCAGTGCACAGGCATCGGTTGCGTGGCTACCCAGTCCAGCCTCGTACCCACGTTCGGACACGGCTTCTTCCCTGACTCCGGCTACTGGTCGTTACTCAACATGCGCCAGGTTCCCGGGTACACGCCTAGCAATTCGATCTACCGTCCTGGTGGTGGAAACCCTGACCTCATTCGCAGAGGCTGGTGGGGGGGCACTACCGAGCTGAATCCCTTCGGTCCTCAGAGCGTGTGGGATTCGGAATTGATCAGCCTCATCTATGAATCAATGCTGCAGACGAACCCGTTGACTGGTGGAGTAGTGGACGGCCAGATCGTGGACTGGCAGACAACCGGCCACTCTTCAAGCTTCAATCCGAGCGAGGTGTCCTGCAACGCTGTGAAGGGCTGTTTTACTGGAACTACCACAACGCTCTGGCACCTCAGGAACGATGTCACGTTTCAGGACGGGACCCCTCTGACCGCGAGCGATGTGGTCTACACGATTCTATCCTACAGAGACGTGCCATCGAATAGCTTTCAAGGCACTGTGGGTTCGGTTACGAGTGCCGTTACGATTGATCCTTTGACTGTCCAGGTAAAGTTCCAGGGTCCGAACCCGTTGGAGGTAATAGAGCTTGGACAGCTGCCTATTATTCCCGAGCATATCTGGGAGCCTATTTGCGGGCCCATTGTGAACGGTGCTATCCCTGGGGGACCTACCTCCCAATGCGCCAATCCATCTTTCGACCCCATGGCCCAAGGGATCATCATTGGAAGCGGGCCTTGGAAATGTGTCGTACCGGCCGGGTTCCCAAATGCAGGTCATGTCGGAGGCTCCTGCGTCGTTAGTGCGGGTGTCCTCGGAGGACAAATAATGTCAGGTGGCAGTCAGGTCCTCCTGACACGCAATACAGGTTACATGCGCTGTTGCCCCGACGACCCCACTAGCAACCTCTACAAGTTCAGCTATGCTGACTTCAACAACCTGGGCCGGGTGGACATCGTTGACATTGCCAGCGTTGCCTCTCGATTTGGACAGCCTGACCCCTACTGGGTCAACAGCAATATTGCGCCCGGGACGACCGTGAACATCGAGGACGTGGCCGTTGTTGCCTTCTACTTTGGGAATGGCATAACCCGGCCGTTCACCCCGTCACAGCTGACCGGGCTAGATCCCCAGATAGATCCGTTTTTCTGCCTCAACACAGGATGCTAGGGGCCCAATATTTCCATGGCAGGTTCAAAGTTTAAAGGAACGACAGGCTCCCCCACAATTCTGAGTACCTGTTTGCTTTGACGAGTACTATTCTTCCTCGTTCTGCTGATTACGAGGTGAAGTTAACTCCGGACCATGAGAGTCTGCGGAATACTATCCGCGATTTTGCCGAGAAACAGATCCGGCCGATAGCTGCCGAGATTGATCGGAAGAACCACATTCCACGGGAACTGCTCAACCAGATTGCAAAGCTCGGACTGACCGCCATTACCTACAAGGAAGAATATGGCGGTCTAGGCGCCGACCTACTCTCGATGGTTATCGCGCTCGAGGAGTTAGCTCGCGTCTCGGCTGCTTGCTCGACTGTTTTTGTTGCTAGTCATCTTGTTTCTGAGCCTTTGAACGAGTGGGGGACGGAGGAGCAGAAGAAACGCTACCTCATCCCGATGGTCGCGGGCGAGAAGATTGGGGCTCACGCGATGACCGAGCCCGGCGCAGGGTCAGATGTTGCAGGGATCAAGTCCACAGCAAAACTTCACGGGACACACTGGGAGATCTCTGGACGAAAGACGTTCATCACAAACGGTGAGATAGCTGACCTCTACTTGGTATTCGCGAGGACGAGCCCGTCGCCGAGTAGACAGGAGAGACACAAAGGTCTCAGCGCTTTTCTAGTCGAGAGAGGAACCGAAGGATTCCAGGTAGCAAGCAAGATCGAGACAACCGGGTTGCGCGGCTCGCAACCATCTGAGCTAGTTCTAGATCACGTAAAAGTTCCCAAGGACAATTTACTAGGAAAGGAGGGTGACGGCTTCTACGTTGGGGTAAGAACGTATGATCGTGGCAGGATCGATGTCGCAGCTCAAGGCGTGGGGATCTGCCAGGCGGCTTATGAGGCCGCAATCAGCTACGCGCAGACCCGAACTAGCTTTGAGAAGCCATTGATCGAGTTCCAACAAGTACAATACAAACTTGCGGAGATGGCCATGGGATTGCACACCGCACGACTGTTGACCTACTGGGCCGCGTCTTTGAAGGATCAGGGGAAGGACTTCGTGAAAGCGTCGTCGATCGCGAAGGTCACTTCAACTGAAACGGCGGAAAAACTGTCGTTGCTGGCGATGATGATACACGGCGGTTATGGAGTTGCGACAGAGTACCCGGTGGAGCGATTCCTGAGAGACTCGCAGATCATCAAGACCTACGAGGGCACCAACGATATTCAGAGACTTACTATCGCGAAACAATTATTGCGAGAGTTGAAGTCCTAGTCAATTATCTCCGTCGTCATTTTGTACCCACATCTTCTGTTTGGCGGTGTTGGGCGGATAGTTCGTATTGGCGCGCTATCGATTTTGCAACACTCCTAGGGTCTCGATTTGTGGTATCTATACTCAAACTCCTACGAAATGGGATTTCCGAGTCGAGATAATGTCTCCGAAACAAGTCGCCTAGGATTTTCTCGCTACTCACTTTTCCCATCCTTCTCCTTTGATTTGCTTTCACACGCCTTACCAATTCTTTCCGCTCGCAGTAGAGTCGTACAAAACATACTTGCCCTCCATGCGATCTGATCATTCTGACTACATGTTTCACGAACCGGTCGTCCTCGCCTCTACTATAGACAAACGTGAAAATTACGTTAATTCCCTCTTTCGCGGCCTCTTCTAACATCTCCAGTCGATACTTGCCCGTGAGGCGCCAGAAGGTCTTGGTTCCAAACTCGAAAATAGACCGGACAAACTGGATCGAGACGTGATTGTCGAAAAGTTTGAACCCTGTCAGCTTTGCCAATTCATTTGCGACGGTCAGCTTGCCTGATGCTGGGGGTCCATAGATGAAGACGAGTTTCATTCCAGAGGCATTCTTTCTGGGTTGAAATAAATAGCTGCAAGAGCTGTAGCAGGAGGATTGAGTTTGAGGTTCATTCTTTCAGGTCTGGGAAACTGGTACAATGGATGGAGTCTGACCGATCAAGCGGTTCCGCTTGCTGACAAGTTAGGGTTCTGGGGCGCGGTAATCCCTGATCATTACATGTGGGCTGAATCATACGGGCAACCACAGAAAGATTCGACAGTCGAGAGCTGGATAGCGCTCACATATCTCGCGGCCAAGACCGAGAAGATCAAGCTCGGGACAATCGTCACTCCGATTCCGTTCCGTCCACCAGCAATGCTGGCCAAGATGGTATCGACTATGGACATCTTATCGTCCGGACGCGCAGTTCTTGGCGTCGGAGCCGGATGGTCCCAGACAGAATTCGAAGGATACAGCACATGGGACGGTCCGAAAACACGGGTCGACAAGACACGTGAAGGAGTGGAGCTGATACTCCAGCTCTGGCAGGAGCCACAGGTCGACTTCAAAGGAAAGTACTATCACGCGAAGGGCGCGATTCTTGATCCAAAACCCGTCCAGAAGCCCCACCCGCCCTTAATGTTTGGAGGCGTCGGGACGCGAATGCTACGGCTCGCAGGACAATATTCTGATATTTGCCATATCCCGCCATGGGTCCAGATCCCGATAGACAAGGCACGATCGATTGTCAAGCAGGAGGCGCGCCGGTTTCATCGGGAGGACAAGATAGCGTTCGCAGCTGGGTCAGTTGCCAACCGCGACCAGAAGTTCGACTTGAAAGCCGTTGGTCAGGATGTGGAAAAGGCGGCGAAAGATGGAGCCCTATACTACATCGCACCGCTCCATCGGACAGGTTATGTTGACAACCTCAAGGAATTCGCGAAGAACATCATACCCTCATATTCAGGGCTGGACTAGACTCATCAGGCGAGACTCCGCCGAAGCGCTTCGCATTCTTACCCTCATCAGAAGGTTTGCTTCCCCTTCAGAGATTCGTTCTTAGCTCTACAAGCCTGATTATGCCGCCATTGAAACGGCAAAGTTCCTTCGCGTCCAACCCATTGTCACATGGGTCAGGCGGATGGGAGAGATACTATTCCTAGGAATTGTTGCTGGTCGTGAGAGGGGTTCTGGCCCGAGTCGTGGTTGGAAACTGACAGTACGTATGCTGTTGTGTCGGAGAGTGCGAGTCCGAAGTAGTCTCCGATGAATGTCAGTGAACTCGGGGGTCCGAAGGGGGTTGGCAGCTGGCCAGTCGTGCTTCCAGGATTCGTTGTGTTGATGCAGAAGTTTGTCCGGCCCATGTCACTTGGAAGGATGTTTCCGTCGTTTGCCGGGCATGCTAGTCGTCGGTCGTAGAAAGAAACAGCGACTGTCCCGCTTGGCGAGGCTGCGACAGTAGGCTGGAACTGGTCCGTCCCGTCACGCACCGTCAACGGATCATTAACGTTTACAGGTCTTGTCCAGTGGGACCCGCCGTCGAGCGATTCTGTCAGCTGGACGTCGACCCCGTTTCCACTGTCAACTTCTAGTGCTAGGAGAAGATGGCCATTAGCTGGGTTAACTGCGAAATTATCGGCTATTCCGTCTCGGAAAGAAGTGTTGGCGAGTGCGGCTGTTGAGACGGCGTTGAAGCTGGCGGCGAGCATGGGAGTGGAGAATGTCTGTCCCCCGTCCTTGGATTTGAGAACCCAGACGTCAACTGTCGGACGGGTATTTGATGGGAAGCTAGTATACGCAGCGTAAAGTGTTCCGTCAGGGGCGGTCCCCATCATTATGAATTGGTTGAACGGGCTGTCATTGTTTCTGCTTGTAAGTTTCACGGGGGTCGAGAAGTGTGTAGCCTGATCGGTTGACCGCGAAAACCATAGATCGTTGCTGATCCCTGTGAACAAGGTCCAGCCAACATAGACGTTGTTGGCGAACGGGCTGCGAGGGTTGTTGTCGACGGTTATCCACTGCTTGTCACCTGTTATCCCGAGCCCGCTGGAGTTGTAGATTGCAAGAGCGGCTCCATGGTTTGCTGTCGTCCAAGAATCCCCTCCATTAGTAGATTTGACAACGAAGATGGCGTCGTTGGGGACAACTCCCCAGACCTGGTGTCCGGCGGGATTGTACTTGAAACTGTAGGGAAGGAATGCCGAGTACACGTTTCCTTGAGTATCGAAGGCAAGGATTGGGTCCGTGGCGTCGACCCAGCTGTTTTGGGGAGCGGTTTGGCAATCGAACCCAGGGACAATACCGTCATTCCAGTGGAGCCCGCCATCCCTTGAGACCTGCGCTCCAATATGGAAGAGGTAGTGTTGAGGATCGAAGAAGAATTTGGACATGGCGACAAGATGCTGAGGGTTACTCGGATCTACAGCTATCCATGACTCGCTGCGATGGTTGTTGTATTGAGCGTTGACCACGCAGGCTCCAGTCTTATCCGTGGCTCCACCTACAACTGGATAGGTCGCCTGGATGTTCGTAACTCCTGGCTGGCCACTGTAGGGGATCGGGGAGGATTTTGTCGCATAGGCTTGCAGCGGGACCGTCAGCATCAAAGCGATAATCATCGCGGCGGCAATGAAGAGGAACCGAACGTCTGTATCCGTTTTCGAGCCTGTCAAGAATCTCAACGCTGGGATCATGCGAGCTAGCTTATGGGTGTTTACGTTGACTGGATGATCAAGACATCCACAGCTATATTATCTATCGCACAGCTTTCAAAGTAATAGGCGTACATTAACGGGGCTAGAAAACTTAGAAGCGTGAGACCGTCGATTCTCGCGCGACCGGTGAACACTTGTGAGGATATGTGTCATCTCTGATACGCACACGGACTCCATAGACAACCTGCCGCGTCAAGTCCTTGACGAGCTCTCGGGCGCTGATATGATCATTCACGCCGGGGACTTCACAAGTAAACGCCTCTTGGACGCGCTACGTAAGATAGGCCCATTCAGAGGAGTCTACGGGAACATTGACGGGCCAGAGATCAGGAAAGAATTGCCAGCGATTGACATCATACAGGCAGAGAATATCATGATAGGTGTGAACCATCCGGCTGAAGGGGGCTCTCCGCTTACCCTAGAGCAAAGGCTGAGGCCCAAGTTCCCCGAGGTCCAAGCAATTATTCACGGGCACAGTCATCGGACGAAGAACGAATTCCGGGACGATGTTCTCTGGTTCAACCCCGGTAGCGCAACAGGAAAGTTTCCCGCCACAAAGAAAACTTACGGGATTCTGACAATCAATAGAGAGATTCGCGGAGAAATCATCACACTCTAAGTAGTTTGACATGTTAGATCTGCCTGAACACGCTTGCGGTTGAACAAGACTCATCCTTGGGAGCTAGCCTGGAGAGAGGAGAGGTGGATGGAGACTTCTCCACCACTCCCTGTTGTTGTGGATTTCGCTAAAGACTTGAAACGTGAAGGCGCCAAGAGGGTTCTGGACCTAGGCTGCGGCGCAGGTCGACATTCCATACTTCTAGGCAAGACTGGCTTTCAGGTTGTGGCTCTCGACGTCTCGGAAACAGCCCTCAAGATCCTTGAAGATCGGTTGAGGACTGCTTCCATCGACAATGTTACGCTCGTCAAGCAAGAGATGTGGGAGCTGCCTTTCATGGACAATTATTTCGATGGGGTAGTATGTACAAACGTTCTCCACCACGGGAAACTAGTTGAGATCAGGCAAGCGATCCGAGAGGTTCATCGAGTGATGAGAAAGGGTTCCTCGGCTTTCATCGTCGCCCTATCCACGGCAGATTTCAGGAAGGGTAACGGCAAGATGCTGGAGCGCAACACCTACGTTTTCACCATGGGAGAAGAGCGAGGAATAATCCACCATTTCTTCACGAACCAAGAACTCCGGTCTTGTTTCAGAAGATTCAAGATCCTATCGTTTGAAGAGAGATTGATTCCAGTTGAAGAGGGCGGAAACCGTGCTCACTTCTTGGTGAGGCTGGGAAAATCCTAGACTACTGGGTCGCTTTTCTGGACTCGCCTTGACATGTGAGCAGCCATCATCTTTCCCGCGTTTGCATAAGCTAGACGAATCAGCTCCTTCGCAACCTCCACATCTCCTTCGGAATGGATTCGGAACGTGACCCATCCGGCTTGAGGAGCAAAGCGGTGCGGTTCAGCCTTACCTTCGTTCAACATTCTCTCCTGATCTTGTTTGGAGAGTCGGATGTCAAGATGCGAAGACCCATGAGAGTGCATGAACTCGAGGCCGTGGACTTGAAATTCCGTCCCGCCGAACCTGTGAGGAGCTTTCGTGACATTCGGGAGTTGTAGAATCCAATCTTGAAGAGACTCGTCCAAGTAGAGCCTGTCCAGATAGAAACTGATCTAGGTCTTACAAAGGTTTAATCAAATGCAGCTATGATCAATGCTCTCATGTCGGGACAGTGGACACTCCCAATTGAAGTGAGAGACTTCAGACCGGACGATTACGGGAAGTTGGCCCAAGTCTTCGGCTCGATCTTCCCCGACTACGACCGAACGCCAGAAGAGTGGCGGTTTGAAGATGAGAGCCTCGACAGGTCGAAGTTCCACTTCAAACGATACTCCTGTTTTACTAAGGATATCCAAGAACCTGTCGGGTTCGCTCAGTGTCAACATATTCCTTGGATGTATCATCCGAAGAAACTCTGGTTCGATATCTGGGTCGATCCAAAACATCAGAGAAAGGGAATAGGCAGTGCACTCTACGAGCGATTGAACCAGGACTTCAAGGATCTTGGTACGATTACATCATGGACTGGTGTAAGGGAGGACATGCCCTTTCCAATCAGGTTCGCCACGAATCGAGGGTTCCACGAGAAGATGAGAGCCTGGGAGTCACGTCTCAACCCCGCCACGGTCGACCTGTCTGTTTTCAAAAAATATGTGGACAAGGCGTCTCAGCAACGAATCCACTTTGTCACACTGGCCGATGAGATGAGGACCGATCCCGAATGTTATAGTAAACTCCATGCTCTAGTCCAAGCTGTCTCAGAAGATATTCCTCGGCCTGAACAGTTCACGCCCGTCTCCTTTGAGCAATGGTCAGCTTTCGAGATGAAGAGTCCCAACCTGATCCCTCAAGGGTACATGATAGCCAAAGATGGCGACAAGTACGTTGGGATGAGCACGGTATGGAAGGCTCAGAAGGATCCCAAGGGACTCTATCAGGGACTAACAGGAGTAATACGAGAATATCGGGGACGAGGAATCGCAGTCGCTTTGAAACTCAAAGTCATCGAGTTCGCTAGAAACAACAAGTACGAGAAGCTCAAGACCTGGAACGACTCGACCAATTCACTCATGCTCAGGATCAACGTGAAGCTCGGCTTCAAACGAGAAGTCGGCTGGATAACCTTAGAGAAGAACCTGGCATAGATAGGAATGAACTCGAAGCTCCCCGTTCTAACCCTCAAAGGCTCACCCCGCCAGATTGGATTCAAACACGGAAAGAAGGCTCGCCTAGAAATCGAGCATAACCTAGAGGTTTACTTTCGCCGATTCAAGAGCGAAACAGAACTCTCACATGACATTGCCATCAGTCGAGCAGCAAAATTCCTAGAGGTGATCAACAAAGGTAGCCCCGAATACGCTGAGACGATGAGAGGTGTCGCCGCTGGTTCGGGTCAGGAAATTCTCGACATTACCGCGTTGAACGTTCGTTATGAGTTGATGTATAGTCAGTTTTCCAAAATAGGATTGAAGCCGGTGCCGAAGACTTTCGGCTGCACAGCCTTCGCCGCACTTCCAGCAGCGGTCGACAATGGACATTTGATGATGGCGCAGAACTGGGACTGGATACCCGAAGTCAAAGGGCTCTTCCTAAAGATCAAAAACGAAAACGGGCCCGACGTCCTGTCGTTCACCGAAGCGGGAGTGGTCGGAGGCAAGATCGGTTTGAACTCTGAAGGGCTTGGTTTGCTCATCAACGGAATTGTATCCAGCAAGGACGACTGGGCACGCCTCAAGAAACCCTTCCACGTACGATGCTGGGAAATACTCAGGTCGAAAACCTTGGGACGCGCAGTCCAGGTCATCACCCAAGGCCAGAGGAATTGTTCAGCCAACTTTATCTTGGGACAACAGAAAAAAATCGGATTGGGAAAGGCAGTCGATATTGAATCTGCGCCCGAAGCAATCTGCGAGCTCGGACCCGATAGAGGAGCAGTCGCCCACACCAACCATTTCTCCAACCCTGGAAAGCTGGGCGTAAAACAGGTCTTGGATGAAGAACGACTATCGACGCTTCAACGATATCGAAGAATCCAGAAGCTCTTAGACGGAACGGTCCGAGCGGGACAAAAGCTGAATCTTGCTGGCGCACAGAACATGTTGAGAGATCACTATGGGAACCCGGAATCGGTATGCCGTCACTCAAACATGAAACTGCCGGAGTATGAGAGGTACGAGACAGTAGTTTCTGTACTAATGGATCTCTACAGCAGAAAGCTGTGGGCTACAGTCGGATCCCCATGTACTGCAGAGTATCAATCTCTCACGCTTTGAGAGGGTCCAAGAAGCAGGGCCTAACCGAATTATATTTCAACAGGCAGACCGTCTACAAGTTCGTAGCACAATGCCCTCTGTTCAAAAACGCCGGATCATAGAAAAGACACGCAAACGGGAAAAACGGGGAAGAGTCTACCTCGTCGCCCTAGTTTTGATAATCATCGCCATCGCTGTTGGCTGGTACGTCTACTCTGCAGCCACTGCTCCTCGGCCAGACTTCACGATCGCGGCCCCAACTGGTGTAACTATTCGTGCTGGTAGTCAGACCAATTCAATAATTACAATAACCGCTGTGAACCAGTTCAGTGGAACCGTTCTTTTGACCGCGAAGGGATCTGCTGGTCTGACAGCAACCATTAATCCCACCTCGGTGACAGGCTCAGGCACTGCCACACTGACAACATCCGCGGCAGCTAATGGTAGTTATACCGTAACGGTTAACGCCACAAGTGGAGGTCTGACCCACTTCGTGACGCCAAGAGTAGCTACCCCAGTGTTCGCCACACTCTTTACCACCAACGGAACAATAGAAGTTGAGCTTTACCCGGCCCAAGCCCCGAAGACAGTCGCTAACTTCGTTAATCTTGCCCAGTCAGGTTTTTACAGTAACCTCGTCTGGCACAGAATTGTCAAGGGCTTCGTAATTCAGACAGGCGATCCAAACTCAAGAAACGGTGTACCTAGTACTAATAATACGTGGGGACAGGGCGGATCATCGCAAACTGTCCCTCTTGAGATAGATAGTTCACTTCACAATCTCTCTGGATATCTTGGAATGGCACGGTTGACAGATCCCAACAGCGGGAGTTCCCAGTTTTACATCAATCTAGCCAACAATCCTTCTCTCGACGGCAATTACACCGTGTTCGGAAAGGTAACCGCTGGTATGGATGTCGCTCTCACTATTGGAAATGTTCCCGTATATCCTAAGAGCAATCAACCAGTCAACCCAGTGTTCCTAACGAGCGTTACTATCCGATAATCTATAGCCAATTGATTGGCGTCAAACGCACCCACGGTCCTCCCTGAGGAATTAGGGAAAAAGGGTCTGGGACGGCATTTCTCGTTGAGGGGGCTCAGGGTCCCGCTGCTGTCCTCAGATAGTATGCCCAGTAGCCCTTCCAATGTCCATACTTTTCCGCGATAACATGGAGTCGTTGAGTCGTCATGGGTTTTCCATAGACCTTGCCCGCTGCTGCGATCAGTCGCTTCTCCACTGCTAGTTTCTCCATCCTGCCAAGACCTCTTAGGAGAATGAGTTTCGCGGAGAACTCCCCTATGCCCCTGATATTCTTCAACCATTCCTCGACCTTGTCATAGTCGGCAGTTCTCAAGAATCTCTCATCGACTTGGTTGAAGGCTTTGATTATCTCGCCTAGGTATTCCTCTCGTCGCTCATGTTTGAGGAGAGTTTTCAATTCCTGTTTGGGGGCATCCCCCAGCTGGCCAGGCTCTGGAAAAGCTCGGTAAACGTGACCGTTTACTTCTAGGCTTGTGCCGAAACGCTCGAGCAATGCCTGCTTGGCCTTCTGTGCTGCACTCAACTGGTTCCGTTGTGAAAGCACTGCCCAGCAGGCGCATTCGAACGGAGTGAAGAACTTGACCTGGTGGAGCCCGTAGAGCTTCTGCAGGATTGGTGCAAAGTTGGAGTCGTTGATTGCTGTGCGGTAGAACTGGTCGAGATCGTCAGAGAGGGAAAGGAAGAACGAGATCCTGTCGATCACTACCTCCGTTAGTCCGCGAGAAAGTGGATGATCGGCGAACAGGGTATACTTTAGCCCGGGCATCTTGATTGTTCCAGTCGGCTTCAGCTGGAACACGATGGCTCGGCCTCCGACCCGGACCGCTTTGGTCATCGACAGTTCGCTCATGGTCTGGTCTTCCCGCATCGGGGGAAACACTCCTAGAAAGTCCAAGGATTTTGCAAAATCGAATGGCGGGGTTGGTCGGAGTGATCCTTCTTCGGAATACAGCGCCATCTCACGCCCTCACCGAATGCAACCATGCATGCAAGCTTGTTCTTAGGTCAGTCGGAAAAATGGTGGGATGACGCTTCAAGATCTCGAAGCGCTGGAGAAAAAAATGGGGTTCGAACAGCGAGACGCGAGCCCAAAATGGGGGACTCTACGCGGTCTCGTTTTTGTCCGTCTCTCGGGTCTGGTCCATGGTCCCGCCGCATCCGCAGCCAGGTCCGCAGCAGCAACAACAACTCAAATCACGCTTCACCTCGGTTAGTCAGTTACTTTTCTAAAGTATTTAAACCGGCAAGTACCCAAACAGTAACGGAGTTACACAATGGTAAGGACGAAAGAAGGAGAACCATGCTGCACATGCCCCTGCCCATGCGAAGGAATAATCGAGATCATCGGCAAGAAATGGGCGCTCTGTGTCTTGGCTCTTCTAGGAAATGACGGGACACTCCGCTTCAACAAACTAGCCGAAAAACTTCCAGGAATAAGCGCGAAAACACTAACGGAAGTTCTGAAAGACCTTCAACGAACCGGGCTAGTTAAGCGTCAAGCCTTCGCCGAAATCCCACCACGAGTAGAATATCATCTCACCAAAGAGGGGAATGAGTTGACAATGCTAGTGGCGCCGTTGATGGTTTGGGCTGACAATCGAACGGGGCTTGTCAGGCTGGAATCTTAGGATTCTTGATTCTAGACTCGACAAGGTTTCCAGCTCGTTCCTCAAGCTGAGCAGCTTCCTTCCGGAGATCGGCGACTTGTCTTGAGATCTTCTCCACGTACCTTTGATCATCAATGCTTGCAAGGTTGATCAAGACGTTGCTTGCCGCTCCTTCAACAGCTGCACGCGCCGCGGAGACTGCAGTGACTACGTCGGAGAGTGCATTGGTGGACCCTTTCTCCGCGACCTCGTGAGCGAGCCGCAGAGCTTTGACTGAGTATTCGAGTGTTGAGAGTGGTATCTCGGACGCTTTGATAGTCGCTTCCTCTATTGCCTTCTTCCGAGCCTCAGGCTGGTCCTTCGAGAGCCTGAACGCTTTAATCACCAAGTCAAAAGCCTCCGTGTCCTCCACCACGAGGCGTAGAAGGTTCTGGCGAAGAGCCTCAGCTTCCTTCACCACCTCGTTGAGTTTTTCTCCGCCAGGCGGCGGTTCTTTCTTTCCTAGTGTTATCCGGGCGACCATGCAGAGAAGCCCGGCTGCGAGTGCTCCCATGTATGCGGATACACTTCCGCCGCCTGGCGTCGCCTTTTTGGATGCGACTTCCTCGCTGAACATAGCCAAGCTCTGGTCCGTCAGCGTTGAAGGTCTAGGAGCGAAGAGCTTCCTCTCTAGTACTTGGTTCCGGCTAAAATTCTCAAGCCGCAAATAGAACTCTGCTGAATCGACAAGGGAATCCATAGGCGTGAGCCCAACTACCTCGCTCCCAACAACTGGGACCCCGTAGCGATCAGCGAAGAGCTTGACCAGCTCGTAAGCCTTGAACAACTGGCTCTTGCGATAATTCGTCAGGTTCATCGACACCTGTACTATTCCACGCTCTTTCAGCTCGAACCCGAGAGCCTTTACGAAAGCCAGGCCGCCATCCTTTGCTCGCAGTTGATGGGCGATCTTCTTCGCGATGTTTAGGTCGCTTGTTCCAAGGTTGACGTTGTAGGCTATCAGAATCTCTCGGGCTCCAACAGCCGTCGCCCCAGCAGTGGGATGGATCTTCTCGGGACCAAAGTCCGGCCTCTTCGTCAGGTCCTTGCCAATCTTGTCTTGGAGACCCTCAAACTCTCCTTCACGGACATCAGCAAGGTTCCGTCTATCTGGAGTAGTGGCAGCTTCCTCATAGAGGAACACGGGCACGTGAAATTTCTCAGCGAACTCTTGGGCGAAAGCGCGGGCTAGCGAAACGCAATCCTCCATCGTCACACCTAACAACGGAACAAAGGGAACAACATCAACCGCGCCCATTCGCGGATGCTCACCCTTGTGATGCCTCAGGTCGATTAGCTCGATCGCCTTGTGGCTTGCAGCTAGAGCAGCGTTTTTTATGGGTCCAGGCTCGCCCACGAAACTTATCACTGACCGGTTGTGATCCGCGTTTGACTCCACATCGAGGAGCGTTACGCCAGGCGTCTTTCTTATGACATCTGCGATAGAGTCGATGACGTCTTTTCTCCGGCCTTCACTGAAGTTGGGAACACATTCGACTAGCTGCAATCTCCTTGCCTCAGAGCGATCTGAAAAGCTGCTCCTTAAGAGTCAAACGGCGAAGGAGAGATGGTGGGATCTAGCCCCTGAGGAAGCCCCGGAATTGTCGTTCTGCTCGCAATCGGGTTTCAATCTGGTCTAGTCGGTTTTGCAGTTTCTCGATGGTGGAATCGACCTGTTCGGCCCTTCGATCTATTTTTCCTAAACGCTCTTCAATCTGGTCCAGACGGCGTTCCGTCTTCTTGATCCGCTCCTCGCTCATGTCCCATGATTCGTGGGACGTGGTTCAAAGCTTTTCGATAAAGCTGGAAGATAGCCGGGCGAGAGAAGCTCGATCTTATGGTCAACTAGTTTCGCGAAATCTCCTCTAAAGTAGAAATCTCCCCGAAAATTCCTACCCTCGACCGCGTGTCTATACCAGTATCTGTCGTCCTCCCACATCTCCTCAAACGGAGGATGATTGATTGGAAACCACTGGAGAACCCCTTCTTTGCTCTCCTTGATGGTCCCATGGAATTCATTCGTCAAGAATACGTGTGCGATCCAGTCCGGGTCCTTTCGTTTGTCATACTTGAAAAATACGAGCGTTCCAACTTTTCTTAGATCATGCACCTCTAGACCCGTTTCCTCCCAAACTTCTCTCGCAGCACAGTGTTCAGCGATCTCTTTCGGCTGTAGTTTGCCGCCTGGCGCGTTCCATTTGCCAGCTCCGAAGAGGCCGGGGTTCTTCTTCAGTAAGAGAACTCGGTTATCGTGAAGGATGAAGCACAGGGTCGCTTGAATGGTCATCTAAGACAAATCAGGGAATGCGTTTCTGTTTCAGCAGAATGATGGCCTGCGCCAAGTCACCGTTCGACTGTCGCAACGCGTTCGTCGCTTGTTCTACAGATACTCCTGCCTGCGAGGCGACGAGTTTCGCATCGTCATCGGAGCCTCCGCCTACTCCCTCCTCTCGCATAGTTCCTCCTCCGATCTGGTAGACGGTCTGTCCCTGTACTGTGACGGTGGCGACTTCGGGGTTGTCGATGACAATCCTTCTGGTAGGGGTTTCCATGATTACTTTTGTGACGTCGTCTAGTTGTTGGACTTGCATGCCCATGCGTTGCATCATTCTGTTTGCTTCGCGGGGGTTGACCTTTCCTCGACGCATCATCGGGAAATCATTCTCCTCCACCATGTCCCGTGATTGTTAAGTCTATTCAGAATCGGCAGTTCCGTGCCGAACCTTCACAGCTATCCCAATCTTGAAGCTCTGCATCTCTATAGCGTTGAAGAAGGATCTTCCGACAGCTAGCAACCGGTCCTTCTTGTCCACTACTAGGACCTCTTCTTCAGGTCGTAGCTCAGGATCCACCCCTATCACGTGTTTGGCGAATACGTTTCCCCCTTTTTTGATGAACGACTCTACTCCTGGGGTAACCTTGACTCGTAGTTTGGGAGCCTTGAACACCTGTTTTAGCGCAAGGCCTCCATTCACCGTCAGAGCCAGGAGCCCGTCCTTGGGACGATAGGTGGCGAGTAATTTTCCGTCATTGTACACATGGCGTATTCTGTGTGTGTTTGGGGACCGAACGATCAGTATTGACGCGGGGAAGGCCTTCTCAGCTCCTTTGCCAAACTGATAGGCAGCCACAGCTCTGATCCTTCGGAGCTCGTGAAGCTGGGGTTTCACTGGTTGGAGGGGCATTTTTCTTCCGATAGCTAATTAAGCGGGATCGGAGCCTATTTCTACTGTTTCTCGCCGCGAGGTCTTGTAACAGCCATTGTACTGCGAGGTTTGCGGGAGCGAGATAGTCGGTAAGCCCGCCCGGTCACTTGTCGAAGGCGCAACCCTGATCGTCTGCCAATCATGTTCGAGCCTGGGCAAAGAGCTTCCCGGTTTTCCCGAGAGAAGGCCTAGAGCAGCCCGGCTCGGGTCTGTGCCGTCCCATACTCGAACTCCAATAGAGACCCTGCCGAAGGCCATTGAAGAGTCAGATCTGGTCGACGATTATTCCCGGAGAGTGAAGGAAGGTCGGGAGAAGTTGGGCTTGTCGCAGACCGATCTCGCGTTCAAAGCGAAAGAGAAAGTGACTGTGATCCAGAAGATCGAGCTGGGCAAGATACTGCCCACAATGCGTCTTACCAAGGAACTCGAGCACATTTTGCGTGTCAAGTTGCTCGCGCCCAGAGAGGAGCTTGAGGTCTCAACCGTTCCAGTCAGGCAAGCGGGGCCAAGAGAGCTGACTCTCGGCGACATTGCTCTCATACGACATAAAGAAACAGAAAACAAATAGATGAAAACGGAAAAGAGTTCAATCTGTGGGCGCTTTCTGTAAAGCATTATCTACTCTGAAACTGTCTTGGCCCGCATGGCTTCTCTAGGGCAGGCGAAGACGCTCGGCGGAGTAGGAGCTATCCTTGCTCTACTGTTCTGGGTTCCTGCCCACATCGGCATTGTCTTGCTGATTGTAGGCCTTGTGTTGATGCTTTTCGCTGTGAAGAATATTGCTGACACAGTGGGAGATCAGCCGATCTTTAGCAATATGGTGTACTCTGTCATCTTAGCAATCATAGGACCAGTTATCGCAACCGTAGTCTTGCTTGCGGCTGCCGCGTCGTTCATAGGCGCCTTAGGTGGTTTTACACCTGGAACAATGACTCTCCCTTCCGGGTTTTTGACCGCGATTGGGTTCGTAATCTTGGCCGGCGTCATACTGTGGGTTTGCATACTGATCTCCACGATTTTCGTCAAGAGAAGCTATGATACTATAGCCACGAAATTGAGAGTTGACCTGTTTCGGACCACCGGTCTCCTATTCCTCATCGGAGCCGCTACACTGATCGTCCTCGTAGGTTTTGTGATACTCTTCATTGCTGCAATCCTTCAGGTCGTAGCCTTCTTCTCAATCCCGGAACAGCTTCCCTCGCAGTCCCCACCGCAGCAAGTCTGGGGGCCACCAACGCCGCCTGCGCCAATGCCTCCTCCTTCTCTGACCCCGGCACAATAAACAGTCTCCAAGACTATCTTCAGAAAAAAGCAGTTGAAAGAGGAAGCGGCTCCTGAAAAGATGACAGTTAGGGCTGTCCCAGTCGTGGTACCGGAAGAGGTTTTCCTGCGGGACACCGATAGAAAACGGGCAAAGAAGGGTCTCCTGGGCGGAACAGAAGAAAGAATTGTCTTCGCCAAGACGATTTTCCTGCCCTATCTCGACTTCACCTACCGCTTTCCGGCGGAAAAAGGCCTTGTATCAAAACAGACCGTGATCAGTGAAGGCCGGTCAACGGTCTTGGCTTTGCGAGAAGCGAACTTTGGCTTCGACCCCAGGATGGTAGCGCTGGCTCCGATGCTTACTGATATGCAAGAAGACTCCGCATCTATCGTTAAGGGTGTTGACTCGACCGTTTTGGTGAGCGAACGGCTGGCCGAGTTGAAGAATCTCTTGAGAGATTACGAAGTACAGTCGGAAGAGAGGTCGAAGCAGTATGAGGCTCTCCCAAAGGAGAGTCCAGCGAGAGAGAATCTGAAAGAGAATATTGAGTTCTTGAGAAAGACGAAGTTGTTGCGATGGAAGATGTTCGCTGACGGGCTGCAGCTTCCACCGAGGCTCGATCTGGACAAGCTGGAGCTTCTGGAAGGAACACTGTTCTATCTGCCCTACTTCATCGCAAAACTCTCTCGCGGTGGAGAAAGACGATATATTGTCTGGAACCGCGAAGGCAAGGAAGATGAGACGATTGCTGACGAAATGACGAAGAATCACAAGTTCCGAGACCTCATCGAGACGCACGCGAACTCTTAGACCAAGACTCCAGTCATCAAGGAAAACGGAAGGACATTCTCTTACAAACCCTCACAGTCAAATAGAGGAAGACGCTACCACTACAAGCAGACACAATTGGCCTATTGTTGGAAGTGTGGCGCGCAACTCTACGAGAACTCCTCCTTCTGCCATAGCTGTGGAGCGCCAGCCAAACCTTCTCAAACAGTGGCTCCCGGTGGACAAACAGGCTTTGATAGGCTGAAAGACGACAAAGGAATCCAGGATCATTGGGCGAAACGCGTCATCGCCTACATAGTCGATGTCGCGATCGTATCGGTTGCAGTGTATGTTCTCGTACTTGTTGTCGCGCTTCCCGCGTTTCCGGCGATCTTCTTCGGACAAACGTTTCCCTTTGCATGGTTCTGGGGGTTCTGGTTGGGTGGAATCGCACCATTGATCATACTTGCCTACTTTGTCCTCGCTGAAGCGCTGTTCGAGAAAACGATTGGAAAAGAGCTGATGGGCTTGAGAGTCTCAAGACTGGACGGTAAACGTCTGGATCTATGGTCCTCGTTCGTCAGGAATATCTCGAAGATCGCTTTCGTCCTCCTGATCGTTGACGTGGCTGCAGGTCTTGGGACCCATGGAGACAGCCGTCAAAAGTACAGCGACCGCTATATTGGAACCATCGTCGAAACCACGAACAATAGCAGAATCATTCCTGACTGGATCTGAAAAGTAGAGCTTCTATTGAAGAAAGATGATCCGTACTATAGTCAAGATGATGGTAGTCAAGATGATGGTTTTTAGGCTCGGCTCTGCCATTGAAACGGCTTATTATCCTCCATAGAGCCCGATTGCTCCAGAAGGTTTCGGTTTGGGATCTAAGCCCGATAAACGCAGAGAAAAAACTCGCCAGACTCACGAAACCGCTGAGACAATTTACGACGCCCTAGAAACATCGATGCTCGGCAATCCGATAGATGAGAATTCGCTGTGACGCGTCTACAGCTTGGTAGGGGTTCTGTAGGATTTCAAGCCCATTCCTCTGAGTCTGCCTCCAATCTTCGAGATTACTCCCGGCGCATCAGTGCCAATCTTACACACTAAGGACTGAACAAATAGAGACAGGCTTTCAACTTCTACGATGTCGCTTTGAAGTCCTGACGCTCTGACGGCGTTCTCCGCTTGCGTCCTGTCCGCTCCAATCACTATTACCCTATCAAAGGGATACTTTCTCCACGAAACAATACGGTCTCTAGCCTCGTCTTCCATTTCGACGGAGATGTTCTCCCCTTGAAATTCCGTTACAGTCATGGTTAGCGGTACGTAATCGACCAGTGCATTATTGTCTAGAATTTCTCGAGCCGATTTAGCTTCTCCGTCGGCCAATTGCGCTCGCATCCTGTGGAGCGGGTAAAGAGCATCTTTTGGAGCCGGGTCCTGGATTCCAACATCGACATAGACCCCGTAACCAATTCGGCCGGCTCCTGTGACGAAACCTCTCACAATGTCCCACTTCTCCAGTTTTGCCCGGGAGACAGGGGCCTCGCCCTGCTCTTGTCTAAGTAGGTTGAGAAACGCGTCCGCATCCTCGCCTTTGGCCCTGATCTGGAGCCACTGTCCTTCGATGCTAAAGTCCGATACCATTTTGAGGCCTTTGGCCCGCGCGGCCAGAATTTTTCCAATTATCTGTGAGCCTTGCCTGAGAGCTTGCCGGGGGATTTTCTCGGCGAGGGTGGCGACCTGCCACTCCTCTACCAATTTGCTGTCGCCTCGGAAAAATCAGATCTTGTCAGGATGGAACGCTGATGGTCGTTCCTGGAGTTCTGACTCTAGCTTTCGCGAGAGATCCTCAAGCACCTGGACTGTCCGAGAGTTGTCTTCGCTGATTAGTTGGCCGTTGCAGCTACTGCACCGGAAGGCGGACTCCATGGCTTCTTCGAAAGTCACCCTGACTGTGAGGCAGCCTTTGCACATGAAGAAGCTGTGACCCTTTTCGTATTCTAGGCGTGTTCGCATCTTTTCCAGAGCTTTCTTTTTCCTGCTTCGGACGAAGGCGTCTAGCTGGTCTGGTTGAAGTTTCCAGTGATAGATGAACCATCCTGTCTTCTCGTCCCGGCTCCGGACAACAGTGACTAGGGCGTGGTTGTAGAGCTTGTAGAGGACCCTACGGGCAGCGTTCAGTTTGACGTTCGCATTGACCGCGATAATATCGTCGGTCGTTGTCCCGGCGTCTGAGAGTGCCTGGACGACACTGAGGGCTTCCTGTCCTCCGAAGAAGCTTGCCAGTCGTGCAAGATCATCATGATTAGACCCCATACTCTCAAAAATCCCTCGTTAACACCCTATATTGTGCGCTTCTCCAATTTAATGTATTAGGCTCTGGACCATCTTTCCTCATGGAGAGATTGGTAGTGCTCCGAATGGGGCACAGGTTCTTCAGGGATTCAAGAGTAACGACCCACGTCTGCCTTACAGCACGTGCGCTCGGGGCTGACGGCGTCATAATAGCGGATAGGGAGGATAAGACCGTTGAAGCTACTATTCGAGAAGTGGCCAGGAGATTCGGCGGAGACTTCTCAATCGAGTCAGGAAAACCATGGCGAAAGACTATTCGAGATTGGAAGGACGAGGGCGGAAAGGTTGTCCACCTTACCGCGTACGGATTGAGACTGCCTGACGTTATTCAGGAAATCAATCATGCTAATGGAGATGTTCTAGTAGTTGTAGGGTCCGAGAAGATGCCTGGAGAAGTCTTCAAATTGGCAGACTGGAATGTTTCGGTGACGAACCAGCCGATGAGCGAGGTCGCCGCTCTCGCAGTCTTCCTGGACTGGTATCTTAAACATCATGCCTTCGAGACGGCGTTTCCAAACGGACAAGTCGAGATCGTTCCATCGAGTGACCAAAAGCAGGTCCGACGAATTATCTAGGCGAATCGAACGTGCGTCTGAGATGCTTCGGAGTTAGGATAGGATAGTAACCTCAAGTCTTGTTCCCATGAATTCCGCCAGGCTCGCGGCTTCCTCCCTGACAATCTGTCTTTGGACTGAGGTGAGGCTCGTGAATGGCTGCACCCTAACCTCAGTAATACTGCCCTTTCGTCGTTGCTCCCATACTCCTCCGGCAACTCCGTCAACGAGCAGGACAGGTGCGTTGCCTTCGAGCTTCCTGAATACTCGGGCTCGATGGTTCTGAGCAACGAAAAGCTCGCGCGGGTGATAGAACATTACATAACAGTCCCAGCTCGGAAGTAGTTTTACCGAATGAACGTTCTCGGCATTGAGGATCCCTTCAACGTCTCTTCTTCGAACCCATCTCTTTTGGCCATTAAACTCAACCTTCTCCAACTCTTCTGCAAGGTAATCCGTCATTTTTTTCGCCCTGTCGGGACGCAAGCCCCACCAGTGACCAATATCACTGTGATTGGCTGGGCCGTAAGTGGAAAAGAATCGTCCAAGAAGCGTTGTCCAGGCCTCTCGTCCCTTTGGCTCGTCCCATCTTCCAATCCACTGGTCAGGCCGCACGAATGTCACTTTGCTTCCCTCGCTCGGGCCGAAGCAGAGGTATCCCCGTTCAGCTGCCGGGTGCAGGAGGTTACCCCAGCCTGAGAGCATACGCTTGCGGACACTGGCACTCATGCCAAGACGCTCGACTACCGCTTCAGCCAGCTGTTGTCTAGTCAAGACTCGTCCGTCAAGCGCCTCGCGTATTGCATGGACGATTCGCTTCCTTTCTTCCACATCAATTTCAGGTGTGAGCCAGTCTGGTTTGACAACCATTGTCATTTTCCGAGCGGCAACGTAGACGGGCAACTCGGAAGCCGGAATTAGGTGAAGGGTCCCACGCATGCACCAGGTCTTCACAAGAGACCGATGTTTCCAGAGAGCATCTTGGACATCCCGCATCGTGATGTCTTCGACTCGAGCCCAGACCGCCAACGCAGCATAAGACAGGACCTGGGCCTGAACCCCGCAAAGATCCGAAACGACCTTCTCGATGTCCCCCTTTCGAGCTCGCCTGCCAAGATGATGCCTTGACAAGCGCCAAGAGTTAACCTGAGCTTTCGAGAGGTTTATGCCCATACAATACAACAATCCATGGATGGCGAACTTGTCTTTAACGATGTTAGAGTTGACTCATCGGGAATAAGAGCCTGTAAGCCATGTTGAAAATTCGCGAGGCAAATCCTGAGGACGTTCCTTTGATTCT
>WNGK01002039.1_pt1 | contig 30814 bp, 22 predicted proteins | sample 5400601 | NCBI WGS metagenome assembly WNGK01 (sample SAMN13153376, study PRJNA577476) | soil metagenome | isolation source: 60 cm soil or saprolite under Garry oak tree replicate 1 | place: USA:California | collected 2016-06-15 | reverse complement strand
CAGGAGGCGATTTTCGCGCCGTCCGGTGAAAATACCACGTCATCGACGTGACCATGGTGCCCGGTGAGAATGTGCAGGGGCGTAACTTCGACGCCAACTACACGCCGTTCCCGTCCAGGTGGCTGCGGTGCCGGCGCGGTTTTCCATTCCGCCCACTCGATCAAGACCATCGAGCCATGTTCATTGCCGAATTTCTGTGGGTACTGCGGCTCGTCCCAGTCCATGGTTTCGTCCAGGTAATCGTAGAGTGTGCCAAGTGTAATGCGTCCGGTGCGTGGATTGGCCGCTTTACCTTCCAGGCCGTCAATCAAGTGTGACATAAATACGCCGCGCCCCTGTTCCATTTGCGACATGGACATCTCGGCCTGGCGATGCGAGGTAAGAATAACGCGCCCCTTGTTCCGTGGGAGGTCAGCCAGTGATTGACCAAAGAGCAGCGCGGCATCTTCGGCGCTTCTAACGTGCTTCCACGCTATCCCCGTATGCGCGATATCCAGTATGGTGAGGATATTTCCCGCTTTTGAGTCATACAGGTAGTGATCGACCAGCGTCGGAACATGCAGGCCGGTAGCGGGACGATCTGCCTGGGTTGCTCGCAGAGCCAGGTAGCCATCCTGCGTGGCGGGATCGAGCAGCGCGTGACCCGCGAAATAAATCAGCACCAGGTCATCCGCCTGAGCGCGCACCAGGCAGAGCTCACGCAGCTGGCTCTCGATTTCGTCGCGTGTCGCGGCCTCACCCTCCAGGTAGACCACGTCTTGCGCTTGCCAACCCCCGCGTTCGGGGTCGAGCAGCAACTGGTACAGGTTTTGCGCGTCTGCCTGCGCAAAGGGTAGGGGAATAAAATGAGCTGCATCATTGTAATAATCTATGCCGACTATAAGTGCGTAACGATGTTCCACGTCTTACCTCTGGAATTGTATTTTTGCGCCTTTTGTTTCGTTCAAGATTATACAACAGGAATTTCCTCATTCGTAGGGACGCGATTTATCGCGTCCTGGCGGGAGCCTTTCCCTTTCCATAGGACGCGATAAATCGCGTCCCTACGAATTTGTACAGTGGACACCGCTTACCCTTTCCTTTACAGCGCTCAGAAGGGTATACTATAGTTAGCACTCTCCTAAAAAGATTGCTAACTATCGAACTTTTGGTAATCTAAAGCGTATAAAGTACGTATCTATAGTAGCAACAGAAATTCCCCCGTTTCTGGAGGCGAGCGAGAGTAGCTAAACAGAAGCGCGGGGAGTATAGCTTAGTAGAGACAAGTACGTTTTGTAAGCCAGGTATCCCTTGCGGGTATCCTGGAAAAAAGATATTATCCTATTATTAATAAGTCCCGTCACGATGATCGGTTCTATACCGTCACATCAAGAAAGCAGGTCTGAATCAATGGATGCTCAGGCTCAATATATGTACCAGCGTAAACCCAACGATGGGCCGAACCCACAGCGCCCTACTCCCAATAATGGGAATAATGGGAATGGCAATAACGGCGGCCCACCACGCAACCCGGTTACAACCATTATGGTGCGTTTGCTGATTTTTCTCGGCATTGTACTGTTAGGTTGGTACCTGATCCAATTCTTTACGGGGAGCAATAACAACAGCAATCCCAATGCGATTGAAATACCTTATAGTACCTTTTACACGCAAGTCACGGAAGGTCATGTCAAGGATGTCACCTTCACAGGACAGGATGCCAATGGGGACTTCAAACAGAGTACGACCATCACTGATGTGAATGGCGCTTCCAAAACCGGCACAACTTTCCACTTTACCCAGCTTCCCAACGGTGATCCCAACCTCACCAAACTGCTGAATGATAATCATGTCAGCTACCAGGCAAAAGCAGCGAGTGACAATGGTCTCTGGTTCAGCATTCTCATCAACTTCTTGCCCTGGATACTGGTGATCGGCATATTCTTCTTCATCGCGCGCCGTGCCACGCAGGGGCAACAGAACATCTTCAGCTTCGGCAAGAGCCGGGCAAAGGTGGTACTGGAAGACCGTCCCAGCACGACCTTCGCGGATGTAGCAGGTGTTGACGAGGCCAAAAATGACCTGGTGGAAGTCGTCGAATTTTTGAAGACTCCGGGGAAGTTCCAGAAGCTCGGCGGCAGAATTCCACGCGGTGTGCTGCTTGTTGGCCCTCCGGGAACTGGTAAAACTCTGCTTGCCCGCGCGGTAGCCGGTGAAGCTGGCGTGCCGTTCTTCTCCATCAGCGGTTCCGAGTTTGTTGAAGTGCTGGTTGGCGTAGGCGCTAGCCGTGTGCGCGACCTGTTTGACCAGGCCAAAAAAGCTTCGCCCAGCATCATCTTCATCGATGAAATCGACGCTGTAGGCCGCCAGCGTGGTTCCAGCATCAATAGCAACGACGAGCGCGAACAGACACTCAACCAGTTGCTGGTAGAGATGGACGGTTTCGATGCGCGCCAGGCAGTGGTAGTCGTCGCCGCGACCAACAGGCCAGACGGACTCGATAAAGCCCTGCTGCGTCCTGGCCGCTTTGATCGCCGCGTCACAGTAGAACGTCCCGACTGGAATGGCCGCCTGGCAATCCTGAAGATTCACTCGCGCGATGTGCCACTGGCCAGAGATGTCGATCTGATAACCATCGCTCGCGGTACGCCTGGCATGGTGGGCGCTGATCTCGCCAACCTGGTCAACGAGGCTGCACTGCTGGCAGCGCGTCGCAACCTGGACGCCGTTACGCAGAACTGCTTCGACGAGGCGCTGGATAAGATTCTTATCGGCGCGGAGCGACCACTGGTCTTGAGCGAAGAGGATTTGAACGTGGTCGCCTATCACGAGGGCGGACATGCGCTGACGGGTCTGCTGACCGAAAACGTCGATCCTGTCACCAAAGTGACCATTGTCCCGCGTGGGCAAGCGCTCGGCGTAACGCAGTACACGCCGCTCGATGATCGCTACAACTACTCGAAGGAGTTCCTGGAGTCCCAACTGGTGACAGCCCTTGGTGGGCGCGCCGCCGAAGAGGTAGCGATTGGACGCATCACAACAGGCGCGGAAAACGACCTGCAACGTGTGACGGCCATTGCGCGCCAGATGGTGGCACGCTGGGGCATGAGCGACCGTCTCGGCACCATCTCCTTTAGCGAGCGCGAAGATCCTTTCGCGGGTACGGCCCTGGCATCAGGCCAACGCGAATATAGCGAGAAGACCGCCACGATCATTGACGAAGAAGTCAATCGTATCGTGAAATGGGCCTACGACCAGGCCGTTGGGCTGATTTCAGAACACCGTGCCACCCTTAATCGCATCGCCAGGGAATTGCGCCTGCACGAAACGCTCGACGCCAAACAGTTGCGCAGGATTCTTGAGGAGACGGGTTCGATTGATGCCGCACCCGCGTCTTACAGATAGCATAGCGTAACTATAGAAAAACGGGGTATCCATCGAAATGGATACCCCGTTTTTCTATAGTCGGCTCACCCTCATCGGCCTCTCATGAAAGCGTGTCAGTGAGAACGCTACAGAGTGGAGAGTTTATTATTCTCCCGCTCCCGCTGCCTTTCCGGTCTGTACAGCTTCTGCAACTGCTGATGGATTGCCCTGATCCGCTACCGGTACAGCCACCATTGAGTGGGAATAGAAGAGTTACGAAAGTGGGTGCCAGATCATCTTTACCGGCACTCGTAGAAATTGCCTCAGCAGCACTTGATAAGGGCCTAATTGAATGGTAACTCCATTCACGATCACAGTCTGGCTTGTGGTCAAATGATTCACTACCATCATCTCACGGCCAGAGGTGATGGCGGTGACAGTCGATGTGGATACTGTCGGTTGATAGATGTACGTGCCAGGCCCAAAGTACTTTTTGAAAGCCAGCGCTGTGTAATAATAGGCTGTGGGTTGGCCACCTCCCACGACGCGCGTATCGGTCCAGATGCCTTCAGGATAAGAATAACCCTGCGCGTCACCCTGTGGCTGCCATGTGAGCAGGACAGCAGCGCCGCTCATAGCAGTATAGATTTCGTCCGAGGCCATTAGCGCATTGGAATAAGTAAGACTTTTAGGGGCCGTGGATGGATTGCCTGCGTACCATTCAGCCCACCATACAGGCAGCGTAGCGCCTCCTTTCGGCTGCATGCGTAACCAGTTGTAAACATCCACAAATTTCTGCGCAGAAGCGAATTCATCGACCTTCCATACCCCGTCTTTATTGGCGGAGGTTCCATCAACAGCGAGAAAGTCCGCGCCATGTTTATGCGCAAGCCAGTACGTTATCACATCCAGAGGTCTCTGATCCAGCGTTCCCCAGGAATAGCTCGGACCAGGATTGCTCATGTCAGCCCTATTCCCATCGCTATCCATGACGACATATGGCCCACCAATTAACGCATCAGGCCGCACTCTTTTAATTGCATCATATACCGCGTTATAGAGAGTGGTATAGCGCTCATAATCCCAGCGGTTGAGATGGCTTACACCAGGCGTTGCGCCAGGAGATGTGCTCCACATACCCTTGAGTTCATTCCACACCTGAAAGTATTTTACATCGGGGTAGCGTAACGCTACGAGTTTAGCCAGGTTCGCATAATCCTGCACATAGGATGGATCGGGGGCAACTTCAAGGTAGGTCCAATCAGCGCTATACCCCGCCGGGCGCATCCAGCCGGGAGCGCAACAAATGGTCAGCACCATCTGCGCTTTTGTACTGCGCATCAACGCCACACGTTGGTCGAGACTGCTCCAGTTGTATACTCCTGGCTTTGGCTCTGGATCGCTGGCTCCCCATCCCATGATCTGTTGATTCTGATACGTTAGAGATGCCTGCATCTCCTGTTTTGCCAACGAGATAGCCTCGCTGTTATTCCAACTATCCGCATCTTGCTTCTCGTGTGTAGCGCCGATGCTCAATTGGTTAATCAGAGCCTGAGAGGAACGAAACTGACTATCAGCAGTCGTCGATGTATTAGACGAGCCGCCGCCTTTATACATTATAGGTGCGGCAGCCGCGGGGACGATGAACAAGAATGATAGGCACAACAAGGTCGGATACATCAAAAACCTGGCGAGCTTGACAGACATACAGCCTCCGAAAAACCACTTTAGTAACGTCATTAGCTATATATGAGGGCATTTCCTAACTGTCACAAGTAGGGTAAACTGACTCCAAACGCGTTTTAGCTCATCTCTGGGAAGATTCGGAGTTATGAAACGCCCTCATATGTATGTATCGACATCTCCGCCAGTATGCTTAAACCAATCCTATGCAATTCAAGATCAGGGTGATAGTCTAATCATGCTTGAAATATGTTCTCCTGCCATGCAAATCATATTTTGTCCCCAATTTCACCTGGACGATTTGCGCGAAGACACCCACCAGGCAGAAACCTATCAGTATTTCCAACGTTCCTGCCGGCAACCACTTGCCCACATACAGTTGCAAACCTGCCACGAACGCGTCAATGGACAGACTTAGCGCAATAGCAAGCGTCCATTGCGTTATTGGCTCGTCGAGCCGTAAGAAGCGTACCAGTACCATGCCTGGACAGACGAAAAGAAACCACATCACAATGATCGGGCGTCCAGCCACCTCTGGAATCACAAAATTTACGAGACCTGCAGCCAAGGCAGAAACAGTAATAATTGCAGGCCATATCCATGAAGACCGCATCACGGGCTACCTCCTTGTATGCTTCGGAGAAAAAGAAATACCTGGGCATCGGGATTACTATAAATCATCTTAAACTTCCCGGACTTGAGCAATGCGTTCTCTAACCGGTCCAGCGCGCCATTCGGAACTCCTGACAATGCATACGCCTGTACTTTTTGACCACGTGTAAAAATCAGATAGGTGTGTGCGCTCTTCTGGTTTTCGATATACTTGATGACCTCGCTCACATTCACTTTCATGACGGCATCAGGAAGAGCATCGGCTAGCGAGATACAGGAATATTTCTCGTAATCCTGAAACTGCCACGGCGTACCGAACCAGCCTTCAATCAGAAGCGAGCCTGCCGGGGCGACGCTGTAGAGATATCGCGCGCCATTCATTTCAGCATGGGTCATATAATCGGCGTTTTCATTGCCATAACGGGTGAAGAAAAAACCGCCAGGTAATACCAGATTGGTTATTGTGATGGCGACAGTCAGCCAGAGGAAAGTTTTACGTATCACTAAAGAATGCTTGATATAAAACAGGGAGGCAGCAAAGAAGACCATGAACGGCAATGCAAATAGATAGACACGTAGGAACATTTCGCCGCCATAGTCCTGCGCCACTATCAAAGGGAATGGCGCACCGGCAAGCAATATGTAGGTGAGATCGTGATGGCCTTTGCGCAGGCGGCGTAGCCCTCCTAGAAAGGCAAGACCCCAGATGAGCGCAGTCATAAAGAGACGCAGGGAAGCGATAAAGTTATGCTGGGGGTCTCCTTGCACCGCCCGGCTTGTTACGCTCGTTGATACATTGTTCCCTATACTGCCAAAGCTCCCTATCACCGTACTCAAATGCCCGGCTAAGAACGTCCGTGTCATGAAAAAGAGCCACGCCCCAATCATCACAGCCATTAAGATGGGGAGCCAGAACGGACCACAGCGCCGGAAAACTACCAGCGCGGTAACGCTTACCAGCACAAAGAAAGGGGTGAGAGGATGGCTAAAAACAGTCAATCCGAAGATGAGTATGAGGCAGGCAAGGAGTCCTCGACGTTGCCATTTCTGGAGAGGCATCCGAAGCGCATCCGGCGCTCTTAACCAATCAGAGAACCACCGTACTCCCTTTGAGAAAATTGTGGAAGAAACGCATGGCCCTGGTTGCCGAACGCGCTGTCGTACAGCCGGGGGCAGCTTAAACCATTTTAAGAGGATAGCAATGATGATAAGGTACAAAAATAAGTTCAATCCTTGTGGAGAGAAATAGTCCTGCCCGATCCAATTTGTGAGATAAAAGAACCAGAGCGCCAGCCAGATCAACCGTTTATTGGTCGTGATCGCGGTAAAGATCATATATAACGGCCCAAAGTAGATCATGTTGTAAAAAACTGGTGCCCATCCGGCATAGGCCAGGATAGTTTGATACCCTGCCACACGGGTGACAAATGCGTTCAACACGAAGAAGCCCGGCCAGCTAAAGTAGGCATCTAACGATGGATCGACCGTGCCTGTCCGCATAATATATTCTGTATATCCTGCGTGCCGGTACACCACGGAGAAGCGCGGCGCTTCTTCAATAATGTTCTCTACTCCATACAACATAATGATCACGAGAACCAGGTATAGCGCCAGCAGCGATACTCTCAATTGGGGCCGCTGCAAGGTCAGGCTGAACCCAACCGTCAGCATGATGAGCGCGACAATGATTTTAGGCGAGAGTACAGAAATAAGACCCAGGTTGTTGATATTCTGTACCGACACATGCTGCAACGACGTAGCCCATAAAAAAAATGCCAGGAGAGGGAGTAGAAGAAGCGCAACATCCAGAGGTTTGAGCAGCTTTAAGCCGTTTTGGATCGGCAGCCTGGATGCTGTCTTTCTTATACTGTTCATCTTTAAGGTTTCAATTTGCTGAATATCCAGTACACCCGATGGCATTACACGCTTTATTTTATCCGCGAGTCGGGAGCCTATACTCCTCTGTTCTATTATTCTATGCATGTCCATGTGGCTGGCCGGATGTCGTTCGAGTCGAACAGGTCTCAGCAAGGGCCCGACGTGGTAATTGCTGTTGTCAGCACGCGCCGACGCGTGCATAGTCCCTGCACAACTCGCGGGAACGGCAGCTAACATGATAGTGTCCATTAACCAGACTGGCATTATTTCTTGATAGTTCTCCTGGACGGGAACGCGCAAAGAACTGTTTATGGGTCGAATGATTTTATACACCGTGCGGAACATAAAAATCGCTTCAACCGTGATGGCGGAGACCCAGCCCAGGCTTAACCCTGATAAACCTGCCAGGTGCGCACCCACAATAGCGGCTGCTATTTCAAGTACCCCACCGGGTAGCATAGCGAGCATAGCCTGGACTATGCGATCTTGAATACGGCAGATTGAGATGTAGTGGCTTTTGATAATCATGGGGAAGGCTGCTAATGCGAGCGCGCGCAGACACCATGCAGCCTGCGTCGCGTAGGAGCTACCGAACAAACCTAATATCTGCTTTGTGGCGAATTGCAGGAAACAATTCGCCAGCAGCGCCGTAGCAAGGGCAATACCTATGGTTACTCGGGCTTTGTGCTGTAAAGCGGCCTGCTGCGCGGAATTCATGGCATGCAATACGATGGTCAGAGCATTTGGCACGACAAAGACAAAGCTGACGATCATCCAGGAGACATAAAACCAGGCGTTCATGCTGGCTGAAAGGAGAATGGTGACGAGTACCGGTAGGGCTAAGGTTGGGGCCTGCAAGGTCAAGTTGAGAAAATGATGCTGGATAGAGGCTGGCCCTAATTTTCGCAGCACTCCCCACGATGGCAAAAAAGCCTTGCTCAACCCTCCTCTCCTGGCTATGATAAAAGCGAAAAGCGCGACCAGTGAGATGGCGCTTCCCGCAGCCCAGGCGATATAAATGGTGATGCCAGTCGGCTGAGTGAGACCAATTCCTATCGCAAAGAGTAAGACCAGTTTGGCTACGGCAAAAAATGTGTTGCGCCAGAATTGCAGGCCCCCGCGCAGGACGCCGATGAGCGCCTGGTCGAAGACGAGGGTGACTGCTGTGCAACTGACGCCGGCGGCGAACACAAGGGTATTGGCGACACTGGCTCTGAGAGGATTAAATTCAGCCGAGGCATAGGGAGCAAGAAGCGCAAAAAGAACTCCAACGATGCCCCCTACTGCTGCAACCACGAGAAGGGCGCTGCTGATAAGCGAAACCTCGCGCCCCGGCTGGCGTGGCAACTCCGTTACCAGTAAGGTTCCCATGCCCAACATGCAGAGACTTCCCAGCAGCAGCATGCTCGAAACGCAGGCAGAAGCAAAACCTACCGCCTCAAGGGAGAACTGGCGCGCTGCCAGCCACCAGTAGGCAAAGCCGAGAGCGGACGTTACCACAGTTGACCCGATTAATGAACCCGAGTTGACCAACATAATACTATTGGACTGTATCCATTGAGTGAATGAGACTTTCAAAACCTTAACTATTCCTGGTGACTGCCATAGTAGTGTGCGCATCATCCACGGCAGGTCTCCTGCGAATCTTGCGTATTTGCAATCGGCTGCGTACATAGGCAAAAGGCCCATAGAGCATGCCTTTGTGCTCTAATGCGGTCAGCTCTTTAGGATAGTCAAGCAATTTCTTGCTGTTTTTGGTAGAGCGAGAACTCAGGATGAAAAAGAGACCATAGGGTATTCTACTGATGATATCAAAAAGGAGCAGCGGGTTATCGAGCGCGGTTTTCGTTAAAAACGCGGTGAGACCAATGCCGTAATTGTAGATTTGCTTATACAGTTCGGTATAAGTACGACGATGAAGATGATGGGTCACCGACTTTGGCTGATAAACCAGCTTATGGCCATGCATCACTATCTGGAAGAAAACGGCGATATCCTGGCCATTGCGCGATGGACCATTGCCGCCAAGAGCGGTATCAAAGCCGCCTATGTCGCGCAGAGCAGCGGCGCTAAAAGCCATGCTCGCGCCCGTGCCAAAGCGCCCGGCGGTGTAGGGATAGAGAGGCGGCATGGGTGGCGAACACTTTCCCATATGCCGCTTGAAGATACGGCTGGTATATCCTTTGTTAAAGCCACCATACTGCTCAAATAAAAATTGCGCGTGCGTCTCAATCTCTAATGGCAAGACCAGACCTGTAACACATCCTACATCGTCAGCGAGACTGAAGCTTCTGACAAGCTCAACTAGCCAGTAGGGGTCAACAACCACATCATCGTCAGCAAATGCCAGGATTGCTCCCTTTGCAACCATAATGCCACGATTACGCGCCCAGGATGGACCGGGACGATCTTCACGCACGTAGTGGAGAGAAGGTACGCTCTCTGAAAGGCTCTGCACAAGATCAGCCGTGGCATTCGTACTCGGCGCATTATCTACGACGATTACTTCATACTGTGGATAATGTAAGGCCATAAGGGATTTCAAACAAAGGGCCAGTCGATCAGGGCGATCATGAGTCGGAATGATAACGCTTACAAAAGGCGCGCTGGCCAAAAAACGTTCGCGCTCCTCAATACAGTGGGGCATAGCGGAGCTGGTCAGGCCATACGCGTTCAGTTCAGTCACTGCTGGCAAGCCATCTTGCGCCAGATGTGCATTTATTTGCGCGTGCAAGTTACACCAGATGCGTTCTGCATATTCGTGTGGATGCACTTCGTTCTGCTCTAATTGGATTTCGATCACGCCTAACGGTTGAGTATGCAGGCGGACGAGGCAACTGGCCCTTTGGTAGTATCGCTGCGTCCTATCATCAAAGGCCGATATGATGGGAAGCGGTCGTGCCAGTTCGATTTCCATCGTCCGCAATGGCACAAAATCTATTGTTGAAGTCATATTGACGAGAACCTCCATTGGCGATAGTAAGTAAGTAGACAGGCTTTGCATTCTCACGCCTGGTCGTTTCTCAAGAAAGCTTTCTGGCGCATCTTACGTGTCATCCCGCGACTTTGTATATAGGCCAGCGGCCCATACAGCATACCTTTGCGCTCAAGCCAGGCCAGTTCTTTAGGATACTGTTTCGCCCTTTTGCTGTTTCTCTGCGAAAGACCAATTCCTTGAAAAAAGAGGTCGCGGGGTACTTTGATGAACAGGTCAAACAATAGGTACGGGTGATCTAAGACGCTTTTGAGGAGATAGGCAGTGAATCCAACACCATATCCATAGATTTGTTTCCGCAAAGCGGCGTAGTTACGATACGGGGGGTGATAGAGCAATGCCGATGGCTCATATACTATTTTGTGCCCGTGCAAGATGACCTGAAAGAATGCGGCAGTCTCTTCAGCAGCTTGTGCTGGCGTGCCAGCCCCCAGGGCCTGATCAAACCCTTTTACGCTGCGCAGGAATGATCGCTTAAATGCCATATTGGCCCCGGAACCAAACTGCCCGGATTTGTAAAGATGCACGTGTCGCGCTACCTGATCGAAGACTCGCCGGGTGAATCCCCTGCTAGACCCACCTCGCTGCTCATACAAAAGCTGCGCGGGTGTTTCAAGCTCCAGAGACAAGATGAGGCCGGTAACGCAGACTACATCTTCGGCCCGGTCAAAACCTCGTACAAGCTCAGCCAACCAGTATTGATCCACCACCACGTCGTCATCAGTAAATACCAGAATCTCGCCCTTCGCGGTCATCATCCCACAATTACGCCCCCAGGCCAGGCCGCGACGATCTTCCCGCACGTATCGCACCACAGGGTCGTGGCTGAACGTTTTGAGCATATACTCTTCTGTCGCGCTTGAACTCGGCGCATTATTGACCACAATGATCTCATAGCGTGGGTAGCGTAAGGACAAAAGGGAATGCAATGTTATTGCTAATTGTTCGGGGCGATCGCGCGTGGAAATAATTACGCTTACGAAAGGAGCATCAGCTAAAAATCGCTCGCGCTCCTCAATGCAGCGAGGCGTGTTGAAACCGGGCAAACCATGCGCGGTAAGCTCTGTGATGGGCTGCACACCATCTATCCGCAGATGCTCAGTAATCTTCTTGCTTAAGCTCAACCAGATGGGTTGCGCGTACTGCTCAGGATGTAACTCGCTCTCAATAAGAGACAATGCTACCATACCTAAAGGCTGTGTATGTAGGCGAATGAGGCAATGCACGCGGCGGTAGGAATGCCCCGTTTTCTCATCAAAGGCTTTTATAATGGGGAGAGGTTGTGCCAGCTCTATCTCCATAAGCCGTATGGAATCATCATTTGTTGACAGGTCGTCGATAGACGGCATCTTCTGTTGCATTACTGCCATGTAGGTAAATACCTTTCCTTAGTCGCTCAGGTGAGTGAAGCGATTGTGCGAAACTACGCTTTGAACGTGTGTGATGCTTTTGTTCTGCCGTGACATGTCAGATACGCGAACCTTGCGTTGTGTAATTGTGCCGACCAGGTAGCCGGCGGTTGTGATGGCGAAGCCGCAAATGATAGCGCATGCCTTCATAAACTCACCCCGGTCAAGGTGAACAAGAGCATTGATAACGCCTCGGACGACACCAGAGGGTAGGACTCTGAGTGTATAAGAGCGTTCAGAGCCAAGACCGCCTTTTGCTCCAACGCACATGGCAATGAGCGCCTTTGATAGACCCTCCGCGTAACAGCGCGACCGGAAATAGCGCCATGTGGCGCGCTGAGACGGAACGCAATGATGAATAACGGCCTGTGGGTCGAAGAGGAAATGCCTCTGAGGCCAATGTTGGCCTGCGCGGATGCATAGTTCCGTTTCTTCGCCGCCCAACGGACGGCTACCCACTCGCCCGATACCATTGGTAAACCCTCCCACACCCTCGAACACTTCTCGCCGGAAGCAAGTGCTGCCGCCATAAGGATTGCGCACGACCGCCAGCTTTTGAGGCAACCCCCGGTAACTACACCCGATTACCCAGAAGAACTCCTCCGGGAACCACGCAGGTCGCTTTCCCTGCCAGAGCGGCTGCACTGTACCCCCTGTTCCCAGCACCAGCGGATCTTCACAGCAGTGGCATAGCCGCATTAGCCAATCCGGCTTGGCAATCGCATCATCATCGAGAAAGGCAATCAACGTACCTTTTGCAATCGCAATTCCGCAATTGCGCGCCCCGGATAACCCGCGCCTCTCCGTGTTCTCGATTACAATGACACCATGCATCTTTGTGCGGACTCGTTCAAGCAAGCGCGTATTATGATCGATGACCAGAATAATCTCGCATGGCGGAACAGTCTGTTGTTGGATCGATGCAATCGCTGCTGTAAGGTTATGCCAACGTTCTTCTGTATATGCGCAAATGATGACCGAGATAGTAGTCGTTTTGCTTATCTCCATGATAATGAAATTCCTTTTCGTAAGCCCTTTACTACGGTTGAACTGCGTCGGACAACCTGCCAGGCGGGAGTTCGCGCGCGTGCATACAGCGTGCTTATGGTTCTTGAGCGACGCCCGCTAAGTAAAGCAGCAAAAGCATTGACATCGGTGTCCGCGCTTACCATAAGCCGCGATAACGCAAAAGCGTCGCTCGTTTCAGAACTCATGGCGTGTTTCACGGCGCAGGCCGATATGAAGCCGATCTCCTGGATTAACCGCCGTACCACAGCAGTATAATAGCCAAAGGGATAAGCAAAACTCGCAACCTCCTGCCCCACATGATGCTGTAATAGCTTTTTGCTTTCGACAATTTCATGCCGGACAAACTTGTGAGGAAGAGTATCAAGCTGAGCATGCGTATGGCTGTGTGCACCGCACTCGATGCCTTGCGCGCTGATCTCACCCAATTGCTGCCATGTCAGCATCGGACGGTCCGCTTCCCCAGCATTTTTTAACCAGAGGCTTGTTCTATTCACAAATGCCGTGGTCACATATAGCGTGGCGGGAAAAGCATAGTGCTGGAGTACAGGGAGCGCTTCAGTGTAAAAATCAGCGAAGCCATCATCAAACGTTATTACAACTGGTCGCTCTGGCAATTCATGATTGCCCCTGGACCGCATTGTGACAAACTGCGTCACAGTGATAGGCGTATATGCTTGCTGATAGAGATAGTCCATCTGATCCGCGAACAGCGCAGGCGATACTGTGAATTGTCGGAATCTTGAGTTAGCAGTGCATGAAATGCTATGATACATGAGGATAGGTATATTACTCTGCTTTTTCTTTCTATAATTAGAGTTCATTATGAGTACCATGTCGGTCCATGACTACAGAAACTAACTCCTCGGAAGTTGATGGTGGTTCCCAAACCTCAAGTGCCTTTGCAAGATGGGGCAACTGCGCTGGAGGTGTAGCCTTCCTCCGCCGCTCCTTTAGAATCGTCATCAAGACTCGCCAACCGTCCTTGAACGTATTCAGTTTGCTCACTCCATAAATACGCTGGTATTCAAAGCTGGGCACCTCGATAATCTTGAGTCGAGCTTTGTGCATGCGTATGTTAATCAGCGTCTCAATTTCAAAGCCGCCTCTATCGATCTCCACATGGTCGAGGCAATGTTTCCAGAAGGCGTTGTAGCCATAACACAAATCGCTGAAATGCGCCTTGAAGAGTATATTGACCAGCGTGCTCAAGGCGAAGTTGCCCGCCCAGCGCAGCAGCGTAATGTCCTGGCTGCCCCCACCTGCCCTGAAGCGCGACCCCTTCGCGAAATCATGGCCTGCCAGCAGTGCCTCCACAAAACAGGGGATCTCCTCAGGATCAGCCGACCCGTCAGCATCCAGCATCACAATAATATCGCCGCTAGAGGCCGCAATTCCTTCTCGGATTGCACCGCCTTTGCCCTTGCCCTTTTGCTCGATCACCTGGATCGCAGGCAGCAATTGCCGCGCTACGGCGATAGTATCGTCGGTCGATTGCCCATCGACCAGAATAACTTCATCCACTATGCTGGGAATATATGGCAACACGTGACGAAGGTTTTCGGCCTCGTTGCGTGTTGGGATAATAACGCTAATCGATACATGCTGTTGCAAAAACATGCTTGTACTTCACTCCTCCCCTAACTACACCATAACTACATGTACAAAAAGTACCGCTGCTTTAAAGATAATGAAATCTATCCGGGCATTTGTAGGGACGCCATTGATCACGTTCGCATGGTTGAGTCTGCATTGCCCATTGTCGGAGAATTTACCCTTCTATCACAACACTACCCTGATACTATGGAATGATTGGTCCCGCATGGATGAATTAGATATGCACACCAAAATTGTAGCGTATGCACGTTGTCTCCCGGTTAAGAACTGGTTGAGAAAAGGTTAAGGTGTGCATCACGCGATAATAAAGGGATGGTAATATATAGTGATGAACGCTCTGAGGCCTGCGTTAAGGAAGGAGTCTCGTAGCCGCGAAGTAGATAAGTGCGGCACAGTTTTTGTGAGACATGATGGGTCTAGGCGATTTTGGTGAGTGACAGAGGGTTGTGTTGAGGCAAAAAGACACCGCCAGGCCAATAGCGCGTATTCCTGGGTCTAGGCCTGCCCCGGCTCTATCCATTTGCCGGTGTCTCGCAGGCTCATAGGTGGTTGCCAAACACACTTCCTGCGATGACGCGATTTATCGTGTCCCTACGGATGTTTAGGTGTGCCTGTAGCATTAGGCGTCGGTGTTGGACTCTGCCCATTGAGCTTGGCCTGCTCGTTCTGGATTTTCCTTTGTAGTGCCTTCAGGTAGGCCTGCGCGCCATCCAGGTCCGTATCGGTGATGGTTTGCAGCTTCTTGGGCATGTTATGCGCCTGGTCTACCCAGTTCTGTAGCACGCTGGTCAAGGCAACCAGGGTAGTGTTATCCGCGTTAATCTGCGCCAGCCATTTGCGGGCCGTAGTCAAGGACCCGAGCAGCGCCGAGAGGAAATCGTCCGCTATGGTAGAGGTGAGCGTCACGATGGGATTGACGAACACGTCATAGGCCACGCGAGTGAGTTTGGCCGCGCCGATAGCTCCCTCTAGTGAGACGCCTTCTAATGTATCCAATCCATTGATAAGTTCTTTGCGTACGGCTTCTCCGCCCGCGGCAACGCCGCGATTGAAGGCATCCTGTATCTGGTGTTCAATATTGCTGCCGGCCGTTTGCAGCGCCTGCGGAATCTTGGGTCCTAATTCATAGGCGGCAACCGCTCCACCGCCGACTACTACCGCGCCAACTAAGAGTTTGCGGCGGGAGAGGAAGCCCTTTTTACGTTTCTGCTTACGTTCTTGCCGCTCTTCCTCTTCCTCATAGGTATCCGGCTCGGCCAGGGGCATACTGCGCCGCCTGCCACGTTCAACAAGCGGTACGGGAGCTGCCGCAGAGGGACTCATGCGATCAGCAAGGAGGTCAGGTTCGTCCTCGTATCCCATATCGGGATCGAGATATTCCAGTTCCTTCTCATAACGCGATGGTAAAGGCCGCTCCACCCGGTCTTCGTCAATGCGCACAGGACGTCTTGAAGGGACAGGATAAGACTGGATAGTACCACTACGGCGGAGTGGAGGGCGCTGCGTAACATCATCCTCGTACACATCCTGGTCTTCGTCAGCAAAGTCATAGTCGGTGTTGATGTCCTGATCAAGCTGGCCCGTATCTTCTGCTGTTCCCGCTTTTTTGGTGGAGAGTATTTGCTGCCGCAGCAATTGACGTGTACGGCGTGGATTCGGGCGAGGTGCAAGCGGACCACTGCTACGACGAGGCCCCAGCGAATCAGTATCCTTCAAAAAACCCGATAGCGGTTCACTGATAGGAGAGGTGCCTGATCGTCCAGATTGTCCATTGTCGGTGAGGGGCTGACTACGCAGTGGATCATACTCATAGCCATACTGTCTACCAGGACTTCTACGGTACGTCCTTTTCTCTGAACGATCGTAACTCATGCGATCTCTTCCTTCCGGTCTGAACACAAACGAATAAGGCCAACAAAAGCTCCATGCTCTTGTTGCTTATATTAACTGATTTCTAATCTAATTTCAAGCTTGATTTACACTGAAATACGTTGATACGCTACAAAACCGCAATATTCCTCATTATAAGGAATGCCTACTCAAAGTCCTATTGCTTAAAATTTGCTTAGATTTAGAACATTTAACCTAAACATTTTATCATATCAAGGGGAAAAGCGCAAGCTCAAGCGCTGAAATTGATGAAAAAAACTGATACATAGTGTCCTCAATAGCCCATCAAAGTAGGGTCGGCAAAGCGTTAAACATCCTGTGCTATAATATATCTCAATGTTAGCGTCAGGGTAGAGGAAGGACTAGCACAGAACATGCCCGAAATAGAGAACGAACAGCGACCGCTCGTCGCGTGTATAACGGTAGGCATCTTTCAAGAGAATTGTTATTTGTACGCCTGCCCACAGACACGCGAAGCGGTAATTATTGATCCCGGCGACGAAGCGCCGCGCATCCTCCAGCAAATTCAGGAATTGAACTTTATCCCCAGGTATATTCTCAATACGCATGGACATATCGACCATATCTGCGCCATCGACGAAGTGAGCGCGGTCTACCCCGTGCCACTGGCCATTCATCCCGATGATGTTTATATGTACAGCGATGAGCGCACCGCGAAGATGTACCGGCGCAAAGCCCCGCTCGTCGAGCGCAAGCCCGATATCTTGCTGAAAGAAGGAGACCGCATCACCTTTGGCACATTGACGCTCGAGGTGCTGCATACTCCCGGCCATACCCGCGGCGGTGTTTGCTTTGTAAGCGCGCCCTATTGCGTGTTTAGTGGTGATACACTCTTCAATCGCGGCATTGGCCGCACCGATTTTGAGGGCGGAAACTTTGACCAGGTCGTCACCTCGATTCGCGAGAAGCTCTATACACTTGACGAAGACCTGGTGGTTTTCCCAGGACATGGCGAACCAACAACCATAGGTGAAGAAAAATACGAAAATCCCTTTGTGAATATTCACATGTAGGGGCGGCGGCTTGTCCCCGCCCGGCATCGCATCTTTGTATGAATATCGACCGTAGGGGCGGCGGCTTGTCCCCGCCCGGCATCGTATCTTGTTACTGTAGAGGAGTAGAGACTTGGCAACCATTTGCGTCATTGGTACCGGTTATGTGGGGCTGGTAACGGGAACCTGTTTTGCCGACCTGGGCAACCGCGTGACCTGTGTAGATATTATCCCGGAGAAAATCGAACGTCTCCGGCAGGGCATACTACCCATTTATGAGCCAGGGCTGGAGGAGATGGTCGAACGCAACGTACATGCGGGCCGCTTGCATTTCACCACCAGCTACAGCGAAGGCCTGGATAACTGCGACTTCATCTTTATCGCGGTGAACACCCCCACCGGCACCAACCAGGGCAGTGCGGATATGCGCTATGTTGAGGCTGCTGCTAAAAGCATCGCCGAGGAACTTGATCATCCCGCCATCATCATCAATAAAAGCACGGTTCCCGTAGGTAGCGGCGACGTTGTTTCACGCATCATTCGCAAGAACCTGAGCCGCCCCGATGTACACTTCGCTGTAGTCTCCAATCCTGAGTTTTTGCGCGAAGGCTCCGCCATCGCCGACTTCCAGATGCCTGATCGCGTTGTACTCGGCTCATCGGACGAAGAGGGGGCACGCAAAGTCGCCACCCTCTACCTGCCCCTGCGCGCGCCCATCATGATTACCGACATGTACACGGCGGAAATGATCAAATACGCCTCCAACGCATTCCTGGCCACTAAGATATCGTTCATCAACGAGATGGCGCAGATCTGCGAACGCCTGGGAGCGGACGTTAAAGAGGTTGCCGCGGGTATGGGGTATGATAAGCGCATTGGGCGGGCATTCCTGGATGCTGGACTCGGATACGGGGGTTCATGCTTTCCCAAAGACGTGCGTGCACTGGCCTATATGGCCGATGAAGCCGGACTGCACCCGCAGCTCCTGAACGCCGTGATGGACATTAACCATGATCAGCGCCGCTTGATCGTCACCAAACTCACCTCCATTCTCGGCTCGCTGCGTGGCTGCACCATTGGCGTGCTGGGGCTGGCGTTCAAGCCCAACACAGATGACATGCGCGAAGCGGCCTCAGTCGATATCATTCGCTGGGTCACAAGCCAGGGCGCGGACGTGCAGGTCTACGATCCCGTCGCGCTGACTACCGGGCGCGAGAGCCTGGAACGTGAAGGCGTGCGCATGGAGCAGGTACACTTCTGCCAGGACGCCTATGAAGCCGCCACAGGCGCCGACGCCCTGGTAATAGTCACCGAGTGGAACGAGTTCAAATCCCTGGATATGCCGCAAATTCGCGTCGCCATGCGCCGCCCCGTCGTCATCGATGGCCGCAACGTCTACGAATCAGCAGAGATGAACCGCCTCGGCTTCATCTATCGCGGTATGGGACGTGGCACCGGCCCCGCCTCATCAGTACTAGCCGCCGGAGACAGCACCACATCACAGCCGCTCATCGGTGGGGATGGGAAATAGCGATGATGGATGATAACCAACCCTTGATCTTTACCCCACTCGTGCGCCAGCCCGGAGTACCTATCCCCGACTGGCTTTTTGGCCCGGCAGGCATAGCCGGATTGCCCGCCCCCCTGCACAAGCCGGAGGGCGTCAATGTAGCGGTTGGCATCGACATCATCGAGGTGGATCGTGTGCGCAAAGTCTACGAGCATCACGGGGAACGCTTCCTCAAACGCGTCTTTACCGAGATGGAGGTGCGCCAATGCCGGGGCAAAGCCACCCGCCTTGCCGGGCGTTTCGCCGCCAAAGAAGCCATCAGCAAAGCCCTGGGTACCGGCATACACGGCGTAGCCTGGCACGAAATGGAAGTGGTGCAACTGCGCAGCGGCCGCCCGACCGTCACCCTGCACGGTAACGCCAGGCGCCGCGCCGAACTGCTTGGCATCAGCGCCTTTGATGTGAGTATTGCTGACCTGGAGACGTTCTCTATTGCCATTGCCGTAGCCGTCCAGACGGCGCTTCCAACTTCTAAAGAAGAATAGAACAACAGTGAGAGCAGTATTACAGCGCGTCACCCACGCCAGCGTAACAGTTGACGGTCAGATCGTTGGTGAAATCGGACATGGCCTATTAATTTTACTGGGCATCGGTCACGGCGATAGCGAGGCGCAGGTCAAAACGCTGAGCGAAAAAATCGTCCACCTGCGCATCTTCGAAGATGAAGAGGGCAAGATGAACCGCTCGCTGCTCGACATCGGCGGCGAGGCCCTTGTCGTCTCGCAGTTCACCCTCTACGCTGATATGCGCAGGGGACGCCGTCCCGGTTTTACCGATGCCGCGCCTCCATCAATAGCTGAACCACTTGTCGAGCGCTTCAAGCATGCTATTGCTGCCTATGGGCTGAAAGTGGAGGGCGGCATCTTCGGTGCGTATATGCAGGTCGAACTGCTCAATGACGGCCCGGTCACCCTCTGGTTGGATAGCGAGCAATTGTAAATGATGCATCGAAATTGCTTACGTGGTCATTGTAAGGGCGGGAGCGGCGCGGATGTGGGGTGGAGACCCTTGCGGTCGCCCTCGTACCCATGCCTGTAACACATGATGTGGAAAGCCGTCGAGCCGTGGGGGATAGCATACCTTGCGGTCGCCCTCGTACCTTCGCCTGTAACCCTTGCCCACTTGCATACGTGTGAGAATTAGATCAACACAATGGCTGGAGGCGTCCTTAAAAATGATCTCTAATCGGCTGCCATGGTGGCAGCAAGGCGTGATTTACCAGATCTATCCCCGTAGCTTCAAAGATAGCAATAGCGATGGCATTGGTGATTTGCAGGGCATCATTAACCAACTCGACTACCTGAGTTGGCTTGGAGTGGATGCCATGTGGATTTCTCCTTTCTATCCCTCACCGATGTTTGACTTCGGCTACGATATTACCGACTACTGCGACATTGATCCCATCTTCGGCGACCTGAATACATTTGATAAGCTTGTCGAGCAAGCCCACCGGCGCAATCTCAAGGTTATCATCGATTTCGTGCCCAATCACACCTCTGACCAGCATCCCTGGTTCCTCCAGTCTCGCCAGTCACGCTCCCATCCGAAACGAGACTGGTATGTATGGGCCGATCCTAAGTCCGATGGTTCACCCCCCAATAACTGGTTGAGTATGTTAGGTGGATCATCTGCGAAGCCAGGAACTATTTGGAAAGCGGAAGAGGAGTGGGTGCCCCACCCACCTGTTCCTGCCGGATCATCCTGGGAATGGGATGTCGCAACGCGGCAGTACTATCTACACTCGTTTCTCAAGCAGCAACCCGATCTCAACTGGCGTAATCCCGCCGTGCAAGCCGCCATGTTCGATGTCCTGCGTTTCTGGCTTGAACGAGGAGTCGATGGCTTCCGTATTGACGTGGCAAACTTTATCATGAAAGACCCCCAAATGCGTGATAATCCTCCCAATTCGAGTCAAGTCTGGATTCACAAAGCGCGGGGGGACTACGATTCGCAACTGCACATACACGATAGGGCACATGCAGATGTGCATAACGTCTTACGCGAGCTTCGTGGCCTGCTGGATGGCTACAGTGCTCAAACCCCTCGCGTGGCTATTGGAGAGTTGGCAGTCTTCAACTTACATGAGTGGGCCAACTACTACGGGGCGAATCTCGATGAGCTGCATATCCCTTTTAACTTCAGCTTCTTAGGAGTTACGTGGAATGCGCTGGCTATTCGACGCGTCGTGGAAATGAGCGAATCTGTCGTTCCTGCTGGCGCCTGGCCAAACTATGTGCTTGGGAACCATGATGAGCCGCGCGCCGCCAGTCGTTTCGGCGCGAGACAGGTCCGCCTCGGCATGATGCTTCTCCTCACCCTCCGTGGAACGCCGACGGTATACTACGGCGACGAATTGGGGATGAGCAATGTCGTGATCCCCCCAGAACGCATCCAGGACTCACAAGAGAAAAACGTTCCCGGTTTAGGATTAGGCCGTGATCCAGCACGAACCCCGATGCAATGGGATGCGAGTACCAACAGAGGAAGCTATTATGGACTCGATAGCGGCTCGGAGGACTGTTTCGTCTATCTACGCCAGTTTGAAGATGAGCGTCTTCTGGTCGCCCTCAACTTTTCGGAGGAGCCGCAGCGGGTAAGGGTACCAGAACTCGGAGCGGGTCAAATTCTGTTATCCACCTCTCTAAACCGAAAAGAGCGCATCAATATGGCGGCTCTGAGCCTCCATGGTTATGAGGGGTGCATCATCGAACTCCTCGATTAGAACTGCGTATAGCCCTTGTTTCGGATTGGGTACCTCTATCGATGTAGCTGTGCTATACTACTCTCACACAGTAGACCTCTCTCATAATCAAACATAGGCATTGGAGGCAGAGCAGAGAATGGCGATATGGAGGAGCAGTTTCACTTTACTCACCTTCCTGTACCGCCATCATACCCCTCTTGTCCCGGTCGATGGCGTCTATCTGCTCCTGGCATCCTGATGTTCCTGTGAGTAGTATAATTTGACAAGCAGGCAGTACTCCTCGTACTCATCATTGATGTGGTAAGATACCTTCGTAGAAGGAGGGAGTGGGTCATTGTAGGGGCGACCCTCGCGGTCGCCCTGGAAGCGAAGGCGGCGTAGTCATTGTAGGGGCGACCGCAGGGATCGCCCACTAGGCATCAACCGAAGCTGGGAAGCCAGGCCCTGGGCCAGATGATCCGTAGGGGCGAGGGAGGACGATGCGGGGTTGGGAGGGCCTTTAGGGTCGCCCGCGGGGTGGCGTGGGGTCATGTTCCCGCAAGATTCGAGCCAGATGAACAGGTACGCGGGCGACCCTAAAGGCCCTCCCAACCCCGCATCCGCCGCTCTCGCCCCTACGGATGTTGATGGGCTTGCTCTTCGGTTGATGCGGATTGTGGACGACCCTTGTGGTCGCCCCGGAAGCGAAGGTAAGGAGCATCCTATGGCACGCGTAGCAATATACCTGCAAGATAAACACGACATACGCGAAGGCATGGCATACGCCCAGTACGCCGAGCAGCGCGGCTTCGAGGCCGTGTGGCAGGCGGAATCGCGGCTCGTGCGTGATGCGATTGTACCGATGGCTGCCTTCGCGGCGGTGACAACGCGCGTGAAAATTGGCAGCGGCGTGTTGAACAACTGGACGCGCAACATCGGGTTGCTCGCCGCGACCTTCTTGACGCTCGACGACCTCGCGCCCGATCGCATCATCTGCGGCATCGGCGCGTGGTGGGACCCTCTGGCGAAACAGGTGGGCATTGAACGCAGAAAGCCCCTCAAGGCCATGCGCGAAACCGTCGAAGTGCTGAAGCGCTTGCTCAATATGGAGCGCGTCACCTTCCATGGCGAATTCCATCACGTGGATGGTATCGAGCTCGATGTCGTACACGGGCGACGCGAGCCGCGCAACGTGCCCATGTACATCGGGGCGACGCACATGGGCATGATGGAGCTGGCAGGCGAAATCGCCGATGGCGTGCTGCTCAATTATTGCGTGCCGCCAGCATACAATTCTGAAGCCCTGGAGCACATTGAAATCGGCGCGAAAAAAGCCGGGCGCACCCTGAACGACATTGATCGCCCGCAGTTGATCGTGTGCTCGGTAGATTCCGATCACCATCGAGCAGTGCAGGCAGCCAAGGAATTGATTACGCAGTACCTTGCCCAGCAGCCGCACATCGCCCAGGCCAGTGGCACGCCTCCGGAAACCGTGCAGAAGGTGCAGAGCATTCTCGGCTGGCCTGCCACCAAAGAGCAGATTCACGAGGCCATGCAATTTGTGCCGGACGAATTGATTGAGCGCATCACCGCCAGTGGCACACCCGACGAAGTCCGCGCGAGGGTGGAAGAGTACAATCGCAATGGCTGCACCTGCCCGGTACTTTACCCCCTGGGTGACGATGTGAAGCTGATGATTGATACGTTTGCCCAGGTGTAACCTAGTGGATGCCGTGCAGCTGCTTGAAGGTCGAAATCTCGTCCGCCGCGCGTAAATAGCCCTCCGGCTGGCCGAACGATTTGCCTAGTCGCGCGCTTGCCTGTGCATAAGAGGGTTGAGCCAGCATTTCCTCGGCTATAGCTCGCAACCTCTGTGCAGTAACGCGGGCCTTGTGCATGGTTTTACCGGCTCCGAGCTGTTCAATGCGCTGCCCAACCAGGTTCTGGTCTGCCGTTTGCGGGATGACTACGAAAGGTACGCCGTAGTACAGCGCCTCGCTCACGCTGTTCATGCCGCCATGCGTCACGAATAAGGCTGTGCGCTGTAGGAGTTCTAATTGAGGGACAAACTCTCTCACGATAATATTGCGTGGTACTGAGCCAAGAGCAGCTATATTGGTCCATTTGCCAACCGATAGCACGACTTTTCGGTCGCTATCAGCAAATGCCTCCAGGCATGTGCGGTAAAAGTCTGCTTGATCGTTGAATACCGTGCCTAACGAAATATAGATGATGGGAGCATCTCCCAGCACATCAAAAGGAAAAGCAGTGCTATCCGGGCGCGGAACGATGGAGGGGCCTACAAACTTGAAGCTGGTATCAAACATTTCCTCAAACGGCTGAAACTGCCTTGTGGTGTATACAATGTTCATTAGAGCGCGATTGGCGAACAAATCAGCCATATGTAGCTTTGGAATGCCGTATGCTTTGTGCAGGAAATTGGAGAGAGCACGAAAGCGCATAAACTGCCCTCTTCCCTCAAATATCGTGCGTGCCAGGTCGCGCATCGGTGTGCTAAAGAGTAGCCTGGCATTCCCTGGGATTTTGAAGGCTTGCACAATAGTTTTCACGCTGAATAGAGGGACGGCGAACGTCGTTATGGAGCAAATTGCCGGTATCTCTAGCATCTGCGCTATATACTTCCCCCACGAGCATAACCCGTCATGAATAATGTAATCGGGTTTGTCTTCTCTCACCAGTGGCAAGAGCAAGGCGATAGAGGCCGAAGTGGCCTGAAGCAATAAATACGCGACCTTGATCATATTTTCGTCGAACTGCGTCTCGTCGTTCAGAAAAGGTGTGACGGAATCGCGAAATGTCGCTCCTGTCTGTTCAATGGCCTGTTGAAACGCAGGAGAGGAGTAATAGATAACCTGTTCGCCACGGCGTACCAGTTCCGCGACCAATGGCAGAGTAGGATTGGTATGACCAAGCGCGGGAAGATTGAAGAACAGCACTTTAGACATGGTTTTTTCCCGAAATGCCAGCAAGCTGAACAGATGTATAATCATATCTTACAGTCTACTTGCAAGGCAAGTGACTTTACTCACGAAACATTGCACGCACCCCATCTATCCCTTTCGCGATGATCTTCTCGTTCTCGCTGTATGCTCCATAGAGCAGTTCCGAGAAAGGTCCATAGCAGAGGTAGAAATCCATGCGTTGCCAGAACGCCGCATCTATCGTACCCGAGTAGCGCGCCAGCACGCGCTCGGTGAACTCCCTCCCACGGCAGTTGTGAAGACCCACGAAATCCATCGCGGGATCGCCAATCGTCGCGTCGCCCCAATCGATCACCCCTGTCAGAACACCTCGCACCGGGTCACACAGGATATGCTCACAGGCCAGGTCGCAGTGGATCAACACGGGCTGAAAGGTGAAGATGGCCGCGTCATCCAGAAAATCCTCCCACAGCCGCTCCGACTTCGCGCGCAGTTCAACATCGTCCAGCAGCGGAAAGACGCGCTTCCGTAAGTCAATGTAGCGCTCTTGATACATCTCTCTCCATGCTTCCGGCGTATGTGCCTTTACACCGGCCCGAGCTGCCAACGCGACCGGAAAGCTGTGCAACTCGTTGAGGACAGTCGCCAGCGCTGGTACGAGGGTCGCGAGTTGCTCCGGGGTAAGGCTTTCGTCCTCTAATGTGGTGCCGCCGAGCTTGCGATAGCCCACAAATATAAAGGGGTAGCTGGCATCCCCATGCCCAATATAATCAAAATGTGGAATAGGCGTCGAAAGAGTTGGCTCCAGCACTGGCAACAGGCCCAATTCTTTCTCAAGATACGGTATCACATCATCCCGCATAGGAAAGCGGAAGATCAACTCGCCGTTGACCTCCAGCACAAAACTATCCCAGCCCCTTGTAATTGGCCGAGCCGTCGAGATCTCCACCTGTGGGAAATTGTGTGAAATGAGCGCCATAGCCATATCAACATCTATCATTAATCTGACTCCCGATTCTCAAATGCTTGCATGGCTGTATCCTCCCGTACACTTTCTTTGTAAAAGATGATTTCTCTCCATTGTATACGCTGGCTGGGGAAAAAGCCTCACTGAGCAATAATACGCTTGTTCAACGTTTTAGTATGTAGCTTATATCTACGTCCATTTAAGTGTAGGACAATGTTTTACTACCGCGGCGAGGAATACATCAATGGAAGCGATTATCCTCCTTTGTCTCTTAGGCCTGGTTATCATTGCAGGTATCACGTGGTTCGTTATAGCTTCCCGCAGAGGCACCAGGTACCAACGCATAGACCAATTTGTGAGCAGGGTTCCTACAGACCCAATTGATCGTCTGCGTCATCCAACCAATGATCCTACAAACACGGACACCGGGTATCCATTTCCTAAAAATCCCTATGGTCTCTCTCATCCAGGTCGTGATGATAATGAGGCTTCTTATAAAGAAACTGAGTATCATAAAGAGGAGAATCTGGGGGACCTTCCCTGGGATTAACAGTAAAACACCTACTTCTTCGCTGGTCTCCCAGGTGGAGCAATACCGGCTTCAACCTCAGCTTTATATCTTTGAATAGCCTCGAGAGTGCTATACCAGCGTCCTCGCCGCTTGACTGCCTCAATCCGTCCTTGCCGCACGAGCCAACCCAGGTAATCGACCGAATAACCTGAAGGCTGAGCCAATGCTGCGAGTGGCTGATAGAGATCGTCGGATTGGGCAACTGCACTGCCGCAGGCTTCCAGGTAGAGGTCGAGTCCGGCTTCGACCGCCTGCCCGATGATGTTGGCCAGTGGACTATAGTTACCGGTGTTAGCCGTGTCGAGCGCCTGGATGTAGCGTGTGCGCCAATCACGTAAGAGTAAAGCCGGGGGATAGCCTTCGCGCATGAGCATCAGGTTGAGCAGGAGACGCCCAACTCGTCCATTCCCATCTGCAAATGGATGCACCGCCTCAAAGCCGTGATGGGCGATAGCTGCTCGTATAACAGGCTCATAGTCTATGCCGGGACCATTGATCCAAGCAATCCATTCGTGCATAAGCGATTCCACCTGGCTTGCCGGGGGTGGGGTCATATTCGCGCCGCGAATATAGACAGGAACAGTTCTGAACTGCCCTTTTGTCTTTAGGATCTTATCCATGACCAGGTTATGGAGCGTCAGAATGGTCTCATGAGTAATAGACGTTTGCTTCTCGACAAGGCTCGTCATGTAGCTATAAGCTTCAGCGTGATTGGTTGCTTCTAGATACTCACGAAGAGGGTGTCCTCCAATTGTCACACCATATTCGATGACCATCTGCGTCTCACGCAGGCTCAGTGTGTTCCCTTCAATAGCATTTGAGTGATAGGTGAGAAAGATACGCAAATCATCGTTTAGACGATGCACCGTCTCCTGGGGCAGCGGACGGTAACGATCAAGCGTAGCTTTTTTGCGCGTCAATCGCCCGGCTAAGCGCGGATCGAGGCGTGACCTCCTGGGATCAGGTGTCCGAGACATATATTTTCCAGCCTTATAATAACTACCACGATTTCATGAATATATATCAAATCGTGGTAATTATCAAGGTCTGAAATGAATCTCATCTACATACCACGCGATAAGACCCCAGCTTTAGATGCTTCTTCATCGAATTGAAGTTCATCGCGTTCGCCTTCGGGACACGGGGTTATCCTTGACACACCAATAACCAATCCATACAATTAGAATCGATCTTTACAAGAGGAACGAATGCAGGGGCGCAATTCATTACGCCCACCTTGGAGGACGGCTCGCATGACAGACCGCACAGGAGAACAACTTGGCAACTATCGCCTGCTCCGGCTGCTCGGACGCGGCGGGTTTGCGGCTGTCTATCTTGGGGAACATATCCACCTCAATACGCTGGCCGCCATTAAGGTGCTCGATACCCGCCTGAGCAGCGACGGGATTGACCAGTTCCGCGAGGAAGCGCGCACCATCGCCCGTTTAGAACATCCAAATATCGTGCGCGTGCTGGATTTTGGCGTTGAAGAGACAACCCCTTTCCTGGTTATGGGCTATGCCCCCAATGGCACCCTGCGCCAGCTTTACCCAACCGGAACACGCCTGCCTCCTTCGACCATTGTAGCCTACGTGAAACAGGCTGCCGCCGCCCTGTACTACGCCCATACGCAAAAGTTGATTCATCGCGATGTCAAGCCGGAAAATATGCTGCTTGGGCGCAATTCCGAGGTATTACTCAGCGATTTTGGCCTGGCAATGGGAACCTATAGTTCATCGCAGGATACCCCGCGTGATGCATCGGGCACCATCGCATATATGGCCCCGGAGCAGGCACGGGGCAAGCCTCGCCCGGCCAGCGATCAATATGCTCTGGCTATCACTGTCTACGAATGGCTGTGCGGCGCCCGCCCATTTAACGGCTCTTACGAAGAGATCGCCGTACAACATGTACTGCACGAGCCTCCTTCCTTATGCCGCTTTCAGCCCGACATCTCGCCCGCGATGGAGGCAGTTGTGCTGAGAGCGCTCGTCAAAGACCCCCACCAGCGTTTCGCCACTGTGCAGGATTTTGCCGATGCCCTGCAACAGGCCTACTCGACCGGCGTGCTGCCAGGTGGGGTAACGTCTCCGCTCATTTCAGCTAGACATGACGAAACCAGTTCCGAGGACGCAATACATCGAGTCTCTACGAGGACGGATCGCACTCAAACGCCCGCCATCCACGCCGTGGCATGGTCTCCAGATCGACGGCGCATCGCCTCCGGCGGTCATGATCGCACCGTGCGCGTATGGGATGTGACGACTGCCCTCGTCTCCCTAATCTATCGCGGCCACGTTGCCGGTGTCACCACTCTGGCCTGGTCTCCCGATGGACAGCGTATCGCCTCTGCCAGCCTGGATAAGACCGTTCAGGTCTGGGATGCGGCGAACGGGCAGAAAATTGCCAGCTATGATGGTCATTCCGGCATGATCCATACTGTGGCATGGTCTCCCGATGGTCAATCTATCGCATCGGCCAGCGGAGGTGGCCAGGATAAAGCGGTGCAGCTGTGGAATGCATTCACCGGAACGCACATCCATACCTATCCCGGCCATACCTACTGGGTTCGCGCCGTCGCCTGGTCGCCAGACGGCAAATGGTTAGCCTCCGGCTCCTTGAAGGAAGTTCAGGTCTGGAATGCCGCGAATGGACAGAAGGTCTCCACCTTTCGCGTCCATGAAGGCTGGGTTCGCGCGCTGGCATGGTCCCCCGATGGCAAACGCATCGCCTCTACCGGAGAAGATAAGGCGGTGCAGGTCTGGGAAGTCACCAGAGGCCATCTCATCGCCACCTTTCGCGGCCATAGCGACTGGGTGAGCAGTATCGCCTGGTCCTCCGACGGCAAGCACATCGTTTCCGTCAGCAAAGACGCGCTTGTGCAGGTCTGGGACGCGGAACACCAGCAGCACACGCCTTCTTCGCGCACATCCTCGCACGGCCTCACCTTTCACGCCCATCCCTCTTCCACCCATGCTGTTGTCTGGCTGCCAGATGACAAACATATCGCGTCGGCCTGCGGGGACGGCTCAGTGCAGGTGTGGCAGGCAATATAATGAGGGCTATTTTATGTGATATAATCTTGACCATCAAGGCTGAAGCATCCATACTTCTAGGGAAAGTAGCGAGCTATTCGCCACCCACACAGATCGGAGGACAATAATGGTAAATCACCAATCACCGCGTGGTGTTCACCTTAACGGTAGCGTCCCCCTGGCAAATGCCGACGAAGTTTTTCGTGTGGCCAGTTCAATTCTGGGCGAATGTCTTTATCGCATCCCAGATGGCGAGACTGGTGTTCGCACAAACTGGATTGGCTGGCAAATCGATGTTCTCGCACGCAATTCCTCTTTCGAGATGATCCCGCCTGATCCCAGTGCCTACGCTTCATTACCGCATTTCAGAATGCGCCCAGGGGCCAGCACGGGTGATTGCGTCTTTGATCAACTTGGCTATGCCGATGCTGCTCTTAGCTCCTACGCGGTGTTCTCGCAACTAAAACAGGCCGGAGTTCTCCCGACAGAGTATCGCTTCCAGGTCAGTCTGCCTACACCCCTGGCTCCTGTCACGGCCTTTATTGTGGACGAAGAGCAGGCGCTTGTGCAGCCGGCATACGAGAGGGCCATGTTTGCTGAACTGGACAGAATCGCGTCAGGTATTCCACACAATCAACTGGCTATTCAGTGGGACGTGGCTGTCGAGTTCGGACTGTTGGAAGGCGTTGCATTCACGAGCTATGCACATGTCAAAACGGGGATTATTGAACAGCTCGTGCGGCTGGGAAATCAAGTGCCGGTGGATGTTGAACTGGGGTATCATCTCTGCTATGGTGATGCTGGTCACAAGCACTTTGTGGAGCCGGAAAACACCTCCAAGCTGGTTGATGTCGCCAATGGCATCTCTGCTGGCCTCAAGCGTTCTCTCAACTGGATTTCCATACCAGTCCCACGCAATCGGAGCGATGACGCCTATTTCGCGCCGCTCAAGAACTTGCAGCTTCATCCTGAGACGGAACTCTACCTGGGATTGGTGCATTTCACCGATGGTGTTGAGGGAACGAGGCGGCGTATCGAGGCAGCGCAACGCGTGGTCGTGGACTTTGGCGTTGCGACTGAATGTGGGCTTGGTCGTCGGCCTCCCGAGACGATCCCTGACCTTCTGCGTATCCATAGTGAAGTAGCAGCGCCTCACTAACATGACACAGCGTCATAATCAGACTTGTGAATGAATTCTGGGGGCAAAAGGATAGCCTCAAGGAGGTGTCCTTCATTACCGCCGGATCAAGGGGAATCTCTGCCTTGATTGCCGCTACCTGGGGCCTGGCAAGAAATATGCTGAAGCAGATGTGGCACTGGTAGTCTTCAGCTATGCTCAGCAATCGGACGTGGTGCAGTATTCGAACTTTGAACTCGATACACCGGGAAATAGGTAGATAGGCTACAGTCCACAATTTGACATCCCCTCGCACCCGAGACTATACTTTATGAAGTGAACCTTCGTTGCGACCCGAATCCACCCCACCCAGGGCGACCGCGAGGGTCGCCCGTACAATACACGATTAAATTGGGATACGTCCCGTATATTGTACGGGCGACCCTCGCGGTCGCCCTGGG
>WNGK01003530.1_pt1 | contig 30815 bp, 32 predicted proteins | sample 5400601 | NCBI WGS metagenome assembly WNGK01 (sample SAMN13153376, study PRJNA577476) | soil metagenome | isolation source: 60 cm soil or saprolite under Garry oak tree replicate 1 | place: USA:California | collected 2016-06-15 | reverse complement strand
CTGCCATCGAAAGGCCCACCGCACCCCTCCTCCTGCAGGGCCGGTTGGCCCGGCAGGAGCGTGGCGCCTCGAGGACATCTCAGGTGAGGCGCAGGCTGGTCCTTCGAGGACATTTCCGGTGATGCAACTCGTGGGATTGCAACGGGCCAGCCACCCGGATAGGCTGCGCTCGGTCGAGATGCCTGGTCGTAGTCCAGTCGGGGGAAGGGGAGAGCCCATGATCGTGAGTGGCGCTGAGACACGGGTTTCCGGCAGACCGTTGCTCCGGGTGGCCTGGGTGGTGATGGCGCTGGTGCCGCTGCTCGCGATCGGCGTGAGCGCCGGCGCCGCCGGCCAGGCCTTCGGCACGGGAGACGTGTTCGTCGCCGTGTCGAACGGCCAGGTGCAGTGGCACAACCCGGACGGCTCGCTCGTCACGACGCTCAACGACGGCTCCGGCGGATTCACCACCGGGATGGGCTTCGACGCGGCCGGCAACCTCTACGTGACGGACTTCTCCGGCGGCGGCGCGCACACGAACGGCGCGACCCCGAACGGCCCGCGGGTCAGCGGCGGGAAGGACGTCGGCGCCGTGAGCGTGTTCGATAACTCAGGCAACCTCACCGGGACGTTCGGCTCTGGCTTCACCAACCCCGAGTCGATCCTGTTCGACAAGGCGGGCGATGCCTACGTCGGGAACGCGGGATCGGACCAGATCCTCAAGTTCGACTCGAACGGGAACCAGCTCAACTCCTACTCCGTGGCCACCGAGTCCCGCGGAGCGGACTGGATCGACCTGGCCGCGGATCAGTGCACGATGTTCTACACGTCGGAGGGGGTGTCCGTGAAGCGCTTCGACGTCTGCGCCAACGCCCAGCTCCCCGACTTCGCCACCGGCCTGACGGGGGACAACGCGTACGCGCTCCGGCTGCTTCCGACCGGCGGCGCACTGGTCGCGGATACGCAGCAGATCGTCCGGCTGGACGCGGACGGGAACGTCATCCAGACGTACGACGCGGAGGGTGAGGACGGCTGGTTCGCCCTGAACCTGGACCCGAACGGAACCTCGTTCTGGAGCGCCGACTTCAACACGGCTGACGTGGTGAAGTTCGACATCGCCACCGGGGACGTCCAGGAGCAGTTCAACACGGGGACCGGATCGGGCACGGTGTTCGGGCTCACCGTCTTCGGCGAGATCACGGTGGGCGGCGGCGGCCAGGCCGACCTGGCGATCACCAAGACCGACTCGCCCGACCCCGTGCTGGTGGGGGACCTCCTCACGTACGTCATCCACGTGACGAACGCCGGTCCGGACGACGCCGCCAACGTCAAGGTCACCGACACGCTGCCGTCGACGGTCACCTTCGACAGCGCGTCGAGCGGCTGCTCGGGAACGAAGACCGTCACCTGCTCGCTCGGTACGATCGCCAACGGCGAGAGCGCCACACTGATCATCAGGGTGGTCCCGAACAAGAAGGGGAAGGTGACGAACCAGGCGACGGTCTCCTCGTCGACCCCGGATCCCGTCGCCGCGAACAACGCGGCCTCGGCCACCACCACCGTCAACCCGGCTCCGGCCGGCGGGGTGCAGACGGGCGCCGGCGGGACGGCCGGTCGTTCGTCGGGCCTGCCGACCGCCGTGGTCGTCGCGCTGCTGCTGGGGACGGCCGCCCTGGGGGTGCGGCGTCGGGCGCGGTCCTGAGGGCTACACTGCGAGGCCGATGTCCCTGTTCCGGAGAGGGAAGCACCGCCGGATCCGGCGAGTGAGGGTGCCGCTGTCGATGGCGTCCTCGGTGGTCGCCCTCGCCATCTTCGCCTCGCCCGGGCCGTCGCCGACGTACGCGCGGACCGCCGGACCGGGAGCCCTGCCGTACGCGCTCCACGGCGGTGTGCACGGGTCGCCGGGACCCACGTCCGGGACGGCGGGAACGGGCGGGACCCAGGCGCAGCCCGGGGGAACGCTCGTGACGGCGGGAACGGTCGCCGGGTCGACCGGTCGGTTCCGCGTCGTGATCCCTTCGCTCGGCGTCGACGCGGCCGTGATCGACCTGGGGTTGAACCCGGACGGGTCGCTCCAGGTGCCGAGCGAGTTCACCGTGGCCGGCTGGTACGCCGGAGGGCCGCAGCCGGGCCAGGTCGGACCCGCCGTCATCGTGGGGCACGTCGACTCCCGGAACGGTCCGGCGGTGTTCTACGGGCTCCGCTCGCTCGCCCACGGGGACACGATCGAGGTGTTCAAGGGAACCCGCGAGATGAGGTTCACCGTGGTGGCGGTCGACGAGTATCCGAAGGACTCGTTCCCCACGGCGAGGGTGTACGGGCGGGTGGACTACCCGGCGATACGGCTGATCACATGTGGCGGCGTCTTCAACCCCGCCACGGGCCACTATTCCGACAACATCGTGGTCTTCGGCAAGCTGGCCTAGCCCGGGTTCGGTCTAGCCGTCGGCCGCCGTGCCGGCGGCCACGTCCTGGAGGGCCGCCTCCGGAGCCTGGATCCCGCACTCGATCTTGCCGGTGCCGGACCACCGTCCGGCCCGCTCGTCCTCGCCGGGGAAGAGGATCCGCGTGCACGGGGCGCACCCGATCGAGGCGTACCCCAGGTCGTACAAGGGGTTGTGCGGGATGTCGTGCTCCTTCAGGTACGTCCAGACGTCGCGCTGCGTCCAGTTCGCGATCGGGTTCACCCGGATCAGGGTCTTGCCGGGCTCCAGTTCGTACTGCAGGAGGATCGGGGTGTCCCTCCGCGTCCACGACGAATCCCGGCGCATCCCGGTGACCCACGCGTCCAGCCCGCGGAGCGCCCGGTTGAACGGGCGCACCTTGTTGAGGTCGCAGCAGAGGTTCGGGTCGCGTTCGTACAGGCGCGGTCCGTAGGCGTCCGACTGGGAGTCGACGGTGTGCTCGCCGGTCAGCTCCACCACGTTGAGGCCGAACGCCTCGGTGAGCTGTTCCTTGAATGCCAGGGTCTCGGCGAAGTGGAACCCCGTCTCCAGGAACAGGATCGGGACCTCCGGCTTGGCCTGGACGGACATGTGCATGATGGCCGTGCCCTCCCGTTGGAACGCCGAAGCGATCGCGACGCGCGGGAGCCGCGGCTCGGACAACGCCCAGCCGATGACGTCGTGCGGCAGGGCAGCCTCGAAGCGCTCGTTCAGATCCTGCAGCTCGTCGTCGGGGATCAGCAGGTCCACATGGGTTCCTTCGGAACGGGAGCGGGGACGCCGCGAGTGTATACCCAGGGCTCCACGATCCGATGCTCTCGTATGCTGTCATGCCCGTCGAGACCTGGAGGAGAACCCGCATGACCACCGAGACCATCGCCCCGCACGGAGGGACGCTCGTCGACCTGCTGCTCCCGCCGGAGGAAGCGGAGCGCGCGGCGGAGGAGGCCGAAGGCCTCCCGGTCGTGACGGTGGGCAAGCGCGAGCTGTCGGACCTGGAGATGCTCGCCGTGGGCGCGCTGTCCCCCTTGACCGGCTTCATCGGCGAGAAGGACTACCGCACCGTGCTGGACGAGATGCATCTCTCCAGCGGGCTGCCGTGGACGATCCCCGTCACCCTCTCGCTCACGGAGGAGGAGGCGAAGAGCCTGTCGGTCGGCGAGCGGGTCGCGCTCAGCACCGGGCATTCGACGATCGCGGTGATGGACGTCGAGGAGATCTTCAAGCGCGATCGCGAGCACGAAGCCCGATCGGTCTTCCGAACCGACGACGTCGCCCATCCCGGGGTCAAGGCCCTCCACGCGGCGGGGGACTACGTCGCGGCCGGGCCCATCACGGTCCTGCATCTCCCGAAGCACGAGACGTTCAAGCGCTATCGCTTCAGCCCTGCGCAGACCCGGGCGGCGTTCGCCGAGCGCGGCTGGCGGACCGTCGTCGGGTTCCAGACGCGAAACCCGGTCCACCGCGCCCACGAGTACCTGCAGAAATGCGCCATGGAGATCGTGGACGGCCTGCTCCTGCACCCGCTGGTGGGCGAGACGAAGGGCGACGACGTCCCCGCCGACGTCCGTATGCAGTGCTACGAGATCCTGTTCGAGAACTACTACCCGCAGGACCGGGCGATGATGAGCGTGTTCCCGGCGGCGATGCGCTACGCCGGGCCGAAGGAGGCGATCTGGCACGCCATCGCCCGCAAGAACTACGGCTGCACGCACTTCATCGTGGGACGCGATCACGCCGGCGTCGGAACGTACTACGGGACGTACGACGCGCAGAAGATCTTCGAGGAGTTCGAGCCCGGCGAGCTCGGCATCACGCCGCTGTTCTTCGAGCACTCGTTCTTCTGCAGGAGATGCGACTCGATGGCGTCGCCGAAGACGTGTCCCCACGACGACGACGCCCGCGTGATCCTCTCCGGGACGAAGGTTCGGGAGATGCTCCGCGCCGGCCGGAAGCCACCGAAGGAGTTCTCCCGGCCGGAGGTCGCGCAGATCCTGATCGACGCGATGGCGGACCAGACCCGGTAACGGTCGGCGTTCGGGTTCAGGCTTCGGCCAGGTCTACGGCCAGCATGCCCATCACGACGACGTCGATCGGCTCTCCGGCCGTGAACTCCTCGTCGCGGAGCCGCCCCTCTTCCTTGAACCCGACCTTCTCGTAGGCTCGCATCGCGCGCGAGTTGGTGGCGTGGACGTGCAGCGAGATCCGGCGCAGGTTCATCTCCCGGAACCCGAACCGGCACAGGGTCCGGACCGCGTCGGTCCCGTAGCCCCGATCCCAGTACGGCCGCGCGATCCAGATCCCGAGGACCGCCGACCGTGCGTGCGCTTCGATCTCGTGCAGCCCGCAGCCGCCGATCAATTCGCCGGGGAGGGTCTCGATGGCGAACGGCTGTCCGTCCTTCTGGCTCCGGTTCCGTTCCCACCACTCGCGCGTCTGAGCGACGGACTCTGGGAAGGTGAGGCCGAGCGAGACGGTGACGCTCGGATCCCAGATCAGGCCGTTCAGCCGGGACAGGTCCTGCTCCTCGACGGCGCGCAGACGGATCAGGTCCCCCTCGAACGGGGAGCGGACGCGGGCGAAGTCTTCGGGGACCGGTGTCGTCACGGGCTCAAGGATAGGCATCCGCCTGGGCGGTTCCCGGGTCCCCGCGCAACCTACCCGAGGGTATAGTTCCAGCATGCTCCACCCGCTGTTCACGCCGGAGCACCAGGAGTTCCGCTCCTTCGTCCGGACCTTCGTGGAGAGCGAGCTTGCGCCCCACGCGCTCGACTGGGAGCGCGAGGGGCCCTTCCCCGACTGGGTCTTCAAGCGGATGGGGGACCTGGGCCTGCTCGGCGTCCGGTACCCGCCCGAGGTCGGCGGCCAAGGGGGCGACTGGGGGCACGGGATCGTGCTCGGCGAGGAGATGGCCAGGGCCGGCTCGGGCGGCGTGGGGATGGCGATCGCCGTCCAGACCGACATGGCCACGCCGCCGATCCTCCGGTTCGGCACGCAGGAGCAGAAGCTGCGGTACCTGGTCCCGGCGATCCGGGGCGAGAAGATCGCTTGCCTCGCGATCACCGAGCCGAACGCCGGCTCGGACGTGGCGAACATCGAGACGGTGGCCCGCCGCGACGGCGACGGTTGGGTGATCAACGGCCGGAAGACGTTCATCACGAACGGGGTCCGCGCCGACTTCTGCCTGCTGGTGACCCGCACGGACCGGGCGAGGGGCCACGAGGGCTTCTCGCTGTTCCTGGTGGACCGCGACCTGCCCGGGTTCGCCGTCTCGCGCGAGCTGGACAAGCTGGGGATGCGTTCGTCGGACACGGCCGAACTGATCCTGGACGAGGTCCGGGTCCCCGCCGACGCCCTGCTCGGCGAAGAGGGGCAGGGCTTCGTCGAGCTGATGTGGGAGCTGCAGGGCGAACGGCTGATCGGCGCCGCCGGGTCGGTGGCCGGGGCGTGGCTGGTGTTCGAGAAGACGCTCGCCTACGCCAAGGAGCGCCGGGCGTTCGGGCGGCCGATCGGCTCGTTCCAGGTGAACCGGCACGCCTTCGCCGAGATGGCCACCGAGCTGACCGCCGCACAGCAGCTCCTGTACGACACCGCCCTCGCGTGGGAGCAGGGGAAGTACCCGGTGAAGGAGATCTCGATGGTCAAGCTCTTCGCCGGGCTCGCCGTGAACCGGGTGACGAACCGGTGCCTCCAGATGTTCGGCGGCTACGGGTACGCCACCGAGACCGGCATCGACCGGGCGTGGCGCGACGCTCGGCTGCTCAGGATCGGCGCCGGGACCGACGAGGTCATGCGCGAGGTCATCTCGAAGACGATGGGGCTGTAGATGAGCGTCGACGCGTACGCGTTCGTCGGCGCTCCCCGTGGGCGGTTCGCCGAGATCCCCCGGGCGGGGCTGTTCACGGACGACCACGACGCGCTGCGGTCCGCGGTGCGGCGGTTCGTGGAGGTCGAGATCGCGCCGCACGTCGAGGACTGGGAGCGCGAAGGCGGATTCCCGGTTCGCGAGCTGTTCGCGCAGGCCGGCGGGATGGGGCTGTTCGGCGCGAAGGTCGAGGAGGCCTACGGCGGGACCGGGCCGGACCTCGTCGCCGACGCTGTGATCACCGAGGAGCTCTCGCGGTGCGGATCGGGGGGAGTGGCGGCCGCGCTCGGCGCCCACAAGGACCTGGGGCCGTACTACGTGTATCGGTTCGGCACGGAGGAGCAGCGACGTCGGTGGTTCGTCCCGGCGGTGGCCGGCACGTCGATCGGGGCGCTGGCCGTCACCGAACCCGGCGCCGGGTCGGACGTGGCCGCCATCCGAACCCGGGCCGAGCGCACCGAGACCGGCTGGATCCTGTCCGGGACGAAGACCTTCATCACGAACGGTCCCATCGCGGACTTCGTCGTCGTGGCGGCGGTGACCGGCCCGGAGGGCGGGCACCATGGCATGTCGCTGTTCGTGGTCGAAGCCGGCACGCCGGGTTCCTCGGCCCAACGGATCGACACGGTGGGCTGGCGGACGTCCCATACCGGCGAGCTCGTCTTCGGATCGTGCGAGATCCCGCGGGACGCGTTGCTGGGCGAGGAGCATCGGGGCTTCCAGCACATCATGGAGAACTTCCAGTGGGAGCGGCTGGTGATGGCGCTGGGCGCGGTGGCCGGCGCGGAGCGGGCGCTCGAGCTCGGGATGGCGTACGCGCGCGACCGGACCGCGTTCGGCCGTCCGGTGGCGAAGTTCCAGGTGTGGCGGCATCGGTTCGCCGACCTGGCCACGGAGATCGAGGCCGCCCGCTCGCTCACGTACCACGCGCTGCGGAAGGTGGTGGCAGGCGAGGACGCCGTGCGGGAGGTCTCCATGGCGAAGTGGTCCGCCACCGAGCTCGCCTGGAAGGTGGCCGACGAGGCGCTCCAGGCCCACGGCGGCTACGGGTTCATGATGGAGTTCCCCGTGCAACGCGCGTGGCGCGACGCCCGGCTCGGCCCCATCGGCGGTGGCGCCACCGAGGTCATGAAGGAGATCGTCGGCCGGTCGTACGGGCTGTAGCCGGGCCCCGGCCGCGAAGGGGCACCCTCCCGTCGATCACGGGAACGCGTTCGGCCTCCAGCAATCGCGCCTGCTCCCGTTCGTGGCCGGGGACCAGGCGTCCGGTCGCCGTGACCACCCGCCACCAGGGGAGTCCCTCGCTCCCCGCGACCACGTTGCCGACGGCGCGTCCGGCGCCGGGATGGCCCGCCTCCGCCGCGACCTCCCCGTAGGTCACGATCTCGCCGGGCCGGAGCGCCCGAAGCACCTCCACGACGCGCTGCTCGAACCCGTTCCGCTGAGGCATCGCCGGCTCAGTAGAGGGTCTCGCTCCCGAACATCTCGCCGAGGCGACCGGCCACGGCGAGGTCGCCCTCCACCGCCACCTTGCCTTCCATGAAGGCCACGGCAGGCTGCAGCTCTCCGCTCACGATCCGGGCGAACGTGGGTACCGACATCCGCAGGGTGACGGCCGGATCGTGGGCGAATCCTGGCCGGGCGACGGCGGTCTCCCCCGTCACCCGCAGGTACCAGCGGTGCGTGGCCGAGCGGCCCCCGATCTCGTACTGCACGCTCCCGGAGAACCCCTGCGCGGCCTGCGGCCGGAAGCGCGCCGCCACCGACCGGAAGATCGACCTCATCACGGGCCTCGCGCCGACGATCCGATCGAGCCGATGGTCGTCCTTGCCCCGGAGGTACGCCACGAACCGCTCCTCCGCCTTCCGCTCGATCGCGGCCGTGACTGCGCGTGCCTCGCCGCCCGCCCGGATCGCGTGGGGCGCCGGGCGAGGCTCGCCCTGGGAGGTGATCACGTATGCGGGGTCGGCGCTCCTGGGCGGGGACCGGCGAGCCAGGGCCGCGTCGATCGCGCCGCTCAGCCGGCCGAGCTTCGCCTCCTCCACCTCGTCGGCCCTCTCGGCGAACCGCGGCAGCACCGTCTTGCCGAACAGCTCCAGCGACTCGCAGATGTCCTCGTGCCGGTTCCTCCCGGCCTGCGAGACGAAGATCACCTGGTCGACGCCGGCCTCCTCGTACCGGGTCAGGAGCTCCTCGATCTGCTGTGGGGTCCCGATGGCGCCGCGGAGCGACCCGAGCCCCTGCTGCAGCAGCGTGACCCCCAGCGGAGCGTCCTCGGCCCGGACGATCTCCCGGGCGAACCCCATGTCCCGGCGGTTCGCTTCGAACTCCTCCCACACGTTCGTCCTTGCCGGACGGTGCTGCCCGAACACGTAGTAGTGCGCCAGGGAGTAGCCGAAGAAGTGCGCGCCGTCGATGCCGCGCTCGATGGCCGTCTCCTCGTCCTCGTGGCACAGGAAGGGAAGGACCACGGCGACGTTCGGGTTCACGGAGAACCCGGCGGGCACGCACTCCTCGGAGGCGATCAGCGCGTGGTACGCGTCTGCCCATCCCTTCGCCTCTTCGGGTTCGACGAACGAGAAGGACAGGGCGCCGAGCCCTTTCCGCGCCGCCAGCAGGATCGTCTCGCGGCGGCTGCACGCGACCCACAGCGGCGGGTGCGGCTTCTGGGCGGGCTTCGGGATCACGTTCCGGGGCGGCATCGTCGTCCACCGGCCGTCGTAGCCGGCGAAGGGCTCCTCGACGAACATCCGGGTGATGACGTCGAGGGACTCCTCCCACTGGTCGCGCTTCCGGTCGCGGTCGACGCCGAACCCGCCGAGCTCGGTCTGCGACGAGGCCTCGCCCGTACCGAACTCGACCCGCCCACCCGAGACCAGGTCCAGCGTGGCGATCCGCTCGGCCACCCGGGCCGGATGGCTGAACCCCGGCGGGATCTGGACGATGCCGTGGCCGAGCCGGATGCGCTGGGTCCGCTGGCTGGCCGCGGCCAGGAAGACCTCCGGGGCGCTGGAGTGCGAGTACTCCTCCAGGAAATGATGTTCGACCGCCCACACCGAGTCGATGCCGATCCGGTCGGCGAGCTCGACCTGCTCGAGGGCGTTCGTCAGCAGCTCCCGCTCGGCCCCTCCCGACCACGGGCGCGGGAGCTGATGCTCGTAGAAGACGCCGAACCTCACGCGAGCCCTCCCTTCCGACCGCCGGTCGGCGAATCGTAGCGCAGGCGCCCGGGCGCGAGGTTCCAGGGATCCCACGCCGGGTACCCTGGGGTTCACGCGCCGCGGGCGAACGGGGATAATCCGGAGAGCCACCGGAGGGAGCCGAAAGGATGACGACCGCGCCGAACCAGTCCGACCGTACCACCCGCGTGCTCGGCCCGGGATTCGCCGAGGGACTGGACGCGCTCTCCACCCAGGACATCCGGCGGCGCCGCGACGAGGCGGTCGCCGAGCGGGACTACCAGTCGTACCTCCGCCGGCTGATCCAGACCCGCCAGGACTACCTCCGGGCGGAGCACGCCCGCCGCGAGCAGGGCGCCGAGGCGCCCCCCCTGGTCGAACGGCTGACGGCGGTCCTCTCCACCGGGCCTCGGGGAGGGAGCCGGGGCGAGGCCCTTCGGGTCCAGCTCCCGGAAGAGGACATCGCCGACGCCGAGGTCCGTGTCAGGCAGCTCGTCGGCGACCTGCAGGTCGACGACCCGGCGTCGTTGACGGACGAGGATCTCGACCGGCTGCTCGCCTCGCTCGGGGAGGCGGAGCGCTCCGTGTCGGCCGACCGCACCGCCGTGTTCCGGGTCCACGACGCGCTCCAGGAGGAGCTGAAGCGCCGGTACCGCGACGACCCCGCGGAGATCCCCAGCCGGGTCTGACCGTCCCATGCCGAAGCGGATCCTGGTCGCCGACGACGACCCCACCGTCCGCGAGGTCCTTCGGCTGATGCTCGACCTCGAGGGACACGACGTGTCGGTGGCTGCAGACGGGTACCAGGCGCTCCTGCTGATCGCCAGGATCCGGCCGGACCTCGTCGTGCTCGACCTGGCGATGCCGGGGCTCTCCGGGCTGGAGGTGTGCCGCCGGATCAAGCACGGGTCGAACCCGCCCCCGGTCCTGGTGCTGTCGGCCATGGACGGGGCCGAGGACGAGCGCGCCGCCCGAGCAGCGGGCGCCGACGACTACATCCGCAAGCCGTTCTCGCCGCCCCACCTCCTGGCGACGATCGGGCGGATCTGAGCGAGCGGCCGGGTAAGCTCTGGCGGTGCCGGCCGTACCCCTCGTTCGCGTCGTCCGATCCGGGCTCGAGGAGTCGGTCCACGAGGGGGACGTGGCCGTCGTGGACGCCGACGGGAGCCTCGTGGCCGCCGCCGGTGACCCGGACCGGCCGGCGTACGCCCGGTCCTCGATGAAGCCCTTGCAGGCGGCCGTCTCCCTCTCGCTCGCGCCGTTCGATTTCCCCGACGACGAGGTGTCCGTGATGTGCGCGTCGCACAACGCCGAACCCGTCCACGTGAGGACGGTACGCTCGCTGCTCGGCCGGGCCGGGGTGGACGAAGCGGCGCTGCGGTGCCCGTCGAAGCTGCCGATGGACGAGGAGACCGCCCTCGCCGACCCGATCCGCCGGCCGGTGAACTCGGACTGCTCCGGCAAGCACGGCGGCATGCTCGCTGCCTGCACGGCCCAGGGCTGGCCACTCGGGTCCTACCGTGATCCCGACCACCCGCTGCAGCGGGCCGTCCTGGAGAGCGTGCTCCTGGCGAGCGGTCGCTCGGAGGTCCGCGTCGGCGTGGACGGCTGCGGGGTCCCGGTGCACGGGATGCCGATCCGGGCGATGGCCACCATCTATGCGCGCCTGGCTTCGTCCGGGCGGTTGGGGGACCTGGAGCCCCACGCCCGCCGGGCCGTGGCCGCCATGATCGCGCGGCCGTACCTCGTGGCCGGCCGGAACCGCGTCGACACCGCCGTCATGGGGGCCCGCCCCGGCGTCGGCGTGAAGGCTGGCGCCGAGGGCATGATCTGCGCGGCCATCCCGGACGCCGGGCTCGGCGTCGCCCTCAAGGTGCGGGACGGTTCGGCGCGGGCGACCGGTCCCGCGCTGATCCGGGCTCTCCACCTGCTCGGGGTGTTGGACGAGGCAGCGGTGGAGGAGCTCGAAGCGTTCGCCCGCCCGGCCGTGCTCGGTGGGGGAGAGCGGGCCGGCGACCTCGTTTCGGACTTCGAACTCGCGGCCCCGTGACGCCGAGGCGCCGGCTGGGACGAGGTCGTGGGCGTTTGCAGCAGTTGCTCTAAGCGTTTGCAAGTGTTTAACGAACCTGCTACCCTGACGGTGTCATGGACGTCAAGGGACTGGGTTCGTACATCAGGGACCAGCGGGAGAAAGGCGCGCTGTCGCTCCGGAAGCTCTCCGGTCTGGCGGGCGTGTCCATTCCGTACCTCTCCCAGGTGGAACGGGGGCTCCGCAAGCCGAGCGCCGAGATCCTGCAGGCCATCGCGAAGGGCCTCCGGGTCTCCGCCGAGACCCTGTACGTCCAGGCCGGGATCCTCGAGGACCGGTCGGTGCCCGATGTGGCTTCGGCCATCATGTCGGACCCGACGGTCACTGAACGGCAGAAGCAGGCCCTGATCCAGATCTACGAGGCCTTCCGCGAGGAGACCGGCCGCGCCGCGGCGTCGGCGTCGAAGTCGAAGTCGAAGTCGAAGGGCCCGTCCGCTCCCACGCCCTCCAGAGCCTCGAAGCCGAGGACGGGAGCGACCACCACGAAGACCGGCCGGAGCCGGAAGGGCTCCGCCGCCGGCACGACACCCAAGGAGGTGTAGCTATGGCGACCACCACCGCCACGAAGAGCACCGCGAAGAAGAGCACGACCAGGGCCAGGACCTCGAAGGCCCAGGCCAGCACGCCCGTCCAGGTTCGGACCAAGGCCGCGACGAGCGCCTCCGCCTCCTACACGCCGAGGTCGGCCGCGTACGCCTACCTCGGCGCCGCCGACCTGGCGATCGAGAAGGCGAAGGACGTCTCCGGCAAGGTCATCTCGACCATCCGGGACCTGCGTGACCCGTCCGAGCTGACGGCGGACGCCTTCGTCGCGTACGGCAAGGTCTTCCAGGACCTGTCGGCCCGCGGCGAGAAGGTCGCCCGGCGCATCTCCGGATCGGCGTACACGCGCCGCGCGCTCGACCAGACGAAGGTGGCCCAGCGCCAGATCAAGGCCGCGACCACCAGCGTCCGGAAGGCCGTCGAGACCGCCACCACGGCCACGCTCGAGGCCGCCAAGAAGGTCAGCTGAGGGGATCTCCCGCGCCCACGGCTGAACCCGGAGAGCCCGCCCCTCGGGGCGGGCTCTCTCGCTGTCCGGGAACAGTCCGCCCTCCGGGCGGGTTCGAACCGTGGAACGGAGCGCCTTGCACCTGCCGGTCTTGCAGGTGCGGTGACGGACTACGATTGGGAGCCACATGTCGAAGCCGGTACGGACCGAACAGGACGGCGCGGCGAGGGTCGCCGTCATCAGCCTCCACACGTCACCCCGTGATCAGCCCGGGACGGGCGACTCCGGCGGCATGAACGTCTACATCTCGTCCGTCGCCCCGCGTCTCGCGGACCGCGGGATCGAGATGGACGTCTTCACCCGGTGCCGGGGCGACGGAGCTCCCGAGGTCGAGGAGATCGCAGACGGCGCCCGCTTGATCAGGGTCCAGGCCGGCCCCTGCGCACCGGTGGCGAAGGAGGACCTCCCGCGGTACCTGCCGGCGTTCCTCGACGGGATCCTCGAGCGAGCCTCTCGCGATCCGGCGGAACAACGGCACTCGCCGTACGACGTCGTTCACAGCCACTACTGGCTCTCCGGCTGGGTGGGGAGCCGGGCGAAGGAGATCTGGGGAGCGCCGCACGTCGCGTCGTTCCACACGCTGGCGAAGGTCAAGAACGATTCCCTCATCGACGGTGAGGATCCCGAGCCGCCCGTGCGGCTGGCCGGCGAGCAGCGCGTGATCCGCGTGGCCGATCGGATCCTGGCCCCCACGCTCACCGAGGCGCGGCACCTCGTGGACCTCTACGGGGCCGACCCCGACCGGATCCGGATCGTCCCTCCGGGCGTCGACGGGAGGATGTTCGTCCCGAAGCCGAAGGCCGAAGCACGCGCCCGCCTGCACCTGTCCGACGCCCGGCTGTTCCTGTACGTGGGCCGGCTCCAGGCGCTGAAGGGTCCGGACGTGGCCATCCGCGCCCTGGCGGCCGCCGTGGCCCGTGCTCCGGAGCTGACCAGGGACGCGATACTCGCCGTGGTCGGCGGCCCGACCGGGTCCCACCCCGACGACGAGGTGGCCCACCTGATGGAGCTCGCCGCCACGATCGGGGTGGGGGATCGCGTCGTCTTCTTCCCGCCACAGCCGCACGAGCGGCTGTCGGAGTTCTACTCGGCCGCCGAGGCCGTCCTGATGCCATCGCGGTCCGAGTCGTTCGGCCTCGTCGCGCTGGAGGCCCAGGCCTGCGGCACGCCGGTCATCGCCGCGGCGGTCGGCGGGCTGCGACACGCGGTTCGAGGCGGCGTCGGCGGCTTCCTCGTGGACGGCCACGACCCGGAGGACTACGCGGCGCGCATCGTCGACCTGCTGGCCGACCCGGAGGCCGCGGAGCGGCTGGCCCGGGGCGCCCTGGGGCATGCCGCCGGGTTCTCGTGGGACGCGACGGCCGCCGGCACCCGGGACGTGTATCGGGAGCTCGCCGGGCCGGGGATCGCGGTGGACCTCGACCCGTGATCCGTGGCCACCAGGTGCTCATCCGCCCGGTCGAGGAGGACGACATCCCCCTGGTCCACCGCTGGATGAACCACCCCGAGGTCTGGCGGTACATGGACTACGAGAAGCCGTACTCGCTGGCCGACGTGAAGGACGACGTCGAGCAGGCCCGGAGGGACGGCCACCCGTTCACGATCCTCGTCGGAGACCGCCCGATCGGCCGGATCGGGCTGAACAGGTTCCGCCGCCGCGACCGCATCTGCGGGCTGTACCTGTTCGTCGGCGAGCCCGCGTACTGGGGGAAGGGGTACGCGCGGGACGCGGCGATGGCGCTCCTTGCGTACGCGTTCGACCGGTGGGACCTGCACCAGATCGAGCTCTGGACGCTCGGCGACAACGACCGGGCCATCCGGGCGTACGAGTCCTGCGGCTTCGTGATCGAAGGCCGCCTCCGGGAACGGTCCTTCAAAGCGGGACGCTGGGTCGACCACGTAATGATGTCGGTGAACCGCGAGGAGTTCGCTCGGGCGAAGGAGTCGTGGGACGCTCGCGCCGGCGCGCCGGTGTGACGTTCGACGTTGGTCCGCGGCCCGTCGTTCCTCCGCGGTTTGTCACTCTATCTGGATTTGTCACCCTGTTCCGAAACCGCCCCTGACCTGCGGAGACGGGTCGGTGACCTGGGGTTTTGTCACCTTGACGCGTGGGGGACCACGGGTAGGATTCGCCTTGCTCCGAGCGGCTGGAGCGGTTGAGTCAGGGAACCGAATGGGACCCCCTGGGAAAGCCGTAAGGGCAACTGGGCGCACTTGGTCGTACGGTCGGGAAGGCCAACTGGCTGTGCGGGCGGGGAGGCTCGGGAGTCCCCAAAGCCCAACGAAAGGGGTCACCATAAGGAAACCGAGACAGCCGTGAGAGGTTGCTCGGAGCACTAGGCCCGAGGGGCCCGACGGTGGCTCCGGCTTCGGCCGGGGCGAGCCTGAGGTCCCTCGGGCCTTACCTTTTCCCCGTGATCCCGGCGTCGCGGTAGGCCTCCGCGTAGCCGAGGTAGTGCCGGACCCCCGGTTCGATCAGTCGGCCACGGTCCTCGTCGGTGATCTCGCGGATCCGTCGCGCGGGGACCCCCACGATCAGCGACCCCGGTGGGAACTCCTTCCCCTCGGGGACGAGCGCGCCGGCGGCCACCAGCGACCCCGAGCCGATCTCCGCGCCGGAGAGCACCACCGCCCCCATCCCTACCAGCGAACCATCGCCGATCCGGCAGCCGTGGACGATGGCACCGTGACCGATCGTGCAGCGGTCGCCGACGACGCACGGAGAGCCGGCGTCCGTGTGGAGGACGGCGTTGTCCTGGACGTTCGTGTCGGCACCGATCCGGACCGCGTCGGCGTCACCTCGGATGACGGCGTTGAACCACACGCTCGAACCCGGCCCAACCTCGACGTCCCCGACGATGCGGGCTCCCGGCGCCACGAACGCGCTCGGATGGACCCGCGGGCGCCTGTCGCGGTAGGGGTATCGCGGCATGTGCGCAGGCTACTACCGGACCGGAAGCGCCTACGTGAAGTGGACCGAGGAGCTGGTGGCCGTCTGGCCGGAGCTCAGGCCGACCGACACGATCTTCACGTAGCCGTTGGCGTGCGTGAGCTTCACGGACGGAGCCGCGTAGCCGTTCGAGCCCACCGTGACCGTCGCGAAGACCGTCCCCGTGTCCTGCCACTTCAGGTTCACCTTCTCGCTCGCCTGGTAGCCGGTGAGCGTGATCGTGTAGCTCGAACCCGAATGGGCGGCCGAGGGGCCGACCACGGTGTCCTTGACGGTGTACGTCGCGGTCGCCTTCCCCGAGGGGGCCGACCCCGTGACCACGCTCCCCGGGTACGGCTCGTGCGGCATCGAGATGGCGACGTTGACCGACCCGGTGGCGTCCGCCGCCTTCGGGATCGCGGTCCCGCCGGGGAACGAGACCGACACCTGTTCGCCGGGCAGGTATCCCGAGCCGACGAAGTTCGTGCTGTCTCCGTAAGCCAGCTGCTTCACCGTCAGGATCGCCGCAGGGCTCACCGTCACCGGTCCGGTCAAGGCGACGCCGCTCGTCTGTCCGATCGCGTACATCGTGTGGCCGCCGCCCGTGAGGACGCCCGGGAGCGGGACCTGGATCCGGACGAATTGACCGGACACGTCGGCCTTCGCCGTGAGCAGGGTGGCCGAGGTCGCCGAGTCCATCTTGAACGCCACGGACTCGTTCGGGTCGAACCCGTAGCCGGTCGTCGAGTCGTTGCCCCCGGGCACGCCCGTCGGCGTCGTGAGCAGCGGGTCGTTGAAGAACCAGGTGTCGTTGTACCCCGTCTTCCCCAGGTCACCGCCGCCGTCGTCGATCCCCGAGAAGACCATCAGGGCGTGCGCCACGGGGTGCCACAGGACCCCCGCCGAGAGCCGGGCCACCGGCCACGACGTGCAGCAGGCCTGTCCCACCTTCGACCACACGCCGTCCCGGAGCACCCATGCGTCGTCGGTGGTGATCCCCGGCCCGAGGCCGCCGAACATGACGTCACCCTTCAGTTGGACGTCGTAGTCCATCGCGGACCGTTCCTTCGGGCCCATCGCCACCGGCATGGCCGGGCCGGCGGACCACGCGGACCCGGTGAAATACCAGACGTCGGTGCCGCCATCGCCGCCCGCGATGACCACCTCGTGGAGGGTGGCGTCGTAGGACATGCCGAAGAACTCCCGGGGGAGGACGCCCGCCGGGGGAGCGGCGCCCTGGGTCCACGAGGTCCCGTCGAACAGCCACACGTCGGTGTAGACGGCGGCTCCGGAGCCGCCGAAGAGGACCACCTTCCCGATGTCCGGGTCGTAGACCATCTCGGCGCCCGTCCTGCCGGCGAGGCCCGCCGGTGCGGCCGGCCCCGCCGTCCACGTCGTCCCGTTGTACAGCCAGGTCTGGTTGCTCGGCAGCCAGCTGGCGCCGCTGGGCGCGGTCTGCCCGCCGAACAGGACGATCTTGCCGATGACCGGGTCGTACGCCATCGCCGCGCCGCCGCGACCGGTCAGCCCCGACGGGGCGGCCGGGCCGGGGACCCACGCGTTGTTCGTATAGACCCAGGTGTCGTTGTAGTAGCCCTCGCCGCCGGCCTTGGGGGCGCCGCCGAAGACGACGACCTGATCCGAGGGCGGGTAGTAGGCGTCGGAGAAGTTCCAGCGGACCTTGAACGTCCCCGGGAGCGAGGCGGCCTGGGACCAGCCGGGAGGGGCCAGGGCGGTGCCGGCGAAGGCCGGGTGGGTGCCTCCGAGCGGGAGGGAGAGCATCCCGGACGCGCCGAGCACCAGCACCGCCCGCGCCAAGTCGGCGATCAGGCTCGCCGGTCGCGTCGAAGGCTTCGTCATCGTCCGCTCGCCTCGTCTTCCCATGTGTGTCATCGGGCCCCGGGCGGCGTTTCCTTGACGCCTCGGGTGCCGGAACGACCCGATTGGGACCGGATTTCCCCAGGTCAGGGGCCCGGTCGCTCCGACGCCCTAGGTCGTGGGGCCGGCGCGAGGTCACCCGGCGCCACTCGGAACGGGGTCCCGGCGGCTGCCTATACTGCGGTCGTGAGCCGAACGCCGGACCGGCCGTGAGCACGCTGCTGCGAGGCCCGATCCTGTGGGCTACCGAGCGGGCGGTCGTCCGGCAGATCGTCACCGAGCGACCCCTCGGCAGGCGGATCGCGCATCGGTTCGTCGCCGGGGACGACCTCGAGGCCGGGATGCGCGCGGCCCGCGACCTCGACCGGCAAGGGATCCTGGCGATGCTCGACCACCTGGGCGAGAACGTCTCCTCGGCCGCGCAGGCCGCCGCTGCCGCCGACTCCTACATCGCCGCGCTGAAGCGGATCCGCGAGACTCCGGAGCTCGGTTCGAACATCTCCGTCAAGCTCACCCAGCTCGGCCTGGACGACTCCGTCGACCTGTGCGCGGAGAACGTGGAGCGGGTCCTGCAGGTGGCCGCGGAGACCGAGCCGGGCACGCTCGTGATGATCGACATGGAGGCTCGCGAGTACGTCGACCGCACGCTCGACGTGTACCTGGCCCTCCGCGAGCGGTACCCGGGCACCGGGGTCTGCCTGCAGTCCTACCTGTTCCGGACGGCGGATGATGCCCTGCGGATCGCCGGTCCGGCGGCCACGGTTCGCATGGCGAAGGGCGCCTACGTCGAAACGCCCGAGACGGCCCACCAGAGGTTGGTCGAGATCCGGAAGAACTATGCGCGGGTGGCGGCGACGCTCCTGTCGAAGGGTTCGACGGTGCACTTCGCCACCCACGACGAGCGGCTGGTGGAGGGGGCCCGACGGTTCGTGCACCGCGTGGGCGTGCCGCGGGAGCGCTACGAGTTCCAGATGCTGTACGGCGTCCGCCGGGACCTGCAGGCCAGGCTGGTGGCGCAGGGAGAGCCGGTTCGGGTCTACATCCCCTACGGGACCGAGTGGTACCCCTACCTGACCCGGCGCATGGCCGAGCGCCCCGGCAACCTGTGGTTCTTCGTGTCGAACCTGCTGCGATGGCGTGGCTGAGAGGGTGACGATGGGCGATCAGGCCACGCACCAGGTGGAGCGACGGGTCGCGTTCCTCGGCGGGGGCCGGATGGGCGAAGCCCTCGCCTCGGGCCTGACGCGCTCCGGAGGGCGCTCGAAGGACGAGCTCATGGTCACCTGCCGGCGGGAGGAACGGGCCGCCGAGCTCGCCGAACGGACCGGCATCGCCATCACGCTCTCCAACGCCCATGCCGTGGCGTGGGCCCCAACCATCGTGCTCACCGTCAAGCCCCAGGACATGGAGGCGCTCCTCGAGCAGGTCCAGGAAGCCGTCACTCCTCAGCACCTGGTGATCAGCTTCGCCGCCGGGATCCGCACGTCGTTCATCGAACGGTTCGTGCCGGCTGGGACGCCGGTGGTCCGGGTCATGTCGAACGTGCCCGTCCTGGTCGATGAGGCGATGTCGGTGATCAGCCCCGGGTCGCACGCGGGGGATGAGCACCTCGCGGTGGCCGAGGAGCTCCTCTCCTCCGTGGGACGCGTGATCCGGCTCCCCGAGAAGCACCAGGACGCCGTGACGGCGACCAGCGGGAGCGGCCCCGCCTACTTCTTCCTCTTGGCCGAGGCGATGATCGAAGCCTGCATCCTGCTGGGGCTCTCGCGCGACGTGGCGACGGAGCTGATCATCCAGACGATGATCGGCTCGGCGAAGATGCTGCGAGACACGGGCAAGCACCCGGTGGAGCTTCGGGAGATGGTGACCTCTCCGGGCGGCACCACGATCCAGGCCATCAGGCATCTCGAGCAGGCGGGGGTCCGGGCGGCGTTCCTGAACGCGATCGACGCGGCGTGCAAACGGAGCGCCGAGCTGGCGCTGGGCCACGACCCGGACGAAGACCGATCGACACGAGGAGGGATCCGCGATGGGCAGGGGTGACCGCAAGAAGGTTCGGTGGGCGCACGATCGCGAGCGTAGGAACAAGGAGCGCGAGGTCCGGAGGGCGGCCGAGCGCGCCGCGGAGAAGAAGGGACGGCGCTGACGATGTTCCCGCTGTCGAAGGGTCGCGTGACGAAGCAGGCGCACGTGGGCCTGCCGGACGGGACGTTCGAGGAGGAACACGGCCGGGAAGCGTTCGACGGCCGGGCCTCGCACCTGTACCGGACGCACCCGCCCACCGCGTGGATCCGGATCGAAGGAGACCTGAAGCCGCGGGCCTACGACCTGAACGGCCTGAAGAGCCCCGACATGAGCGACGCCGCGGCCGGGTGGCTGCGGATCCTCCACAACGAGGACCTGGCCATCTACGTGTCCCGGCGGTCGGAGCCCATGCCGTACTTCCTCCGCGACGCCGACGGCGACGTCTGTTACTTCGTCCACCAGGGATCGGGGGTGCTCGAGACCGACTACGGCCCGTTGCGATACCGGGACGGCGACTTCCTGGTGGTGCCGAAGGGCACCACGCACCGGGTCGTTCCGGACGCCGCCGGCGACACGTTCCTCTACGTCGTCGAGGGGCGGGGAGAGTACCGGCTTCCCGACAAGGGGATGCTCGGGCGTCACGCCCTGTTCGATCCCGGGATCCTGGAGGCTCCGGAGCCCGAGCCTCACGACGAACGGGGCGAGTTCGAGGTCCGGGTGAAGCGTGGGAACGCCTACACGTCGCTGACGTACCCGTTCCACCCGCTCGACGTGGTCGGTTGGCAGGGGGACCTCTGCCCGATCCGCCTGAACCGCGAGGACTTCCGGCCGGTGGTCAGTCCCCGGTACCACCTCCCGCCGTCGGTGCACGCCGTGTACAAGTCGGACGGCTTCGAGCTGGGACTGTTCGCTCCGCGGCCGACGGAGACCGGCGACCCCACCGCCCTCCGGGTGCCGTTCTTCCATTCGAACATCGACAAGGACGAGGTGCTCTTCTACCACCGGGGCCAGTTCTTCTCCCGGGCGGGGATCGGCGAGGCCTTCATCACGCACCATCCGCAGGGCCTGCACCACGGCCCGCAGGCGGCGGCGATCGAAGCGGGGAAGACGAAGGAGTTCGCCGACGAGTACGCCGTCATGGTCGAGTGCGACCGGCCGCTCGAGGCCGACGAGGCGCTCGCCGAGGGCGAGATCGAGGGGTACGCCACGTCCTGGGCCAAGGGCCTCGGCCTCCTCGACTAGAGCCTGCCGCCGTCCGGGGCCGATGAGCCAGCTGGCCACGTCGAACGGCCACGGAGCGGACGCCGCGCCCGGCGGCGGCGTCGGGCGCTGGCGGCCCATGAGCCGGCGACGGGCGACGGTGATCCTGGTCGTGCTCGCCGCGCTGGTCGGAACCGCCGAGGCGACCGGATACCTGCGGGACCGGGGCTGGGTCCGGATCGGGACGGTGGAGCAGGTGGACCGCAGCCGGATCGTCTACGTCTCGAACCTGCGGCTCTTCGTCGTGGGGCGCGGCGCGCATCCGCTGGCGCTCTCGGCGGTCGGCCCGAGCGGCGCCGAACGGCTGCTGTTCTGCCGGTCGAGCGGCTACTTCCAGTCGCCGACGGGCGGAGACGCGTTCGACCGGTTCGGCCGCTACGCGAGCGGTCCGTCGCCGAGAGGCATGAGCGTCGTCGCCGTCCGGGTGACGGGGAACTTCGTGGACGTGAAGCCGAGCGACGTCTCGCCCGGCCTCCCGCGGTTCCGCCCGGCGCCCCAGCCCGCGGCGGGAGCACCGTGCGCGGAGACGGCCGGCGAAGCTCCGGCGGGCTTCTACGCGGAGGCCTCGTGACGGTGCGCGTGGCCACCGAGCGGCTCGACCTGGTGGCCTGCGCGTCCGACGTCATCCGGGCCAGCCTCGAGGATCCGTCGCGGGCCGGAGCGCTCCTGGAGGCGAGCGTCCCGTCCGACTGGCCGAGCGAGGACCTCCATGACGCGCTCCCCATCTTCCTCCGTCAAGCCCAGGAGGACCCCGACGGGATCGTGTGGGGCGCGTGGGTGATGATCCTCCGGGACGAACGGATCGTGGTGGGGGACATCGGGTTCAAGGGCCCGCCGGACGCGGCGGGACGCGTAGAGATCGGCTACGGCGTGGTTTCCGCGTTCCGCCGGCAGGGGTTCGCCGTCGAGGCCGCACGCGCGCTCGTGGAGTGGGCGTTCGTCAACGGAGCGCGAACGGTGACCGCGGAATGCGTGGCCGACAACATCGGCTCGGTCCTGGTGCTCGAACGGATCGGCATGCGACGGACCGGAACGGACGGCGACCTGATCCGATGGTCCGTCTCTGCCGCGGCCTCGCCCTCGCCGGGCTGACCGGAGGAGGCAGTCCCGCTCAGCGGCGCTTCGGACCGACGTGGGTGGAGAGCGAGCCGAAACCGCGAGCGTCCGCCTCCACCAGCGCGCCGCGGTCGCTCCGCCGCTCCAGGTCCACCTCGCACGCGTCCCCGAACGCGCCGGAGCCGAACACGTCGCCCGGCGCGACCTCCTCGGACCGGGACGCTTGGGCGATCAGGTCGGGGAACGACCATCGCGAGGGTTCGATCGCGCCCTCTGCACGGACCTCGCCGTCCACGCCGACCGTCACGACGGTCCGGCCCACGTCGAGTTCGTCGGCCGTGAGCACCCACGGGCCGAGCGACGTGGCGAAGCCCGCCCCGTCGCCGTCCATCGCCAACCAATCCGCCATGAGCGTGTAGCCGAAGATCGCCCGGCTCGCCTGCCGGGCCGTGAACGATCGTCCGGGCCGGCCGACGACGCAGGCCACCTGGACGCGGCATCGGACGGCGCGGGTCCCTTTCGGCCAGGGGAGGCGCTCGTTCGGGCCGAGCAAGGTTCGCCGCTCGCCGCTCGCCGCCCCCGGATCGGGGTCGGTGGGCAGGACCTCGCAGATCGACGACGGGAACAGGGGGACGAGGAGTCGGGGTCCGGCCACCCAGCACCCCTCGAGGGCGTCCGGACGGGCCAGCGCGTCGCGAGCGGCGTCAAGCGTGGTCCCGCCGTTCCGGGCCACCAGTGCTTCCATGCTGGAAGGGAAGGCGGGATGCCCCACCGCGTCGGGGAGGTCGACGACCGAATCCGCCACCCACGCCGCGAGGCGCCGCGCGCCCCTTCGCTCGTAGGTCGAAAGCCGCATCGCTCGGGAGCCGGATGATACCCCCGGCCGGCGCCCGTTCCTCGGAAGCGCCGGCGACTAGGATGGCCGGTCATGGACCCGGGAGGCCGACCCGTGCCTGGGGGCCGGAGGGCGCCGGGTGAGTGACCGGCTGCCGCCACCACCCGTCCCGCTCCCACCGCCACCGGTGCCTCCCCGCAGCGGGTTCGCACGGCTGGTGGGACGGGTCCACCCCCAGGAGGCCGGGCTCCCGCCCGCCCGGTGGGGAGTGACCGAGGCGTTCGCCGGAACGCTCGTGGCGTTCGTCGCGGCCGGCGTGATCGGCGCGGCGATCCTCGCCGCCGGAAGCTCCTGCGGGTCGCCGGCCATGGTGGCGGGCGAGGCCGTCGGGGAGCTCGGGATCGGCGCGGTCATCCTCGTGTGGCTGCGGTTCGTGAGCAAGGCGCCGTTCGCGGCGCTGGGGCGTCCCAGCCGCCCGGTCGGCGACGTGGTCACCGGCGTCCTCGGCGGGCTCGCCCTGATCGTGATCGCTTCGGTCGTCGCGGCGATCGTGATCCAGCTGGTCACCGTCGTCATCGGCCACCAGCCGCACGAGCCGTCCCAGATCCCGTCGTGCGTGCGTGGGACCTGGCTTGCCCTGCTCGGTCCCGTGGTGATCCTCGCGGCGCCGGTCGGCGAGGAGATGGCCTTCCGGGGCTTCCTGTACCGGGGTCTGCGCGCACGATTCTCCGTGTGGCCGGCGGCGCTCATGTCCGGGGCCCTGTTCGGCCTGATCCACATCCTGCCGCTGATCGTCCCGGCCCTGTTCGTGGTGGGGATCGGGCTGGCGCTGATCTACGAGTGGAGGCAGAGCCTCCTGGCGTCGATCGCCGCGCACGCCACGTTCAACCTGATCGGGTTCCTCGCGATCTTCCACGGTCGCTGATCGGTCCCGGCGCGCCGGTGGCACCACGGCGCCGCGACGTGGTTTACTCGGGCGCCACCGATCCGAGAGGAGGAACGCCATGCCTGAGTTCCCGAGCCCGGAGTGGCTCGACGAATACGTCGTCCGCATCAACGGCAGCGCGGAATACCACGAGGCGGCGGCGACGTGGGAGGGCGACGTCTGCTACGTCTTCGAGCCCGAGCCGGACAAGGGGGTCCCCGACGAGGTATGGGCGTGGCTCGACCTGTGGCACGGCGACTGCCGCGGGGCGAAGTACGGGATCGGAGCCGAAGAAGGCGAGCAGGCGAAGTTCGTGATCCGCGCGCCGTACTCGAGGTGGAAGGAAGTCATCAAGAAGGAGCTCGACCCCGTGAAGGGCATGATGCAGGGCAAGCTCCGCCTGAAGGGGGACCTGCCGACGATCGTCCGCTACGTGAAGGCGGCGAACGCCCTCGTGAACCTGGCGGGCACCGTGCCGACGGAGTTCGTGGACGAGAAGGTCTCCTGAACGCGGCCGGGCGGTGAGGCCGACATGAAGGCCGTCGTCTACGAGGACATCCGGCGGGTCCGGGTGGCAGAGGTCGCGGACCCCACGATCGAGGATCCCCACGACGCCGTCGTCCGCGTGACGAGCGCCGCGATCTGCGGCTCCGACCTCCACTTCTGGAACGGGAAGGCGCCGATGTCGCCGGGCGACGGGATCGGCCACGAGGGGGTGGGCGTCGTCGAGTCCGTCGGTCAGGATGTCGAACGGTTCCGCGCCGGCGACCGGGTGGTGATCTCGTTCGACATCGTGTGTGGCCACTGCTGGTTCTGCCGGCACGAACAGTCTTCGCTATGCGAGGACTTCCGCAACCTGGGGGCCGGGCCCTTCGGCGGCGGCCTCGGCGGCACCCAGGCCGAACGTGTCCGGGTCCCGTTCGCCGACACGAACCTCCTCGCCGTCCCGGAGGGGATGGAGGACGAACGGGCCCTGTTCGTGGGCGACATCCTGACCACCGGGTACTACGGGGCGGCCATCGGGGACATCGGGCCGAGCGACACCGTGGCCGTGGTGGGCGCCGGCCCGGTCGGCTTCTTCTGCGTGCAGGCCGCTCGGCTCCACGGGGCCGCGCGGGTCCTCGCACTCGACATGGACGAGGCTCGTCTGGCGATCGCCGCGGGCGCGGGGGCGACGCCCGTGAACGTCAAGGAGCGGAACGCCCAGATGGCGGTGTGCGACCTGACCGACGGTCGGGGGGCAGACGTCGTGATCGAGGCGGTGGGCAACACCTCAGCGTTCGGGTCCGCGATCGAGGTGGTGCGCCGGGGCGGCCGGGTGGTCGTGGTGGGGATGTACGTGACCGAGTCGGTGGAGATCCCGCTCGGCGTCTACTGGAGCCGCGCGCTGGACGTCCGGTTCGCCGGCATCTGCCCGATCCACGCCTGGTGGGACCGGGCCATGGCGGCCGTCGCGGACGGGCGGATCGACCCCCTGCCGATCGTCTCCCATACGCTGCCGCTCTCGAGCGCGCCGGAAGACGAAGGTGGTGCTGAAGCCGTGAACGTGACGTACACGGACCCCGCCCCGAACGGCCTCGCCGCCATGATCGGCGGGCTGATCCAGGCGAACCTGGAGCAGCACCCGGAGCGCGCCGGGCTCCTCGCGAAGCCGGCGACGTTCGGCATCACCGCGCCCGACGCGGAGGTGTCGATCACGATCCGGATCTCGCCGAGCGGCGTGGAGGTGTCGAACGGGATCCGCGGGAAGCCCGACGTGTCGGTCCGAGCGGATTCGGACACGCTGGTGGGACTCTCGGCGGTTCCGCTCCGGTTCGGCATGCCGGACGCGATGACGAGGGAAGGCCGAGCCGTCACGGCGAAGCTCTTCTCGGGCCAGCTGAAGGTGAAAGGGTTGGTCCTCCGGTCGGGCAAACTGGGGAAGCTCAACAAGCTGCTCTCCGTCGCATAGCGGAGGGGAAGGGGCAGGGGAGGAACACATGGCGAGAGGGATCCCGCGCGAGGTCATCGATCATTTCCGTCGCGTGCCGCTGTTTTCCCTGCTGTCGGCGAAGAGCCTTCGGGCCGTGATCCATGCGGCCACCGACCTCGAGGTGAAGGCCGGCAAGGTCCTGGTCACCGAAGGCGATCGCGACCGGGACCTCTTCGTCATCACGCGCGGCGAGGCCGCGGTGGCGCGTCGAGGGCGGAAGCTCTCCACGCTCGGTCCGGGCGACTTCTTCGGCGAGTTCGCCCTGCTGTGTGGGGGGGAGCGCTCGGCCACGGTGACGGCCGCCACGGACATGCGCGTGATGGTCCTGGCGTGGCGGGAGATGGGATCGCTGGTGGGGTCCGACGCGGCGCTGGCCCGTCGCATGCTCGAGACGATGGCGAAGCGGGTCCGGCAGACCGAGCGCTCGCTGACCCACTAACCGGCCCACGATGCCAGCATCGGCTCCTGGTGGCGTGAACCATCAGCCCGCCGAGCGTCCGCGTTTCCGGTTGACGGCGCGCTCCAGCTGCGCCTTGTTCATGCTGGACCGTCCCGCGATGTTCAGCTTCCTCGCTTCCGCGTAGAGCTGGTCCCGGGTCCGGCCGCCCGGTCCCCGCCCCGACCGGAGCCCGCCACGCCGTCCGGAGGAGATGTCGCGCGTGGACGTGCGAGAGGATCGGCGCGACTCTCCCGACCGTGCTCGTTCCTTGTTGACCGTCCGCGCGGCGATCTCCTCTGCGCGATCCTCGCTCCGGCCCTGCGTGCGCTCGCTCTCCTTGACGTGCTCGTACTGTCGCTCTCGCTTCGCGCTCCAGGCTCGCTGGGGCATGTCCGTCTCCTTCCGGCGCCTTCCCTCGCTCGGATGATTCCCGAGCCGCCGGGCGTGGAAACCGCGGGCCACCGGCCCCCGCGGGGCCGTGCGGGTATCTTCTCGGGGCGATGAGCGGTGGAACCCTTGCCGAGCGGGTGCTGACCGGCGACCGTCGCGCCGTGGCCAGGGCGATCTCCATGGTCGAGGACGGCGCGGACGGGCTCGCGGCGCTGTCGGAGGCGCTCTACCCGGAGACGGGCCGCGCCTACACCATCGGGCTCACCGGATCGCCCGGCGTGGGGAAGTCCAGCCTGGCGGCCGGGCTCGTGGGAGCCTCTCGCGGGCGTGAGCGAACCGTGGCCGTGCTCGCTATCGACCCGACCTCGCCGTTCACCGGTGGGGCGCTGCTGGGCGACCGGCTCCGGATGCAGTCGCACGCCACGGACCCTGGCGTGTTCATCCGTTCGATGGCCACGCGAGGGCACCTGGGCGGGATGGCTCTGGCCGCGCCCGAGGCCATCCGGATCCTGGACGCATCGGGCAAGGACCTGGTCATCGTGGAGACCGTCGGGGTGGGCCAGGCCGAGGTGGAGGTCGCCACCGCGACCGACACCACCCTCGTGGTCGTGTCGCCGGGGTGGGGAGACCCGGTGCAGGTGGCGAAAGCCGGGATCCTGGAGATCGCGGACGTGTTCGTCGTGAACAAGGCCGACAAGGAGGGGGCCCAGGACGCCGTTCGCGACCTGGACCAGATGCTCCGGATGGGGCCGCGGACCGCCTGGACCCCGCCGGTGGTTCGGACGTCGACGGTGACCGGTGAGGGCATCGACGATCTCTGGGGGGCGATCGAGCGACACCGCGAGCATCAGGACGCCTCCGGCCGCCTGGCGGAGAAGCGCAGGCGACGGGTGTTCGACGAGGTCCAGGGCATGGTGGCCGAACGCCTCCGCCGCCGGGTCGGCGACCTGCTGATCGAAGAGGAAGGGTTGGCCGAGGACCTGGCGGAGCGTCGCGTCGACCCGTACCGAGCCGCTGCGATACTTCTGGAGCGGGTCGGCCGAACCCGGCCGAGCGACGGCGCCGCCAAGGAGAGCCATGCCTGACACCGAAGGAACGAACGAACCGGACCTCGGGGGCCCCGCCGGCGCCGGGTCGGAGGCGGAGCGCTGGCGGGAACACCACCGCAAGGCGGGGGAGCGGGACGCGGACTTCGAGACGCTCTCGGGTGAGCCCTTGAAGCCGCTGTACACACCGGAAGACGTCAAGCGGCTTGACTATGAGCGAGACCTCGGGTACCCGGGCCATTTCCCGATGACCCGAGGCGTGTACCACACGATGTACCGCGGCCGGCTGTGGACGATGCGGCAGTTCGCCGGGTTCGGGTCCGCCCAGGAGACGAACGCCCGGTACAAGTTCCTGCTCGAGCAAGGCCAGGGCGGCCTGTCGGTCGCGTTCGACATGCCGACGCTGATGGGTCGGGACTCCGACGACCCGCGCTCGGAGGGCGAGGTCGGACGGTGCGGCGTGGCCACCGACTCGCTGGCCGACTTCGAGGTGCTGTTCGACGGGATCCCGCTGGGCGACATCACCACGTCGATGACGATCAGCGGGCCGGCCACCGTCCTGTTCGCGTTCTTCCTGGCCGCCGCCGAACGGCAGGGGGTGCCGTGGAGCGTCCTGGACGGGACGCTGCAGACGGACATCCTGAAGGAGTACATCGCGCAGAAGGAGTGGCTGTTCCCGCCCCGGCCGCACCTCCGGCTGATCGGCGACCTGATCGAGTTCTGCGCGGCCGAGGTCCCCAAGTTCCACCCCATCAGCGTGAGCGGTTACCACATCCGCGAGGCAGGCTCGACGGCGCAGCAGGAGCTGGCCTTCACCTTGGCCGACGGGTTCTCCTACGTGGAGCTGGGCAGGGATCGCGGGCTCGACGTCGACCACTTCAGCCAGGGGCTGTCGTTCTTCTTCAACGCGCACATCGACTTCTTCGAGGAGATCGCGAAGTACCGGGCGGCCCGGCGGATCTGGGCGCGATGGCTCCGCGACCGGTACGGCGCGAAGCAGGAGCAGTCCTGGCGGCTGCGGTTCCACACCCAGACCGCAGGGTGCTCGCTCACGGCGCAGCAGCCCGAGAACAACATCGTGAGGACGGCGATCGAGGCGCTCGCCGCGGTCCTCGGCGGCACGCAGTCCCTGCACACGAACGCGCTCGACGAGGTGCTGGCGCTTCCCACGGAACGAGCCGCGCAGATCGCGCTGCGGACCCAGCAGGTGATCGCGTACGAGACCGGCGTGGCGAACGTGATGGACCCGCTGGGAGGGTCGTACCTCGTGGAGGCGCTGACCGACCGCATGGAAGCAGCCGCCGAGGAGTACTTCGCGAGGATCCAGGAGATGGGGAACGGCTCGATGCTGGAGGGGATGCTCGCCGGGATCGAACGCGGGTTCTTCCAGTCCGAGATCGCGGAGGCTGCCTTCCGGGAGCAGGTCCGGTACGAGAAGGGTCGGCTGGTGAAGGTCGGCGTGAACGAGTTCGTCGATCCCAACGAGGGCGAGCTCGACATCCTGGTCATCCCGCCGGAGACGGAGGAACGGCAGATCGAACGGGTCCGGACCACGCGGTCCGTCCGCGACGGGACCAAGGCCGAGGCCGCCCTGGTCCGGCTGCGCGACGCCGCCCGCACCGACGAGAACCTGATCCCGCTGCTCGTGGACTGCGCCCGCGCGTACTGCACGGAGGGCGAGATCGTCGACGCCCTCCAGGAGGTCTTCGGGGAGTACACCGAGGATCCTCGATTCTGACCGCGCGGCTCGAGGCCTCGACGCCGATCCTCAGCGTCCGCCCAGGCCGCCGTCCCAGGGCGGGCGCGGCCGATAAGATGGGCCACCGATGGCGAAACCACATACCCGACAGCAGGCCCGCCAGGCCGCGCGCCGCCAGGCGAAGGAGCAGGCCCGGCACGCGCCGAAGGGGACCGTCCAGACCGCCGTGGCGAAGACCCGGCAGGAGAAGAAGGAGCTCGCCCGGCTCCAGCGCGAGGAGATCCGCAGGCGGATCGCCCGGCGCAAGCGCAGGCGGGCGCTGGCGGTCCTGGGTGCCGGGGCCGTGGCCGCCGGCGCGGTCGTCGCCGTCGTCGTCCTCTCCGGTGGTGGTTCGTCGAAGTCGAAGGCCGTGAACCCGGCGAGCCTGCCGGGGATCATGCGGACGGCCGCGCCGTGGCCGAGCAACACGGCCCAGCTGGATGCCCGGATCGGGCTCCTGGGGCTGCCCTCGCTGGCGCCCCAGGAATCGCTCGCGTTCCACATCCATCAGCACCTGGACATCTTCGTCCACGGGAAGCAGGAGACCGTCCCTGCGCTGGTCGGCATCACGGCCGCCGGCGAGTTCGCGGTGCTCCACACCCACGACACCAGCGGCGTCATGCATGTGGAGTCGCCGGTCCAGCGGACGTTCACGCTGGGGGACTTCTTCGACGTCTGGGGCCTGTACTTCACGCGGAGCTGCGTCGGAACCTACTGCGCGGGGAGCGGCAGCGTCCTGCAGGTCTACGTGAACGGCCGGCTGCAGAGCGGCGACCCCACGAAGATCGCGCTCTCCGCCCACCAGGAGATCGCCGTCGTGTTCGGGACGCCGTCGGAAGCGCCGAAGCCGATCCCCTCGTCGTTCGCCTTCCCGCAGGGGGAGTGACCGGCCGGACCGGTCCAGGCTCGTGCACCATCCCGGCGGGGCGGGGACGGCGGCCTCAGCCGGTCGGGCTCGTGGCCAGCAGGCCGCTCCACACCAGCAGGTCGATCGGATAGACGACGTAGCCGAACCGCGCGGCCGGAGCGAGGACGAAGGCCACCGCCAGGAGGATCCCCGTCGCCCCAGCCGCCCCCGCAGGTCCTCCCCGCCCGCTCCGCGCCCTCGCCAGCAGTGCGAGCCCGACGGCCGCCACCACCGCGAGCAGGAGGACCGTGACCGGGGTTCGGGCCCCCGAGAACGCACGGACCAGGACGGACCCGGGCGTCGGCGTTCCCGCCGCGCTGGCGCTTGTTCCGAGGCCGAGCGGGAACCGTATCGCGTCCTCGACGAACGCTCCCGGGTTCCACGCCACGAAGGGGAGGATGATGGGGACCGCCACGACCAGAGCTCCGGTGGCGAACCGCCCCACCGGATTCGCCCGTTCGCTGTCGTCCCGCCGCACCGCGAGCGCGAGGAACGGGAGCAGCGGCCAGGCCGTCTGCTTCGCCGCGGCGGCCACGCCCGCGGCGAGCCCGGCGAGCCCGGGCCGGCCGTCGCGAGCCAGGACCAGCGCCAGCAGCATGAGCCCGAGCACCGGGAGGTCGTCGCCGCCCGTCGCCATCAGCAGCGCCCCGGTGGGCAGCACGGCGAGGATCTGGAACGCGCGGAGCGCTGCCGCGGACGGTCCCCTCCGGAGGGCCGCCGCGGCCGCTCCGAGCGTCCCGAGGGCGAAGAACACCCGCGCGTCCGTCCATGGAAGCGTTCCGCCAGCCCCGCGGGGGAGGCCGAAGAC
>WNGK01002929.1_pt1 | contig 30865 bp, 48 predicted proteins | sample 5400601 | NCBI WGS metagenome assembly WNGK01 (sample SAMN13153376, study PRJNA577476) | soil metagenome | isolation source: 60 cm soil or saprolite under Garry oak tree replicate 1 | place: USA:California | collected 2016-06-15 | reverse complement strand
TAACGTAGACGTAAACGTAGATGGAAGCGTAGCCGGCAATGTAGGCGTCTCCGTTTCCGTCTCTGTAGCTGTATTCGTAGTCGGCTGTGTCAATGGATTCACAAACTTTCTATCTCTCGGCACGGTTCATCACCTCCTCAACCAGGTTCAAATAGGCTTTTGCTCCGGTGCTACTTGGCGCATACTCATAGATGCTCGCAATCTGATTATGGGCTTCCTCGACTTTAATGTTGCGCGGGACAACCGTATTAAATACAAGGTTGCCAAAGTGCTCACGAACGGCGGCCAGCACATCGGCACTCATCCTCGTACGATCGTCGAGGTTCGCAACAACTCCAAAGATAGGCAACGTCACATCGAGATTGTCTCTCAGCTCCTGCATGGTTCGCTCTAAAATATTGATACCGATGAGGGCATAGGTGGTAAGGGCGATAGGGATAATCACCTCAGTGCTGGCGATGAAAGCGTTAATGGTGAGCACTCCCAGGTTGGGCGGCGTATCAATCAAGATGTAGTCAAAGCTGTTTGATGGCAGAGTGGTAAGTGCTCGTTTCAATTTCCGCTCCCGGCCAGGCGCGGAAGCCATGAGCAGGTCAGCTGCACTAAGATCGATGGAACTTGGTGCAAGATAGAGACCTTCCTGTTTTGTGCCTACAATGATATCAGCCAATCGTGCACCATTGATAAGCACATCAAACAGGGTGTCTTCTTGCTGGAGCTTTCCGAGCAAGCTATAGGTGCTGTTACTTTGGGCGTCGATATCCAGGACCAGGACGCGCCGGCCAGCTCGAGCTAAACCATAGGCAAGGTTGACGGTAGTGGTTGTTTTTGTGACACCTCCCTTGTTATTGGCAAGGCAGAATATGCGCATAGGGTAACACTCCTCTCTTTACGTAGACGTATACGTTTACATCATACACGAGGCTTTACGTGGCTGGCAAGGCGTGCCCTATCGCACTCGTGGGATAGTTGTTGGACGCAGGCCCTCAGATTTCAATTGTGGCGTGAATTATGAGGTGTGGTCAGTTCTATCATTCTCCATCGCTTCAAGGACTGATTTCTTGATGAAGTAGCGGTTACGCCTGCCCTCGATCACCGTTTCAGCTTCCAGGACGCCGGCGTGGATCCAGCGCATCACAGTAAAGTAATTTAAGCGCAACCGTTTAGCGACTTGACCAGGTGTGAATCTCTCTTCTTCCATACTGGAAAGAACGTTCTACCGCGCAACCTTCGCACCCTCGGCAGCGCTGGAGGTCATCACATCACTCCCAGAGCTTTAAGGCGAGCCTCCACAAGCTTAGAACCTCTATCGCCATTTGTGACGAGCTCTTCAAGATAGCGCCTGGTCATGTCAAGGGACTTGTGGCGCAAGGCGCGAGAGATCGCAAACAGGTCCTCGCCGCTGATTTTTCTGAGGAATGCGCCCGTGTGCCTGAGTGAGTGCAGGCTGAACTTGTTTGGATCGATGCCACATTGGGCCGCATAATGCTTCAAGCGTTTTGCAATAGTACTTGCGTCCAGTGGGCGAAGTTCGCCTGGCTTGACGTTGCTTGGCCCATGCTGATTGGGCAAAGCTGCAAAAATCGGGTCCTCTGGCTTGATTGTTTCCCAGCGCTGGCTCAGCTCCAGGTAATGCTTGATTTCCTCCATGCACTTTTCTGGTAGCTCTTGACTGTCTAAAATGGCCTGGCGTCCCTTGCCTCTGAAGTGGAATAAGTAGCCTTCGCGTGTACTGCCATCCTCATCTGTGATCAGACCGTACTCGATGTCACCCCAACGCAAATTTGCAAGCTCAGATTTGCGTCGGCAGGTGAGAAGATAGCACCAATAGATGGCGCAGTCCCTCGCTTGAATGACATCGCTAGGGTCCATACAATCGAAGAAACGCTTTACTTCTTGGAGGCTGAGCGATTTGTGATGAACTGCTGGTTGACCATGCCGTATACCCGCTGTTGGGTTGGCTCGCTGGAAAAGCAGTATAGGTTCCCCGTCAGGTCCTGCCACGGTGTACGCTGAAGCGTAGTCGTAGAACGTTCGGATTGCGCTGACTCGACCGTTGATTGTCGCGACAGCAGCCGGTTGGCCCTGCTTGCCATTGGAGACGCACGGCTGCTGAAGGTAGGTAGACACGTCAGCTCGTGTCACCTTGTCAGGATTACCCCGACCTTCAAAGAACCTCCGCAGGATACCAGTGTAAGAAATGATGGTTGCCTGTGATTGCGATCGCCTATACAAATCTTCCAGGTAGTGTTCAAAGCACTGCTGCCAGTTGGGATCACCAAAAAGCGGAGTGACTTCCTTGGCAGCTCGTCGCCCCGGATTGTTCCATATAAAGATGCCCTGCTTTATGGCATGATCGTACAGCCCTCGGATGGTTTGACGCCTGCGTATGACGGTTTGATGGCTTACTGGTCCATGATATGAAGGGGTTTGCTTGCAAAACGCCTCAACCTCTTTACACGATACGGCTGCAGGGTCTCGATCCGGAGTGAAGAAACTCTTGAGCGTTGTGCGATGATCAACAAGCGTGGTATGGCTTTCGCGTCGAGACACGTCATCCAAGAAGGATTCTAGACATGCCTGCCAGCGCTGGTCATCAAAGAGGTGAAGGGGTTGCAGTATGTCCGTCATCATTTCACCTCCAGGAAGCTGAAGCGCTTCTCTATCTTACTTGCACCCGGGTCGGTAACGCCGGTGAGGCGGCGCGCATATCGGTAAAAGATATCAAGCGACCGATGGCCTGAAATCTTCATCACATCAAACATATCTTCACCGGCAAGAAGGCGCTGCTGAATGCCCGAGTGGCGAAACGAGTGAACGCTGAGTTTCTCGGTATCGAGACCAGCTCGTGTTGCCCATCGACGGAAACTGTAGACGATCGTCGAACCCCAGAGCGGCTTGTGTGAGTCAGCATAGGTCGTTGCTCCATTATGCCCATGACCAATAGGGACGAAAAGGTAATGCTCTGGTTTGATCGTCTCTAAACGATTCGATACTCGTAAGTAGTCCAACAAGGCTTGTGCACAGCTTTCAGGCAGCTCTAACGTCTCGACCGCGCCAGCTCGCCCCTTTTCGACGAAGGAGTATTGCCAGATTTCGCGGGGTCCATCCTTATCCGTGATCGTTACTCTGGCAATGTCGCCCCACGTGAGGCGGAGTATGGATTCTCTCCTTCTAAGCGTGATGAGATACCACATAAAGATACACCGATCTCTGGCGCGCAGGGCTGGGCCTGCATCACTTGCATCGATGGCCGCAAAGAAACGCCTGATCTCATCAAATGACATGGCCTTTGGGCGTGGCTCTCCTCGCTTGACCTGGGGTATGCCTAATGTAGGAGGAAGCGTTTGCAGGAGGCGCTGCGGTTTGCCGTCTGGGCCTTCAATGGTGTAATTTTCAGTGTACTTGTAGAAGGATCGTAGGATATGCAGCCGCGTGATTTTCGTTCCGATCGAGGGCTCGCCGCCCGCATTGCGCCCGCCCATGGGGGCCCGGTGCACAAAATCCTCTACGTCAACTCTCGTGTATTCTGAAGGATGTTTCGGAGGCCCTCCGCCAGCACTACCGGAGAAGAATAGACGCAGTTGGCCTGCGTGGAGCGTTGCCGACTTCGTAGATCTGCCGCGCTCGTAAACAGAGCGTAGGTAGTCCAGCATACACCTCTTCCAGACGTCATCCGTTTCAACCACAGTGAGAGCCATAGATGCTTGCGGTTTTGCCTGTCTTTGCTGCCTGGGCTGTGTTCGTTCCTGCGACTTTGCTTGCTGATAGCTTTCTCGCTTCTGATAGGGCCTCGGTGGTTCATCAAGCGGAGGCTCACCGTACCAGATCGCTTGCTCACCAGGGAGACGCACTTGCCCTACAGGTTTTGTGCTGGGTGGAACGATTCCACGAGTCGGTAGTGGTCCCTGAAGCAAGGGGACCTGTGTACCATCGCGTAAAACGGTGCACGTGGCCGCAAAGTCATAGAACGCGCTCACGATTGATCGCCATTGTTGCTGCAAGTCTTCATTAAGGACCTTGTGGCGGCTTTGGAAGTTACGCGCGGAAATCACGAAGGATGTAATGTCCTGAGCGCTGTAATCTCCAGGCAGCCTACTATCACTAAAGAAGGACAAAAGCACTCTGCGCGCCTCTCGCGGACTCTTCGGGCTTGCGCCGGGTTGCTCTGCGAGATGGCGTATGAAGGCATTCAAGCACTGCTGCCACTCGATTGGCCAGCCTGGTGGGTAAAGTGATAGAGATGGTGTATTGTCACTCGGCATAAAAGGTATCTCCTCTTCAGGGATACCACTGCATGATATACTTTTCATTGCAGCGGTAACGTTGCTAGAGCTGAGAGCGTTGAGCCGCGAAACTTGGTGCTCTCAGCTGACCAAAAGTATTCAATATGTCACGATTGCTGTTCTGCTGCCCTTTCAGCGGCAATGATGGCCCGGATGAGTTGATCGTTTGACTCGTTTATCATAAATACGCGCCAGGCTTTTCGCCCTGGTTTGACGGTGATGTGAATATCCAGTGCCGGCCAGTCTAGCTTCTCTCCTATGCGCTGCAGCCGGTCCTGATAGGAGCGCTTCAGTGGATTATTCGTTTTCTTGCGGCTGAGAAGCTTATCAATCAGATCGTTCGCCGCAGCCAACTCCTGATCCAGCTGGGCAATACGTTGCTCTAGAGCTTGCTTCTCATCATTCGTGACAATTGTGACAACGTTGGTAGGGGGTAGTCCTCTATGGGCACGCTGCCGACAACGATCGCTGCAATACAGCTTCGGGCGATGACCGGGGATATGCTGTATTGGAGTACCGCAACCCGCTTTACAGAGTGTTTGCTGTTGTATGTTGATCATGACCACGAATGCTCCAGGTATCGCGCGATATTCCGTGAATACATCTTCGTTGCACCCATGACGTTGGTAAGCGGCATCCCACAGGCCCAATAGCGATGTATCCAGCATGCCTCGACATTCTGTGCTTCCTCAAGAGGTAATCCCTTTCTCAAGATATCGAGAGCGGGTTTGAGGCCCCTTCTTTGTAAATCTAAAATCCAGTCATTCCTTTGGAGGTTGTAACGAGACGGTTTTAAGTGCGCAGTTAATCTTCTCCGAGGAGCGCTTGAAATCCCTACATAGCCGACTAATCCGCTTAGCGGGTCTCGCAAGGCATAGACGCTATAGAGAAGGTCCTGCGGACGGTGTACCATATTTCTTGCCCCTTACAAACGTGACATCTTGTCACAATAGCATACCAGATGTATGGCTGAATGTCTACCTCTCGCGATGAGGATTGTTCGGGCATTGCTCAACCAGATTGGGATAGTGCATCCCTCCACAATAAGGGCAGCGTACCATGGCAGGCTCTTCTGCTGCCTGGTGCTCTCGCGGGTCCATAATGATGTCTGACTGCCACACGCTGTCAGGGAAGCCGCTATGCTGGTCGCATTCCACGATGTACTGAACAGGGATATCCCGGCCAGCTATGCGAGTGGCAGTGGCTACCCACACGATAGTACCAGTACTGGTTTCACCTTCAGCGCGGTAGGTGATATGGTCGCCCTTCTTGAAGTCGCTGAATGGAGCCAGGGGGCCGTATAAGTCTTCAAATTGTTCGTCTAATGTGGTCATAGATCCTTCACGTCCTTTCTGAGTGCTTTGGCCAGCGCTGCTTTCACCTGGCGCTCATTGGGTGCAAAGAGGATCACCTTTTCACGGCCCTCTTTACCATAGCGGAAGTGCTGCACAACAATGTAGAAGGCGTCGTAGTTCTTTGCAGAGAGAGCTTTCATCACATAATAGGCGTTGTCGCGAGATGAGCAGATCGCATATTCAAGCCAGCGCCCATCAAGTTCGATGAGGCTACGTACAGAGAAGGGATACCAGAGCGCGATCTGCAGGCGCTCTTCTGTCGTCTTCATGTCTAGAACACGCCAGGGGTTGTCATCTGCCTTGGGCGCATAGAGGGCCTGCTCTGCCATGCTGCTACTCGCTTTCTTCATCCAGGAGAGCATTCTCAGCTCGCCCTTCGCGCTCATGATGTATTTCTAGTTCATCCTGCCAGCTATCAAGCCGTGCATCCAGGACTGAAGAGGCTCTATATCCAACCAGTAACGCTTGTTCCCATCGTTCATGCGGCCCTGGTATCATAATCTCGCTCGTCTCTATGCTTCGTAGCGTATCCAGCGCAGTAGAGAATACATGGGCACTGGCTAGCACTGCCGCCTCTTCATCGTCTTCTGTACCAGGTCCACCGATGTGAAACCATCCTTCCTCTGGACCATCGAAGCGCCATAACTCGCCGGGTTTCTGTAGAAATGGTGAAGCGCTGCGGAACTGTAGCGCCAGCAATGCCTCAGTAAAGGCTGCATGGAGGGCAGCTTGAGGTGAAGTGAATGGCCCTACCCAGTCGCGATTCTGCCAGGTGTAGCCCCAACCGTGCGCCGGGTCGCTATGTGGTGTGATTGAGAGTCCTAACTGTTTTAGCAGCTCCCAGGTGATGCTCTCTTCTGGCATGTCTTACTCGCTTTCTATGCGCTCCGCACTATAAACCTCTTCCCAGGTTGCCGTATCAGAATGAACCACTACGCGCTCTCTTCCATGCGTGGGCGTGGTCATGATAATTTCCCAGGTGTTCTCGCCTTTATAGGTGATCGACTCGTAAGTTGGATCAGTGATATCCTCTTCAGGCATCTCTACAACTGGGTGCATGTCATAGTGCATGTCACGATACCAACCAGTAATATACTCCCGTATCCAGTCGGAGCCGTTTCGTTTGAGGGTATCGGAGGCCCCGCGAAGGGTGCTTTCCAGTTTCCCGGCTGCATTGAGTGCGCTGGCCAGGGCTTCATCTTTGTAGAGGTTGTGGCGTCCGAGCAGATAGTCTAGCTCTTTTTTGAGTTCGCTGGCCCTGGTTGCCAGTTGATCGAGTTCAGAGATAACCTCTTTTCTTACATTTGCTTCCATGTGCGTTGCTCGCTTTCTTTTATGTGAGCGTTCCCTTGTCGTTCAATGCGCCTTGACTCTCGACCTCCAGGAGCATATCAATAGTGTTTTTCGCATTCTGAACTAAATCAAGATAGGGCTTGCCGAGCGCGGCGTGTCCTACATCTATGAGCCGTTCGTACCATACGATGCTCAGGCCATAGGCGTTTGTAGGCATATCATCATCCTGAAAAGCCAGGATAGGAACGCCCTTGTAGACCTCTTGTGGATTCAGCCCTTCCGGTATTTTGTGCTTTGGGTCTGGTTGCTCTAACATGTTGGTTACTCGCTTTCCGCTACGCTTGTTTCAGGTATGCCCAGTTATCTTGATGGGTGATAAGACTCTGGTCTATGTCCCATTCACCCGCGCCGTTCACTGTCATACCTTTTTGTCTCATCTCGGTTTCATCGTTGCAGGCATGGAATGCGGGCGCTCCTATGCCGAGATGTATCTGGTATGCGTCCTCACTAGCAAACGTTGCTTTGCAAAACTGACATTGTTTCATACTGGTTACTCCTCTTTTCTTTGATTGTGATCAATGCTGAATTGTTGTGCCAGGTGGCTAACGTGGCCGGCCAGGTGCTTAATGGCCGTGTCGGTTGTCTCTCTCAGCATGGCGATGCTCACGGCTTGCGCTTCTATCAGGTTTTGAAGGAGGTCCATCCGCTCGAGCATTTCTTCCTTCGCCTTCTCTTCTGCCGCTTTGTAGCCATCCCAATAGCGTTGATTTTTCTGACGTCTCACTGCTGCAATGAGAACATTCAGCACACTATCGCCGGTCGCACTGCCTTCACCAAAGACCTCTTGAAATGTGGCCTTGACGTGCTTAGCATCAAGCCGGGTGATCGTGATTTCCTCATACTTTTTGAAGTCTTCAATGATTTGTGCTTCTGAGACTGACCGGATAATTCCGGTTTCTGGATCCAACTCACTCATACTCGGTTTCTCACTTTCCTTTCACTTCAACGTGTAAATGTCCATCTATCACGGCCAGGCCGGTCACTGTGCCCTGAACAGGATTACCCTGTACATCAGTAGTGCTCAACTCAGAGCCTAAGCCTATGCTATTGTAGGGCTCCTGAAGGCTATCAACTCTGTTTTTGTCGCCCAGATCTGGCCAGCTATGAATGTTATCTGATTCTGAGTCATCACGTCGGATGCAAAACGCTGCCATGTTCGTTACCACCATCCTTCCTTTGTTATCTTGCTCAGAAGAGCGATGAGCGCAATTGCACACACAATAATCAAGAAAATCGTACCTGGACCCATGATGCTATGCTCCTTATTTCAATGAGGCGTCTGCGATGCTACAACCAAAACGGCGACGCCAATGCAACTAAACATAATAACCCAACTGATCACCTTGCGCAGTTCTGGCTCCAAAGATGACCAGAACCAGATGAACAGGATAACCACCACAATAAGCAATAGCCACATCCAAGGGTTACTATCCAGCGGAGACTCACCCGGATACAACATGGTTATGCCTCACTTTCTTATTCGTTGGCTATGCAACGCCTTCATCGTCGCCGATTTGTTCACGTCGGTACCGGATCGCAGTATTGCGTGAACATTGGCACGCCTCTTCAATTTCACTGAGCGTCGGTTTATGTCCCTGGTTCACTTGCTCTTGAATGAACCGGGGAACGCGTACATTGACTGGTTCACTCCCCGGTTCACTTTGCACCGGTGCAGGAACGCTGCGCAACTGGCGCGCCGGTTTAGGTGAACTACCTACTGAACTATCCGATGAACTAGCAGTCGCCTCGGCGATCGCGCTGCGCATATCGCGTTTCATCTCCTGCATAGCTGTTGCGATCTGCGCCGTTACTTGCTCCAACATGGTTGATTGGCAGGCCTGCACCTGGTCGGCAATGGTTAACTGACCAGCTTGCACCTGGATTGCTACCTGCTCCAACATACTGGCCTGGCTCACCTGGACCTGCTCACTGACCTGGGATTGAACTAGCGTCTGAACCTGTTGAACCATCTCCGATTGAACCACCTGCAGCTGGGTATTGAACTGCTCACCCATCGCGGCGATCTGCTGTTCAATCGTCTGATGGTGAACTACCTGGACCTGGTTCACTCGATCTGACTCACCTTTCAGATCATGCACCACACGGCCATAGAGGACCGCGCAGATGGAGCGGGCGACAACCAGCAGCACATTGACACTGATAATCACCCAGCTGGGGAGTGTCACTGGTAGGGCACGCTCTAAGCCAACAGTCACTACACCTACCAACATGATACTAATGAGCCATTTTGACAGGAATTCAGCATTCTTCGCGCCGGCAGCATTCCCGTCTTCTCTGGCTTGTTTCGCGAGCTTCGCGAGGGAAAGGCCTCCGATATCCAGCGCCCCCAGCTGGACCAGGAACACGGCGAGGGAAAGACCGTCAGGCAGGTGCACGCCTGGATACAGTTCGGCACAGGAGTAAAGCACCGTGGCATACAACACCAGTTCTGCCCATTTGCCGGCGAAACCCATAAACCAGTCGGTTATGGCCGTCACGTAGTTGGAACGCGCCAGGCCATGCAGGAAGAGTTCGCGATCGTTATACCAGCGGCGTTGTGCTTGATCTGCCATAACTACGCCCCTCTCTCTGCAAGACACGTCATGATTTGCTTGTACTCAGCTTCCGCTTGCTTGTACTTGTCACTGCTGCCAGGTCGCACGCCCCAGACCGCTACCAGGAGATCAGCCTTATTGACCATGCCAGAGGCTATCAACTGGCGTACTTGCTCTAGTTTGGCTGCTAAAGCGGGGTCAATGTGGTTTCTCACCTGGTTTCTACTGGCTTTCTCCCTGCTTTCTGAGGTAAAATCAGTGGTTTCTACGCCGTCTCGAATAGGGATAATTGACCTACTTTCTAACGGGTTTCTCTCTACTTTCTGGCCTGCTTTCACCAGTGGCGATGGAGGTAACTGTGCCGCTAATTGGTTCAGATCGTGCTGGGTGACGTTGCCAGATGCCACACGGCGCGTTTCTGTTGAGTCTGCTAAGAGTAGGTAGCCATGCCCCTTTTCAAACTTGGGAATAGCATTGACGGCTTCTTTTCCAAGTATGCGGAGAGCTTGGGCCTGCGTCGGGTGTAACCTCATCACCAGAGTGCTCATGCAGGCGTCCCGGAAATCAATCTCGCCCAGCTGCTCTTTGGTCGCGAACTGCGAGGCAAACAGGCCGGTGATGCCATACTTCGCGGTCTGGATCCCAAGTGATTGCATGAACAAAGCCAGGTCAATGTAGAGCTGCCTGATGTTCTTGTCACTGGAGCGCTGATTGGCCATAAGAGCAGGGACCTCATCGATCACAACCATGATGTGATAGCCATCGTAGGGTGAGGGCCTGCCAGTAGGATTGATACGAGCGTCCCGTACCTTCGTCGCGTGCCTCAAAAACTGTCTAATTTCTTCATGGGATGACGCCGGCGGCAAAATGAACCATGGCGCATATGCAGCCATCTTTGCAGCAATCGACTTTTCAGGGTGACTCTTGTGAGGATCCACGATATAGAACAGGGTCCCCAGTACCGCGGCCTGGGCCATATTCGAAGACATGTAAGTAGTTTTCCCACTCTGAGAGCCGGCAAGGACAAGCTGAGTATGTTGGGCTTCTATCTCACCCCGGATAGGGCTTATGCCTGTAACCGTCCTGGTGACTTCATCCTCGATGAGTTCATAGCAGAAGAGCATATCTCGCTGGCCAGGGCCGATATCACCCGATGCAAGGGACTCGGCAAACGTGGGAATATGCAAGTTGCCGCCGGCAAGGAGATTTTGAGGTTGCCCTTCCTCAGTAACCTTTGTGGAAGCGTCCTTGTAGTCATAGCGGTAATTTGTCGTGAGGGAGTGCAGCCCCGGGTGCTCGCGCATGTTGCCCTGCAGCTGGACCACCTGCCAGGTACGGGGGTCTCTGATAGCAGCATTGCCTTGATCGTCGAACGGAATGAGAATACGCAACCTTTCAGCCTCGGCATCGATGCGCCGGGCCTCGGCGAGCCGCAATTCCGCTTCAGCCTCGGCTATCTGCTTTTCGCTGGCTACCTGATATTCTTTGGCCCTCACATCAAGTTCTGCATGTTTGCGTTTCTGTCCGTCCATGTAGTGCTTGTGCCAGAGCAAATATGCCACGATCACGCTCATGATCAGGGGAATAAGAACAATCGAGCCGTAAAAGAAGAGGATACCAGCCTGCACGAGCGTTTGACGAGCGGCAACCGCTCCCACTCCGACCAGGGCAAAGAAAGCCAGAATGGAGAGAGTAATCAAGGCGTTGATGCCACGATTGCTATCATGAGGGTTTACCGGCTCGTGGTAGTGCCTCGTGCTAACGGCTGTTTGGTCATATCGTTGAGGTTCTTGCATAACGCAATGTCCTATACTGCTAGGACATGTAGCCAGGACTTGCTATAATAGCCCCAGCCACACGTCCGGCCTGTTCGGGGTGTGGTTAGTCCCTGGTGTGAAACCTTCAACTTTCATACCGGGGGCGCAGAAACTACGATGATAATTCCTCAAGCTTGTCTCTTCAAAAAGTTGTTTAAGTTGTCTGTATTATCTAATCTTGCTATAATGATAACATGCTTCTGTTGTCTTGGTCAAGTTAGTTGTTTATTGCCTCTATGCAGAGTATAATCAAAAAACAGCAATCATCTATCAGGGGAGAAGGGTTAGTATGTTAGACCGTGTTTCCGAACTCTACTACACTGCCAGGGAAGCGCGTGCCGTCCTTGGCTTAAATGAGCATACATTTCAGACCTGGGTTAAATCAGGGAAAATCTCACGAACGAAGTTACCCGGCATGGGCCAGGGTGTCTACCTGAAACGGGAGATTGATAAAAAAGCGCGGCTCATCGAAGCCGCGATGTTTTTAGATACCACCAAAGATTTAGAATACAAGCCGGCGACGGTGCTAGAAGTTGACGCTGAAACCCACCTGGCACACCTCATCTATGGCAAGCGAGTATTGAAGCCTGAAGCGCAACGCTTACGCCGTCAGCTCGTCGAAATCAATCCAGAAGCGACCTGGTTACTGTACGATCGTGATATGCTTGCCGCCTCTATCAATATCGTGCCTGTTACCCGTGAGGCGATAGAAGACTTCAAGCAGGGCGTTCGTGGATGGCTTTTTGTGGGCAGCGGACAGGTGAAGCAATTTGCACCAGGTGAACCGCTGGAGGTGATTGTCATTGATCTTATGACTACTCCAACAGTCCCACCGGAAAAACGCAACTTCTATGCGCAGGCAATCTTGCGCGATCTTGCCACAACAACGCTCCGCCAGTGGGGTATGCGTGGCGTGCATATCGCCAGTCTCTATGCATGTGGAAGTACCGACGCTGGGCGCAAACTACTGAGGAATCAATGGTTTACTGAGTTGGGCGAGCCGGTACCTGGACGGGTGATCTTTGAACTCTCTGATGTGCTGCATTCAGATTTGCTCCTGCTTCAGCCCTATCAAGAGGCGTTTGCGGAGTGGAACGAAAAACAACGCTAAGCCTTACCCAAACATCCTACACCGTTGCTCGTCCCTGCCTCATCCGTCCCTACAATTGTCTACCCAAACGTCTACCCAGGTGACTAGACAATTGTAGCGAGGAGGCGACTATGCCAGAGTACCCGATTCTCTTGACCCTTCAGCAGGCAGCCAAACGATCAGGCAAAAGTGAGAAGACGCTGCGCCGGTGGATTAAGGACAAGAAGCTCATCACCTATCATGGCGATGAGAGGAAACCCGGTGATCCCTATATGATTTTCCCGAAGGACCTGGACGCGGCGACAGGTGGCGATAAAACGAAAGAGTGGCAGGTAGAGCAGGAGCTTGGAGATCTGCGTATGCGGGTGGTGATGTTAGAGTCAATGGTTGAAGAGTTGCAGGGAACTGTAAGGTCTCAGCAGTATGACATTGAGGAACTGCAAGCCCAAGTCAAGAAGCTTCAGCCAAAGAAGCCAGCCACAAGGAAGCGTAAGGCTCCGACCAGACGCAAGAGGGACCCGCTTGATCTGTTTTGAATGAAGGCCAGGCACCCATCGCGACACCTCGGCCATTTGTCTTATGTAATACTTCGTGAATTTTCAACTCATCCATTCGACACGAGGAACCTGCGCAGATCGGTATCTCGCTGAGCGATGCCATAGAGGTTATCAACGTCCTGCATGTGAAGGTTGGAGCTTATCCCGCTATCAATCATTTCAAATAGCGCCTCTTGCTCGTCCTGGGTCAAGCTCTTGGCAAACTGCTCCATCTGCAAGCTGTTATTGACTGCCAGGAACCGACGATACAAGGTGACTTTCTTGCGCGTCTCTTCCATGTTGGGAAGTGGTTTATTCTCTCCTGGCAAGGCATCCATGCATTTCTGCACGATCGTTTGCAGCATCTCAAAGCGTTCAACCCACTGGGGATCGCTGACCTCACCGGGAGCGATTTCTGCACTGACCTGGGTCTGATTGTCGATCGTACCGGTGATGATGAGACGTCCGAGTGTGCCAAGTCGTTTATGGCTGAACTCATAGGCCACACCGTTAGGGAGCTGCGTCCTGGCTGTCTTGATACCTGGTGGAAATACGTTGTTCATGGTGCCCTCCTCTCTTCTCATTGCTTAGTTATACTTTACCAGAGGAGAGAATGACACCAAACAGGACTAAAAGGCTCATTTTCAATGTTTTGAAAAAGTACCAACTGACACCCGTGCAAATTTTACCCTCAACTCATCACGATCTGCAACGACTGTTTTCAACGGATTGATGAGAATTGCCAGGATGATTGAAAACGCCTGCCCGTTCGTTAGTAGAGTAAAACCCACTGCAACATAAGGAGCATAATTGTGGATACCATTATTACCGTTCGGATGGATGGCACTCGATGCCATATCGCGATGCCTGATGACTGGCTGAAAACCAAGGTCTATGTACCTGGGCATAAGACTTTTATTCTCACGCAGCCCATAAAGAATAGGAGTAGGAGGGCCTGGGAGTCTGAAACATCAAGTGCGTGTGACTTTCCGCTTCACCTCCAGGACACCATACGGATTGATGCCTATGACGGCGATGGTGAAAGCCAGCTCCTCAGCGTTGAGTATACCCTCACCGACGAGGGGCTTGTACTCAAAGATGAAATCAATGGAGGACTCGGTGTGCAGGTGGTTATCGAGCAGTAAGCTTTATGCCCGATACTTGGGCGTGTAGTCGCCGCCATAGCTGCCTGCTCGGGTATCCGCATCAGCCTTGTAGATAATCTCACGCTGGATGCCCAGTTCTTTCAGCACCTGGCGGACCCTCATTACATCGGCTTCATCTGCATAATCATAGGTGTAGACGCAAATCACAAAACGAGTGTCGCCGCGCTCTTCCTTCTTGCGCCTCACCTCGGGCGGCATCGATGCCGGGCTTCGTGTGCTCACTTTCGCTTGCTCGCCCAGTTGCCCCTGCTCAACAGCTTCCTTGATTATCTTCCAGTACCGGTCAACGGCTTGTGCTGAGAGGAAAATCACCCATTTGCCGCTGCGTTCTGTCTTGGCGGGGTAGTTTCCCGGCTTACGTACTGCGTATATCCAGGCGTGGTTAGAGACTTCAGTAGGGTTGCCCTCTGTAGTATAGGGCTGGCGTTGTCCGCGCATAAGCTCCAGAAATTCATCTAAACTGCCTATTTCCAGGCGTTTGGGTTGATCATTCTGCAAGTGGTATACCTCCATGATCGATGAGATAGGTTGAGAGTCCCTGAGCATAGGGATCGTGGCGCAATCCGTAAAAATGCCAGTAAGCGTCAGAGCAAAGCAGGGCCTGCTCGCCGTGGATCCATCGGTAGGTATCCAGGCCCATACACAGGGTTGGCTTGCCACTATGGCACTCCTGGCAGCATTGCCGGGTATCCCATAAGCCTTGCTCCTGGAGCGTGGCGCAGGTATGCACTATGGTTTCTCCATTCTTGTGTACGTGTGTACCTGGGAACATCCCCTCATTCTGTGCTTAGAAATGTCCCTACTTGACATAATATATTATCGTTTGCTTGTCTTGCGGTGGAAGCCGTAACTTGCAGTAAGCTTTTCACTGAAGGGATTCAGATCACCTCTTACCTTGTTCGCATAGCGTTGTGTGAGTTTAACATCAGTATGCCCTACTCTGAATGCTACTTCAGTGAGGGGCGCGCCCTGCTCTATCATCCGATCGACAAACGTATGCCTAAGCGCGTGAACCTTGCCAGTATCGAAGACCTCTATACAAATGTTGCTGAGCGTATCTACCCCTATGGCCTGTCCATAATTCCGTCTGCTATAACTCACCCATATGGGTGCATCGCCGGCGAGGCTCATTAAGTCCTTGCCATACTGAACGTGGAGGTATTCAAGCAGGATAGCAGATTGCTCCTCGTCTAACTGGTCCCTCATGGATTTATTGCCCTTGCAGTGAGGGAACGTCAAGGTAATTTTCTGTTTGCGCTTGCCGGTTATCTGTACATGTTCCCAGCGCAGGCCTGCTAGTTCGCTCGCCCGGCGTCCGGTGGCCAGGGCAACCATGAGCAGGGCATAATCTCTCATCCCCTGCTTTGTATCGCGATTGATGCGCTCAAGTCCTTCTGTCGTTTCATCCTCTCTCAGCGGCTGGACCTCGGCATAGACATCCACCTTTTTTTTCTTGACAGACGCGATCGGGTTCTCTATGGGCGGATTCGGTTTATAAGTATCATTCAGGAAGGTATAGAAACTGCTCAGGATAGCAAGGCGCTGATTATAGGTTGAGTTCGATACCGGGCTGCTCGGGTCAAAGCGGGTGCTTGGCGTTCCGTCCTTTTTGAGACGAGCAGGAAGGCGCATATTTGCCCAGTGAGTTGCGATCCTAGTGATATCTATCGGATTATCAAGCAGATCATAGCCTTTGGCATTGAGGAAGCCACGAAACGCGAACATGGTTTCCTCATAGGCTTTGTATGTCTTCTGCGAGCCGCTATTGGTAGCTTCCTTCTGCTTCAACCATTCGAGAATAGCAGAGTCAAGCGTGAACTGGTAGGTTTGTACTGATGTGTTTGGCATAGTGGTTACTTCCTCCCAATCTTCTGTAATGCTTCCACAAGTTGCGCTCGTTCCTTATCTTCCTGCTCACGTATTACTATTAGCGCGTTCACATCCATATATTTCTCAACTTCGTCAATGAGTCGATCACGTAAGATATCAGGAGGGAGTGCATCCAACTCTACCGACACATCGCCATGCAGGGCTACAAAGGCATCGCGCCGTGTATCTGTTGCCTTTGTGAAGTTGGGAGGGAGTTTATACAGGTTGATATCATCGAGGGTGAGCGCAACCTTAAGAATTTCAGGATTGCTTCCCAGCCTTGCTAGTCGATCACGAAGACTACGTACCATGTCCTCACCACTTGGGTCAAAGTCTCCAAAGTAGAGTACCGTTGTGGTTCCACCATCTCTATAGCGCTGAGCGGCGTTCCGAATACTCGACCAGCCATCATAGCCACGCCCCACATTGAGCGTTACCCCATAGTCGTTTAACGCATCCTCAAAGATACCCGAGAGCGCATCTTTTTCTAGCCACACCTCAAGATAGCATGGCTGGGTGTGCCACACATTGCGCTTATATTGCTCCGCTACTTTTCCAAAATCAGCCATATCCTTCCACATAGGGACATGGCGCGGACGACGTAGCCTGTCTTCAATCCAGGTCCAGGGGATTATACCCTCCAGACGCGCATTCACGAGCGCATTAGAAACGCTTTGATAGGCCGAGCGGTTATTTTCTATGACTTGTCCAGAAACCAGTTGATAATACACCTGACGCACGGTCATCGGATTGAACGCCTTCAAGATTTCATACGCCTGGTCAATGATATTTTGTGTTTTCGCCTGCCTGCCCATTGCTCTCGCCCTCCCTTTTGCCTATTTCACACTTCTGTTATCCAATTGGCCCACCCACCTTCATCATGCCAGTCCTTCAGTGTTTCCCGAACAGCTTTGACTAACTTTATCTCTTCCTTAGCTACTACGGCCATTTCCCGGTTCCGGAGCAACCAAAACGGGCGAAAACATCGGCGGGCTATTTCTATATCACTGAGGGCGCGCAGCGTGGGATAATCCGCGAACCATTCTTCTACTGCCTTCCGTTTCTCATCGATCCACAACTCTAATTGCGTCATAGTGTTAGCTGGTCCTTTCAAAAGTGTTAGCTATAATTCGGACTAATGTGTAGTTAGTTGGAATAAGTATAGCAAGCAAGCAGTATTTTGTCAATATGCAGGACTTTCGGGAAACATCTTTTTCACGTCATTTCTCGTTTACTGCTTGATTGTTGCTATTTGTCGCTTACTGTGGTAATCTCTCGCAAGTTCCTCATTTCCCCCAAGATGAAGAATCAGTGCTGAGTCGTAGTAAACAAGGGGAAACTATGTCTCAACCACCAAATTATCCAAACGGGCAGCCGCTGCCACCGAACAATCAACCAGGATTCTATAATCAGCCAACTTCGCAGTACCGCCAGCCTGGACCGAATCAGCAGGTACCTCCACTTCCGCATACGCGCTTGCTGGCCTGGGTCCGGAGACCTTCCAGATCACGCCTGATTGTGCTTGGCTTTCTCTTACCTTTTTGCATTGTCTCCTGTTGTGTTGCCACCGGTATGAGCGCTCTAAGTGGATCTCAGCATACCCAAACAACGACGAGCCAGCAGCAGACCACACCAACCGATACACCAACACAAGATACAAGCCTTCTAGCGCTGACACCCACCGACACCCCTGCCGATTATCCGACTGACACACCAACGCCAACCGATACACCAAGCCCTACAGCAACCGCTACTCCGACACCACAACCTGTTATACAGCCAACGCCTACTCCACACCATACCGGTGTGAACGGCAATCCCTGGGGCTATGATTTCAACCCGGGCGGCTATATCACCTATCCTCCATCGGGCTTTTGCAACTACTTCAACTGCATCGCGACGTTCTACGCCTCCGACGATCCTGGAGATGGATATGTGGTCGAATGCCAGGACGGGACGTACAGTCAATCAGGTGGGGAGTCCGGAGCGTGCAGTTCTCACGGAGGTGTTATGAGACCTTTGTACAGCCATTGAAAGAAGGAGTGGTTATGAAGAGAATGAAGGTTCTATTACCTGTATTTGCCATTGTCTTAGCTCTGCTTCTTACGGCCTGCGGCGGAAGTTCGCAGAGTGTATCATCTTCACCCTCGCCAACACTGACTCCTGCTCCTACGACAGACCCAACGAGCAAACCGACCGCAAAACCAGCCACCGCTACAGGAAACTTGACCGCAACCTATGGGACACCGCGCCTTGGTGGCCCTGTCTCCGATTTCATTGGCAGGTACGGGCAACCTGATACCGGCTGTTCGATCTGTGCAAAGTATTTCAACCATGCTCACTGATGCGAATGGACATGTGAATAGCTTCCTGGTGCAGAGCCCGGGCGCAGACTGGGATGTGACGACAGCCACTGCTATCTGTGAGTCGTTTGGCCCCTCCGATGTGAACTATGATCACCCGCTGAAAGTGCTTCAGTCCTCGGATAGCTCGATAGTCGAGAAAGTTTACAAAAGTGCGTGGCTGGCAGGGCAGTTGGCAAAAAGCGACTTTCAAGACGGTAACACGATGAGCGGTAATATAGACCTTCCTCCTGGCACGTTCGATATCTCTTACTCCTACTCTGGCGGTCCCTCAAAAGTGAGCGATTGCGTCTTGGCAGCAGGCATAGAACGAGTGGTATAGCACCAGGCCGGTCCCAATCCCGAGAGATCTATGCCGGTCCCGTCTACGCAAACGTTTTTCCTTCTGTTCGCGGATCCAGAGCCTGCACGGTTCGAGGAGATCATGACAGGAATGAGTAAACCTCTGCGTGTCTGCCTTTCCGGCGAGATACTTGGATGTTATAGCCAGAGGAAATTAACCCTTGCAGAGTTTCTCTATAGTTGCTGACTGGCATTTTGGCTAACTGCCAGGGACCATATCGACATAAGTCTTTGATGGTTACACCGTCTGCCGCTTGCTGAGGATGTTCATTCACCCAAAAAAGAATCAATTCTTCTGGTGCCCTTTGTTCACCAGGCGGGCGACCGCTTACTCGGCGAGGTGTAGCCATCCATGTATCATAAGGAGCGCGCTTCCGCTGTAAACATGGAACCTCATTTGAGGGATAGAGCAAGGAGTACAACCGACGTAAGGACTCCTGCTCACTAACAGCTATTCTCCATATGAACGACCACTTAGGGCTCAAGAGACTATTGTCTCTACAAGAAACACTAAAGCGTAAGTCATGACGGGTATAGCAATCTCGCAGGGCTTCTATCAAAGTGGGAGATGCAGTAACGAGTCCAACAGCCAAATCTGGCGCATATTGATTAGGTCTCCGTTGATATAAGCCAACCGTTCCATCGCCATCAATCAACCCACGCAAGAAACTTCCCTCGTACTCAAGAGGAAGTCCAGAGGGCCATTGAATCGTCAAACTTTTTCGCTTTGTTAACCCCAGTTCACGAAGGCGATAGAATGACTGTTGCGAACCAAAGTATATGTTGAAATGCTGTCCACGGTTTTTTGTGCCGAAACGACCGCCCTTGATGACAGTTGCAACCAATTCTATCAATGGCTTATCCTTCGAGCAGATTTCCACTTGGTAATGCAGCAAGCAACCATCGCTCCAGATGAGACCAAGTAACCAGGCCATTTCATCTGACCATGTATCAAAAAAGGTCTCATCAAAAACTATTGGCTCATATGGGCGTACCAATCCAGCAGCCTTTTTACGCCTGTCCTTTGTGCGTTTGCTCATAGGCTGACCATCAGGGATGTAGAGCCTTTGGGCACTCTTTTCCCCAGTCACCTTTGCAGCGCAAGCCGGAGTGCAATATTGACCGGAGCGATTCCCTTTGATGCGCTGATATGACTCGCCACAACGCTGGCAGATGTACGTGATGTAAGTCGTCCCGTTCGCACTTGGTTTCACTCGCCATGCCTCAACATCACCTCTGTGATAGACAACTTGCCCATCGACCTGGGGAGCTCGTATTTGCTTTCTCCTTGCCAGCCGTGCGACATAACCGGTTGTCATCTGGTGGCCGCTTTTTTGAGAGAGAATACGAACGGCCTCTTTCTTGCTGATCCACTCGCTATTCTCTTGATGCGTTATCTGTGTTTGCATTACGCAACTTCCCCTTCATAGGGCACTAAACCCACGCCAATACCGAGGGCGCGATGCCGTTCTCGTTTGGCACGCCTGCGTTCTTTCAGTTCTCGCAGATAGGGCCGGCAGCTGTCAACTCGATCGTGACAATTTGTACATAGCACAAAAAGATTCTCACGTCGGCAGTCTCTTTTGTCCCTGGCATCTCCAGGCCTCCAACCATCGCCAGTAGCCAGCGGCGCGCCAACGTGGTGCACCGTCAAATCTTCCTCCGCACCGCACATCTCGCAGCAGCCGACAACACGGCGTAGCACATACGCAACTTTACCCCAGTTAGCAGGGTAGGGCGGGCTGCTGCGTGGATACTTTCTCTTTGACTTTGACATACCACATCCTTTCAGTACGTGATGCGTTCAGCGTGTCGCAGCTTAAACAGGCCGTGCCGATAGTATTGTTGGAATTGTTTCTGGCTCAATCCAAGTTCTTGGCATACCTCGTCAGCCATCGGGCAGGGCTGATCTTCCTGCTGTGCAATCACAAAAACAGCTAGTAAGCAAGTGCGCTGCTTTTGCGAGAGGCAGGACAGAATGGACCAGACATGCTGCCGTTGCGCCGGGGTCGAGACTGGGGCCTGTGTATCCGGGGCTGCAATCTCTCGCAGCGGCTCGCCCTCATCGCCTGAGCGGGTGAATTGCTCCAGGCTCACAAAGAAGACATCAGACCGTCGCTCGTGGAGCTCGTGAAGCATAGAAATTTTGCCAACGCCGTAGAGGTACTTGATATCCGACCGCTTGCCCTTTCTCAGCACCTTCACAACCTCGATCATCGCGATTTGGAGAAGGTCATCAGCGTCAATGCCATCGATAAATGCCAGGCGACGGGCGAGCGGTCGCAACTGGTCGTAAAGAGCCTCGATCAATACAGTTTCGCCGGGATCACCGGCAATGGTAGTAGCCATTATGGTAAAATCTCCCTCGTGAACTATGGGTCACTTTTAGCTAAGTAGGGGACCCGTCGACAACACGAGTCCCCCACTATTTGTCTCTGCCGCTTGACTGCTTTTAGGCAGAGGTATGATGCGAATACGGGTTCTTACCTGCGGCAATGGCTGCCAGCTCCTCCACGCACTTCACACAACCCTTGCCCCTACAAGTGCACTGTCGGTCACCATCGTACTTGAGCCTTAGTTGGGACTCGTAGGCATCAATGTACAGTTCAATCTCAATCCAGGACTCTTCGTCGTTGCCCTCACCGTTGTAGAAGGCAACCGCGTAGTCCCAGCCGAGGTTCCCTTTCTGGACCTGGGCTTGCTTTGGGAGGGTGATAATCAAGAGCCCGATGCCCTCAATCGTTGCGCCATGGGCCCTGAGCCATTGAACTGCGTCATCCGACACATCACCGGCGACGATTGTTACTTGTCCTGCCATCTCGTGTGATCTCCTTTCAAACAAAGGGGTGAGAACTGGCAACGGTTCTCACCCGGAACACACTACTTTTTGACGTAGGCATTCTGACGTTTCTTTTTGTCTGCATCAGAGCGGTGCGCCGTGCGTGCGTTAAACAGGTAAAACATTGCACATTCCACCAACCATTCATCATCGTTAAACCAACCCAAAGCCGTATTGCAACGCCTGCACAACAATCCACGAACCACACCTGTTCTATGGTCATGATCTACTGTAAGGCTATGCACCCTTCCACTTTTCTTGTGCTTGGCAGTTTCAGGTTGCTTACAAATGGCGCATACCCCATCCTGTTTTTCAAACAATTCCTGATACTGTGCATCGTCTACCCCATGAGAATATTTTCTGTGGCGATTTACCTGTGACGCCTTATGTGCTTCGGTCTGGCTAGAGACTTTCAAGCGTTCATTCCGCCTATCTTTATTCTGACTGTGCCACGACTTGGAACGTTGTCGTGCTTCTTCCTGTATTTCTTCCCACCTATCGGAATTTTCTGCCCGTATCTTACTGCGAGATTTACGGGCAGCTTGACGCATATATTCCCGAGACGCGCTACTCATGAGTTTTTCTTAGGCACATAACAATTTAAGCCCAACACAACGGGAGTGCCCGGGATCGTCACATTGCCGCTTGTTGTGGCGACGATCACCGACTTACCCGAACTTGAGAGGCTACCACGATGCTCCAGGTCAATCGTGATAATGGCCTTGCCGTCTTTCACTTCAATCTGAATATTCTGGCCGATAGTTTCTTTCTGCATGATGTATCCTTCCTTTCTTAGTGCGGCATTGGTTGCCGCTTGCCTGTCTGATTGAACAACTGAAACGGGTAGTGCCCTGCTCGCAACATGGCCAGGCTATCAGGTGCCAGGCGCGGATTGCAGCGTGGACAAATCTGGCCGCTATTGTGGCGGTGCTTAAAGTACTTTTCTAATTGCCTCATCTCAGGCTCAGACTCGCACGGCCATAGCCGCGCCAGATCCCACTCGATACCGGCCTGGGTGATGACTTCCATAAGCCTTGCGCCAGTTCCGGCAGCGTGCGCGGCCAGGCGCGCATCGAGAAAGCAGGTTGAGCCTAAGTAGTGCCCGGCGTGCTTGTAGCGTTCATGAAAGTGGAGCAAGTAAACGAAGTATTCAGCCTGGCGCGGGAAAAGCGCAACGGTACAGCCGCGCCAGGTGGTGAAATGGTGCTCGTGGAAGTGCTTGTGATGAATGAGGTAGAGCATAGCATCCTCCTTGCAATCAAAGAGGGTACCTACCTGGGAGTAGGTACCCTCACTGCTCCTACCGGAGGATGGAGAAGGGCTTGCGTTGGCAGCGCTCTTGGTCGTGCTTGACTTGCGCTTCAGTGTACTGCGTGGGTTGCGAGTACGTTACGCGCATTGCCGTTTCGCGATCGACGCCCTGTCGAACGTAGCTCTCGATTTGGGCTTGCTCTTGTCGCTCGTGGCGGAAGAGCACTGCATGAGCTACAGCCGCTCGAATATGCCAGCACATACGAGGAGCATATTTGAAGAAACCGTGCTCGTCACATGGAGGATTGCCAGCCGGGCAAGTGCACGTCAGGCCTTTACCCTTCAGGTAGCGAACGGTGTACTCAATGATGTTGCCCTCATCGTCAACATCGCCACGGCTATTCTCGACGAGGTAGAACACCTCATGGTTGTGGCTCTCGTCGTAGATGCGAGAACAGCGGTCCAGTTGCTCTTGGGTGACTTGAATGTTGATTGCCATAGTGTGATATCCTTTCAATGATTGAAAGCCCCTCAGTTGTAAAGGTGGGACTTCATCAACAAGTGACTCCTCAATTGGAGTCACTTTTTTCTTCGTTTCGTTTGCCGCTTCGCTTGTTGGTTGCTCGCCTTGCATCCCTACTGGCTTGTATCATCCTCGGGCTGTGTCCCTCAGGTTGTGTGTTCGGTTTGGCTTGATCGGCTCATTCAGTTGTTCAAGTGCTATCTCTTATGTATATATATTAAGTCATTTTAAGCCGTTTGTCAAGCCTTTTTAGCATCAATTTGGCAGAAAACTTGACAACTTGGGAAAACTCGTTTATACTTGGCTTAACAAGGAAAAAGCACGCGGTTCACATCAGAAAGGAGAATCGACCATGTGGCTAGAAGACAAGGATATCTACACCATACAGGAACTCTTTGAAGGGTTGCCTATCGCCATTGCAGAACTGGCACGGCAAAGTGGTATCAACGAGGTAACGCTTGCTCGCATCAGAGATGGCAAGGCGACCAGGCTGAGCACACGAAACAAGCTGCTCATAGCCCTATCGCGCATTTACGGGCGGCAGTTCACACCTAAGAATGTAACAGGGATACATGTGCAGGGGCAAGAGCAGGATGTAAAGCCTGCTGCATAGCCAGGGCTAGCAGTGTGAGAGACCTGGAAAGCTTTACAGCACCGCTAGCCCTTAGTCTATATGAAAAGAGTATAACACATGACTATTAAACAAGCCTATGAAGCCTATCGCGCTGAATGCGAAAAAACCGATGCTGGCAGCCATGGCACGGTACTTCGCGAGGCGACTTTGCGCGAGCAAGAGCTGTACAACGCCTGGCAGCAAGCTATTCGCGATTGTACGATCTGGCGCGATGGTGACACCACCTGGCACGTGCTGAGCCGATACCTGGATGAGGACCTGGAGATGTGGCATTGTCGCATCATCACCCCGGACAATCCACAAGGTGAGATTGCCGATTGCTACGCCTGGGCCATTCATGAGAGCGCGCAGCCTGTTGACTCAGAGACGGAATGAAAATACTTGACAAAACGCAAGGGGTCGCCATCATGAAGACCCCTTTGAATGAGGTGTAATTTGCAGGAAGAACAAGCACTCATCCCCATTGAGCAGCAGACCATCATGTTTTATGGCAAGCCAATTATCGTTGTGCGTTTGCCAGATGGTCGCCCCGGCGTGGTTCTCCGCTATTTATGTGACAATCTGCAACTGGATTCAGGAGCACAAGTCGCCCGCGTAAAGCGTACAGAGGCGATTGCTGAGGACCTAGTATATATGCAGGTCCAGACTGATGGAGGCCCGCAAATCATGCCAACATTGGTACTCCACGCCGTTCCCTTCTGGTTAGCTGGCATTGATCCCAAGAGGGTACGTGAAGAGGTAAAACCAGATGTCATCCACTATCAGCGTGAAGTAGTAGACGTGCTCTATACCTGGGCTTCCTCACTGCGTACTATTGCAGCACCTACCAACCTAGTGCCATCTGAGCCGATCACCGAACCGACGCGACCAGCTCCGGATGCAACCCTGGCAGAGTGGCACGAGTACCACCTGCGCATGGCTGCGGTCCTTGAATGGCAGATGGAAGTCGAGAACTGGCGCGGTAGTATCGAGGGGCGATTAGAGGGCCTCGAGGCGATTATTCCTGATATCCTGGATAGGCTGCCACCGCCAACACTTTCACCTGAACATCAGAGCCAAGTACGGACCTTTGTCAACCAACTGCACGAAGCAACGGGTAAGCCGCATGGAACGGTTTGGAACGAGTTTAAAACAGCCTTCGCAGTAGCAAAGTATGAGCAAGTCCCAGAGGAAGAATGGAACAAGGTAACCAACTGGTTTCGAGTTCAGCTCCAGCGAGTCAAGAAAAAGTAATGGAGGTAGCACGCATGGAGGTACAGGTACAAGCCCCTAGTCACATCACATGTGAGTCTTGCCGCGCTCGCTACCAGCGAACACACGATGCTCAGGGTAGACGTATTGAGTTCACACCGATTGGTTATTGTGTGCTTTACCTCGAACTCGACGGCCAGGAAGTTTATCATAGTACTGTTCGCAGTTACGCAGACCTGAGAACTGCGATCGCCACAATGGAGCCCGGTACACGGTTCACGGCTCACCTGTGCATTTTTCTTGATGAGATAGGCGGCGGATATTACACAAGAACGATAGACGGCGTGGAAGTTCGCCACGAGTCGAGAGCGGCCGAGGGCCTGCACGTCGCTATGCTTGAGGCTACGCAGTGATGAACGCGGAAGAGCAGGAAAGTCAACGCTGAATAAGAAGCAAGATTGTTACATTTGTCATAGTTTGACAACATTCAATAGTACCAGGCATTGACAAGCTAGAGGGGATATGGTACATTTGCTCCAACACTTGTAGGGAGTACATATGAAAGAGACAAAAGACGAGATCATGAGCCTGAGCGAGGCTGCCATAGCGTTGGATGTGAGTCAGCGCACTTTAATACGCATGAGAGATAGTGGTGAAATTCCAGCCTTCATGATTGGAAAGCGCTGGAAGTTCATGAAGTCGGAGATCAAGAACTATATTCGGCGGCAGCAAGAGAAGGACCCGACCTACCTTGACAGGCAGTACGAAGCCATTGAGAGGAAGGCCGCCAAGGTAAAAGAGCAGGCGGAATACCTCCTGGACACATTGGGACCAGAAGAGAAACAGGAATTCATCGATGGATTTTTCGCTGCGCTTGCAAAAAGCGAGTGGGGACGCCGTTTCATCGATAGCTTAGATTCGGATGAAGGGTAAGGGTACATGGCAGACCTTAACACAGCCTTACAATTTGATATCTCCATATGGAGTTATTGCGCATGTGTTCCATTTTCCTGTATTATAGGTCTAAGAATCTTATATCTTGAATCCAAGGAACGGGCGATACTGTTTGTTCCCTGGCTCCAGGATGATGGGAGAAACCGCATGGTCCCTTTACGGGAGTGCGTCCTGTTATGCCTTCGCACACAATTGAATCGCTTGTATAAGCTGGGTCTCAAACAAACTCATCTGGGTTTGCGTGAGATCTTTTTTTGTTATTCTCGTAGAAGTGGAGCCTGAAGAGGGCAGCAAAAAACCGCTCTACCGGGCAAGGTGTAAGCGGTCTTTGCTAAGGAATCTGCTAATGTTAAAAATTAACTTTGTTGACATTCTATCATTCCTTAATGATTATGTCAACCATTCCCCCTTGAGCGTCAAAACGGACGCTAGTATAAGTCTACCATGGTATACGCTATGGTGCAAGCCTCTCTTGCTGGTCCCGCTTCACGCCTTAGATCGTGAGGTGGCATGATGACGCAAACAGCCACACAAAAACCGATAGAGCGGATACTTGAGTTATTCCCTGATGCCAAAGGGCCAAAGGGTAGCGATGAATGGTACTCTGCTAGATGCCCTGCTCATCAGGATAGAACCGCCTCGTTTTCCTTTAGGGCAATAGGCGATGAGCACGACCAAGACGGCGAGGGCGTTGTATTCAAGTGCTTTGCCGGCTGCGAACGCCAGGCCATTTTAGAAGCCCTACATCTTGATGAGAAGGATTTACACTACCGCTCAGGCACTCCAACACACTCCGGATCGGCAAAGAAAACGCAGCGGCTCACCACGTTTGACCTTGGAGTAGATAAACTCATTCATCCCAACCTACTGCTTGACTATGGTCTAACCGACGGTGATATGCTTTTCACTCGCAAGGATGGAAGCGCCTATAGGCAAAAAGGCGTTATTATCCGCTACTATGATATGGCCGGCCAGCCCTACGAACGGTACCGACTGCGAACCGACAGACAGGCTAAAGAGGGTAGTTACTGGAATAGAGATAGTGAAGCGCCTCTCATTCCCTACGGTCTCGAATGGTTACATAAAGCTCAGGAGCAAAGGCAGATCGTGATTGTCGAGGGTGAATCTGATGTATGGACACTGCGGCGGCATGGTCTGCCGGTACTCGGAATACCCGGCGCAACGAACACACAATGCCTACTCAGCGAGCACCTAACGGACATTGACCAGGTGTACATTATTCAAGAGCCTGATACCGCCGGCGCAAAGTTTACTATTGATATCAAGGCCCGGCTTGATAAGATCAAATATAAGGGTAGAGTCTACGCCGTCAATCTCCAGAAAGAGTGTGGCGCCAAAGATCCAAACGACTTACACAAGAAAGATGTAAACAGTTTCAAGGCCACATTTGAAACTGCTCTCCTGCATGGTACAGCCCTGCACAAAGAGCGACCCAAACCAGCTATACACCGATTGGTAGATTTACAAGATGAGGTCCTGCCAGATACGAAATGGGCAATACCAGACTTACTACCCGAAGGTCTCACCCTCTTAGTAGGCAAGCCAAAACTAGGTAAATCGTGGATGCTTCTAGCCTTGCTCCAGGCTATTGCATCCGGAGGCGTGGCGCTCGGGAATATTCCGGTAGAGCAGGGCCAAACGCTGTATATCTCTCTTGAAGACAACAAAAAACGGCTACAGAAGCGTATTAATACCCTACTGAAGGGCAATAGAGCAGCGAACGACTTCCTATACGCAACCAAATGGGTTCGATTAGATGAGGGCGGGCGTGATGATTTAGAGCAAACCCTCAAAGATAACCCTGGTCTGCGTCTCATTGGTATTGACACCTGGGCAAAGATCAAGCCACGTGCCACAAGAGGCGGTCAGAAACAACAGTATGATGAAGATTACGACGCACTCACGCCATTACAGGAGCTGGCCAGCAAGTATGGAGTAGCCATTGTGGTAGTGCACCACTTCCGTAAGATGGCCGGTGAAGATTTGATCGACCAGATATCCGGATCGACGGCAATGGCAGGCGCTGTCGATAACTTTTTACTACTCGACCGCAATCGAGGCGAAACCGACGCCCACTTACACGCCTTTGGCCGTGATATCGAGATAGACCAGGATTTAATAGTTACGTTTGATCAAGATATTGCTTCCTGGAAGATTAAAGGCAGTGCCGATGATGCTACAGTGGCAAGCACCCCAGTTAGACAAGCCATTCTAGACGTACTCGCCCAGCATGAGGACGGTTTAACCTTCAAAGAACTTACAGCAGCTCTAGGAAGTAATAGTGAGAGTACCACTCGTAATAATGTTCAACCCCTGCGAAATGAAGGCAAAGTACTGCTAAAAGATAATAGAGTTAGACTAGTAAGAGATAGTAACGCTAGTAAGACTAGTAAGACTAGTAAGACTAGTAAAGAGCTTGAAATAGAGCCAGATTTTACTAGTGATTCCTACTCCGTTACTAGTCCAGTTACTAGTCTTTCATCTGCCATTAGTGATGATATAAATCAGCCTATAGAGGCTAACCATAATGGGCATAACTCTCACGTTACTACTTTTACTAGTCTTACTAGTCATTCTCCTATAATCACACCTGACACCATCAAACGCTACCCACAAGAAGTAAGGGAATGGCACCAGGCGCAAGGTCTAACAATCAAAAGAGTACCCTGCCTGCGCAAGCATACCAGTGGTCAATACTTGCCCTGGTTCAATTCTGACTCTCAGCAATGGGAAGATCTTTGTACGGAATGTTATCCGCAGCTGCGAATGACTAAGGGGAGACATTGTTTCCCCGGTGATAGAGAAAAAGGGCAAGGTAAGTGAGGCGAGGGTAAAGAAAATGGCAGGGAAGATGGAAGTGATGAATTTGGACGAGCTGCTGACAGAGATCCACTCGCGGCGACTGATTGTGACACTCGCCGGCGTCTTATGGTCCCCCAATGAGCCCATTCCCATGAAACTACGCCAGGCGGTGAAATGCCATCGCCGGGCCTTGCTCTACCAACTCTACCGACGAGGTGATGTGAGACTCTGCCCAGCGAGGGACCTGCACCGGTGCTACTATCGACATGCCGGGCAAGGGCGCTTTGTGTGCGATATGTGCCTGAAGTTGGATGCATCGATCATGGAGGCCTGCTGATGGACTTGAGTTGATGGGTAGTTATTCGTATAGCCATGGGGTCTAGACTGGAGGCATGCTGAATGAGTGACCAGGACCTGCAGCCTGTTACCGATGAAGAGATGGATACCTTTCTTAACTGGCTGTTTGGGCCTGGGAAGCATGATGATGAGAAGGTGGACAGTCGGACACTTTTGTCCTCTCAAAGGGTACCAAACCTGACAACACAGAGGGTACAACATGCGCTTGAAACCGACCGACCACTGACCACTTTTCGTCACCCAGGGGGTATTACATGGGCCTGAAACCACTGGGACAAGGGACATTTTCCGGACACATAGAGGGTGACAAATCCTTGATTTTAGCAAGCAGGCACGGACAACCTGATAGATAGAAAGAAAGTGAGGAGGTATGGCAGAAACTGCAAAGAAAATAGCAACTTTTGAGTCGGAAATAAAGCCGGAGATCCAAGAAAAGCTCGTCGAGATGGGCTATGAACGTATGGAAGGTGAGCCTTTGCTCTGGTGGAATCGCTTTTTGCTCTATCGCAATTTGGGACCGAAACGCTCACTCCAGAAAGCTGTAGAGCGGGAGCGGCAAAAAGCGGTAGCCCTAAAAAGCACCGGGAAGGCTGAAAATGAGGAGGTCAGTCCGAAACGTGCAAAAGTGTCGAAGACTGTCCATCTGCAGGAGGTACCCAAGGAGAAAGGCGTTGTCGTGCCTGGGAGCTGGAAAGCGGCCTCTGGGCAATGGAGCTGGGTAGCGCGTGCACGTGCCTGGGATGAGTTTATCATTGATATGGCAGTCAATAAAAATTACGATTTGCTCATCGCCGACTATGCCCAAAAGTCGCGTCGTGTCTTTGTCCTCAATGAGTTGCTTAAAGCGGTCATTAAGCGGCTGAACGAGCTGAGTGCAGGCATGACCCATGAGCAGGTCAACTTCTGCATTGCTCGTGCACAATCCCTGATGCACGATCTCCGAGATGAAATGGCAACCCTTGACGAACAGTGGGAAAAAGGGATTATGCGTAAGCATATGCGCGATTCCTACGCTACTCAGGCATCTCCAGAAGCGATGGAAGCCATGCGGCAGGAAGCTGAGCAGCGAGACCATAGCGGACAAAAACCGGGTGGACAGTAATACTCAAGGGGTAATACATCCAGTAATAAAGGAGGTAACCACATCAATGGCAGCCAATGACCTGAGCACAGAGAAACGACCTATCCCCAGCTGGGCAGAGGTGTACCAGCCCGGTACACTCGCATCTCAGCAGAGACAAGCAGAGCAGCAAGCGGCACAAATTGCCAATCCGCCAGCATGGGTCAATCTCATGTTGCCACCAGGCGACCCGCGGCGCAAACGTGCTGTGTGGCAACAGATTAACCCAGGTGTACCTTATCCCGAGGACGGACAGTAAAACATCAATCAATCAGAAAAGAGGAATCATTCATGATCGAAACAGTAGAACGAAGCGCAGCGGCCACCATGGTGCAGGCTGCCAACGAACAACTAACCGAGTTACATGCGGCTATCGAGAGCTTGGACCAGCGCATAAGTGAGGCGAATTCTGAACTCGCAAGCCTGAGCGACAGTCACGAA
>WNGK01002603.1_pt1 | contig 30872 bp, 34 predicted proteins | sample 5400601 | NCBI WGS metagenome assembly WNGK01 (sample SAMN13153376, study PRJNA577476) | soil metagenome | isolation source: 60 cm soil or saprolite under Garry oak tree replicate 1 | place: USA:California | collected 2016-06-15 | reverse complement strand
GTGACCAGAAGATCTTACGGCTTTCGGACCTATGAAGCGATGGAAATCGCTCTCTATCACACGCTAGGACGACTCCCTGAACCGGAATCTACCCATAGATTCTGCTGACGAGGCAAAAAAAGTAAGCCGCGAAATTAGGTATTGCCTGCGGGATTTGGACGGAAAGTAGAAACTGCCTCATCCACGTCGGAGGTTATACTATTCGGGCCGCCGGGCGCCGCCGCTGGCTGTCGCCACTCCCAACTTACGCAGCCGGTCTTTGGCCTGCATCGCCTCATTCGATCGCGGATAGCGTTGCACCACATGCCGCAGCGCTGAAATGCCGGCGTCCTTCTGCCCCGACTCGATCAGCGCGAATCCTTTCTTCAACTCCGCCGACGCCGCCTTGTTTCCATCCGGAAAGCTTTGCAGTACCTGGTCGTATCCCTTGACCGCCTGCGGATAGTTCCCTGCCCTGAAATCCATTTCCGCCACATAGAAATACGCGTTCCCCGCGAGGTCGGTGTTGGGATAGTTCTTCACATAATCCGCAAATTCCTGTTTTGCCAAGTCCATATTGCCGCCGTTGTAATCACGCAGCGCGTTGTTGTACAGGACGTCGGGCGGCGGCACCGCCAACTGTTGTGCTTGCTGCTGGGTCTGTTGGCTCTGTTGCGCAGCGAACGTCTGCTGCGCCGCCTGCAAATCCTCAAGCTGCTTCGTGACTTTTCCCAGCCGCGCCTTCAGTTCGTCCAAGCTGTCGTTCAGCGCTTGCAACTGACCGGAAAGCTGGTCCACATGATTACTGGTGTCGCTTTGCTCTTTCTGCAGCGTGGTCTGCATGCTGGTGATCGCAGTGGTCACCTTGTTGATGCTGTCGGTGTTCTGATCCATCAGGTGCTTCAGCACCCCCATGCGCTCGTCGAGCGACTGCTGCATCTGCGTGAGCTGGGTCTGCAGTTGTTGGACCTGCGTTTGCAGTTCGACGATTTCGCGGTTCACTGCCCATGCGGGCGCGGTCCCGATCAGGCCGACGGCCAAAACAACGAGGAAAATGCGTGTACCAAGGGTTTTCATATCAGTTCCTGGTTTCGACAAAGTTAAGATGCGGAAAAGTGCTTTCTGGTAAGTGCAACAGAAGCGCAAGCTTAGGTCAAGTTCACGCCAGGACAGAGCATTGGTGATGTTGATGCCCCTGCGAGGAAAGCTCGTGTAGCGGCGGCCGTCCACGCCCGTCGCCCAATGCTCACAGATAACTCAGCCAGTTCCAATCCCGGTGTTGCCGCTTGAATTCCATAAACCAACGGCAAGGCAAATACAGACTGGCGACCACCAGAATCCACATTGCATAAATGAAGGGCAGCCCGTGGCCATATCCGGGCAGGAGTGGGCTGTAGGAACATGGCGCCATGCCGGAGCCAGGCTGCCGGCTGATGGAATGCCAGCGCAACCACGATGGCCAGAATATGAATGAGATAGAGATGCAGGATGTAATAAAACATCGGCACCCTGCCATACACAAGTAGAAACGGCCCTAAGCCCGGCTTCGCCTTGGCTGCATCAAGCAGCCCAAGCAGAATCAGCGCCGGCCCCAGCGTCATCAGCAAATAATCGAGGGACGGCGGGTATTTCTCCGCGTTGAGGAACGAGATCACGGTCAGCGAAAGCGTCGGCTGCGGGCTCCACGGTCCAACAGAAAATGGCACGCCGGAGCTGGAGTTTCCGTAAAGATTGAACCCGCGAAGCAGCAAGAACAGCGCGGTCATGGAAATGCCCAGCGTGAAAATCCATTTGCGGCGGTCTGGTCTGAGCAGCAGCGTTCCGAAAGCAAAACCGGCAGCCATCACTCCCACCCATGGAATCAGGACATACAGACTCATGAACGTGAAGTGCGGAGTGATGGGAATGGGCCCCGGGGCGTGCAGCAGCATCCACAACCACGCGAGCTTTCCAAGCGACGCCGGATTGATGCGATCAAGTAAGTTGTGGGTCGCAATCATCCCCACTCCGAACACTGCGATCCAGCGCACCGGAAGCCGCACGATCAGCGCCATGGCTACCATGCTCCATCCCAAAATCCAAATGACTCCCGCAGCACCCCACGGAACGAATGTCCATGCGAAACCTACGATGGTAAACTCCAGGAAAATCAGCCATAAGCCGCGTGTGAAGAAGAACCAGGAAACCTGTTGTACTGACTTTCCGCGAGACGTCGCCAAAAATGCACCCGTTCCCGCCAGAAACGAAAACACCGGTGCGCAGTAATGAGTAATGAAGCGCGTAAAGAACAACGCTCCGTAGGTATGCGATAAGTCTTCAGGCGGGAATAGAATGTTGGTCATGAAGTGGCGGGTATGGTCGAGCGCCATGATGACCATGACCAGCCCGCGTAAGACATCCACCGACACCAGGCGGGGAACCTGCGCCGCCATCAGAGAGGCTTTCGTACTTAGCGTTGCAACCGTCGGCGAACTAGACGCTGTAACCATCGCGGCATCCACAAATTAAGGGGATCGAAGCAGTTTAGCACGGCCAGCACTGGTTTCTTCCGCCTCTTCGTCACATTCCCTTTGACGATTACGATGACCCGCTGCTAACGTCGGCGATCTAGTCACGTCAGATCGAAGGGGATCCGTCTGTCTCATTTTGTGGCCTGTAACCCAGTCAGGTCCGCCACGGAGGAACATTTATGAAGCCACTTTTGCTGCTGATACTGGTGGTGCCGCAATACTCAATTGCCCAAAACACTTTTCACGGCAACAACGCCCGCTCGGGCGTCTACGATTCCGCCGGACCAAAGCAACTCGGTGGAATTAAATGGAGATTCAAGACCGGTGGCCCAATCGTGGCCTCTCCGGCCATTGCAGAGGGCGTGGTCTATATCCCTAGCATGGACACTTATCTCTACGCCATCGACCAGGAAACCGGCAAGGAGAAGTGGAAATACAAATCGCGCATGCCGATTGCATCGTCGCCCGCAGTCGCCGGCGGCCTGCTTTACTTCGTCTCGTCCGCAGGCAGCTTAGGCGCAATCGACATCACCACCGGCAAGATCAAATGGGTCCTGCCGACGGAATACGAACGCAAGTTCGAAGCCAAGAACCTCCACGGATATCCCCCGGAAGCCCAAACCATTCCCGACGCGTGGGACATTTTCACCTCATCGCCCGCAGTCGCAAACGGCAAAGTCTATTTCGGCAGTGGCGATGGGAACGTCTACGCCGCCGATGCCCAAACTGGCGTTTTGCAATGGAAGTTCGCGACCAAAGATGTCGTCCACTCCTCGCCCGCGGCAGTCGGCAATACGGTTTATATCGGAGGCTGGGACAGTTATTTCTACGCACTCGACGCCGACACCGGTCAGGAAAAGTGGTCGTTCAAAACTGGCGAAGATCCCGCCATTCACAACCAGGTCGGATTCCAGTCCTCGCCCGCGGTAGTTGACGGGACCATTTACGTCGGATGCCGCGACGCTCACGTCTATGCCATCGACGCCGCCACTGGCCGCAAGAAATGGGACTACCCGACCAGCAAGTCCTGGGTAATTGGCACGCCCGCAGTACGCGACGGCCTGGTGTACGTAGGCACCTCCGACAGTTCGCGCTTCATGGCACTCGACGCTAAGACCGGACGCCTCCGTTTCAACTTCGACGCCAAGGCATACATGTTTTCTTCCGCCGCGCTTGCCGGCGATCTAGCCTATGTCGGCGACCACAACGGAAAGCTCTACGCCATCGACACCAAATCCGGCAAGCTAGCCTGGGAATTCCAGGCCGATGCCTCAAAGAAAGACCCATTAAAAGTTCTGAACCCCGACAGCAGCCTGAATCAGGAATCCCTCTTCAATCCCGTGTTCAACGACTTTGAGGACATGTACATCGACTTCTACAAATTCGTCACCATCGGCGCCATCATGTCCTCGCCAGTCGTAGATAAAGGCGTGGTCTATTTCGGCAGCATGGACGGAAATCTCTACGCGTTGCAGTAGTTGCTTGCGCAAATACGATGCCCGTCCCTTGCCGGAATCACCGTCGCCGGAACTCTCGTTGCACGTCCCATTTTGGAATTCGAGTCATCGATATACGTTCCATCGCCGCGTTCGCCGGCTATACTTCGAACTCGGATACCACTTTGTGGTCGCAAATTGCGACCTCAAAAAACCAGCCTATGAGCAAACAAGGAATTGCGCTCGCCAAACGGGGCGAGTCAAAGATCCTCATCCTTCGCGGCCACAAAATCATTCTCGACGCGGATCTGGCCGCGCTCTACGGCGCATCGGTCAAACACCTCAACCAACAGATAAAGCGCAACTCGCGTCGCTTCCCGCGAGATTCCTCTTTCGACTGACTCAAGCGGAACACAATTCTTTGAGGTCACAAATTGTGACCTCAAACGAGGGCCGCGGCGGAAGGCGCTATCTGCCTTACGCCTTCACCGAACACGGCGCAATAATGGCCGCGACGGTATTGAATTCCGAGCGCGCCATCGAGATGAGCATCTTTGTGGTCCGCGCTTTCGTTCGCATGCGTGAAGCCCTGGCCGCAAATCAGCAGATCGTAGCCAAGCTAACCGAACTCGAGAGCCGCCTCGAAAGCCACGATGCGGACATCCAGCAACTCGACGCCATACGAGAGCTCATGGCCCCGCCAGCCCGGAATGGGCAGAGGATGGGATTTGTGGCTCCTTCCGTTTCTTCGAAAACACATGCCAAATTGCGCAGGGTTGCTACCGCTTGCTAGGAGGGGTTGCGCTTCGCGTTATTGGATTCATGCTACCCGCGCAGGCAATCAATGTCGTTTTCTATTCTTTGCCTCGCGCCCACAGCATTGCTTCATTTTTTTCGCTGCCGCAAGTAACTTTGAGGTTGGAAGTTGCAACCTCAAGTCTAAAACCTGCACGAACCTTTGGGTCGGGACATTCTTTTCATCGTGTCACGACGGGCGAGGGCGCCCGCCCTACACGTTTTCAGTTCACCCACCCGGTTGCCTCCAGCGCGCGGATGTACTCGATGACCGACTCGCTCCAGCCATCGATGTGCGTCCACTTGCCGTAGCCGACGCCGTTCTTGTAGCTAGCTACGTTGATCATGTAGCCCGAGCTGCGGCCCGATGAACCTGGGCCGCCGGACGGGCGTGGACGCCCGTCCCCACGTGAACCATCTGTGCGTGCGGTTGAGCGTCTCGACCGCTTTGCCGAGCTGCGTGCTATTGTGGCGCTGAGACCCCTCAATAGCATCGCGCAGGGCGAATCCACGGCGCGCCGGCACCTCAACCAGTTCGTCGGAGAAGCCATACACCGCGACCTTCTCTCCGATCTCGCGCAGAAGCACGGCCAGTCCGTAAGCTGCGTCGGTACGCTGCATCTCGGAGCGGCGAGACAGCGGCGCCGTCATCGAGCCGGAGACGTCCACCAGGACGATCGTTTTCCCTGGCAGCTTCTCCGCACCCGCGACACACTTCAGCATCGCGTACTCAAGCGCCTCTTCCCACTGCGGAGCGTAACGCGCCGCCGCGAGAAAACGGAACGGGAGCACACGCGCCGTGCTCATCGAGCCCAGCGCCGAGAGCACGAGCGACTCGTCCACTGCCGCCTCGCGCATATTGCGCAGGTTACGAAGCAGAGCAAGCCCGCCCAGCTTCTGTTCACGGAGCAGCCGCTCCCAGGCCTCACGCTTGTCGCTACCAGACGAGAGTGCAACCTCCCAGGTATCAGGCGCGTTCAGGCGTCCCCAAATCAGCTTCCTCCACACGCCAGCCTGGGCGGCATCGCGCGGCTTGGCGTGGCAGAGGAAGAGCACGTCACGAAGCTTGATGGGCCCGCCGCGATCGTACTTGGCAAGCTGGTACTCATCAAACTTCGGGAACGCCGCAGCCAGCCCTTTCTTCACCTGGCCAGAGAGCGGCACACGCCCGTCCTTCCAATAGATGGCGACGAACTCAGCGAGCTCATCAGCGCGCTGGATGACACGAGCGAGCGTCCCCGAAACCTGCCCGCGATGCGTCTTGTGACGCGCCATCTCGCGCACGAGCGCCAGCGGTGCATGACGCAGCTTCATCTGCTCGCGCGCCTCGACAGCAATCGCAGCCACCTTCTCGACCGCGACCTTCGGCACCAGCTCAGCAATGCGGCCAGCGATCTCTACGCCGTCCTCGTAAAACTGGTTCTCCCAGAGCAAGCAAGCCAGCACCGAGCGCCGCAGTTGCAGCGCGGCAGAAATGTGGCGCGCGGGCGCGCCCTCGTGCGTGCGAGGTCCAAAGTTGAGGTTCAGTGTGTTTAGTCGGGCCATGGTGGCCTCCTTTCGTGAAACCTGTCGTTGGTCGTTGGCTGTTGGTCGTTGGCTCTGGGCGCAACAATCCTGCCATAGCCTCCCCCAAAACTCCTGTCATTCCGAACCGCTTTAGCGGTGAGGAACCTGCTGTTTTTCCGCCGGAGAAGCGAACGTGCGACTCGCGAAGTATCCCTTGCCTTCACCACCGGTTGAGGGGTTCTTATCAGGGCACGGCTTCAGCCGTGCTGATGAACTTACCCTTTGATTTGTCATTCCGAATCGCTTTAGCGGTGAGGAATTTCTTCCTCAATTACTCTAAACGACCCTCACTTCAGCCAAGGATCGGTCCTTTGCTTGCGTTCGTCGGACGCCGCCACGCAGAGCCATCTACCATCGACATTCCGGAAACCATAGAGCGTCAGTTGGCCAGACGTGGACCACACGGTGTGAACCGCCGCTTGTTTATGTCGCGCAGTACGCGCCGGGACAGCGACGCGTAGCACAACTTGTTTCTTGCTGGAAAATTTATCAACTCGCTTCCAGCCCTCACCGTCGAACGAAAGAATTACTGACCAATCGAACTCGGGCAGTCCATGCGACCAGCCAGAGGCACCCTTGAATCGATGGCAACGCAAATCCACCCGCCGCGATCCAGCGGCTCTGGTGGGCCGGACCCAATGGGAACATGCCCCCATTCGCAAGAACCATGATTCTTTCTCGGCTCCCTCGCTACGGTATCGCTCTAAGAACTCTTCGCCAATCACGGCGAGAATCACTCTCCAAGCCGCCGGATCGTCTTGCATCGTGAGTTGGTCCTTTATGCAATTTATCGAAATGAGTTCGCTCACATTCGGATCCTCCATCAGCAACTGTTGTTTTTCCTCTTACCGCAGAGCCGGAACTATTACCCCAGCCAACTCCAATTTCTCTCCTGGCTGCTCCAACCCCAGCAGCAATCCCTGAAACTCCGCCATCGTTTCCGCGGACCGCGAAATTTCAACCAACTCCCGCGCCTCGACTTCCGACGCCGCCGGGAAGAACCTGCAATACAGTTCCACCTTCTGACGATCACTGGCCTTGCCCAAATACAGCTTGTAGTCGATTCTTCCCGGACGCAGCAGCGCTTCGTCCAGCTTCTCGATATGGTTCGTAGTCATCACAAACAAGACGCCGGTTGGCGCATACAATCCATCCATCGCGTTCAGCAATCCAGAAAGCGTAACTCCGTTTTGCGCATTCTCCTTCGCACTGGCCGCCATGGGCCCGCTTTCACCGCTTCCCGAATCCTCTCCGGCTCGGGATTGACTGCTCCTCATGCAATCAATGTCCTCGAGCAGCAGCACTGAATTCGCTGGCACCTGATTGACTGCAGCCATCAAATTGCGATCGTTAAACTCCGTTAAATTCACTGTAGATCGACAGCCCAAAGTGCGCGGCCAGCGCCGATACCAGCGAGGTTTTCCCAGTCCCAGGCGGCCCATAAAACAAGTAGCCGCGGTGGTAAGGAACTCCCAGACGCTCGTACCGTTTGTTTCGATCTTCGAAACTGCGCCACATCTTGTAATAGATATTCCTTCTCTCCTGGCTCTAAAACCACCGAGTCCAGCACGCGCGGCGAATATCCTTCCACGTAATCCCACCCGTCATTGTAGGTATGCAAGCGCGACTGAACGCCTTGTCTCGTCGTATGGCACTTCACGACATCGTCCATAAAATGCTGCAGGAAAGCTCGCTTTCTTCCTATGGTCCTAAACGTAAGCGATTCGAGACGCCTGCCCGTCCTCTCACGCGTGTTCTCGGTGCGAGAGAACCACACTTCAAAGGGCCTACCGCCGTACCAGATCCAGTGCTTTCCTGGCGCGGGGATCATGGCAATGCGCTCGTTACGCAGTGTCGTATCCAGATCCACTCGGCGAATTCGCTTCAGGAACTTCTGCTCAAGAAACCACTCCTTCACCCACACGAATGCCGCATCGTCGTCCTTGACCGTGATCATCATGGTGGTTTGGCCGACGATCCAGTGCCAGAGTCTCTCAGGCACGGCTCGAAGGTACACACTCAAACCACCGATGATCATGAGCAGCAACCCACCAGACGCGAATGCGTTCTGGCCGGTTAGCATAGTTTTGAGTAGTTGAATCATCTATTCGCTCTTATTCGCAGGAGCAATTTCCAGTTCTTCCGCTTGTTCCTCATCCTTTTCATCTGCTGTTGAGAACCCAAATCGCCGGTTGACATCTTTGGTACGAATGATCCATGCAATGTCTTCCATGTCCTGCTTGCTCGGTATGCGCTTGTCGTTGTAATCCGTGCATTGCTTCACTTTGAACGGAACAACCCGCGCCGGGCGAAGAAAGGCGCAAAGCACGATTTCCTCGCTTTCTGCGTATCCTTTTTGTATGTGGGCCCAATAGCAGGAGTCACAGAGTGACTCGCTGGCGCGGGTTGTTCCACGTTCGATTCTGATTGTGCTCATAATTGCTTTCTAACCGGCGCTTTGGCCGGAGTTAGTGTGGACGGGCAAATCGTCCGTCACACCACATCCTTCAGGCCGGGGAACAAGCGACACGGTATTAGGTGCTCTACCCCTGAGCTACACGGGCATAAATCCCGAGGCAGGATTCGAACCTGCGTCCTCCCGCTTACAAGGCGAAGTAACCGTAGTCTTCACCACCGGCCGAACCGTGTCACATTCTGCGCACTTCTTTTTTCCATTCGGCAATGCGCTCGTGGATCGTTCTAATTTCTTCACGATTGCATTGTCGTTTGCGAACGGCCACGCGATTTCGTCCCCAAGTCAGTTGCACCTGCCGGCGCTGAACGACATCCCACATCGCCCGCACCGGCTCGTAGCGAGCCATCTCCATGATTTCGTAACCCACGAAATACCACTGGCCGCCGATCAACTTGAAACTACGAGCGCCGTCGAATCTGATTTCGTCTATCTCCTGTCGGATCAGGCGCGGTTTCTTCCGCTCGTGCGCGCTTGGCTCTCGCATGAAACACAAGAATCCCGTTCTTGGGTGCACATAGAATCCCCTGACCTCGCATCCTCTAGGACGCGTATACACTTTGCGATCTGTGCCGATCCAGCAATCGGTTTCAACCATCGACTCCAAATGGTCGAAGATGTGGCGTCCGGTTACCTTCCGCACGTCAAGGCCCTGGCGCAATTCGCTGAACACCTTGTCCCACGGGCGACCGAGGTTGCTGCGCAAAAAACCTTCGAGTGGCCCAAGCACGTCGGTGAACCACTTGTGATTGTTGCTGTACTGACGTCCGCGGCTAGACGACACGAACTTCGGCTGATCGTCATAGTCAGCGTCGGGGACGAAAGCAAAACGTTGGCCCCACTTGCGATTTTTCCGGGGTGCTGCCATGACGCTCGCGTTCCACCACGACTTTGTGCGTGTCTGCACGCATTGGCGATCCATCTTTCTAAGGTGTCGCGATCAACACCGGTTAAATTGCGGTTACTCTCGCCGGGGAACCAATGAGAGGAGTCGACTCGGGGCCCGATATCTCCAGGTACCTTGTAGCTTCAGGACTACGCCCCGTCCCTGCAGCTCTGCTCCTCGGCAGGGGCGCCGCCCTGCGCGTCGTCATTGGCGCGAAGTATCTCTTCTCTTTCACCACCGGCGAAAACTAATTGCGTACTACTTTCCGTCCCATCCGACCGCGTCCATTGCTGGCGTCAAGATCTCACCTCGCACTTCGTGAAGCATCTCCCGAAGCGGAAGCATCGGCTCCTTGCCCGCAAGCTGACGCGAAATCAAACGGTGCGCGAGCACAACGTTCACCGCCGCACTCAGGTTCAAACAAAAGTGCGCTGATATGTGCACAAAACGATGGCACAAGCGCCGAATGACTTGCGGAACCTTGCCATCCTCCGGTCCAAACACATACAAGGCATTTTCGGGATGCTCGAACGTCGTCAGCGGCTCGCTTTGCTCATAGACCTCAACACAGACTGGCGTAAAGTGCTCGAACAAGTCGAACGGCCGCGGATGATTTTCAAATTGCACGCTCCTATATCCCTTCATCCGCTCCTCTCGTGGCAAGCGCTGATATTTCGACAGCTCAATGCGCGAGCCCGTCCACACAAGCGATTCGATCCCAAAGCACGAGCATGCGCGTATTGTCGCGCCGACGTTGTGCGAAAACTTCGGATCGATCAGCACTACACCCGGTGCGCGCATATCGTTCTCCTGTTCTCTTTCGACAATTCGCGGACCAGCGTGTCTGCCACGCACGCTCGTCACAGTGACACCTGCATTCATTGCCGACAGTCCGCGAGGAACCGCCTCACTGCTTCTGGATTACGAAGCACGTGGAGATCCGCGTTGGTGGCGTGCCTGGCAATCGCTTCCATGAGAAGCGGACGACTCTGGCGCCGATAGAGCAAAAGCCAACGCCAGAAATCGGCACGCTCGCGCGATCGCCGGACTACCCGCCAAGCGCAACGGACGAGCGAGAAGTCCAGGACAATGATCGTGTCCGCTGCGCCAAGCCGGACCTCGACAGTGTCATAGAGCCCCAGGTCGCCATCCATGATCCATCGCTCTTCACCAATCAGCCTCCGTTGTATCTCCGCCCACTGCTCACGCGGGGTTGCGACAAGTCCTGGCCGCCAGAAGACCTTGTCGAGCTCTATCACCGGAAACCCCGTAATCTCGCCCAAACGCACAGCGAGAGTAGACTTTCCAGCCCCGCCGCGACCTAATATGACCACGCGCTTCATAGTGAATCCAACCAGTGACACACAAACAATTATGGTCAGGGAACAAGCGGTCACGGCAGGGCTTGCGCCCATTGGGGATTCGAACCCCGCAGCCCGAAGGCTGTTCAACCAGCGAAGTATCCGTGGCCAATCACCACTGACCCTGTGAAGTTCCCTCGCGAAACACGCTCGGGATCTAGCCCGCAGGTTTCCAGCCGAGCATAGGCTCGGCCTCACCCCTGCTAGACGGCTTAAGCTGGGGGAATGACCGGCAGTGGTATGGTCGAGTATCAATCGAAGGACCCGCGGCCTGCGCCACCCAGCTAAGTTTTTGATTTTGCGGAAAGAGCGCCGAATATCGACCGACGAGAGCCGGTTAGCGCGATCGGAGCGACGCCCTATAGCAACCTCGGCTGACTATTGACCGAAGTTGCCCGCTTAGCGTTTTAATTGTGCAATCTGCCAATTCGGGCGTCCTTTCGTAAGAAGATGTTTGAGGATGCCATGACTTTGAATTTTGCGCAAGAGGGTAGCGCAGATTTTTTTAAGTCAAAAAAGAACTTAACCTCAAAGAGCACAAAGGCAGCGCAAAGGTCGCAAAGAAACGCACTGAGGCCAAGCTGTTCTTTGCGAACTTTGCGGGCTTTACGGTTAAAGGCTTAGCTGTTCCGGACCACGCCACCGGTCTTACTTACGCCGACCACTTTTTTCGCAGCAACTCTTCGACATCTTCAATCTTTTCTCCGAGCAGGTTCATCTTGCGAGCGAGGCCTTGGATTTCTGACTCTGCCCGCCGGTTGACGTCGTAATCCAATTCGCCGCGTAGGCGATCTTTTTTGTCCTGCCGGTTCTGACTCATCATGATGACGGGCGCTTGAATTGCCGCTAGCATGGATAAGAACAGGTTCAACAGAATAAATGGATATGGGTCCCATGCGCGCCCGCGCAACCACACGTTGGTTGAGGAATAGGCAATCAGGACGATTGCGAACGTGATGATGAATGTCCATGATCCACCGAAACTGGCGACAGTGTCGGCGATGCGCTCGCCAAAAGTTTCTTCTTCCTCGATAACTTCGTTTGGATTGCGGGCGGCGCGGACGCGGACCAGTTGCTGCGAGGCGTGGAATTGGCGTCCGAGCACGGTGAGCATGTCCATTCCAGCCATGGGCTTGCGTTCGAGTAGGATGGCGATGTCGTGGCGATCAACTTCCAGGCATACGGCTTCTTCCTGGGCGACGGCGTTGGTCTGATGCGGGGTCTGCTCCAGCATCGAAGCGAAGCCGAAAAATTCTCCCTGTGCGGGTTGGTCGACGATGACTTCCTGATGGTCCTCGTCTACCGTGGTTACGCGGACCGAGCCCGAAACCAGAACATAGGCCCGTTCGCCCGGATCACCGATTTTGTAGATGCGCTGGCGCGGGGCAAAGGTCCTGACCTCGACCTGACCGGCTAGCACGGCGGTTTCTTCGTCGTCGAGCAAGGCAAATAGGGGAACTTGTCGCAGGATAGTTGGGTTGCAGGCCATGGCAGCTCCTTCGGCTTAAAAATGCAAACAGAGGATTTCATAAATTGGTTCGATGAGACAACCGGAAAACCGGATAACCACAGAGGGCACGGAGGAGCACACAGGGATAGCACCGAGGGGAATTCTCGTTGATTGACGGTGAATCATGAAAATCAGTGCGTGGACTTGGTTTCTAATGGTTCAGGGGTCTGATGATTGAATGATTCAATTGGTGCGAATTTCCTCTGTGCTCTCTGTGCCCTCTGTGGTTAGTCATTTAGAATTGAGTTTCCATCGTGCTGACTGGTTCCCAAATTCGGCGGAAGTTTCTGGACTTCTTTGTTCAGAAGGGGCATCGCGAGGTGCATTCCTCGTCTCTCGTGCCGCATAACGATCCCACGCTGCTGTTCACCAATGCGGGGATGAACCAATTCAAGGACGTCTTTCTTGGGCTGGAGAAACGCGACTATACCAAGGCCACTTCTTCGCAGAAGTGTGTGCGCGCGGGTGGGAAGCACAATGATCTGGAGAATGTTGGGTTCACCAACCGGCATCACACGTTTTTTGAGATGTTGGGGAATTTTTCCTTTGGCGATTACTTCAAGAAAGATGCGATTGCGTATGCGTGGGAACTGATTACGTCGAAGGAGTGGTTTGGGATTGAGAAGGACAAGCTGTATGTGACGATTTTTGAGGGTGTCCCCCTGGCATCCGGGACATCGGACGGCATTCCCCGCGACGATGAAGCGGAGCAGTTTTGGATTGATGTTGGTGTTCCGAAAGAACGCATTCACGCGTTCGGGATGAAAGACAACTTCTGGCAAATGGGTGATACCGGTCCGTGCGGGCCGTGTAGCGAGATTCACTATGACATGGGCCCAGCTTCATCCGAACTGGGCCACAAAGATTGTAAGTTCCCGTGCCCTGAGGACTGTGGGCGCTACGTGGAAATCTGGAATCTCGTTTTTATGCAATATGACCGCCAACCACGAGCTCCAGACGGCACTTTATTCGGGCTGAATCCGCTGCCCAAGCCTTCGATTGATACGGGCATGGGGCTCGAGAGGGTGACGGCGGTGCTGCAGGGCGTGATCTCGAATTATGAGACGGATTTGTTTGTGCCGCTGATTGAGAGAGCGGCGGAACTGACAAGAACCAGCAATGAACATGTAGGGGCGGGCGTCCACGCCCGCCCAGCCGAGCAAAGCTCGGCAACCGGTGGCGGAGCTTCGCTGCGCTGGACGGGCGTGGACGCCCGTCCCCACACGGCCGGTGGTGATTCTGGGCATAAATCTGCTGCTTCCCTTCGAGTGATTGCGGATCATTCGCGGGCTGCGACGTTTCTGATTTCTGATGGCGTGCTGCCTTCAAATGAAGGGCGTGGGTATGTGCTGCGGAAGATCATTCGGAGGGCGATCACGCATGGGCGACTGCTCGGCCAGACGAAGCCGTTTCTTCATGAGATGGTGTTTGCGGTTCGCGAGTTGATGCAGGATGCGTATCCGGAGTTGAGGGAAACAGCCGGGCGAGTCTCGAAAGCACTGCTGGCTGAGGAGCATAGGTTCGCGCATACGATGGACGTAGGCTTGGTCAAACTTGAGGAAGGTATCCAAGCTGCCAGGAAGGGTCGCTTCGTGGAGACGATCGCCGCTGCTGCAGACACTTCGCCGCACTCCGAGCCATCCTCTGGCACACAACAAGCCAAAATATATCGAGGCAAAGAAGCCTTCCAGCTATACGACACATACGGGCTCCCCCTAGACTTCATAGAAGACGCTATCAGAGATGCCGGACTGACGTTCGATCGTCAGGGGTTCGACCGCGCGATGGCCGAGCAGCGCGAACGTGCTCGCGCATCCTGGAAGGGTGCGGCCAAGCAGACTGCGAATCCTGCGTATCAGCAGCTTCCTAAATCGGTGTTCGACGGATATTTGCAGACGCGGTCGGAAGATTGTGAAGTGCTGGCGATCATCAAGAATGGGCAGGGCGTCCCGGAGCTCAAGGCTGGCGAGGAAGGCGAGGTCATTCTTGACCACACGCCGTTCTATGCGGAATCTGGCGGGCAGGTTGGGGACCGGGGGGTGCTTTACAGCGATGAGTTGAACGCTATCGTTGCGGAAGTCAGAGGGTGTTATTACCCGGTGCAGGGGGTTAGGGCACATCAGGTGGTTGTGAAATCCGTGCCAGCCTCAAAAACAGAGTCAAAATCCCCACCCTACGAAAACCGCGTAGGGTGGGGCACCCGGTCAACACTCATCTCTGGGGTGCCCCACCCTTCCCCGTCTTTTGGGGAGGGTGGGGGTTTTGACTTTACCCTTCGTGTCGGCGACAAGGTGGACGCGGTGGTGGATACGTCCTTTCGCGAATCGACCATGCGGAATCATACGGCTACGCACTTGCTTCATGCCGGGTTACGCGAGGTGTTGGGTAAGCATGTTAAGCAGGCGGGGTCGCTGGTGACGCCGAACCATTTGCGATTTGATTTTTCGCATTTCACTGCGGTGGAAGATGAAGAACTGCAGGACATTGAGGATCTTATTAATAAGGAGGTCCTACGGAACGTGGGGGTCGAGACCATTGCGGACGTGCCGATTGATGTGGCGGTAAACGAGTATCACGCGATGGCGCTGTTTGGCGAGAAGTATGGCGACCGGGTACGGGTGGTGAGGATTGGAGATTTTTCGACTGAGTTGTGCGGAGGGACGCATACCGGGGCTACGGGCGAGATTGGGCTGATCAAGATTTTGAAAGAAGGTAGCGTGTCGTCGGGAGTGCGGCGGGTGGAGGCGGTGACGGGGGAAGGGTCGCTGCAACATTTTCGTAAGGACCATGAGTTGGAGAGTTTTGTGGCTAGTTTCGTTAGTCCCGCCCATTCCAAACCCACCGTTGCGCAAAAGACGCGCAAGGATGGGACACCCGCTTCTGAGGATACGACAGAGCCAAAATCCCCACCCTACGAAAACCGTGTAGGGTGGGGCACTCTCGGCGAATTTTCTCCCGCTGAGGCGTTGAAGGCTGAGCTCGAAAAGAAAGATGCGGAGATCAAGCGGCTGGCGCGCGAGAACGATCAGTTGCGGATGAAGTCGGCTTCGTCTTCGGTGGCTTCGGTGGTGGAAAAGATCAAAGAGGTGCGCGGGGTGAAGGTGCTGGCGCATCGCGTGGACAATCTGGAAAGGGCGCAGATGCGGACGCTGGTGGACCAACTTCGCGACAAGATTGGCTCGGGCGTGGTGGTGCTGGGATCGGCGACAAATGGGAATGTGGCGCTGATTGTCGGCGTCACCAAAGATTTGACTTCGCGGATTCAGGCCGGGAAAGTCATCGGCCCGGTGGCGCAGAAGGTTGGTGGCAAGGGCGGCGGCCGTCCGGATTTGGCGGAGGCTGGGGGGAAGGATCCCGAGGCGCTGGATGCGGCGCTGGGCGAGGCGTCTAGAGTGGTGGAGGGGTTGCTGGGGTCGGGGTGACGCAGCCCAGTCCGCATGTAAACATGGATTCGGAAACGCAGCCACGCTCAATTCGCGAAGGCCTGAAATTAAGCCCTGATCAAGTGGACACAAATAAACTGGCCACTATTCGTCCCTTCTGCGTTCTTTGCGCTTGGAAACTGGCCCGGGCCTTACAGTCGCTTACGGGCGCAAGAGATCGGACTCACGTTGGCTGTCTTGCTTCCGGATCAAACTATGCGCTACGTCGATCACGACCTCGCCCACTACTTGGAAGCAAAAGGTCTTGACTGGAAAGAGCTCCTCTCAGCAACTTGGCGGAGCACTCGCGAGAAAATATTGGTACACACGAATTCCGTCCGTGCGGATCGAAAGGTTTATGCCATTGCAATGATGCACACGGATGGCATGGGACCTTCTCGGGTCCTCTTGAGAGATCAACTACAGCGACTCTTTCCTGAGGAGACCGCGTGGCGTTGCCCGAGATGAGCTGCGCTTTTGCTTTATCACTGGATGTTGAAGAACCTGAGATCAGTCAACTCCAAGGATTGATCGATTGTTACGGAATGGCACGCGGCCTCTACTCCTGGAATTTACGCCACCGAGGATCTGCTGCCTGCAATGGACTCAACTTAGTTTTTCAGGGGAGTGCCCACCATGCTCGGATGGAACAGTTTTTGTCGAATTGCTTTCAGTAGTTCTGTCTCTGCTCACGACTGCTTATGGCGGCAACTTAGGATTTGCGATTATCACTCTTTCGCTGATCACGCGGCTGGCACTCTTACCGCTGACGTTGCACATGGCATGGCATGCGCAGCAAAGGATTTTGCAGACGATCAAGCGCGAGATCGATGAGTTGAAAGCGAAATACAAGTCGAGCCCGCAGAATCTCGGAAACTTTCTAAGCTTTATCGGAAGCACGGAGTGAAGCCGATTGACGGAGTGAACTCGCTTGGCCTGTTGGTACAGGTGCTTCTTGGTGCTGGCGTATATATTCCGCGATCAGGCGCGGTGGGGGGCGGGAGGACGGTTCCTGTGGATTCGGAATCTGGCGCGGCCAGACGCGATTCTCGCAGTCGCGACCGGAGTCCTTACTTGCGCTGCTTCGTTATTGGCACCCCATCTTCCACAGCAGTCGCGGGTTGCCGTAGCTATGTTGCCTGCGCTGTTGACATTGCTGTTTGCGTGGAGGTTGGCGTCGGGAGTGGTGCTTTATTGGGCCGCGTCGACCGCGGTGAGCGGTTTGCAGGGTGTATTGCTTAGCCGGAAGGGCACGTAGCTTCTCCGCTTCGGCTAAAGCCTTGCAAGGAGGAAACGAATGAGAAGAATGCGAGTTCTGGCATGTGCTGCGCTTCTGGTTCTCCCAACCGCCGCCCAAGACGGCGCCAAAGTGGTTTTCGTGCCAGCCCAGCAGATCGACACCGATATCCACAAAGCTCCTGCGAATGACATGGGCGAGTCGGAGATCAATTTGATTGAGCGAACACCGGACCATGCCGGAATTCTTCTTCGTCGCACTGCGCCGGGCAAAGCGGAAGTCCATGCAAGTGAGACTGACGTTTGGTATGTGATCGATGGCGGATGCGTTTTTGTCAGCGGAGGATCATTGATCGGCGGCGCAGAAATTAGCCCCGGCCAAATTCGCGGATCGGGCATTACCGGAGGCGAGGAGCGGACCATTGCAAAAGGAGACTTCATCAGAGTTCCAGCGGGCGTGCCGCATTGGGTCAAGAAAATAGACGGCAAGGAAATTGTTTACATCGTGGTCAAGTTCGCGAAGTAGAATTAACCCTCACCCTTGCACTGTTGCCGCGCAGTGCCGGTCGAAGACACGCTTCAGCTCGTTAGCGATGTCGGCGGCGTCGCGGTGCTCGATGTCGCTGCGCTCCATCATGTGGACCAGCTTGCCTTCCCTGAAAAGCGCGATAGACGGCGACGATGGCGGATAGCCAGTGAAGTAGGAACGGGCGCGACCAGTTGCTTCAACGTCCTGGCCCGCAAAAACTGTGAACAGCCGGTCAGGCTTGGCTGACTGCTGCAGGGCCATGCGGACCGCAGGACGCATGCGGCCGGCGGCGCATCCGCAAATTGAATTTACGAACCATCGCGGTGCCCTGCTGGACGCCTAGTTCACCGTCCACTTCGGCGGCAGTCTTCAGTTCTTGAATTCCCAGGCGGGTAAGTTCTTCGCGCATGGGAACAACCATTAGCTCGGGATACATTGTTCTCCCTTCTCAAGTGTCTGTCTTCAAATATTAACGTGAAAGTTTTTGCGCGTCACGCGCGAATGCGGAGTTGGCGGAAAATTTTACGTATATAGTGATTGCGAACTCATGGAACTCAAAGAAAATGTGCCGCTCGCGCCGCTGACCACGCTCGGAGTCGGAGGCCAAGCGCGGTTTTTCGTAAAGGCTGGCAATGTGCGCGACGTTCAAGAAGCTGTGGCCTTCGCGCGCGCGCAAGAACTGCGCCTGTTCGTGCTGGGTGGCGGCAGCAACGTCGTGGTGTCGGACAGGGGCTGGGACGGTCTGGTTTTGCAGATTGGAATTCCCGGAATTTCGGAGGGCGAGAACGGAGGAAAGGCGCTATTCGACGTAGGCGCAGGCGTCGATTGGGACAAGTTTGTCGCCCACTGCATTTTGCGAAATTGCGCAGGCGTGGAGTGCATGAGCGGAATTCCGGGGAGCGTGGGTGGAACTCCAGTGCAGAATGTGGGTGCCTACGGACAAGAGGTTTCCGAGACAATCGTTTCCGTCCTCGCGTTCGATCTTAGCGAGAACCAAATTCGTGAATTGACGGTCGCCGAGTGCGGATTCAGCTATCGAGCCAGCGTCTTCAATACCAGTCAGTATGGGCGATACGTGATTCTGCGAGTCACTTATGCGCTTGAACTGGAAGGCAAACCCAACCTGAGGTATGCCGATTTGCAGAAATACTTTGCAGGCCGCGACGGGACGCCCACGCTGTCTGAAACTCGCGATGTGGTGCGCCAGATTCGCGCCAGCAAGGGTATGCTCATCAGCCCCGGCGATCCGGACAGCCGCAGCGCGGGATCATTCTTTAAAAATCCCGTGCTCTCGGAGTCGCAGCACGAGGAATTGGTTCGTCGAGCTGCAGACCGAAATTTGAACGTGCCCAGTCATCCTGCATTAGCACAGCATCGAAAAATCTCGGCTGCATGGTTGGTGGAGAATTCTGGATTCAGCAAAGGATTTGGAGTGGGTCGGGCCGGAATTTCTTCCAAACACGCGCTTGCAATCGTGAACCGTGGCGCAGCGACGGCGGCGGAAATTGTCGCGCTTAAGGAAAAGATTCTGGAGCGAGTCGAGCAGAGGTGGGGAATTCGTTTGGAACCGGAACCGGTTTTTGCGGGATTCTGACACGGTCCGGTAGCACAAGCGATCCAAAAAGCGATAATCACAGAGGACACCGGGTTTCACAGAGATACTTCCCCAGAGGAACGTCTTCGAAATTTTCCCGAGCAAGAACCTTGGCCGATCAGTCTTCATATAGTGAGGGCGGCAGCGTGGCTGAGGCAGTGATTTCAAATGGCGCCATATCGCTGGTGGAAGCCATAAGCGAGGACGCACTCGAGGCTGCTGTCCGCGAGCATGCACGGCTGGTTTATTGCATCGCCTACTCGATATTGCGCAATCGTCATGACGCCGAAGATGCAACCCAGGAGGTATTTGTCCGCGTGTTGCGGCACAAGTCGAGGCTGGAAGGCGTGAAAGATCGGAAGGCTTGGCTGGCACGAATTGCATGGAGAGTGACTGCAGATCGCCGGAAGAGGGCGCCTGAGATTTCGCTCGATGATACCGAGACGGACTTGGCAATTTTGCGACTTCGCTCGCAATTGGCATCGGCTGAGGATTTTAGCCTGGGGCGCGAGATGACTGTATTGCTCGAGTCGTTGATTACGGCTTTGCCAGCCCAGTTGCGCGATGTGCTGACGCTTTCAACTGTGCAAGAACTCACGCCCGCAGAAATTGCTGAGGTGCTCGCAATCAGTGAATCGTCGGTGCGATCGCGAATGTTCCGGGCGAGAGAGATTCTTAAAGAGAAGCTGACTGTTTTGTTGGAAAGAAAACATGGAATCTGAGAACAAGCACGATCTTGATCAGTGGCTATCGAGAGCTCTGCACGAACATGGAAACGCCGAGCCGCGAATTGGATTGCAGAATCGCATTCTGGCAAATCTGGCGGCAGAGAGGGGAAGCGTGGCTGCCAGACGGCGCTGGTGGTGGACATTGGGGATGGCGGCGACAACTGCAGCGGTGGTGATGGTTCTGTGGTTTCCACACATCTCCAATAATCGCAGCAAGAAGCATGACAACTTCGCAAGCAACGTAACTTCAACCAGCCAGCAGACCAGTGAAGAAAAGGCACATCACGTATCGCTGGAATCGCTGCCTAAACGTGCGCTGCATCGGCAAACGCTACCACGGGTGGCGCAGGTGATGGAGCTCGCTGAGTCGCCGAAGTTGAGCCAGTTCCCTGCTCCCCAGCCGCTGAGTGAACAAGAGCGGCTTTTGGCGAGCTACGTCAGAGACTTTCCCCAGGAAGCGGCGATGATAGCGCAGGCACAGGCGCGGGCGGAAGCAGAGCGACAACTCGAAGAGTTGGCTGCAGATAAAACTTTACAGATTAATTCAGATCAACAGGAAAGATGAGGCGAATATGCAAAGAACAATGGGAGTGTGGCTTGTCGCGATCGGCATGACATTCTGCTGTGGGCTGAGGTCTTTGCACGCACAGGAGGAAAATAGACCTGCCCCCGAAGAGAACAAGACGAAGGCAGAGCGTCCTGTTAAGCCCGTGCATGCCTATCGTGTCGATTTCTCAATCAGCGAACTAGAGGATGGTAAGAGAATCAACACTCGACACTACTCGATGGATCTGAACTCCGGGCCCTGGAGTCAGATCAAAATTGGTACGCGGGTTCCGGTATCCCCAACGCAGGGTTCGTTTCAATACATAGACCTGGGCACCTCAATCGATTGCGAGCTGGAAGAGCAAGGCGAAGATCTTGCACTCGATGTCCGCAGTGATTTCAGTAACCTCTCGAGCCCCGAAGAGCACAGTTCTCAGCCTATCATTCGGCAGATCAAGATCAATGGCCGTACCCTCACTGCTCCTGGGAAGCCGGTCGTCATTGGTGCGGTGGATGATCCCAATTCCAATCGGCAGTTCCAACTGGAGGCCACGGTCACGCGGGTGAAATGAACACGCGGGCGGCCCCGCCCGGATGCTGCTGTCGTTCCCCCTCGAGGTGAGGCGATCCGGCACCGGCGGGAGCCGCTGCTTTACTCATCGGCAAGCCGCCGGGCTTCTTTAAAGATTTGCACGAACATTTGGCGCGTAAGTTTGCCGGTTTGCGTGTTTTGGTTTGAGGGATGGTAGGAGGCCAGCAATACCCGGCCGTCCGGCATGCTGTATTTCGCTCCGTGCTGAAACAGAAATAGTTTCCTGCTTTCCAGCTTCCCGAGCCTTTTGAAGTGATTCAGGTGACCTTCGAATGCAATCCTTCCCAAGGCAACCACTACCTTTGCATTTCTTAATCCGCGCATTTCCCGATCGAGATAAGAAGAGCAATTGGCCAACTCCAGTGGCAGGGGCTTGTTGTCCGGTGGGGCGCAGCGTACCGCAGCCGTGATGTACAGGTCTTTCAGTACCAGGCCATCGCCGCGGTCTGTCGCGCAGGGCTGGTTGGCGAAGCCGGTCTCGTGGAGAACCGGATACATGAAGTTGCCAGAAGCGTCTCCGGTGAATGGACGGCCAGTGCGGTTGGATCCGTGGGCTCCTGGAGCAAGCCCGAGCACGAGCACTCGCGCGTTCGGATCACCGAATCCGGGAACAGGCTTGCCCCAGTAGTCGCAATCTTTATAGGCGCGACGCTTTTCGCGAGCAACCTGCTCGCGGTAAGCAACGAGGCGCGGGCATCGGGTACAAGCGATCACTTCACGGTTTAGGTCTTCCAGCCAGCGAGGTTGTGGCATGGCTTTATGGCTCCAGATTCTAGCTGATCGTGTTTAATAGACGGGCGGTATCATTTTCTCCAATCTGGGGAGCCGGAGGAATGCACATTGACTTGGCGATCGGCTCTTCGTCCTTGCGCCCTGCTGTGTGTGCTCATCGGAGTTCTCGCAGCGCGGGCGTCGGAACACAATCATCGGGACGACAACAGCCTTCCTCCGCCAGTTCACCTGACCTCCGAGCAGGACCACCAGAGAACACTGGAGTTTCTGCACATCACTACGTTGCGGCGGGGTGTCGATGGCGATCCCAAGTCGCCCAACGCTGCGAATTACGACGAATCCAAGGTCGCTGCCTATACGCTGCCCGATCCGTTGCTGCTGAAAAATGGGAAAAGCGTTACTTCCGCGAAGACGTGGCGGACGAAGCGCCGTCCGGAGATCGTGGAGGATTTTGATCGGGAGATCTACGGGCGCGTTCCAAAGAACACGCCCAAAGTCAATTGGGAAGTGACCAGCACAATCAGGGAAATGAACGGAGACGCTCCGGTCATCACAAAACATCTTGTCGGGCATGTGGACAATTCCTCCTATCCGCTGATCACTGTCGATATTCAACTTACTCTCACGACGCCGGCCAACGCGGCTGGGCCGGTACCGGTCATCATCGAATTCGGATTGAGTCCCGAAGTTTTGGCTGCATTGGCGAGGCGCTTTCCCGACACATTCAAACCCGAGGCTAGGCCCACGTGGCAGCAGCAGGTCTTGGCTAAAGGCTGGGGATACGCTGTCATTATTCCGACGAGCGTCCAGGCCGACAATGGCGAGGGTCTGACGCAGGAAATTATCGGCCTACTGAATAGGGGACAACCGCGCAAGCTCGACGATTGGGGTGCGCTGCGCGCGTGGGCGTGGGGAGCAAGCCGCGCGCTTGATTATTTTGAAACTGACAAATCTGTAGACGCGAAACAGGTCGGACTCGAAGGCCATTCGCGTTATGGAAAAGCGACGCTGGTTGCCATGGCTTACGATCAGCGGTTCGCGATCGCCTATGTAAGCTCATCCGGTGAAGGTGGCGCAGCGCTCTACCGGCGCCATTTTGGCGAGCAATTGGAGAACGTCGCAGGCACCAGCGAGTATCACTGGATGGCGGGCAATTTCCTTAAATACGCGAGCCCGCTGACATCCAATGATTTGCCGGTGGACTCGCATGAGCTGATTGCCCTCAGTGCTCCCCGGCCAATGTTCATAGGCGGCGGCGCGACCAATGGTGACACCTGGGTGGACGCAAAGGGCATGTTCTTGTCGGCGGTCGGCGCTGGACCGATTTATCGGCTGCTCGGGAAGAGAGACATGGGGACCACGGAGTTCCCGCCCATCGAAACCGCGCTAATTGAGGGCGACATAGCCTTCCGTCAGCACAGCGGTGGTCACACGCCTGGACCGAACTGGCCGACATTCCTGACCTTCGCAAGCCGCTACATCAAAGGGCCGCCGGTCGCAGCTGCGCCGCCATCGCAGGCGAGTGCGGCAACACAGTCGGACACGACACCGCAGGTCGCCCTGACATTCGATGACTTACCGGCCAACGGGCCGCTGCCTTCCGGACTCAGTCGCGTTGACATAGCCAACAGCATCATCCATGCTCTGCAGGCCGCTCACGCGCCGCCAAGCTATGGCTTTGTGAACGCCAAGAGAATTCAGGAAGATGCTTCCAGCGAACAGGTTCTGCAACATTGGCGCGATGCCGGACTTCCTCTCGGCAATCACACCTTTTCGCACATGGATCTCAACACCAACTCTGTGGAGGCCTTCGAGCAAGATCTTCTTGCCAATGAGCCAATCTTGCAAAAATTCATGGGAGATCAGGACTGGCGCTGGCTGCGATTTCCGTTTCTGCGCGAAGGAGACACAGTCGAGAAGCACCGCGTCATCAGTGCCTTTCTTAAGCAACACGATTATAGGATCGCCGAAGTCACCCTTAGCTTTGGCGATTACGCCTACAACGAACCTTACGCGCGATGTCTGGCAAAGAATGATCAGCAAGGCGTCGAGATGCTCAAGCAAAGCTACCTTGAAGGGGCCGCGGACTCTTTATCGCAAGGTCAGGAACTATCGCGGCTCATTTATGGACGCGACATAAAGCACGTCATGCTGCTGCACATTGGCGGATTTGAAACGGTCATGCTTCGCCAACTTCTCGATCTGCTCAAACAGCGGGGGGTCATGCTGATCACTTTGCACGAGGCGGAGAGTGATCCGGCCTACGCGGTGAACGCCGATCTGCCTGCGGATTGGGGCGGGACTTTCCTGGATCAGATGCTGCGGGCCAGGCACATTCCAGATCCCAGGCATTCTGAAGATCGTCTCAGCAAACTAGACGCGATCTGCCGCTGAAAGAGGCGATGCGATTGATTTTTGAGATCCGGCCCGATTTCGGTAAACGCGAGTACGTCGCCGCGGCTGGCGTGGCAAATTACTGCTTTTCAGGCACGGCAAAGTATCCAGATCGAGCCTGGATTTTGTAACTCTCTTTCGAGCGAATCTCAACTTTGCGGAAGCTGCTGTCTTTGACGGCGTTGGTGGGAACGTATCCGATGTTGTACTGACTGCGGAGTTCCTGCGAGATTTGGTCGAACGCAGCCTTGAGTTTTTCCATTTTGTTGCCGACTTCGATGACGCGACCGGGTGTCAGCTTTCTGCGCAGCCTCAACTGCATCTCGAATCTTGTATTGGCTGCCCTGGTCTTCGCCGTCGGTCAGCAGGATCATCGCCTTGCGGTCCACCTGCTGCGCCATTTCGTCGTGCGATGCGAGATACACCGCGTCATAGAGTAGGGTGCCGCGTGGGATATTCGCAGTGGGAACCGGACCACCGCCCATGCCGGGCAGACTGCTGACGTTGCCTCCGGTGTTGATTTTGACGTTATTAAGTGCGGCCTTCAAACGGTGCGCGTTTCCAGTAAAATCCTGCAACAGATCGACTCTCACATCGAAGCTCATCACAAAGGCCATGTCCTTGTCGCGCAGAATCTGGCTCAAGAACGCGCCGCCTACCTGCTGCTCCATATCGAGCACGCGTTCCTGGCTGGCACTGGTGTCGATGAGGATTCCAAGTGTCAGCGGAAGATTCGATTCCGCGGAAAAATATTTGATGGTCTGCGGCTTGCCGTCTTCGAAGAGTTGAAAATTATCTTTTGGCAAGCTGGGGATCAGGCCCCCTTTCTTGTCCTTCACGTTGAAAAAAAGTTGCACCACATTGGCGCTCGTCTTGAGGGTCGTGACCGCTTCCTGGTCAGTATCTTTGTCATCCTTGTCCGATTGTGCCTTGGCCGCGGACTCCTGGTCTTGCTTGTCGGGGACCATTTGGACGTCCTGAGCGGGAAGCAAGCGAGCGCCCACTAACGCAGACAAGAGAATCAAGAGAGCACAAAAAGCCCGGTAACGAATGGGTGAGAGCATGAAATCCGGCACCTGCGATTCTGGTAGTCTATTCCTCTACCAGTTAGATGCACCAAATTTGCCGACCCAGGCATCCCAATACGCAGAACTTTGGTCGGGGGTCTTCATTGTTGAAATCGTTGGTGTTGTGGTCGGTTCTAGTCGGGACTGTGCTGGTGATTGGCGAGCCAGTTGGTGGAGGTCAGACCCCTGCGCCCCAGAATTCTCCGGAACAAGACAAGAATTCTGGCCAGAAGCCAGGGAACGAAAGCATTCCAGATGCACCATCAGCGGTGCAACCGCCTCAGCCGGGGCAACAGACTCCGCCACCCGAAACGAACCCGCCCCAAACCGACGCTCCGCAACCCCAGGCGCCGCAACCTGCTCCGGCAAATGAGCCGCCGCCGCGCCAGGCTACTCCCATTGAAAGAACTCCGGCCTCGCCTCCACCGGTAAACGTCCGGACGGTACCACAGGGGGGAGCGACCAAGCAAAATTCCGGCACGCAGGAAGAGCTGTTCACAATTGTGAGAAATATTAACCAGGTCCTGGTGCCGGTGACGGTGAAAGACGAATCAGGCCGGCTGGTGAATGGACTATTGGCGAAAGATTTCGTAGTCCGCGAAAATGGTAAAAAGGAGACCCTGAATTTTTTTACCAGCGACCCTTTTGCGCTTTCAGCAGCCGTTATTCTGGATCTGGGAATGAAGGATGTCGACGTGCAAAGGGTGAACCACACCTTTCCTGCGCTGGAGGGAGCATTTAGCGAGTTCGATGAGGTTTCGATTTACAGCTACAGCAACGCGGTTAGTCAGCTCTCCAGCTGGGCGGCAGTCGGACAGAAGTTCGCAGACACAATGGCGAACTTGGCAAATGCGCGGGGCCGGAACAATGGACCTCCGGTCACCGGTGGCCCGCTCGGACCTCAAGGCCCAACCATCAACAACATGCCGGTCGACCCGGCGGCGCCGATCGTGTTTACGCCAGCGCAGGAATCACACGTGCTCAATGACGCCATTCTGCGGGCCGCGCTTGATCTAGCCAAGCGCGACAAGACCCGGCGCAAGGTAATTTTTGTGATCAGCGACGGGCGGGAATACCGCAGCGACGCGAGTTACCGAGACGTGCTCAAAGTCCTGCTGACGAACAACATTATGGTTTACGCGATCGGCGTAGGAGGATCCGCGATTCCCGGATACAACAAGCTGGAGAAACTTCATATTCCGCGCTTTGGATACAGCGATATTCTACCGAAATACGCGAATGCAACCGGAGGCGAAGTTTTGAACGAAATCACTCGCACGGGTATTGAAGACGCCTACTCACATCTGTTCGGAGATGCTCGCAACCAGTACACGCTGGGATACCTGACGCACGAACCGCCATCTGGGGCACATCGCGATATAGAAATTCTGGTGGATCGGCCTAGCTGTAAGAGGTCGTCGATCCGTCCGTGTGTTGATGTGACGGCGAAAGAGGGGTACTATCTGGCGCCACCGGCGCGGTGAGAATAGGCTTTAGGCTCGGGGCGTGCGCGGCGGTGGTTGTCGTCGTTTTACGGCGTAGGTGGTGCGGGCAGACATCAGGTTCCTCTCTCGCCTCCGGCGAGTTCGGAACGACAATTTACTCGAGATTGCACAATTACGAACTTGGGGAGGGCTCGCAGATCTAACACCCACAGTTCAGAGCCTAGAGCCCAGTGCCGATCTTAGTAGTAACCAGGGTAACCCCAACGGTAACCGCGCCGTATGATATAAAAACCAAAGAACAAGCCAAAATCCAGCGGACCGTTTCGAGGCGCCAACGTCCGCCCTCTGGGGAGAGTCTTGAGCTTTATCAACTTCGCAGCCCGCGAGATCAACTGCAAAATCGTGTACTATGGCGCGGGCCTTGGCGGCAAGACCACCAACCTGCAGCACATTTACAAGACGACTGCCGAGCAGCAGAAAGGCAAGATGATCTCGCTCGCCACCGAGACCGAGCGAACCCTGTTTTTCGACTTTCTGCCTCTCGACCTTGGCTCTGTTCGTGGCTTCAAAACGAGAATTCACCTCTATACAGTTCCCGGTCAGGTTTTTTATGACGCAAGCCGCAAACTTATACTTCGCGGGGTTGATGGCATCGTCTTCGTCGCCGACTCACAGCAGGAGCGGATGGACGCCAATGCCGAGGCCCTGGACAACCTGATGTCCAACCTTAAGGAGCATGGCTACGACTTCAACAAGATTCCCTACGTTTTGCAGCTCAACAAACGAGACCTTCCGAATATCCTCCCTGTGGAAACTCTGACTCAGGAGCTCCGCCGCAAGAACGAGCCGGTACTTGAGGCAGTTGCTTTCCAAGGCCAGGGAGTTTTCGAGACTCTAAAGGAAATCGCCCGGCAAGTGCTGGTAGAGTTGAAGCAGGGGAGCTAGTTGCCGCCCGAGATCTCCGCCTTAACTGAGAACTCCCCATCGATTGAGTTTTGTCAGGTCTCAAGACGTGGTACCAGATATTCCAAATTGAAGTTCGAGACCAATCTGCAGCCCAGAAACAATGAAACCCTTCCAGCTGACTGGAAGGGTCTGCAAGTGGACGCGGGGCCGTTTAGCCGCGGCTGACGTTGGCTGCCTGAAAACCTTTCGGTCCTTTCAGCAGGTCGAACTCCACGGTTTCGCCCTCGTTGAGAGTGCGATACCCGTTTTCCTGGATGGCGGAGAAATGAACGAAAACATCCTCACCCGTGGATCGTTGGATAAAACCATACCCTTTTGCCCCGTTGAACCACTTTACTGTACCCTTCTCTCTCACAAAAGTACTCCTTTCGCCTCGGTAGATTTGCCCTAGCCCTTCGCGAGGCGTTGGCGCCTCAACATCCCCCCTCAAAGAGCCGGAGCGGTTGCATCAGGTCATGTCTTGCGGCGGCGAGTCAGCCCAAAAACAAAAGCCCTGCGTCTTCCCGGCAAGCGTTTCCCGGGACAGACCCAGAGCCCTACGAAGTAGCGGGTTTCGACGACGTGACACAAAACATCAGCCCGAATTCTGTCTTGTTGCCCTGAAGCTTGGGCAACAAGCAACAGATATTATTCAGGAACATACGTCTATGGCAAGAGAAATTTTCAACGATTAAATCGATTCACTTTGGGGAACTGCGATGAGGGCTCGCGACGGGTGCGTTGGACATCGCTGGAAGGCCGCAAGTCTTTGATAAGATTGCACCAGCGTGCCTCCGACGAGTTTAATTCCCGGTGCCGGTTCGAAACTGCAGGCGAGCGGTAGTTCGCGATGGCATCGAGCGCGGTATTACTACCGACTGGCAGCCTCGACCCTCAAGTATTTGCTCCACACCGAGGTGCACACGTTTGCATTTTCGGTGGCAGCGAATGCAATTCTGTCATTCTTCCCTTTCGTTCTGCTGCTCATGGATCTGGTCACGCGCGTATTTCATTCGCCGGCGATGTATCGTGTGATTGTCGAACTGCTGCGCGACTATCTTCCTGCAGGGCAGGAATTTGTGATTCGCAATCTTGGCGCACTTGTCACCGCAAGGAACCGGGTGCAGGTATTTTCGATCGTGATGTTGCTGATCACGTCTACGGGAGTTTTCATGCCGTTGGAAGTCGCCCTCAACCGGGTGTGGCGATTTCCGAATAACCGCTCGTACATCGGCAACCAACTCATTTCGCTGGGACTGACATTTGCCTGCGGGATTCTGGCGCTGATCTCGATTGCCTTGAGCGCTGGGAACGTGTATTTGCTCCGAATGCTGGCCTTTGGGCACGACATTTTTCTGGTACGGGTGCTGGGATTCATGACCGCGAAAGTATTCGCCACGATCACCAGCATGGCAATTTTCTTTCTTATCTATTGGCTGCTGCCGAATGGAAAAGTGCCGGCCCGGGCCGTGCTGCCAGCGGCGATCATCATGGGACTGCTGTCGGAGATTCTTAAATACTCCTATATTTTGCTGCTGCCAAGGTTGGACTTTCAGGAAGTGTACGGGCCATTTGCGCTGTCGGTCAGCATGATGTTTTGGGCATTCTTGTCGGGATTGTTGCTGCTGACCGGTGCACACTTGTCAGCGCAGAAGATTTTTTTGAAGCACGAATAGATTCACCACCAATTCCTCTTTCCTTCCTCGCCTGCCCCGTTTCCCTATCGAAAGTGTTCAGTCGTCACATGTGTGCTGTGACATGCGTCACAGTCTTGGACAAAATAATGCCATTGTATCTGGCTGCTCCCGTCAGAGCGCTGGCCTCCGCCTAGCGAGGTCGACTTGGCTCACACGGATCTGTTCTGTTTCTCCTAGCAATGTTCGCGCGGAGCGGCGCGCTGGGGGCTTCGCGTCCAGCAGTACCGATGGCGGGCCGGGGGCGAATCGTCCGCGATTCAGCAATGATTTTTTCCGGGCCGTCCTGCATTCGGCTCCGAAAGCTATAATCCTTCCGGAGAATCGCATGAGAACAGGGGCGCTCGAGGACGCGTTTAACCGGTCATTGAAAGATCCTGCCGGTTTCTGGGGCGAAGCAGCGGAAGCAGTCTATTGGTACAAGAAGTGGGAAAAGGTGCTGGACGATAGCCGGCAGCCGTTTTACCGCTGGTTCGCCGGTGGCCAGGTGAACACGTGTTACAACGCCCTCGATCTGCACGTTGAAGAGGGACGTGGTAATCAACCCGCACTGATCTACGATAGCCCCGTCACCAACTCGATCACGATGTTCACCTATCGCGAGCTGCGCGACAAGGTCGCCGCTTTTGCCGGAGCGCTCGCGAGCTTGGGTGTCGGCAAAGGCGATCGCGTAATCATCTACATGCCGATGGTCCCCGAGGCGGCCATAGCAATGCTCGCCTGCGCCCGGCTGGGGGCAGTGCACTCAGTGGTGTTCGGCGGTTTTTCTGCAAACGAACTGGCCACGCGCATTGACGATGCCAAGCCAACAGTGGTTGTTTCCGCCTCGTGCGGTGTAGAGGTGAAGAGAATCATCCCCTACAAACCTCTCCTCGACGAAGCGCTTCGAATTGCCAGGCACCGACCCGAGAGTTGTGTGATTTTGCAGCGCGAGATGGAGCGCGCCGACCTCGTGGTAGGGCGCGATTGCGACTGGAATGAAGTCATGGACGCGGCAAAGCCGCACGAGTGCGTTCCTGTGGCCGCACCCGATCCTCTCTACATCCTCTATACCTCCGGCACCACCGGACAACCGAAAGGCGTGGTTCGCGACAACGGTGGTCACCTTGTGGCCTTGAAGTGGACGATGAAGAACATCTACAGTGTCGATCCTGGCGACGTCTTCTGGGCAGCTTCGGATGTGGGATGGGTTGTGGGCCACTCCTATATCGTTTACGGACCATTGTTCCACGGGAATACGACGATCCTTTACGAAGGCAAACCTGTTGGCACGCCCGACGCGGGGGCATTTTGGCGCGTCATTTCGCAGCACAAAGTTAAAGTCATGTTCACGGCGCCCACTGCTTTCCGCGCCGTCAAGAGAGAGGATCCCGCTGGTGCGCTGATCAAGAACTACGATCTCTCCAATTTCAGAGCGCTATTTTTAGCGGGT
>WNGK01001971.1_pt1 | contig 30877 bp, 25 predicted proteins | sample 5400601 | NCBI WGS metagenome assembly WNGK01 (sample SAMN13153376, study PRJNA577476) | soil metagenome | isolation source: 60 cm soil or saprolite under Garry oak tree replicate 1 | place: USA:California | collected 2016-06-15 | reverse complement strand
TTGTCGTTCGTCCAGTCCTCGCCCGCGGGGAAGCCGATCGCCTGGCTGTTGATCTCGGGCGTGAAGAAGTCCTGAACGCCTGTCCCCGACGGCCCGGAGACCGCGAGGTACGCCGGGTGCTTGTCTGACCACGCGGTCCCGTCGACGGAGATCAGCAGAACATGGCGGACCCCGGCCTGCCCGGACGGGTCGCCCGGCCCGCCAGCTCGGTGGCTGGTTGCCGCTGAGGCCGTGGCGACGGCGGAGCTGGCGAGCAGTGCCGCGACTCCCGCAGCGACGCTGGCGGCTCTCGGGACATCGTTCATGCGCATCGGTTGCCTCCTGTAGAGCGCGCGGCCACTTGCCGGCGCCTGCACAGGTTCTGACTATCGAACGCAACCGGCCGGCCGGTGGCGCGCAGCCAAACGGGCGATGACGCCTTGGTGGCCGGCCTGAGGGGCTGATCTCGCCGCACGGGGTCCGAACGGCCGGGCCGCCGCAGGAGAAAGCGTTAGCCGGGGGCATGAGGTACCGTGACCCCGTTTCAAATGAGCAGGATGTTCTGACAGCGTGCGTTCAGAGAAAGGGGGGCCCGCGGGTGCTGACGCGCTGGCTAGCGGGGCTGAGACGCCCGGTGGGCGCGGTGGGCCTGGGCTGCGTCGGGATGTCCGCGGAGTACAACACCAGGGACATCGACGACGAGCAGTCGCTGCGAGTGATCGCGCGGGCGCTCGAGCTCGGGGTGACCATCTTCGATACCGCCGACGTCTACGGGCCGTTCGCCAACGAGCTTCTGGTCGGCCGCGGTGTTCGCTCGCACGCCTCCGATGTCGTGGTAGCCACCAAGGTCGGGCTCGTCCAGCACGGGGCCTGCGGCCGGCTGAGCCGCCGGGGCGACCCGGCGCACATCCGCGCATCCTGCGAGGCGTCCCTGCGCAGGCTGGGCGTTGACGCCATCGACGTCTACTTCCTGCATCGCGTCGACCCTGCGGTACCCCTGGAAGAGTCCTGGGGCGCAATGGCGGACCTGGTGGCCGCGGGGAAGGCGCGGGCACCCGGGCTATCTGAGGTGACAACCGCCCAGCTGGACCGTGCGCACGCGATTCACCCGGTCGCGGCAGTCGAGTCGGAGCTTTCACTGTGGACGCGTGGCCCGCTGGAAAGCGTGATTCCATGGTGCCGGGCACACCGCGCGGCGTTCGTCGCGTACGCGCCGCTTGGCCGCGGCTACCTCACCGGAACGGTCCGCGGCGCCGAGTTCCAGCCCGATGACATTCGCTCAGGAAACCCGCGTTTCACGGCCGGCGCGATGGCGCGCAACCAGGCCATCCTGGCTGTCATCGAGCGAGTCGCCCGGCGTCATGATGCAACCCTCGCTCAGATCTCGGTCGCCTGGGTGCTGGCGCAGGCCGAGCACGTCGTGGCCATTCCCGGCACGAAACGGATCCGCTACCTGGAGGAGAACTGCGCGGCTGCGGCGGTTGAGCTCAGCGCGGACGACCTCGCCGACCTCGATTCGATGCCGCCGGCCAGCGGCGACCGCTACTAGGCCGGTCCGGGTCGTCCGGCTGACTGCGGCCGGGCGCGCGCACCGCGGCCGGGTCCATCTCAGCCGGCGCCGAGGCTTCGAATATAAGTTTGACAGCGATCGCGCATTTGGTGCAAGGTGAACCAGGTGTTCGACAACCGGGCGGCCGCCATCGTGAGCGTGACGCAGCCGGCCGGCGCCGGGCCCGGCCCGCGCAGCCCGCAGGCGGCTGCCCGGCGCAACGGCAGCTACACCGACATGCAGGGAGGCATACCAAGTGGGTCAGAAGACCGTCAGGTTCAGCGACCTCAGCGGCGCGATCATCACCCAGGACGACGCCCTGGCTCGCATCGTGATCAGCGAGCACCCCGAGCTCGGCGACGGCCCGGTGCAGATCGAGGTACTCACCGACGAAGCCAGGGCAATCGAGAAGGCGGCTCTGCGGGTGGCGGTGGTTGACCTCTATCTGCCTGGCGAGGACGAGCCGCACCGGGTAGCCATGGATGCGGGCTCGTTCGACAAGCTGGCCACCGACAAGGCGATGAGCGAGCTGCTCGTCAGCGCCCGGCCAGCCAGGCGCGGTTCCAGGACCAGCCCGGCCAGCCAGGCCCGCGGTGATCGCGGCAGCTACGCCAGCATGGAGCATGCGGGCGAGCCGCATCGGGGCAGGGTCACTGATGCGGAGAGGCAGCTCCTGCGCGAGCACTTCGACGAGATCAACGAACGGCTGGCCGGACAGGGACTCCGGGTGATCAGCCTGGCCGACCGTGAGCATGTCGAGCGCTATGGCCTGGCGGAGCTTGCCAGGCAGCGGGGTGTCGAGCCCGACTAAGGCGCCAGCGGGCGCTGGCGGTGACGATGTTCATCGGCCAGTCCACGGCAAAGATCTACGTGGCACGGCTGTACGACAAGCTCGGCGCCGGCCGGTGACAGGTGCCCCGGGCCGGAATCTTGCTGGGTGGACAGGATCCCGGCCCGTGACACGTCCTAGGCGGCGTCAGCGCGCGAGGGCGGGCAAACGGGGACGCCGGTCATGACGCTCGGACGTAGCCGCCCGGTCCGGCGCGAAGTCTGGCAATGCATTCGGCGCCGGAATGCGGCCCGCTGAAGGCACCGCCGCCGACGACCGCAGCCCTCAGGTGGGGGCGAACGCGCTGATGGGAGTGCACCGCGCTAATCGATTACGTGCGCCGCCGCGTCTTGGCCGACGATGAGCTCGCCGCGCGGCGGCTCGAGTGCCCCACATCAACACCGGGACTGTTAGCCTGGCGAAATGGCGGCGGAGGCCACTGGGCTATCGCCCTTCGAAACCGAATTCGCGCGGGCCTGGGATGCTCCCGGCCACACCCGTTACCGGCTTCCCGACGCCGATGTCAACCTGGTGCTTGCGGTCCGTTACGCGACAGGCGAACCGCTGACCTTTACCCGCAGCATGCTGTGGGACATGGAGGTACGCAAGGCCGCCCAGCCAGGCACCTACATCCCGTTCGTGGTGCGCGCCGGCAGTGACCATTCCTGGAACCGGCACGACGGCGACGGCGGTGAGTACCTGGACCGGTGCTCGATGCAGCGGCTGTGGCTCAACCCGCAGCACTACGAGCTGGTCCTGGAACGCGCCTTCCTCAACCACCACGAGCAGAAGGTCACCTTCCTCGGCGTGCGCGAGCTGACCGGCGCCGACGGCACGCTATTGCGCGCTGGCACCGGCCAGCCGCTGTTCCACGTCGAGCACTCGGTCGGCGGCACCGAATTGCAGCCGCTGAACCGCTGGCGCATCGTCCACCTCACCCACGCCCTCGATGAGCGGCTGATAGAGGGGTTCGAGGGCATGGCCAGGAACCCCTGGCTGGCGGAGCACACCGAGATCTACATTCGCGGCAACCTCGGCATCGAACTCACCAGAAGTTCCCTTAACGACTGACGCGGTGCCCGCCCTCCGCACAGGCGGGGCGGGCTGAGGGCCCATCGTCTCTGTCGTCGATATTCGCTGCTGGCGCCCCGGGTTCGGTGGCACGGCCGTTCGGCTTCCGGCCGGCCCAGCGGATCCAGGTGGCTCGGCCTCCGGCGCTGCCAAACGGGTCCGACCGCATGCATGGCGGTGGTCGGGCGGGGTCACGGCGGCGGGGTCAGAGTTTGACTCCGTAGGCCGGTGCATCAGCGACCGCACCGCGGCGCAGCTGTCACGCAGATCGCGGCGGGCTCGCGGGGATTTGCAGGGGGCCGATATGGACATGGGCGACAAGCCAGCGTGGCGGATGTTCACAGCGCCGCGATCGGCGGCCGTGGTCAATCACGCGGACGGCCGGATCGCCTCCTCGACCCAGGACCGCAGCGCCGCGGCCGGCGCGGCCCCGACCTGGCGCGCCGTCACCTGCCCGCCCCGCAACACCAGCAGGGTAGGAATGGACTGCACCCCGAAACGCTGCTGGAGCCGGGGCGAGTTATCCACGTTGACCTTGACCAGCTTCATCCGTCCGGCCAGCTCGGCGGCAACTTGCGCCAGCGCGGGGCTGACCATGCGGCAGGGGCCGCACCAGGGCGCCCAGAGATCGATCACCGCGGGAACCGAGGCGCGCTCGGCGATCTCGGCGAAGCTATCGTCGTCCGCGTCGACGACCCAGGGCAGCGGCTTGTGGCAGTTGCCGCACCGCGGGGTCCCGGTGGCGGCGGCGGGCACCCGGTTCCTGCGCCCGCAGTTCTCGCACCGGACTATCTCAGCCGCCATGCGCCCGCCCGCCTGGTCTCAGGCCTGATTTTCATACGTCACCACGAGCTCAGCCCCCGCGAGATCGACCTTGATCACCGCCTGCTCGCGGACTTCGCCGGCCAGCAGGGCGCGCCCTATCCGGGTCTCGACCTCCCGCGCGATGAACCGGCGCAATGGGCGGGCGCCGTACACCGGATCGAAACCCTGCTCGGCGATGAACCTGAGCGCGCCGTCGGTGACCGCCAGTGATATCTGCCGCTCGGCGAGCCTGCCCCGCAGGTCGTGCAGCATCAGCTCGACGACGTGCTCGATCTCCGCCTGGGTCAGCGGCTTGAACAGGACGATGTCATCCAGCCGGTTCAGGAACTCTGGCCTGAAGTGCGCGCGCATCGCCGCCATGACCCGGTCCCGCGCGTCCGGCTTAATCTCGCCGTCCGAAGTCACGCCCTCCAGCAGATACTCGGAGCCGATGTTAGAGGTCATGATGATCACGGTGTTACGGAAGTCAACCGTGCGCCCTTGCGCGTCGGTGAGCCGCCCGTCATCGAGGACCTGCAGCAGCGAGTTGAACACGTCCGAGTGCGCCTTCTCCACCTCGTCGAACAGCACCACCGAGTACGGCTTCCGCCGGACCGCCTCGGTCAGCTGGCCGCCTTCCTCGTAGCCGACGTATCCGGGCGGAGCGCCAAGCAGGCGGCTGACGGTATGACGCTCCTGGTATTCGCTCATGTCGATGCGGACCATGTTGTCCTCGGTGTCGAACAACGCCGCCGCGAGCGATTTTGCCAGCTCCGTCTTGCCCACCCCGGTCGGCCCGAGGAAGATAAACGACCCGATCGGCCGGCGCGGGTCCTTGATCCCCGACCGGGCGCGGATGATGGCGTCCGCGACGGTCTGCACGGCCTCGTCCTGGCCGACCACCCGCTCATGCAGGATCTGGTCGAGCCGTAGCAGCTTCTCCCGCTCGCCCTCCTGCAGGCGGCTGACCGGGATGCCGGTCCAGCGGGACACGATCGAGGCGATCTCCTCGTCGGTCACGACCTCGCGGAGCAGCCGGCCGGTGCCTTGCCGGACGGCTAGCTGCTCCTCCTCAGCGTCCAGCCGCCGCTCAAGCTCGGGAAGCTTGCCGAGCCGCAGTTCGGCAGCCCGGTTGAGGTCGTAGTCGCGCTCGGCCTGCTCGGCCTCCTGGCGCAGCCGTTCCATCTCCTCGCGCAGCGCCTGCACCTTGCGCAGCGCCTGGCGCTCCGCCTCCCACTGGGCTCGCAGCGAGTCGGCCTCCGCCCGCAGGTCCGCCAGCTCTTTGCGCAGGTCATCGAGGCGAGTCCGGCTCGCAGCGTCACTTTCCTTGGCAAGGGCGGCCTCCTCGATCTCTAGGCGCATCACCCGACGGGTCAGTTCGTCGAGCTCGGCGGGCATGGAGTCGATCTCGGTACGGACCATCGCGCAGGCCTCGTCGACCAGGTCGATTGCCTTGTCCGGAAGGAAACGATCAGAGATATAACGATGGCTCAGGGTCACTGCCGTGACCAAGGCGCTATCGGAGATCTTGACGCCATGGAAGACCTCGAACCGCTCCCGCAGCCCGCGCAGGATCGAAATCGCGTCTTCGACCGATGGCTCGTCCACCAGCACCGGCTGGAACCGGCGCTCAAGAGCCGCGTCCTTCTCGATCTGCTTGCGGTACTCATCCAGGGTGGTCGCGCCGATCATGTGCAGCTCACCGCGGGCAAGCATCGGCTTAAGCATGTTGCCGGCGTCCATGGCTCCCTCGGCGGCGCCGGCGCCTACCACCGTGTGCAGCTCGTCCACGAACAGCAGGATTCGGCCCTGCGCCGCCTTGACCTCGCCGAGGACTGCCTTGAGCCGCTCCTCGAACTCGCCGCGGTACTTGGCCCCGGCGATCAGCGAGCCCATATCGAGGCTGAAGATGGTCTTGTCCCGCAGGCCCTCGGGGACGTCGCCGCGGGTGATCCGCTGGGCCAGGCCCTCGACGATGGCAGTCTTGCCGACGCCCGGATCCCCGATGAGCACCGGATTGTTCTTCGTCCTTCGCGACAGGATCTGGATGACGCGCCGTATCTCGCTGTCGCGCCCGATGACCGGGTCGAGTCTGCCCTGCGCGGCGTCCGCGACCAGGTCCCTGCCGTACTTCGCTAGTGCCTCGTAGGCCACCTCGGGCATGGCGGAGGTCACCCGCTGGTTGCCCCGGATGCTGGTAAGCGCTTGCAGGAAGCCCTCGTCGGTCAGGCCCTCCTGGTGCAGCAGCCGGCCCGCAGCGGTCCCTTGGCCTTCCTCGAGCATGGCCATCACGAGGTGCTCGACCGAGACGTAGTCGTCCTTCAGCCTGCCCGCCTGCCGCTCAGCGGCGTCAAGCAGGCGCGCCAGCCGCTGCGTGATCTGCACCTGGCCAGGCTGGGCACCCGGGCCGCCGACCCTTGGCCGGCGTCCGAGCTCAGCCTCCACCGCCGCCCGTAGCCGGTCAGGATCGGCACCGGCCTGGGCGAGCAGCCGCGGGACGATGCCGTCCGGCTGGTCAAGCAGCGCGAGGAGCAGGTGCTCGACGTCGGTCTGCTGATGGCCGAAGCGGAGCGCCTTGGTCTGCGCGTCGTGCAGGGCTTCCTGTGATTTCTGCGTCAGATGGTTCGGGTCCACACTGGTCCTCCTGACCGTCGGGAGGCGCGCAGTGCCGCCTCGAGCACCGCGATCCGGTCGAGCAGGTCGGTAACCAGGCCGATGGCCGCGTAGTTGAGGGCGAACCCGGCCCGGAGCCGTTGTATCCGGGCTACCGTTGCGAGCTGCGCCGGAAAGAACCACAGCTCGCCGGCGACGTCGCGGTCGGCGTCTAGCACGCCGAGCGCGACGAGCCTCCGGATCAGGTCAGGGTGCACGCCGGCTGCTCTTGCGAACGCGTCCAGATCCAGCCGCGCGACCGGGACCAGGGCATATGTCACCGTCGCCTCCTCGGGTCGAAGGTGGAGGCGGCGGCCAGCTGCTCGAATAGCTTTCGCTCCTCCTTTGACAGCTTGGCCGGCACCATGATCCGGACCTCGGCGAACAGGTCGCCGGCCGTGCCCTTCGGGTTGGGCAGGCCCCGGCCGCGCAGGCGCAGGCGCTTGCCGCTCGACGTGCCAGGCGGGACCTTCACCTTCGCCTCGCCGCCCGGGGTATCCAGGGCTGCTGTCGTGCCCAGTGCCGCCTCCCACGGCGCCAGCAGCAGCTCGACATGGAGATCGCGGCCGTCGACGCGGTATCTGTGGTGCGGCGCGACCCGCACGATGAAATAGAGGTCGCCGTGCTGGGCGCCATCGCTGCCGCGGCCGCCCTGCCCGGCCAGCCGGATGCGCTGCCCGTCGGTGACGCCCGCCGGGACCCGCACATCGAACGACCGGCGGCCGCCGCTGCCTTCCAGGGTGACTGACCTGTCGACGCCCCGGTAGGCTTCCTCGACGGTAAGCGGGAGCTCGGCCTCCTGATCGGCACCGGGGATCGGGCCCCAGCCACGCCCGGCCCGGCCGCCGAACATACCGCCAAGCAGGTCATCGAGATCGATGTCACCAGGGCCCGCGCCGAAGCCGCCCGGCCCCTGGCCGAACCCGCCCGGCCCCTGGCCGAATCCGCCCGGGCGGCCGCGCCACTGCTGTCCGGCCCCGGCGCCAGCGCGGCTACGCCGCCACTCGTCCGGGTCGACGTCCTCGGGAACCTGCCGGAAATCCGGGCCGAACGCGTCGTAGCGGCGGCGGGTCTGCGGATCGGACAGGACGTCGTAGGCCTCGGATACGTCCTTGAACCGGTCCTCCGCACCGGGATCGGAGTTGACGTCCGGGTGGTAGGCGCGGGCGAGCTTGCGGTAAGCCCGCTGGATCTCGTCCTGGCTCGCGCTCCTCGGAACTCCGAGGATCTCGTAGAAGTCACGCCCGGCAGCCATCAGTCAGCCCCAGCCATCAGTCAGCCCCAGCCATCAGTCCGGCCTGGCCACTACCACCTGCGCAGGCCGCAGCTGGTGCTCTCCGTCGCCGTACCCGGGCCGGACGACTTCGATGACAGCCCCCGCCGGGATGTCCGGCTGAGTCCTGGCGGCGACCGCCTCGTGCCGGGCCGGGTCGAACATCACGCCTGCGTCGTCCCTGCGCGGGAAGCCAAGCTGGCTGAGCACGCCAAGCGCCTGGTCCAGGACCGCCCGGATTCCCACGATGATGGTGCGCGGGTCTGCCTGCGCGTGCTCGAGTGCGCGCTCCAGGTTATCGACCACGGGCAGCCACTCCCTCGCGACCCGTGCCCGGGCCGCCGCCTCGGCGCGGCTCACCTCCTTGGCGCATCTCTTGCGCAGGTTGTCGAGATCGGCGACGGCGCGCAACCGCAGGTCCTGCTGCTCGGCCAGCTGGTCCTGCAGGCTGGCCGCCTGGGCCTGCAAGCTAGCCAGCTCGCTCCGCAGAGACCCGACTATGGCGTGCGGATCGCCGTCCTCGGCGCGGTCGGCTGCGTTCCCGTGCTGTCCGGTCCCGGCCGCACCTGCCGGCTGCCCGGTCCGGTCGCCCCAAGGCTGCTCGGTCTGGGCGCTCCCGCCATCGCGCGGCTGTGCGGCCGGGGGCTGACCCACTTTGCCTGGCCCGGGGTCGTTCCGGCTGGCCGTCTCATTCATTTGCGGTGAACTCGGCGTCGATCACGTCATCGCCCTTGTCGCCCGGCTGGTCGGTGCTGCCGCCCTGCGGGGCGGACGCCGCCGCGCCGAGACCGTGATAGACCTGCTGGAGTTCGGCGGCCAGGCTGCGGATCCGGTCCAGCGCCGCGTCCTGTTTCAGGGCCTGCCGGGCGTCGGACACCAGATTCTCTGCCCGTGCCTTCTCGTGCACGGCGACGGAGTCGCCGCGCTCGGCCAGCAGCCGCTCTACCTGATAGGCGGCCGTATCGAGCTGGTTGCGGGCATCGGTCAGCTCACGTAGCCGTTTGTCCTCATCGCGGTGCCGCTCCGCGTCCGAAACCATCCGCTCGACCTCAGCCTGATCGAGATTGGAACTCTCGCTGATCGTGATCCGCTGTTCCGCGCCGGTGTCCTTGTCCCGCGCGGAGACGTTAAGGATGCCGTTGGCGTCGATGTCGAAGGTGACTTCGACCTGGGGGGTGCCCCTTGGCGCGGGCCGGATGTTCTCAAGGCGGAACCGGCCGAGGATCCTGTTGTCGGCCGCGCGCTCCCGCTCGCCTTGCAACACCACTACGTCGACGGCGGACTGATTGTCCTCGGCGGTGCTGAATACCTCGGTGCGCCGGGCCGGGATAGTCGTGTTGCGCTCGATGACCTTGGTCATCACGCCGCCGAGCGTCTCGATGCCGAGCGACAGCGGCGTGACATCAAGCAGCAGGACGTCCTTGACCTCGCCCTTGATGACGGCAGCCTGCACCGCCGCGCCGAGCGCGACGACCTCGTCGGGGTTAACCGTCATGTTGGGGTCCTTGCCGCCGGTCAGGCGGCGGACCAGGTTCTGGACGGCCGGTATCCGGGTGGACCCGCCAACCAGGATCACTTCGTCGATGTCGCTGTCGGTCAGCTTCGCGTCCGTCTTGGCCTGGCGGACCGGGCCGGTAGTCCGCTCGACGAGATCAGTGGTGATCTTGTCGAAGGTGGAGCGCATTAGCGTGGTGTTGAGGTGCTTGGGACCGGTTCCGTCGGCGGTGATGAATGGCAGGCTGACCAGCGTCTGGGTCACTGAGGACAGCTCCACCTTGGCCTTCTCCGCCGCCTCGAAGAGCCGCTGGAGGGCCTGCGGGTCAGACCGTAGGTCGATCCCGTTGTCCCGCTGGAACTCATCGGCCAGATGGTCGACCAGGCGGCGGTCGAAATCATCTCCGCCGAGATGGGTGTCACCGGCGGTCGCGCGCACCTCGACCACCCCGTCACCGATGTCGAGGATGCTGACGTCGAATGTCCCGCCGCCGAGATCGAAGACCATGACAGTCTCGCTGTGCTTCTTGTCCAGGCCGTAGGCGAGCGCGGCGGCGGTCGGTTCGTTGATGATGCGCAGGACTTCGAGCCCGGCGATCCGCCCTGCGTCCTTGGTGGCCTGGCGCTGCGCGTCGTTAAAGTACGCGGGCACGGTGATGACCGCCTCGGTGACCTTTTCCCCGAGGAACTTCGACGCGTCCTCGACCAGCTTGCGGAGGACAAGGGCCGAGATCTCCTCCGGCGCATACTGCTTGCCCTGGATCTGGAAGCGGGCAGCGCCGTCCGGGCCGGCCACCACATCGAACGAGACCGCGGTCTGCTCGCTGGTCACCTCGTCGAAGCGCCGGCCGATGAACCGCTTGGCCGAGTAGATGGTCCCTTTCGGGTTCAGGATCGCCTGACGCCGGGCCAGCTGGCCGACGAGGCGCTCGCCCTGGCTGGTGAACGCCACCACGGATGGGGTGGTCCGGGATCCCTCCGCGTTCGGGATCACCGTCGGCTTGCCTGTCTCCGTCGCCGCGATCACCGAGTTCGTGGTTCCGAGATCGATTCCGACTGCCGTCGCCATCGTTGCCTCATCTCCGACTACTGCGAGCTGCCGAGGCGGGAAGCTTGCCGTTGCCGTCCCGCATCATGGCTAGCTGGGCGCGAGTGCGGGGACGCTGGCGCCCAGGACCCTGCCAGGTCGCGGTCACAGACGTCCGGGCGCTAGGGACTCTCGTGCCCGGCTTGGCGAAGGTTTCCTACCCAGTTCGACGCTCGTCCAGTGCTAGCGCTCGCACATCCTCAAACCGGGTAGTCCTGTGCGCACGACCAGGCGGGGAAAGCCGAATGTGTGCCAGCCCGACGACGCGGGAAGGGTAGCGGTCAGCGAGTGGATGGCAGCCGTCAGGCAGCCGTCCTGGCCCTGAGCCGGAACATTGCGTGCTGCGCTGCGCGGATAGGTCATCCACGGAAGATCCGGTGGTGGCACGATGCGTGGCCGCGAGCAGGAATGGCGAACGGTTCTCGGTTTCCTGCACCGCGCCGAGCAGGGCTGCGGCGGCGTCCTTCTGATCGAAGGGGAGCACGGCACGGGCAAGTCCCTGCTGCTGGCAGAGACCGGCGGCGCTGCGGCCGCACGCGGCTTCGCGGTGGTCACCGCGGCCGCCGACGAGTTTGGCCAGCTGATGCCGCTGGCGCCGTTGCTGACCGCCCTTACCGACCCGCGGGATGCCCTGAAAACAGGTCCGCTACATCATGATATGACCGATATAAGAACCTGGCTGGTCGGTCGGCTGCGGAGTCGGCTCAGGGACAAGGCTCACGCTGGCCCTGTCCTGGTGGGCGTCGACGACCTGCAATGGGCGGACTCGCTCACGCTGCGGGCCTTGCGGGCGTTGCCGCAGGAACTGGCGTCCTGTCCGGTGCTCTGGGCAGTGGCACGGCGCAGCGGTGCACGCGGCGGCGAGGCAGCACGGCTGTTCGGCCTGCTCGAAGCCGACGGTGCCGCCCGGATCTGCTTGCCTCCGCTACGAGAGGAGGAGGTGGCCGCGCTGGTCACCGACGCACTTGGGTCAGTGCCTAACGCCGGGCTGCTGACGCTGGCCGCGGGCGCCTCCGGCAACCCGTTGTTGCTGTCCGAGCTGGTGGCAGGGCTGCGTGATGAGGACTCGGTCCGCATTGTCGGTGGGCACGCCACCCTGGTCTCAGCGCACCTGCCCTGGCGGATCCTGGCAGCCGTGCAGCGCCGGCTCGCAGGCCTGAGCAGGCGGGCCTGGCAGCTGCTTGAGACGGCGGCCGTACTCGGGCCGTCATTCGAGCTCGAAGACGCCGCTGAGATGCTCGGAGAACCCCCCGCAGCGCTGCTGCTGCCGCTCGGGGAGGCGCTGGAGGCGGGCGTTCTGGTGACCACCAAGGACACGATCATGTTCCGGCATGACCTAGAACGGCAGTCCGTCGCGGAGAGCATGCCGACGCCCGTCCGCCGGGCTCTGCACCGGCAGTTCGGCGAGATCCTGGCGGAGCGCGGCGGATTCGCGGTGGCCGCGGCCGCGCACCTGATCGAAGGAGCCCGCCCCGGTGACACCCGTGCGCTGAGGGGACTGGACCGCGCGGCGAAGGAGATCCTGCCCTTCTCGCCGCAGGCCGCCGCTGATATTGCCGCGAGAACTCTCAAGCTGACTCCGCTCGCCGATGCTGACCGGTGCGACCGCATCGTGGCCGCCATCGACTCGCTTACCTTCGCGGGGCGGCTAGCGGAGGCTGCGGAAATCGCGCGCACCGCGCTCACCGCGCCGCTGCCTGGCACCTGCTGCGCCCGGGTGCGCTGCGCGCTGTCGGCGGTGCTGTATCTGTGGGGCCAGCTGGCGCAGGCCGCCGCGGAAGCAGAGCAGGTCCTGACCGAGTCGGCGATTCCTGACCCGGTCCGGGAAATCGCGGAGATCGCGCTGCTGCATGCGCTCGCTGAACTGCACGATGGCCGCAGGGGCGCGGGCCAGGCCGAGGCCATCCTGGCCATGCAGCAGCAGCATGGCAACGACGTGATTGTCGCCGCGCTGGTCGTGCTGGCAGCGGCCCGGCGGGACGCGGGCCGGATAACAGAGGCCCTGGCGTTGTCCCGGGAGGCCGTTCGCCGGACCGATGGGAGGTTGCTCCAGCCCTATCGCCCCATGGCTCAGCTCCGCCTGGCCGAGATGCTCGTGGACCTCGGCAAGCCGGATGAGGCTGCCGGTGTTCTTGAGGCCGGGCAGGCCGGCCTGGCCGGCCAGATCACGCGGGCGCCGCGCTCTGGCATCCTGCGCGCCCGCATGCGCCTGGCGGCGGGCTGCCTCGACGATGCCACGGCGGAAGCCGAGGCAGCGCTGCACGCCGCGGATTCCCTGGGCGCGCACCTGGACGCTTCGCTGGCCCTGACGGTTCTCGGCGTCATCGCGTTGCGCCGGGGCGACATACACGCTGCTGAGCAGCATCTGCGCAGCGGCGATGCTCGCCTGCCTGAAGAGATGCGCACGCGCCGGGACGCGCGGCGTGACGTACTGGCGGCGCAGATCGCGGAACTCAGGAATGGCCCGCAGGCCGCCGCCCACTTGCTGGCCGGCATTTACTCCGAGCTGCCGCGGTGCCGCTGGCTGCTGCTCGCCGAGCCCGCGTGCGCCGCCTGGCTGACTCGGTTCGCCCTAGCGGCGGGAGACCGCCGGTCGGCCGAGCGGATTGCGATCGCGGCGGCCGGCCTGGCCCGCGACAGCCAGCTTTCCGCTGCCATCACGGCGTCGGCAGCGCATGCCCGCGGCATTCTTGATCGTGACCCGGCCAGCCTCGAGCAGGCAGCGCGGGACCATGCCGACCCCTGGGCGCGTGCGTCGGCGGCCGAAGATCTCGCGGTTCGGTTCCTGCAGGACGGCGATAACAATGGTGCCATCGCCGTGCTTGATCAGGCGGTCGACGGATACGAGCAGATCGGCGCGCGACGGGACGCGGCCCGCATCCGCCGCCGGCTTCGCAGCCTGGGCGTGCGGCGCCGGCACTGGGCGTGCCATGACCGGCCGATTACCGGCTGGGCCAGCCTCACCGACACGGAACGGGCGACCTCAGAACTGGTCTCCCAGGGCCTGACCAACCAGCAGGTTGCCGACCAGATGTTCATTAGCGTGCACACCGTCGCGTTCCACCTGCGGCAGGTTTTCCGCAAGCTCGAGATCCGGTCCCGGGTAGAACTGACCCGGCTCGCAGTGGAGCAAGGCCGCAGGCCGCCAGGCGGCCACCCGCGTAGCAACGCGGCGCCGCGCCAGCCGGCGGTCGGCCAGGCGTAGCGATCAACAGCTGACCATACCGATTACATGTCTGAAGGATGTGGAATCCCGGAGGCCCGCCGGCACCGCCTAAGAACTACCTGCTCTGACGATGTGCGGTGCACAGGCAATAGCGAGCCTGTGGTGGAAAGGATGCGAAGGCAGGCCATCGGCCGGCCCGGACGCGGCGCGCGGGCACCCGCCCGTGCCCAGCCTTGGACGGGCGGCATCACGACGAGAAAACCGCGGAGGCAGGAGTGCCGGTAACCTACGATCCGCATCTCAGCCTGATCCGCCCGGTGGCGCCACGGACCCCGGCGGGGTGCGAGGAATGCCTGAGCCTCGGTGCCGCATGGGTGCACCTGCGGCTCTGCCTCACCTGCGGTCATGTCGGCTGCTGCGACTCCTCGCAGCTGCGCCATGCTCGTGGTCACGCTCACGCCAACGGCCACCCGATCGTGCAGTCGTTCCAGCCGGGCGAAAGCTGGCGCTGGTGTTATGTCGACGACGCCTATGTCTGACTTGCCGGGAACTGCTACTTACGCAGGTCAGAGCAGACCGCTGAGCACTGAAGGGGTCCCGGCCGCCGAGACGCCCGACAGGTATGGGGCGTATCCGCGGCTGACGGCTGGGATCGCGCGTTCCGCATCTTCGACTTGCTGATATAGGGTCCGCTATCGCCATGCTGTCGTGATCCGTACCGCTCAGGCTGATCTCCGGTTCCCGGCGGCCTGCCGCCGCAAGGTCCGGGCGGCGGTGCCGTAGAGTACGGGCGTGCCAGGCATGCGGCCGGCCGGGCGGGCCTTGTGGCGGTTTCTGGTCGGGCCGCCGCTGCGGGCGCGGGATGTGTCCAGGGAGCAGATCACCCCGGTCGAGGGATTGTCTGCGCTGTCGCTGGATGCCCTGACGTCGGTCGCCTACGGGCCGGAAGCGATCATCGTCGTCCTCGCGGCAGCTGGCGCCGGGGCGCTGCGCCTGGTCCTGCCGACCACGATCGCGATCGTGGCGCTGCTGGCCATCCTGGTGGTCTCCTACCGTCAGGTGATTGACGCTTACCCGGGCGGCGGGGGAGCGTATGCGGTGTCCCGGGCCAACTTCGGGCCGCGGGGCAGCCTGCTCGCCGCCGCCGCGCTGGTCGTCGACTACACGCTGACCGTCGCGGTCTCGATCGCCGCCGGGGTGGCAGCGCTGGTCTCGGCCTTTCCCGGCCTGCAACCGCAGACGGTGCCGATCTGCCTGGCCATCCTGGCCGTGATCACGCTGCTCAACCTGCGCGGGCTGGCTGATGCCGCCCGCGCGTTCCTGCTGCCCACGATGCTGTTCATCGTCGGGCTGCTGGTCATTATCGGCATCGGCCTGATCCACCCGCTGGCCCTGCACGCCCCCCAGCCCGGCCGCTCACTGCTGCCCGCGCACGCGCTGGAGACGGTGAGCGTGCTGCTCCTGTTGAAGGCATTCTCGGCCGGGTGCAGCGCGCTGACCGGGGTGGAAGCGATCGCTAACGGGGTACCGCTGTTCAGGCAGCCCCGGGTAGCCCGGGCGAAGCAGACCGAGCTGATGCTCGGGGGGATCCTCGGCGCGATGCTGCTCGGCCTGGCCGTGCTCGCCGACCGCTGGCACATCGGCCCCCGCTCCGGGCAGACGGTGCTCAGCCAGATCATGGCCGCCGCCATCGGGCGGCACTGGGCCTACTACGTGATGTCGCTGACCATCACGCTGGTCCTCGCGCTGGCCGCCAACACCTCATTCGGCGGCCTGCCGGTGCTGGCCAGCCTGCTCGCCAGGAACAACTACCTGCCGCACCGGTTCGCCCTGCGCGACGACCGGCAGGTGTTCGCCTCCGGTATCTGGGTGCTGGCCATCCTGTCCGCGGCCCTGCTCATCGCCGTGGCCGGCAGCACGCTGCGGCTGATCCCGCTGTTCGCCATCGGGGTGTTCACTGGCTTCACCCTCGCCCAGGCCGGAATGGTCGTGCACTGGCGGCGCAGCCGATCGCATGGCTGGCAGCGGCGCGCGGCCATTAACGGCGTCGGCGCCGCCACCACCGCCATGGCCACTGTGGTCTTCCTGGTCACCAAGTTCACCGAGGGAGCCTGGGTGGTCGTGCTGACCGTACCCGCCCTCATCGTCCTTTTCAGCCGGATCCATCGCTACTACCAGCGGGCCGGGCAGGCCCTCGGCCGCGGCACGATCCCCGGCCCGCCGCAGCGCAAGCCCGTCATCGTCGTCGTGCCGGTCACCGACGTATCCCGGCTGACCCAGCACGCGATCTCCGAAGCGCTGTCCATCAGCCAGCACGTGATCGCCGTGACCGTCGTGGCCGCCGATCCCGGCCAGAGCACCGGGCACACCCGCGAACTGCGCCGCCAGTGGGCCCGCTGGAATCCCGGGATACCCCTGCAGGTATTGCACACCCAGTACGCCTCGATCGCCGGCCCGGTCGTGGCGTTCACCGACAAGCTCCGCCAGCAGCATGACGAGCGGATCCTTGTGCTGATCCCCGTCGTGCGCCCCAGCCGGCTGCGCTACGGCCTGCTGCACAACCACCTCGACCTCGTCCTCACCAGGGCGCTGCGGACCCGCACCGACATCGTCGTGGCCCGCGTCGACATGCCGCTGCAGCTCCGATCCGGCGGAGCCGGCCCGAGCCGTCCCGTGGCCGGCCCGAAGCCGGGCAAAGCGGCGAGACGAAGGCGGAGCAGAACGTGACGGCCGGCGGTCGGTGCGAACGACGTTGCCGGCCATGGCCATGGCCAGGCCGGGTCACTGGTCCTCGGTCGTGAGGAAGCCTGCTACCAGCGCAGCGGTGCTTGCGGGGCTTTCAAGCACGAACAGATGGCCTCCGCCGCGCACGATGCGCAGCTGGGCGTGCGGGATGCACCGGGCGAGGATGCGGCCATTGACCAGCGGCACGATCGGGTCGTCGTCACCGGCCAGCACCAGGGTCTGCTGCCGCAGCCGCCATAGCCAGGGCATGCTGGTCCAGCCGCTGATCGCGTAAATCTGGCCAAGATACCCCCGCAGCGAGGGCCGCTCAATGAACCGGGCGACCGAACCGTGCAGCAGCGCGTCGGGGTCGCGGCGCGCGGCGCCGCCGTAGACGCGCCCAGCGATGCGCCGGTAATAGTCGGGCTGGTAATACCGGCGCGGTGTGGCAAGGGACAGCAGGACGCGCGGCGATCCGGGCATGCCGCCGAGGCCCGGACCGGTGGCCGCAAGTACCAGCCGCCGCACCCGGTGCGGAGCCTGGTGGGCGAGTTGCTGCGCGACGACGCCGCCGAGGGAGACGCCGAGCACATCGACGTGTTCGTAGCCGAGAGCGTCGAGCATCCGTTCCACCGTCCGTGCGATGCCGGGCATCCGTCGTGGCCGGGCGTACGGGGTTGACTGCCCGATGCCGGGTGCGTCGAAGCTGATCACCTGCAGTGTCCGTGCGGCCAGCTCGCGCTCGAACGGCGCGCCGAGATCTAGGCTTGCCCCGATCCCGGTGATCAAGAGCAGCGGCGGCCCGGATCCGCGCACCGATGTGCGCAGCCGGACGCGGTCGGCGCCGACGTCGATGAACCGGATGGTGGGGTGGTCAAGCGAATGCGCTGGCACCGGTGATGTCCCTGCCGACGATGAGGGTCTGGATGGTCTCGGTGCCTTCGTAGGTGTGGATCGCCTCGATGTCGGCCATATGCCGCATCACGTGGAAGTCCAGCAGGATGCCGTTGCCGCCGAGCAGGTCCCGTGCCTCGAGGATGACCTGCCGAGCCTTGCGGGTGTTGTTCATCTTCGCGATCGCCGCGATCGTGTCAGTCAGCCTGCCCTCCTCGATGAGCCGGCCGAGCCGCAGACAGTACAGCTGCATGGAGCAGACCTCGGCCAGCATCTTGACCAGCCTGTCCTGCACGATCTGGAAGCTCGCCAGCGGCTTGCCGAACTGCCGCCGCTGCTTGCAGTACGCCACGGCCACCTCATACGCCGCGGTCGCGTGACCCAGCGCCCCCCACGCCACGGCGTTGCGGGTGCCGGCCAGCACGCGGCCGGCGTCCTTGAAGCTGTGCGCGCCTGGCAGCCGGTTCTCCTCGGGCACCCGCACGTCCGACAGCGCGATCTCGGCCTGCCATACCGCGCGCAGCGACCCCTTGCCGTCGATCCGCCTCGCCTCGTAGCCCGGTGTGCCTTTCTCGACCAGAAACCCCTTGACCTTGCCATCCGCGAGGTCGCGCGCCCACACCACGACCGCGTCGGCGATCGTGCCGTTGCCGATCCACTTCTTCGCGCCGTTGATCACCCATTCGCCGCCGTCGCGGCGGGCCGAGGTCTCCAGCGCAACCGAATCCGAGCCGTGCATCGGCTCGGTGAGCGCGAACGCGCCCAGCCTCTCCAGCCTGGCCATGCCGGGCAGCCAGCGCTGCTTCTGCTGCTGCGACCCGAGCATGGCGATCGACTGCATAGCCAGCCCGGCCTGCACGCCGAGGAACGTGCCCAAGCTGCCGTCGCCGCGGTTGAGCTCCATGTGCACAAGCCCGGTGGCGATCGGGCTCATCGGCGGGCAGCCGTATCCCTCGATGCCGTCGCCGACGATTTCCAGCCCGGCCAGTTTCTCGATCAGCGGCCATGGGAACTCCGCGCGCTCCCAGTAGCCGTTGATGACCGGCAGCACCTCGTCGTCCACGAAGTCGCGGGTACGCCGCAGGTAGCCAAGTTCCGCACGGGTCAGCTGGTCCGCGATCCGGAAATAGTCGGTGCCAAGCGAGCGGCCGATGTTCTCGTACATGCCGTCCCCAGTCAGGTGTCGAAAACGTACGTGCCGGGCGCGTCGATGAGCGATCGGAGCCCGCTGCCGCCGGGCTCGGCCGGTGCTGGCTTCTCCGCGCCGCAGCGCTCGCCGAGCCACGCCAGCATGTCGGGCCACCAGCTGCCCTGGCCCGCCTGCGCGGTCTTCAGCCAGTCCGCCGGGTTCGCCGGGTTGTCCTTGTTGACCTGGTAGCTGGCCTTCGGATTGCCCGGCGGGTTGACAAGCGCGGCGATGTGACCGCTGGTGGACAGGATGAATCTGCTCTCACCGCCCAGCAGCTGCGTGCTGCTGTAGCAGTTCTGCCACGGGGTGATGTGGTCGGCGATGCCGGCCACGATGTATGCATCGACCTCGAGCTGGGACAGGTCGACAGGTACTCCGAGCGCCGTCACCGCTCCAGGCGTGATGAGCTGGTTGTCCATCGCCAGGTCGACGAAGTCCGCGTGCAGCTTCGCGCTCATCCGGGTGGTGTCGGCGTTCCAGAACAGGATGTCGAACGCGGGCGGCTTCTTGCCGAGCAGGTAGTTGTTCACCCAGTAGTTCCATATCAGGTCGCCGGGGCGCAGCCAGGCGAACACCTCAGCCAGGGCCCGGCCGTCCAGGTAACCGCGGCGCCTGGACATCGCCTTGGCCGCCGACACGAGCCGCCGGTCCGCCAGCGCGGCCACGGTGCCGGCCTGAGCGTTGTCGAGCACCGTGACAAGGAGGCTGACTGCGGACAGCCTGCTCTGCTGGCCGGTAGCGGCGAGGTGGGCGGCGGTGATGCTGGCGATGATGCCGCCGGCGCAGACTCCCGTGAGCGCGGTGCGGTCGGCGCTACAGATCCGCTCGACGGCGTCGAGCGCGTCGAGCACCGCCTGGGCGTAGGTGTCAAGGCCCCAGCCGGCGTGCCTGGCGTCCGGGTTTCGCCAGGAGATCACGAACATCTGCTGGCCGCCTCGGACGAGGTACTCCACCAGGCTGCGGCCGGGGGCCAGGTCGAGGGCGTAGTACTTGTTGATAGTCGGCGGCACCACTAGCAGCGGGACCTCGCGGACCTGCTGCGTCTGCGGACGGTATTGGATGAGCTCAAACACCTCGGTCCGCAGCACGACCGCGCCCGGTGTGACCGCGATGCTGCGGCCCACCTCGAACGACGAGGAGTCCACCATCTCTGGTATCCGCGGCGGGGCGGCCATGTCACGCAGCAGGCTGAGGCCGCCGCGCACCAGACTCTGGCCGCCGGTGTCGATGGCTGTCTTCGCCGAGGCCGGGTTCACCAGCGGAACATTGCTTGGCGACAGCGCCTCGACGAGGTTCCCGACGGCAAAGCGGACCCGTTTCTCGTCCCGCCAGTCCAGCGCCGCATCGCCGACGAGCTTGTCGGCGGTCTGCCCGGCCGTGAGGTAGGCCTGCACGATGCGGCGCAGCAGCGGGTTCTGCGTCCAGGCGGGGTCGGTGAACCGGCGATCCCGTTTCCCTGGCGCCAGCACCGAGGTGCCGGCGCCGATCCGCGCGAGTTCGGCGGCGAGGCTGCCCAGCCGCCGGCCGGTGCTGCGCGGTCGGCTGGCGAGACCGGCCGCGAACTTGACGGCCGACATGTCCGGGGCGAACCGGCGCAGCGGACCCAGCGCGGCGTCGATGAGCAGCGCATCAAGCGGCGCTGCCTGATCGGCGAGTTCTTCGGCACCAGGCAGAGTGTTCGGCGTGGTCGTCATGTGTTGTCCCGGATAAGCGGGAGGTCGGCCAGCCGCCCGCCCTGCGTCCGGCTGCCGCCGCCTGGGGAAGCGAGCAGTAGCAGCCTCATCGCGTGTCCAGGCCGGCCGGCCGGACGATCTCCCGTTTGAGGATCTTGCCGGTCGGGCCCTTGGGCAGTTGGTCGACGATCCATACCTTCCGCGGGTACTTATACGCCGCGACCTGAGCTTTCACGTGGTCGCGCAGCTCCTCGGCCGTGGCGCCGGCGCCCGGCTTGAGCGCCACCGCCGCGCCGACCTCCTCGCCCAGGGCGGGGTGGGGCAGGCCGATCACGGCGGCCTCGGCGACCGCGGGGTGTTCGTAGAGCACTTCCTCGATCTCCCGCGGGTAGACATTGTAGCCACCGCGGATGATCATGTCCTTCTTCCGGTCAACGATCACGAAGTAGCCATCCTCGTCGACTTTGCCCAGGTCACCACTGCGGAACCAGCCGTCCTGAATTGCCTGTGCGGTTTCCTCAGGCTTGCGCCAGTAGCCCTTCATCACGTTGTGGCCGCGGATCACGATCTCGCCGATCTCGCCGCCGGGGACCTCGTAGCCGCGGGAGTCGACGACGCGCATCTGCACTCCCCGGATCGGCGTGCCGATCGAGCCGGGCTTTCGCGCACGGTCCGGGTGGTTGAACGAGGCCACCGGTGAGGTCTCGGATAGGCCGTATCCCTCGAGCACCGGGCAGCCGAATGCCTCCTCGAATCCGCGCAGGACCTCGACCGGCAGCGCCGCGCCACCCGAGACGCAGACCCGAAGCTCCGACACGTCGTACGCCGCCCTGCCCGACTCGGCTAGCAGCGCAACGTACATCGTCGGCACGCCCGCGAAGACGGTCACGCGGTGCCCGGCGAGGATCTGCAGCGCCTCGCCAGGGGCGAACCGGGGCAGCAGGGTCAGGCACGCCCCCGACGCGACGGCGGTGTTGAGGGTGCAGGTCTGCCCGAAAGAGTGGAACAGCGGAAGCCCGCCGAAGATCACGTCGCCAGCGACGAGCTGAATCAGATCGGTGCGCATCACCTCGGTATTGCGGGTGAGGTTTGCATGCGTCAGCTCGGCGCCCTTCGGTCGGCCGGTGGTGCCCGAGGTGTAGAGGATCACGGCGGTATCCTCGTCGGCGCGGTCGACGACCCGGTGTTCCGGGGTCGCCGGGGCCAGCAGATCGGCGAAGGTTGCGGGGTCGACGAGGATCGCGTCCGCATCCGCCTGCTGCGCGCCGCCGCGCGCGTCGCCGGAGAACGCGTGCCACGCGAAGATCAGCCGGGCCCCGGAGTCAGCGAGGTAGTAGGCGACCTCCCGCTTCTTGAGCAGCGGGTTCATCGGGACAACCACGCCGCCGGCCCGGAGCACGCCATAGTAGACAACGGCGAACTCGGCGACGTTGGGCAACATGATGCCGACCCGGTCGCCGGACTTCAGGCCGCGATCGTGGAGCAGCCCGGCGACCCGGGCGGCCGCCTGATCGAGTTCCTGATACGTTGTCGCGGTCTCGCCGACCCGCACGGCGATCCGGTCGGCGTGCGCAGCAGCCGTGCCCACGAGATTCCTGGTGGCCCACCTGGGCGGCGGTTCATCTTCGTGCTGTGTCACGGCAGCGACAAGTTGCGCAATGACACACTCGCGGCTGAGCCAGAATGGTCGTCACAAGTGAAGGAGGCCTTCAGATGGCTGCCGACAGTTACGACGGCTGGGTCAACCGCGAGACCCGGGCGCTCAGCGAAGTACTCCAGGAGGACGCGAGCCTTCGCGGCCTGGTGGCGTTCCGCTATGCCACCATCCGCAATAGCGAGAAATCGGAAGGTCAGCCTGGTTCCGGCGACGCAGCGGACGCCATCCGTGCAACATGGCAGGAAGTCCTCGACCGGGAAGAAGACGCTGCCACGCCATCCAGGCACGTCTTCTCGATGCTGCGCAGGGTGGGCTCGGCGGACCGCGTCAACTGGGCGGAACTCGGCCAGGCGCTACTCGACGGGCGACTGGGACCGTTCGACACCCCGGCCGAATAGCCGACTGACCGGCGCATTGTCGCCGGCCGGCAGGCCGGGGGCATGATAGCCGGGTGATCGATCTGATCCTCCGCAATGCCCGCGTAGCGGGCCAGGACACGCTCACCGATCTCGGCATCGATCACGGCGGTATCGTCAGCGTCGCTGACGACACGACCGCGACCGAGATCATCGACCTTTCCGGGCGCATGGTCACGCCGCCCCTGATCGAACCGCACATCCACCTCGACGCGGTGCTTACCGTCGGTCAGCCGCGGCCGAACGTGTCCGGCTCGCTGTTCGAGGGCATCGCAGTGTGGGCCGAGCGGGTTGCTGACCTGACATACGAGGACGTGCAGTCGCGGGTACGGCAGATCCTGCGCTGGCAGCTCGCCAGCGGCGTCCAGCATGTCCGCAGCCACGTCGACGTCTGCGATCCGAAGCTGCGGGCGCTGCGGGCGCTAGTTGACCTGCGCGAGGAGGTACGCGGCCTGATCGACCTGCAGCTCGTCGCGTTCCCGCAGCAGGGCATCCTCGGCTTCGATGGCGGCCGGGAGCTGATGCGCAAGGCCGTCGAGCTGGGCGCGGATGTCGTCGGCGGGATCCCGCACTATGAGCTGACCCGCGAAGACGGCGTGGCGTCGGTCAAGTTCGCGATGGCACTCGCCGACTCCCACGGCCTGCGCGTCGACATCCACTGCGACGAGACCGACGACGAGCACTCCCGCTTTGTCGAGGTGATGGCGGCCGAGACGATCCGGCGGAGCATGTCCGGCCGGGTCACCGCGAGCCACACGACAGCGATGCACTCGTACAACAACGCGTATGCCTACCGGCTGATCGAAAACATTGCCCGGGCCGGGCTGCACATGGTGACGAACCCAATGGACAATGCCGTCCTGCAGGGACGCTTCGACACCGGGCCGATCCGGCGCGGCCACACCCGCGTGAAGCAGCTTCTCCAGGCCGGAGTCAACGTCTGTATCGGGCACGACTCCGTGATGGACCCGTGGTACCCGCTCGGGTACGGCGATCCGCTGCAGGCCGCGTTCGTGCTGGTGCACCTCGGGCAGATGTCCGGCGACAGTGAGCTGCGGCGGCTCATCGAGATGATCACGACGAATCCGGCCGAGGCGCTGGGTGTGCCAGGGTACGGGCTGCGCACTGGCGGGCCAGCGGACCTGGTCGTTTTCGACGCACAGTCGGCGGCGGACGCGCTGCGGCTGGTGGCGCCGCGCACGCTCGTCCTGCGCGGCGGGAAGGTGGTCGCACGGTCGACGCCGGCCCAGCACACGGTGATCTGGGACGGCGTCGAGGAACAGGTCACCTTCAGGCGGAAGTGACCGGGGCGCTGCCGCGACGGCGTCCCGGCCACCACATGTCACCCCGCCGGGTCTCGCGCATCCTGCCAGTAGTGCCGCACAGTCACAGCATTCGTTGGCACCGGCCCTCATATCCGGGTATAGGGCATTCCGCTGATCAGGAATCTGGTGTAGTCTTTGCGAGCAAATTTCCATATTGTCCCATACCGGGCTCAGGCATAACCCGGTGCACGGATCATGTCGCTCCAGACCCCGGCGCCAGTTCGACGTGTTCCTGGTCCATTCCGATCCCGCCGCGGCGGACGAACAGCAGCGGGGCATCGCAAGCACCTCTGCTGCTGGGTGACTTACCACGGTGGCACCGTCTCGGTCTGGCACTGGCCGGGGCCCTGGCGCAGGAGCGCGCCCCGGGGATCCGAGTTCCCCGGCGGGGCACGACCCACGCGAAGCGCGCGGGCACACTAGCAGGAGGTCGAATGAAATGAAGCGAATACTAAGTTTAGTGGCCGGAGTGCTGGCCGCACTGGGCCTCGTGCTAGGGACCGCAAGCACGGCACTGGCTAGCGTCGGCCCGCAGTTCTTCAGCCCGGAGCAGGTGTGCAGACCTCGGTCAAGCTGCCGGACGCCTCGCAGTTCGCCACCAACGTCGCCGGCTTCGGCTTCTCGGTACAGCTCCGGACCAAATTCCGCGTGGTGGTCCTGGGCCTGTCCAACACCACGACGCCGGGTGACTACAGCGCGGCCGTGGCCGTCTTCAACCGGACGACTCACAGCCTGATCTGCAGCACTGCCTCAGCGTCGAAGCCATGTCCGAATGTCCCGTCGGGGTGGACGTCCGGCAAGGTCAGCTTCCCGCCCGGGGATACCGTGTTCCTGGTCGCCCAGTATCGCCGGGCCATCGGCGTCGATCAGTTCTTCGTCTCCGACCAGACCTCCGGCGTGCAGCTCTTCTACGGCGGCTACGCCCCAGGCACCGGGAAGCTTTACCGACAGGCCCGCGTCGGCGCCGAGTTCGCAGCGGACCCGTTCAGCACCTTCTCCTACACGCCGCCCAGCACCGAGACGCACCTGGTGACCTTCAAGAACTGCGTGCTGATCACCTACGGTGGGAGCATTTCCAGCTTCACTAGCTCATGGACCCGCCACAAGGTGATCACGACCTCCGACGGCACCTCGACCGGCACCGTTGAGGTCAGGCCACACGGCCTCTTCAACTTCGGCCAGAACTTCGGAGTCTTCTTGGAGCCATGATCACCTCGAGGGTACAGGTCGGGAGGGACCTGTACCCGACTAGGCGATCAGAGACGGCAAGAACGCGAAGACAGCATGCGCGGGCAGGGCGATCAGCCCTTGTCGGCGAAGAAGCTGCGGGTCACCAGCGCTATGCCGCGGCCACTCGGCACGTTGCGCGCCGCCGCCCACTCCGGTCACGAAAACGGCTGCTCAGCGCCGGAGTGACTCGAATTGGCCGGGGGTGCGGCTGAGCCGTTCCAGGGTGCGGCTCATGTCTGCCGGGGACACTATTCCCACCAGATGGCCGTCGGCGAATACCAGTGCCCGGCCCTCCGAGCACGCGTTGAGACGGGGCAGCACGTCGGCGACCGGCTCGTCAGGGGTGGCGCTGGCGACCTCAGACAGCGGGCAGGCGGCATCCCGCAGCGTGGTCCTGCCCCGCTCGCCGGCGGGCACCTGGCTGATCCGCTTCACGGTCACCAGGCCCACCGTCTGCCCGTCCGCCACCACGGGGAAGGCGGAGTGCCGGTACGGCAGATAGCCGTCGAGGAACTGGGCGACCGTGGCCGACGCCGGCACGGTCACCGGGTTGGGGGTCATGATCTGCCGCACGGCCACCGTGCGCAACCGGGACTGAAGCATTGCCTGCTGGCTTTCTGTGGTGGCCGCGCCGATCAGGAACCAGCCGAGAAGGGCGAACCACAGCCAGCTGTAGTCGCGCCGTGCCAGGACGAGGAACGCCGCCATCGCGACGAGCGCCCACCCGAACACCTGCCCGGACCGGGCGGACCAGACAGCGGCCTTGAGCCGGTCCTTGCTGATGCGCCACAGAACGGCCCGCAGCAACCGCCCACCGTCCAGCGGCGCTGCCGGGATCACGTTGAACACGGCAAGGACGACGTTGATGCCGCCGAGCCAGGCCAGCGCGGCCACAACCACGCCCCGCACGCCCGCCGCATGCACTAGCCAGGCCAGGAGCAAGAACCCCCCGCCCAGGACCAGGCTCACCAGCGGCCCGACCCCGGCGACGCGTACCTCCGCCCCCGGGTCCCGAACCTCACCCTGGAGCCGGGACACGCCGCCAAGCAGCCACAGGGTGATGCCCTCGACCTCAAGCCCGTTACGCCGAGCCACCAGCGAATGTGCCAGCTCGTGCGCGAGCAGCGACCCGAGGTAGGCCACCGCTGTCACCACGGCGGCGGCAATGTACTCCGCGGCCGGGCGCCCCGGGACGGCGGCGGGAAACTGCCCGGCCGCCAGGCCGTAGGCCAGCAGCGCCACGATGACCAGCACGCTCCAGTTCACGCCGATCCGGATCCCGCCGATCCGGCCCAGGCTAAAGGTCTGTTCCATAACTTCTCCAGAGACGGAGAGCACGGTCAGCGAGCCGCGCTGGTCGCGGTCGCCGTTCGGCCAGTTTTGACGCGTTTGTTGCAACCTACCGGTCGGCCGGATCGTCCCATGAGTGTGTTCGGTCTGATGTCCAACTCCGGGCCGCGCCGGTGGCGAGCGTTCGCCGTCGCCGGGGTCGGCGCGGCGGTGTTGTCGCTCGCCGTCGCCGGCTGTGTCTCGGCTGCTCCGGGGGCCCGTGATACCTCGGCCGGCGGGCCGGCGGGTGCGGCGAACGTGCTGGCGACCTCCGAAGGGGTCGTGTGGTCGTTCGACAACCAGGGCGGGTCGGGCGTCGTGCTGCGCAGTGCAGACGGCGGGCGGCACTGGCGGGTCGCGCTTCCCGCGCAGATGCCGGGATCCTGTTGCGGTCTGGTGGCCAGCTACTTCCTCGGTTCGCAGGACGGGTGGGCGGTGCGGGAGGACCAGAGCGGCGCCACCAGCGTGTACCGGACGAGCGACGGCGGGCAGCGCTGGCAGCAGGCCGGTGTGCCGGGGGCCGCGTCGCTGGCCGGGTCGGTGCTGTTCGAGCAGATCGTCTTCGCCGGCCCGCTGCACGGCTGGCTGCTCGGGGTCGCCGGCGGTGGCAGTTCGCTGGCGATGGCGTGGTGGCGGACCGTTGACGGCGGGCGCACCTGGACCGGGCTGCCGGCCAGCGGGTTGCCGCTGCAGGGGCTGAGGCTCGCCTCCTACGGGAACACCCCGTGTCCCACGTTCAGCCCGCCGCACCTTGCGTTTGCGACCGCCCGGACCGGGTGGTTCACCGAGGGCGCCTGCGGGCATGGGCCGGCCCGCCCGGTGGTGTGGCGCACCGGGGACGGGGGGCGCCGCTGGGTCCCGTCGGCGCTGCCCGCGCCGGCGGGGGGGTGGGGACGGTGGGACGTGCTTGACGGGGGAGGGACCGATGTCGGCGCGCCCTACCTCGTCGGGTCCCCGCGCGGATCGAGCCTTCTGGTGCCGGTGGCCGCGGGGACCTCCCGGCTGGCCGTCGAGCGGTCCGCCGACGGGGGCCGGACCTGGCGGATCGCCGCCACGGTCGGCACCAGGGCGCTACCGGTGCAGACCACCCCGGCCGACTGGTTCGACCCGGTCGACGCCCGCCGCTGGGTGCTCGCCGCGCCGGGCGGGGTGATCGAGACCGCTGACGCAGGGCGGACCTGGAGTTCCACCCGCACCGGGCTGGCCCTGTCCGGCCAGCCGGTGTCCTTCACCTCTCTTGACCGCGGCTTCCTCCAGGGCTCGGGTCTGGTCGCCGCGGTGCGCACGACCGACGGCGGCCGCACCTGGACCCGTGAACTGGGGCCAGGACCGCGCGCCGAACTGGCGGCGCAGACGGCCGGTCCCGCTGTGTCGACCGTCGACCTGGTGGGCGCGCACCTGGCTGTCGCGGCAGGCCCGGCCGGCCTGCAGACCTCCACCGACAATGGCCGCTCCTGGGTCCGGCGCCTGGGCGTGTCCTCGCCGATGAGCCAGCTGGACTTCGTCGACCGGCAGGTCGGCTTCGCGGTGGGTGACGGTGAACTGTTGCGCAGCACCGACGGCGGTGTCAGCTGGCAGCCGTTGCTGGAGCCGGCCGCCGGGGCGGTGTCGTCGGTCGATTTCTGGTCGCCGGCCGCCGGGGTGGCCGCCGTCGGCCGGGCCCTGCTGGTCACCTCGGACGGGGGCGGGACCTGGCGGCCGCTGCGGCTTCCCTCCGGCTGGTCCGTGGCTCCTATCCTGGCAGCCGGCGACGCGCCGGCTGCTGTCTGCTTCACCGGCAACGGCGTCGGCTGGGCGGCCGCCACCCGAAGAGGGCGCTACGAGGTGCTCGTCAGTCTCGACGGGGGTCGCAGCTGGCGGGTCGCCCTGGCTTCGACGGCGCTGCCGGCCGGCGCGCAACCCGGCCGGCCCGCAGGTGCTGTCTCGATCGCCGGCTGTAGCGGTGACGCGGGCTGGGTGCTGGTCGCACAGGCCGCCGGGCCCGGCAACACCGCCGGCGTCCCCGTCGCCTACGACCTGCTGCGCAGCCCGAACCTCGGCCGGTCCTGGCTGGACGTGTTGCGCTCCGCCAGCTCCAGCCAGGTGACCCGGCCGAATGTCCGCCGACCGCCCGGCGGCCCCCAGCCAGCTCCGGACGATAACTCCGCGATCGGGGCGCTCACGGTCCCGGCACCGGCAACCGCCTGGTTCGACACCAGTGCCGAGGGCTCCGGCGGTCTCGCGTTCGGCTCGACCGGCGACGGCGGCCTGCGCTGGGCGATCCATACGTTCCCAGCAGCCCAGACCCGGCCAGGAACGGCGCCGGCCCCCCGGCAACTGCCCACCGGCGACCAGTTGCTCGCGACGACCGCGCTCGACACCTCGCACGCCTGGGTCCTCTTCGGCGGCCCCAAAGGACACGGTGACAGCTACCTGTACGCGACAAATGACGCGGGCGGACACTGGCACCAGATCGCCGTGTTCGGCTGGCCACGCTGACGGGATGATCGCCGACACGCCTGCGCAAGCTCCGAGTCCGTCCACAACAAACCATGAGCTGCGCCAGTCCGGGGCCGGGTCGCGCCGACGTCACCGTTGGCCTTCGGTGGGGACGCGGGGGCCCACTCCGATGCCGGAGGGCCGGTCCCGCGGGATCGTTACGGGAGGGTGTGTGCGCCGATCTGGCGTTGCGCGTCGGCTAGGACACGTCCTACGTCCCGGCCGAACCCGACGTCACAGGGGTGACTGACCTGCCCCGATCGGGCGTTGGCTGCCAGCTCGGTGAGGGCGGTCCGCAGCGGCGTTACTGGTTGCTCTGTCTCCGCCGGTGCCGCTGACCTGCCAGCTTCTCCCCACACGTACAGGTCGGCGAATTCAGCGCTCTTGGGCGCGCTCAGGCTCACTGTCACCGTGCTGGTCACCCCGTTCTCATGGTGCAGGACGAGATGGGTGACGTCGGCCAGGCCGGCGTCCGCGGTCACCGAGCTCACCGGGCCGAGGCTGGCCCACAGCAGCGAGATCAGGTGCGGAGCGAGGTCCCATAGGCCGCCCTTGTCCCGGCGCCACGGGGTGTTGAACGGGCTGCCCGCCCGCAAGGCCGAGCCCAGCCAGACCGCGCACCCCCCAGCCCATCCGCCGGTGGCCGTGACCTCGGCCAGCCAGGCCCGCACGTCGGCCTGGAACCGGGCGGTGAAGAAGACAACGGATGCGACCTGGGCCTGCTGCACCGCGTCGGCCAGGGCGTCCGCTTCCCCCGCGGAGATCGCGATGGGCTTCTCCAGCAGCAGGTGCTTGCCGGCGCTGGCCGCGCGGGTGGCGATCGGGGCCTGCACGTGCGGCGGCACCGCGAAATCGACGGCGTCGACGCTGGCGAGGAATCCAGCGAGGTCGTGGTGTGCCGTGACGTGGTAGCTGGCGGCCAGGTCTGCCGCGGCGTTAGCGTTGCGGCCCCAGACCGCGGCGAACTCGATGCCGTCGGTGGAGGCGAGCGCGGGCGCATGCGTGATCCGCGCCCAGTGGCCGGTGCCGGCCAGGCCGAATCTCAATGACCGGGTCATCCGGTGCCCCTTCGTGGCGAGACCGCGTGGCGTGGCGAGACTGCGTGACTGGTGATCATCTGCTGGCGGCCGTGGTCCAGGGCGAGATGCAGGGCTCCCTGCAGGGGCGCGGACTCCCCGGTGCGGCCGGCCGCGATATGCACAGGCGCGGGTGAGAACCGGGCAGCAGCGGCGCGCACCGGCTCCAGCAGGGCAGCGTGACTGCCGATCGGGCCGCCAAGCAGGACCAGTTCGGGGTCTGCGATCGCGCAGGCCGCTGCGATCGCATGCCCGATGGTGGTCCCCAGGGCGCCGATGACGGTCCTGGCAGCGGGCTCGCCTGCCGCGGCCCGGCGGGCCGTATCGAGAACCGCCGGAACGTCGATGGACGGGGCGCCGGCCCGGCGGAAGCCCTGCCGGGCGAGCGCCTCGCTCAGCGTCACGTGCTGGCCGTTGCCCACCGCAGCGGGCAGGTACCCGATTTCGCCGGCCAGCCCATGCGCGCCGCTGATCAGCTGGTCTCCGACATACAGCGCCAGGCCGAGCCCGGCGCCAACGTAGGCGTAGGCGAAGCTGGACGCGGTGGCGGCCAGGCCGGCCCGCCGCTCGGCCAGCGCGGCCATGTTGACGTCGTTGCCGATCAGGGCGCGTCCAGCCCCAGGCGGAGCTGCTCGATGATCAGGCAGCGATCTTCTACGTACAGCAGTCCGGCCTCCCCGGCGATGGCACGTGCCTCCTGCGACGCGATGCCCAGCTGCAGCCACAGGGCCGTGGCACCCGCTGCCACCGCCTGGCGGGCGATATCCGGCGCCTGCCCCGGCGGCCGGAACACATTGACCAGGCCGACCTGCCCGGGGACGTCCCGGAGCCTGCGGTAGACGTGCTCGCCGAGAATCGCATCAGCATGCGGGTTGACCGGGATGATGCGCCATCCGTGCCGCTGCATGTGCGCGGGAACCAAGTGCGCTGCCTTCGCCGGGGCGGCACTGGCACCTACGACGGTGATGGTGTCGTAGGCAGT
>WNGK01000933.1_pt1 | contig 30898 bp, 27 predicted proteins | sample 5400601 | NCBI WGS metagenome assembly WNGK01 (sample SAMN13153376, study PRJNA577476) | soil metagenome | isolation source: 60 cm soil or saprolite under Garry oak tree replicate 1 | place: USA:California | collected 2016-06-15 | reverse complement strand
ACTGCGCCCACCGAGAGTTACGAAATCGAGGTACAGACCCTCCGGTAGCTGGGGCCGTTTGTGGTGGAGACCTTTCAATAACCTCGGCTGATTTCAAAGCACTTAACAGGATCAGGAGAGCCCAACTGCGAAAGTTCGGTTAACACTATTGCGCAGCGGCCTCGGCGCGAATTATCTGATCGCGACGGCGATTGCTGTCGAAGCCGCCGTCCTGCACAACTTCCTCTGGCATGAAAGGTTCACCTGGGCCGACCGGCCTGCCGGGAAGAGCATCCACCGGCTCATTAGGTTCAACCTCAGCACGGGAGCGATTTCTATTCTTGGGAATCTTCTGACGATGAAGCTGTTGGTTGAGATCGCCAGGGTGGATTACTTCGTCGCCAACCTCGCTAGCATCACGGCTTGCTCGCTCGCCAATTTTACCGTCGGCGACCGCTGGGTGTTTGCAATCTCATCTGCTAAGCGTCAGTCCATGTGATTGTGTTGCCGCTCAACTGACCAGATGTCCTCCGGCTTCTGCTCGAAGGGATAGACGTGCACCATCCAGGCGAAGACCTGGGGATAGAATTTCCCTCCAGCGACATCGCACTCTTCTTGTGGCAATGGAAGCTCTCAGGCCGAATTTTGCATTTGGCTGCAGCGCTTCCTGCTTCCTTTCGCGTGGAGGCATACACAGGTTCACGTGCGCATGCCATTGCGCGATGCTTAGCGGAACCCGCGAGTTGAGGTCATCCTCGGTGGCATGTTTCTTTGCCGTGTACATGACCCCGATCAACTTGTAATCCTCGCCCTGCTTTTCATACAACAGTGAAGTCGGGCGCGATGAATCGAAATGGTTGCGAGCGCGGAATGCATTCCAATAATTCGTAAAGTGGTACTGCTTCTGCGGAACATTGGGCAGGAATATCTTATAACCATCAGCGAGGGCCGATTTGTAGTCTCTATACTTCTCCGCTGTCGCCCGCGCCGCCTGCACGATCTGGTCGGACTTCTCCTGGTCTCCCGCTTTTGCTACCCGGAGAGATGTCATCTTCATGTGCGGACCCATGTCCATGGGATGGGATTCCATGGAATGCATGGCCATTGCGCTGCCATCGCTGTCCATGCCGGGCATCTCCTGCATGTCTCCGGTCTGATTTGGAACCACCGGATGCGACATATCCATTCCAGACATGTCTCCGAACTGGCTCTGGCCAATTGCAAAGGAACAAGACAACAAGAGCATGCAGAGAAATGCAATGCGCATTAGAACACCTCAGTTTCCAGAGACGAACCCGTCCATGGTGGAATGTTGCGGGAATAATTTCCAGGTTACGCGTGTAACCCTTCATCGAGCGCGCTGCATAGCAGGCTGATCGATCTGCAAGTCGTTGAATATCTTCGCTGCTGCTTCGGAACCCGAGCGAACACAATCGGGCACGCCGATACCGCCATAAGCGTTTCCAGCCAGTGCCAACCCTGGCATTTCCGAAACCAGCTTGCGAATCCGCTCAATGCGCCCGATATGGCCTATTCCGTATTGGGCCATCGCGTGCTCCCATTTGTAAACCCGGATAAAGCGCGGTTGCGCTTTGATCCCGAGAATTTGTTCCAACTCGCGGCGAACCAGGGCTTCAATATCGTTTTCTGAATCCTTGGCGATATCTTCATCGCGAGTTCCACCCAGGAAGCAACGGATCAGCGCCATGTTCTCCGGCACGCGATGAGAGAACTTGTTGTGCACAAAGGTAACCGCAAGCATACGTTTGTTTTCGTTTCGTGGCACAAGAAAACCAAATCCGGCGGGCAGCGCGGCGCGGACAGCTTCGTCATACCCAAGAGCCACGGTCACGGACGAGCTGTAGCGAATTGCGGCGAGATCCGCCGCCAGTTCGCCAGCGTCGGCCAGTATCTTCGCCGCGAGATAGGCCGGCAGTGCGACGATGACCGCGTCGAATTCTTCTGTGCGCCGTCCTTCGCTGACGACCAGCCATTTGCAAGATTCAGGCGTTACCGCTTCGACTCGCATCGCAAGCCGGCAATTACTGGCTGGCATTCGCGCAAGCAACGCCTCGATCATTTGTTGCATGCCGTCTTTTAGAGAGGTAAATAACGTGGGGACAGCCGCCCTCGGCTGTCCGGCGGAGCCAAGCTCCGCCCTGAGTCTCCGTCGCGACACCACCATCGCCCTTCCCAGGCTGCCGCTCTTCGCCTCCATATCCACAAAACGCGGCAGTACAGCCGAGACACTGAGCTCATCCGCGCTGCCACCGTAAACCCCGGCCAGCAGCGGATCAGCAACGCGCTCCACCATTTCGCGCCCGTAGTGCCGCTCCACAAATTCCGCAACCGAAACTTCAGAGCTCTCGTGCGGCGTGCGATAGAACCACTCGCGGACCATCCTCAGCTTCGTCTTCCAGGAAAAAAGCGGAGAGGAGAATGCAGACGCCAGCTTCGTCGGCACCATGAACATCATTCCATCGGGAAGCGGCGCCAACCGCCCTTTGACCAGAATGTAAGTTGTCCTACCAGCATCGTTCGACCCGATTACCTGTTCTCCTAGCCCGAGCTCACGGCATAGGTCCGCAGCCCACGGCTTCTCGGTAAGAAAAGAATCCGGACCAGCTTCGACGATGCAATCGTCAACACGCTCCGTGTGGATTACCCCTCCGCATCGCGTGCCGGCTTCAAACACAACGTATTCAACTTGCGCATCTCGTCTCTTCTGTTTCTCCACCTCAAACGCCGCGGAGAGGCCAGAGATACCACCTCCGACGATCGCAATTCTCTTCATAATAACTTTCACTGAGTTTGTCGCGGAGCATCCAGACGCGAGCGCACAAGTTCTTCCAGTGCCGAGATCAGAAGGGGTGAGTCGTTCAGCGAGCCCGCTCTCCACAACCGCATGCCTTCCTTCTCGGCAAGTTGTCTGAACACAATGTCGATGTCATACAAGACCTCGATGTGGTCGCACAAAAAGCCAATTGGCTGTATGAATACACCCGAGTAGCCGCTACGCTTCAGGTCCAGAATCGTCGCTTCAACAGTCGGACCAAGCCATGCGCCTCCCGACATGCCCTGGCTCTGAAACGCGAGTCTCCATTCCGATCGTTCGAGTGAGGCCGCAGCTGCGACCAGCTCTGCAGTTTCCAGAGCCTGCGTTTCGTAAGGATCGCCTTCAAGAATGGTCCGCTGGGGAACACTGTGCGCAGTGAAGATTACGGGCAACGAGCCTCCAGCCTCTCCATTTGCCTTTTCCCTGCCCGAGACCAGCTTCTCCGCGAATGCCTGAATCAGCCGCGGCTGGTCATGCCACGATTCAACAAAATCGAAACTCAATTCCGGGTCCGTACACTTTGCAAGTGAATTGCGATACAAACCAACGCTGGTGCGTGAATTGTGAGGCGCAAGGCAGATCACTATCGCATGATCAATTCCATCCGTGACCATCTGCCGCAGCGTCTGCGATATAAAAGGACGCCAGTTTCTCATGCCCACATAGACTGGCATTCGCAGCTTTTCCTGCAGCAATCTTCCCTGATCCAGCGTAATTTCGGTAAGGGGCGAGCGTCCGACTAGCGCATACCGGTGCTTGACTTCTTCGATTGCTTCTGGCGGAAGCGGACGTCCTCCGGTGACTCGAAGCAGAAAAGCGGTGACGTCTTCCACTGACTCCGGGCTACCGTGCGCCAGCAGCAGCACCGCCGTGTGTTTCTCGTTCATCGATAACTTGCAGCCTTCGCGGTCTGTTCTTGCACAAATGCGGCCAGAGTCTTTACGTTTTCAACTGGTGTTTCCGGTAGGATTCCGTGACCTAGATTGAAAATGTGGCCGGGTCGTCCCGCAGCGCAGTCCAAAATTTCCTGCGCCCGGAGCTTCACCTGCTTCCAGTCCGCAAACAGCACCACGGGATCGAGGTTCCCCTGTACCGCGCCGTGCTTTCCCAAGCGCGACCATCCTTCGTCAAGCGGAATTCGCCAGTCGAGGCCAATAACCTCCGCCCCGGTTTCCTTCATTGATGGCAGCAGAGCCGCCGTATCTGTTCCAAAATAAATAACCGGCACGCCAGAATGCTTGAGATTGCGCACCAGCTCGGTAGCTTGCGGCAACACATACTGACGATAATCTTCAAGCGAGAGACATCCCACCCAGCTGTCGAAGACCTGGATTACATCAGCACCAGATCGCGCTTGCGCAAGAGCGTATTCGGAAGTCACGGCAACAAGTTTTTCAAGAAGCTCATCCCAGGCTTCGGGCTGCGAGTACATCATCTTTTTCGTGTTGATGTAATGACGCGAGCCTCCGCCCTCGATCATGTAACTCGCAAGGGTGAAAGGCGCGCCGCAGAATCCGATCACCGGCAACTTCGCGCCAAAGTGATCTGCCACCAGCTTTACGGCCTCGGCCACATAGCCCAAGTCGCCCGCCGAATCGATGCGCAGGCGCTGAACATCTTCCCTGGTTCTCACAGGACGCTCAATTACTGGCCCTTCTGCCGCAGAAAAATGAAACGGCAGGCCCATAACTTCAAGCGGCAGGAGCAGATCGGCAAAAATGATGGCCGCGTCCACCTTCAGAATTTCAGCGGCAGTGATCGTCACTTCCGCAGCCAGCTGGGGATTTTTGCAAATTTCAATCAGCGAATGACGCTTGCGCACGGCCCTGTACTCAGGCATGTAGCGCCCTGCCTGCCGCATGAGCCACACCGGCGTGCGGTCGACGGGCAGGGATTTGCAAGCACGGACAAAACGAGACTCAGGCGCGGACATGAAGAACTAATTTAGCACCTGGAGAGCAGTGGGCAGTGGCTAGTGGTGAGTAGCTAGTGGTGGAAGATTCCTCAGCAGTAACACTTGTAGCTATGAAACGTGTGGCACCGGCCCTGATCGCTCGCCACTGGCCACTAACCACTCACGACAGCGGCTCAATCTTGTCCACGTGGATCAGATTGATGGAAGACTCCAGAGTTCCCGTCACCCGCACCCGCTTCCCTTCGTACTGCTGCACCTCCTGCTGATTGTCCAGCTTGTACGAAGCGGTTTCCGAAACCTTCAACGTGAAACTGTCGGCTTCTTTGTTGATGATGCCAGTGAAGGTCTGCGCCGTAGGCGACTGGGCCTGCGATCCGGCAGCAGCCATAGCGTTTTCCGGCTGTGCGGGTTGGGCGGACTGGGGTGAGGTTGGATTTTGTGCAGGCTGCGTCTCTGGGCTGGGTTCAGGAGTAGGCGTCTGGCGCGGAGCGCTTTGCTCCGGCTGCTGCGGTTGCTGCATGTACGACCACTGCACCAAGTCGGATGAAAGAGGCTGCTCGGAGTCAGGTTGCTGGGCAACCGCGAATGCACCGTAGCACATGCAAGCAATCAACGTGATTGACCAGCGTGTCATAGCAACTCCTTGCCGGTCTTTCGATGTGTGATTTGGGTTCCAGGTTTAGCTCGGGAGCGCACAAGCACTAAATTTCTGGAATCAATAATGTTGTACGCCTACGGCCTATGGATGGCTGTACCCACGATCCTGTAGGCGATCTAAGGCTAGGCAGAGGCCCGGAATGAACTCCTGAGTTCCTGCCCGGATCCACAGGCACCTAAACAGTACACTCCGCAGCTCGCTTTCCGCCCTATGATGTCCTAACGAATTTACCGGAGGTTCTCCCGCCATGGCAGCAAGTCAGGTGGTGCTCTATTTCGACAGACAGGAAGACGCGGTCCAATTTACCCTAGCTGCCAGTTCCGTCATTGCCGACGGGGCCCCGCTCCGCGAAACTGCCCTAAAGGTGGCGAAGGAAGTGTGCAAGGCCTCGCGCATCACTACCGAGGGCAGCGTCGAGCCGGAAGGTACAAAGTCCAAAGGCCGCGGCAAGCACGTCTAAGGTTATTCTCGGACCATCTTCTAGTCGGACCAGGGTGCCGGCCTGCGGTCCCATCGATGATGTTTTAATTCCTGCAGCAACTCACGACTGAGCGGCCCCTTGTCGCTCAATGCAATGTTCTCCCGCACGTGCTCCAGCTTCCTCATCCCCACAATCGTGGTGCTCACAGCCGGATGCGACAGCACGAACCGCAAAGCCATTTCCGGAAGCGACATCCCTTCTGGAAGAATCTGCTTAATCTTGTCCACCCGATCCAGAGTATTGGCTAGGTTTTTAGGATTGAAGTACCGCGAGCGCCAGTCATCTTCTGGAAACTTCGTTTCCCGGGTCATTTTGCCGCCGAGGCTACCCTCATCCAGCGCGACCCGAACAATCACACCAACGTCGAATTCCTGGCATGCTGGAAACAGCGCATCTTCCGGCGCCTGATCGAAGATGCTATAGATGACCTGCACCGAATCCACCAACCCGGTACGCATGGCCTTGATCCCGTTTTCCGGCTCCCAACGGTTCAGGCTTAATCCAAAGAAGCGAATGATGCCGTCTTTCTTTAGCTTCTCAACGGTGCCGCGAAAATCAGGCTCGTCGCTCCAGGTGTCGCTCCATACGTGAAATTGCAGCAGATCGATGGAATCCGTGCCAAGATTTTTGCGAATCAGGTCTGCGTACTTGAAGACGTGATCGGGAGGAAAAACGTCATGGTATTTGTATTTCGGCAAAGCCGGCCAGCGTTGGTTTTTGGGCGGACTTTTTGATGCGGCGTAAAGACGCTTCCCCGGGTTCTTGGAGATCGTTTGCCCGAGCAGACTATCGCTCTTGCCCTCGCCATAAGCCCACGCAGAATCGAAGAAATTACAACCCAGATCGACGGCGAGTTGCAGTGCATCGAGTGATTGCCGGTCCTCGGACCCGCTCCATCCGCCCATGCCCCAAAGCCCGTGTGCGATGTCTCCAATTTCACATCCCGTACGGCCCAACTTGCGATAACGCATCTTTCCGTTCTCCTAGGTTCCAGCACTTCCCTTCAGGCATGTCAATCCGAGTTGCCGAGCGTAGCGAGGCGGCGAGGAACCTGCTGTTCTCGCGCGCTCAGTGCAGGTCCTTCAACTCCGCTCCCGCCTTGTCCCGATAAAATTTCTGCAGCACATAAAACGCCTGCTTGCGCTGCCCGCGGTCCGAAATTAACCCTTTGCGATTGTAATATTCCTGAATTCCCGGTAGCGGTCGCCGGGGGGAGCGGAAATCCATCAACAGCCAGGGAGACATTCCCGCAAGCGCTGGCATGCGCTGCAACATCGCGATCTGATGCTGAAACAAATTCGCCTGATACTCCTCGCTGAAACGAGTTTCGGCGTTGTCATGCAAGCCGAACGCCGCATCGGCGCCGAACTCGCTAACGATCACCGGTTTCGGGTACGCAAAATTCCATTGCGTACGATCCGCGTCTTCCGGCTTCCCTTCATACCATCCGATGTACTCATTCAACCCAAGCACATCCAGGTACTCGCCAATCGGATCATTCAAGGTTCGCTGGTCCTGACCAGAGCGATCTGTGTGGTTCAGAGCCGAAGTGATCAAGCGAGTTGAGTCCAGTTGCCGGGCGTAAGCGATGAGCTGTTTAAGGAACTCAGTTCGCCCCTGATCAATCGGGGTTTCGTTTGACATGGACCAGAGCGCAATCGCCGCGCGATTGTGGTCACGGCCAATCACCTCGCGCAATTGCGATTTCGCATTCTCCAGCGTGGCCGGGTTCATCCATTGCAAATCCCAATACACCGGAACTTCTTCCCACACCAGCAGACCCATCTCGTCCGCCAGCCGAATCATCTCTTCGTTATGCGGATAATGCGCCAGCCGCACGAAGTTCGCCCCCAGCTCTTTGGCCCAGGTGAGCAGCGTGCGGTCGTCTTCTTCTGAAAATGCCCGGCCGCTGCGGAACGGCGCCTCTTCATGAAGGCAGATGCCGCGTAGAAAAATCGCTTTCCCGTTCAGCAGGATTTGGGTGGCGCGAGTTTCAATTGTGCGAAACCCGATCTGGTCGGCAACTGTATCCCCCTCGCCAGAAATTATCACGCGATAAAGCTTGGGTCTCTCCGGCGACCAGAGCTCCAGGTTCTGCCGCCAGCTGAACCTCGCGCGTCCATCGGGGCCAATCAATGTGCTCTGCTTGACTTGGGCCTCAGGAATCTCGATCGTAACCTCATTACGGCGGGTCCTACCGTTGAACTGCACCCAACCTTGTAGAAGCTCGGGCCTGTCTTTGGAAAGCTGCAGCGAATAATTTTCTATAAACGTTTCTGGGGTTTCTACGAGCTGTACACGTCGCGTCAATCCGCCGTAGTTCCACCAGTCGGTGCGCAACGCGGGAACACCCTCCGCGCGGCGAGTATTGTTCACTTCCACCACCAGACTGTTCTCCCCATCAGCAATCTGATCGGTAATCTCAAAATAAAATGGCGTGAACCCACCCGTGTGCTCGCCAAGCTTGTTTCCATTCAGCCACACACGTGCCTGATAATTCGCCGCGCCAAAATAGACAAACGTCCGAGTATGCGAACGTTTCTGATACCAGAAATCCCGCTGATACCAAACCGGCCCTTCATAAAACAGCAACGATTCTCGTTGCGTGTTCCAATCTCCGGGCACGCGCAGCTTAGGCGAGCGCGCAAAATCGTATTCGACCAAATCGCTTTTTGTTTTCGGCTTTGCATTCAGAAAATAGCGGGACTGAAGACCAGTCTCGTATGGATCGACAATGGAATTCCAAGTCCCCTCAAGGCTAATCGTTGTTCGCGCACCAACATTTGCAATCTGCGCAGACGATAGAGTCGCGGCGAATCCAGCAGCCCACAGCAACAACATCACCCGAAGGGCAACTAGTCTCATGCCACCTCTCAATATGTTGGGTTTTGGCAAGAAAACAGTGTACGTCAGAGAGGCATTTGGTACTTGGCATTTCGCATTTCGTCAGCGACTGAATTGAGCTTCCAGCCGAATGCCGAGAAAGCTCTTTGCGATCACCTGTCACATTGGGCGGCACGATCAGCAAAATGAGTGTCATCCCGAACGCGCACGCTGAAAGCAGGCGGGTGAGGGACCTTACGACGCGAGTGGATCACCACGGACGTAATCAGGACATCAACAGGTTCCTGCGCCCGAATGCGCTGTGGCCATACTGCATCGTTAACGCAAGCCGACGTTAGGTCCCTCTCCTGCCCTCCTTCGTCGGGCAGGTTCGGGATGACAGCGCTTAAGAGACCGCACGGTGAGTGCAATACGGACATGGGGGCCCAACTGCTAACTGCCGTACTTCCTCGGTACCCGCTTAGACATCGCGCAGAGAATCTCGTACGGAAGGGTATGTGCCAGGTCAGCATGCTCGCGCGCGTCCAGGCTGAGGCCATCGGACGATCCGAGAAGAATCACCTCGTCCGCCACCACGACGCCCGGAATTCCGGTGACATCGACCAGCGTCAGATCCATCGAAATTCGGCCAACGATCGGCGCATAATGTTCACGCACAATCACGCGTCCCCCGGCCGAGAGCCCGCGGTTCAGTCCATCCGCATATCCCACAGGAAGGACCGCAATGCGCGATGGCGCTTTTGTAACGTAAGTCCCGCCATATCCCAGCGCCTGACCGGCCCGGACATCGCGAAGAGAAAGGATGCGCGTCTTCCAAGTCAGCACCGGCTTTACTAAGAGCCGCAAGCCACTTCCGCTTACCACTCGGCCGGCGCGCTCGAAGGGCAAATGGTAGCCATACAGCGCCAATCCCGGACGCACCATGGTGTTCCAGCTTTCATGGTGGGAAATTACCGCCGAGGTATTCGCCGCATGAATGAGCGGAGGATTGAATCCAAATTCGCGCAACACCCGACGCGCAGATTCGAAGACATTGAGTTGTTCACCGACGGAAGGCGCGTCGAGGACTTCAGAGGAAGCAATATGGGTAGAAAATCCTTCGACTTTCAAATGAGCAGACGATTGCAGCGCCGCGCAAATCCCTGGAAGCTCTTCGGGAGTCGCCCCGAGACGTCCCATGCCGGAATCAAGTTTCAAATGAATGGCATGTTGCGAGACGCCGAGCCTGGATGCCGCACGCTCGAGAAGTTCGATATGTCCGGTTTCCCAAACGGTCGGCGTCAAACCAAGCCTGATAATTTCTTCCTCTTCGCCGCGCCAGAAGCCGGTCATCAGCAATATTCGCGTCGCAATGCCCTCTTCGCGAAGGGGAATCGCTTCATCCAGAGAGGTCACGCCCAACCACGTCGCGCCTTCTTGCTCCAGCGCTAGCGCGCATTCGACTGCCCCATGACCGTACGCGTAGGCCTTCACCACGGCGCACACGGTCACGTCGTTTCCAACGTAACGTGCAAGAGTGCGATAGTTCTCCCGAAGAGTGGACAGCGAGACCTCAGCCCAGGTAGGCCGCGTTGCCGCACGTTTCGCGATTTCGATGGTCGCCACTGCAATGATTATAGGTTGCAGAAGAGGCCGTCACAGGTTACCGCTGTGCTACTCGTATACGACCCTTATGTAGGGGCGGGCGTCCGCGCCCGCGCCCTGAGCGACCGCGAATGGCGAGGGTTGGACAGGCGTGGACGCCCGCCCCTACACATTCATCGCTCCAGCACAAAATTAACCGTGATCTGCGTCTCCACCTCGATCGGTTCCCCGTTCAAATAGTAAGGACGATACTGCCATTGCCTGACAGCATCAAGTGCAGCTCTATTCAGCAGCGCCAGCCCGCGAATCACTTGTGCTTGCCCGATCCGCCCATCCCGCCCAATGATCGCATTCACCACGACCGCACCTTGGATGTGGAGTTGTTTCGCGATCGCCGGGTATTGCGGCTGTACTCGGTGGATCAGATTGCCCTCCATGATCACCGAGGTGCGCACCAGCGGGCGCGTGGGCGCAGCCGGATGCAGCACTGGTCCCGGACCTGTACTAGCGAGTGTGTTCAATATGGAATTGGGATCGCCGGGAGGGCCAACAACGCCGATTCCAGGCGGCGCTGTTTCGCCTGTCCTAGCGTACGGATCACTCAAAACGTGCGTGGACGTGCCGCTCGTAACGATCAGTGGAGGATGAAAAGTCTGTCTGCTGGAAGTGCTGCTGGTTCTGCCGGCCTCCGCACGGACTTCCCCGTTCGACACAGGCACAAATATTCGCCGTCTCATCAGCGCGTCCGGCAGCGTATGCGGATACAACATCGGAAGAACCAATGCTGCAACCACAAGCGCGCTGTGCAACATGAATGAGGCCAGCGCCGTCCATCGCCTGGCAGGATGTTCCTCAATTACAGCCAACCCGGAAAACATGGGGGCCTTCTCCTCCGCAGTAGTTCTGCTGGGAGATAAAGACACCGCCGCCTGCGCATCAGAATGATGTACCCGAAAAAATAAAAGGCCGCGATTTGCTCGCGGCCTGGGGAACTATTTTCGTACTGCGGTGTCGTCGTTACTTCGGCGGTGTTGTTGTTGCCGGCTTGCTGGTTGCAGGAGCGGCTGGCCTGTTCGTGCCGCTGCTGGGCCTTGCCCCTGTGGTTCCAGCCGGCCTCGATCCCGGCGCGGGCGGCGCAACACCTGACTGCACGTTATACGAGTCCACGATTGCCTTGGTGATGTCGAGGGACGGACCGTGCCACAGCACTGGCCCTTGCGGCCACTGATTGTTGCCTGACGTGTCGATGATCATGCCAAAGCCGTTGTCCGACGCATATTTCACGATGAGTGGCGCCATCTTCTGCAGAATGCGCTGCGCGATTTCCTGCTGCTGGTTCTGAAAGTCTTCACGAGCGTCCTGCGCGCTGCGCTCCAACGCCTTTTGCTTCTGGTCAACCTGCCGCTGCAAATTGGCCTTAGCTTCCTCGTTGAGCTTGTCCCCCTGCGTCGTCAGCTGCTTTTTGAGAGCATCAATCTCGTCGTTCTGGGTCTTCAACTCGTTACTCTTCGGCTCGAATTTCTTGCTCAGCGCATCCAGGTCGCGCTGGCCTTCATTGCTGCCGAAGATCGCTTGTTCGACATTGATCGCGCCAATTTTCGATCCGGTAGCATTGGCCCCCAAGGCTGGCGCTGGATCGGAGGCCGCACTCGGCGCCGCGGGCAACGCGCTTCCCGACGACGGCGGCGCGCCGCTGGTCTGTGCAAAAGCTGCGGCAGAAAAGAGCACCGCCGCGGCTGCTAGTAAACGCATTAAGGTAAGTTTCATGAGATTCAACGCACTCCTTCGAGAACTACTCTCGATATTTCTCAATTTCTGGGTTTGTCCAGATTGAAATTTCCGCGCCACACACTTTCCATGCGAGCTTCACAAAGGCGGGCCGACTCCACTCGCATCCTTATACCGATGTCATGACCACTGCCACTGACGACCGGCCACTCTGGTGTGGATAACTCATTATAGAAACAGCCTCTCTATACCGTCAAACTTGCTTAGAACGTCGTTCCCACGGAGAAGCGAAACGTCTTGCGCGGCTCGCGAAGCAAGTAGCGCGGCGAGAATGTGTCGGTTGCGAGTTTAAATGTGTAATCGCCGGCAGCCCCCGCCGGAAACATATTGCGCGTGACTGGCACCGGCGACTGCGCCAGATCATTCAGGCGCAGCGGATTGTAAGCCCAGTAAATACGGAAAGGCGCATTCACCACCGGCAAGAACACCTGTAATTCCAGGCCGGTCGAAGCGCGCGGTTGCCAGTTGGAACTGCCAAAAGGCGTGAGGTTCTGGCTGAACTTAAAGGTCTGCGTCCCCAAGCAATTGTTGAAAAATGCATCCAGCGAAGGGCAGCCGTATTGGGTCTGATTGATCACCGAAAACTGGCCATTGTTGATGCGCAGCTGCGAGCTTCTCAAGATCGGATCGAAACCGAAATCGAAAAACGGTGCGATCGCCACCGGCCCGGCAATCGTGATCCGGTATTCGGCATTGGTCACTAGGCTCAGATCACCACCCGGAAAAGTAATCTGCTGGACCGGAATCGTGATGTTGTAGTTGCCTTTCAGCGGATTGTTCGGATCCTTAGGAACAAAGGACCCGTCGGGATTGCGTAGAGCGATTGTCGTAGATGAAGGCAGAAAAGCCACCGGCGACACCGAGCGCACGTCGAAACCGCGTATGTCATTTTCGCCGCCCATGTAGAAGCGCTGGAAGGGCGGGGCTACCAGTCCGCCAAACCCGCTCAGGAATGAAGCCTGGGCATGCAAGCCGATGGTGTTCCTTCGGTTCTGCACCGGAATATGGTGCTTCCATTCCGCGATGGGACGCACCGTGCGCACAGTCCCGCCCAGACCGGAAATCTCTCCACCTAAGAAATACTCCGTCCCCGAGTGCGGATAGAGCGCAGCATCCAAGCTGTTCTTCGAATATTGCAGAAGGATCTTGCTGGTCACAATGCCATTCAACGCGCTCGGTCCGCTGATGCCGCTAAAGGCCAAATAATTGAACAACTGCTTCGAAGCCGAGGTCAGCGCAATCAAAGAAGAGACGTCATACGAATACGTCGCGCCGAGGCGTTTGAACGACCGGTGCAAGGGATACGAAGCCGAAACGGTGAATCCCTTGCTGGATTGCGTGTAGTTCTGCAGGCTCTGCAGCTGGGCCTGAGAAACGTTTAGCACCTGGCCGGTGATCAATGCGCTCTGCCGCGCCTGGTCGTAAATGAGTTTTCGTCCGTAAACGGTGAAGCCAGCGGTAATCGGACGGTCCAAGAAATATGGTTCGGTGAAGCCGAACATAATGTCCCGCTGCAAGCTTCCAATATTCGCCTGGACAGTAAGAGTTTCACCGAGTCCCAGGAAGTTGTTGGTCGAGTAACTAAGCCCGATAAACGACCCGGCCAAACCGCTCACGCCGCCCGAGAGACCGATCTGGTTCTTTCCTTTTTCCTTGACCTTCAAGGTGAGATCGACCAGGCCCTCTTTTTCATCCAAGTGGCGCTCGGTGACATTCGGATCGTCCGGCTTCAATTGCTCAAAGAACCCCAGCTGATTGAGACGCTGCAAGCTAAGTTTCCAATATTGTTCGTTGTAAACCTGGCCTTCTTCAAGTGCAAGTTCGCGCCGGATCACCTTGTCGCGCGTGGTGGTGTTTCCCTCGAATTCAATCCGGCGGACCGAAAACTGCTTCCCCTCATCGACGTCAATATCGAACGAGACCAATTTCTTCTGCTCGTCAAAGCTGGGCGTGGGAATTGATGTGAAGTTGATGTATCCCTGAGTACCGTAGGCGTTCTTCAGGTTTTCAAGACCCTTGGCGATTTTCTGGCGATCAAAAATGTCGCCATCTTTCAGCGGGAAGACGGAGCGCAAGGCCTTGCTATTAGGGATGGCTTTATTTCCCTTGAAAGTTATGCTGCCCAGCCGATAGCGGTCGCCTTCCTCAACCGGGACGGTGATGTCTATTGCTTTGCCCGCCCCATGTTGCACGAGTGGAATGTGGAATCCGGAATGGCCAGTATCGCGAATCTTGGTTTGTGGGTCACCGACAACGGCTTTGAAATAGCCGCGGTTCTGCATCGCTTCCCGAACCAGCTCCATGTCTTCGTCTAGCTTGGTCGCGTCGTAGGTCTTGGCAAAAAGATTTTCCAGGAAAATAGAATGCGGCACCCCAATGGGCCGAAGGAAGTGCATGGCGTGCCGCAGCTCGCGGCTCTTGATGTGCTTATTACCCTCGAACTTGATGCGCCCTACTTTGACCTTCGGCCCTTCACGCACGACAAATGTCACGCCCACCGATGCCGGTGGTATCGGCCGAATTTCCGTACGGATGGTGGCGAACTGGTGCCCGTGCTCCGCCAACAACTGCCTGACGACCACTTCGGCCTTCTTGACCTTGGTGGGATCGTATTGCGATTCGGGCGAGATTCCGACCTTCTCCTGCTTAAAGCGGTCGAGAATGTCACTTTTTGAAATCGCGTTGATCCCCACATAACTGATTTCCTTAATCCGAGGTCTTTCTTTAACGTAGATGTGGAGAATCCAGCCTTTGGCTGTGGCTTCACGCTCGATTCGAATGTCCTCGAAGTAATTCGTGTTCCAGAGCGAGTTGAAGTCGCGCTGGATGGCAGCGGCGTCGTAGACGTCCCCGGGACGAGTAAAGATGTGGGCGCGAACCGTCTCTGCGGGAATGCTGCGGTTGCCGTGGATCTCGATGCCGCTGATGACATCCGGCTGTTGCTGGGCAAACAGCCCTCCCGTTACGCCCAGCACAAGCAGTAGCAGCCCGATTTGGAGACTAGAAAATCGCAAGCAAGTGCTTCGGAATGAAAAAGATGAGTGCCCAGGGGAGACTATTCCCGGACACCCATTGCCGCTGTCCCCTGGAAGTGCAGGGCTATCCTGCTGAACGAAAGAAATCGCCAACCTGCCTTAATTAGCTGGAGTTATTGGAAAACCGCAATTATACGGTAGCGCTGTGGAGAGCGTCCAAAGTCAGCGCCTTGTTTGCCCTCATGACGCTGCCCGAAAAAGCTCCACTTCAACCAAGACGGAATAAAACGTGGCAGAGTTGCCCATGTCGGTCAGTTTTTCCGAAGTCAATACGTTTATGTTTCGATTGCCGGGTGTAAGTTTTGCCCAGTTCAATTTGGCGGCAACCACGCCCGACTGGACTGCTCCGTCGACGCGCGCCGTCAACTTCATTTCACCGCGCCGGTTGAATGCCCGTACAGTATCACCGTCGCGGATGCCACGAGCTTCGGCATCCGCGCGATTCATCTCCAGCAAGCCGGTTTCCTCCAGCGCCTGCATGCCGGGCAGATTGGTAAATGTAGAATTCAGAAAATTGTCCGCCTTGCGCGCAAGCAGTTCCAAAGGAAAAGCCTTTGCTGCCTCGGTGTGCCGCGATTCATCCGGCGGAACGAAGGAAGCCACCGGATCGAGTCCTTGGGCCTTGAGCTTTTCGTTATAAAGCTCTGCCTTGCCGCTCGGAGTGCGGAAGTTTCCATTCGCGAACGGCAGAAATGGCTCCAAAGAATCCGACGGGTGCCGCACTCTAGTCGCGTCTTTTGCGACTAGGGTAGGGAGATCTCCATTCTGGTCCTGGAAATTCAACCTGATGTGCCCCTCCTTCTCAAGGCGCTCCCGGCTGAATCCTCTGAGCCACGGATTCGGCGACTTGAGTGCCTGATCCATCATGTCCTCAACCGAATCGGCGAAGCATTCGTCTTCAAATCCCGTCTTCTGGGCAAGCATCCGGAACACTTCCACGTTCGAGCGGCATTCTCCCAAAGGCTCGATCGCCGGGTTTGAGACCTGCAAGTAATAGTGCCCATACGCAGTCTGCAATTCCTTATGCTCGAAAAACGTGGTCGCCGGCAGGACGATATCGGCGTAATCGGTCGTGTCCGTAAGGAATTGCTCATGCACAACAGTGAACAGATCCGGACGAAGCAGCCCACGAATTACATCGTTGTGATTGGGGCAAACCGCCGCCGGGTTCGAGTTGTAAACAAACAGCGCCTTAACCGGAGGATCGTTCACCTCATTCAGCGCCTTGCCCAGTTCGACCATGTTGATCGTGCGCGCCGGCCTGCCCAATGACTTCTGCATCAGTTCGGGAAGCTTCAAGGCATCTTCGTCAAGTCCGAATCCGCCGCTGGTCGAGAGTTGAAACCCACCGCCAACTTCCTTCCACGATCCCGTGACGCACGGAAGCATGGCAATCGTGCGCGAAGCCATCCCGCCATTCTGCGAGCGTTGCACACCGTAGTTCATGCGAATCACTGCCGGTCGGACAGTTGCATAATCACGCGCCAGCTTGCGAATATCTGAGGCCGAAATGCCAGTCCACCCCGAAACTTTCTCTGGCGGATACTCCTGAACTTTCGCTCGAAGCTGGTCAAATCCCAGCGTGTGTTTGGAAACATAGTCGGCGTCGTAAAGATCTTCATTGATGAGGACGTGCATCATCCCGAGCGCCAGGGCAACGTCAGTGCCGGGATTAATCGGGATATGCCAGTCCGCGCAGGCAGCCGTCCGAGTTCGATATGGGTCAATGACAACGAGCTTCCCGCCTGCACGCCGGGCTTCCTCAACAAAAGGCCAGAGATGAACGTTGTTGCCATGAATATTCGCCGCCCAGGCGATGATGTATTTGGAATGTCGGAACTGCTCCGGCTCAGTCCCCATGTTCACGCCGTAAACCGACCTGACGCCCGCTCCGCCGGCTTCTGAACAAATATTGCGGGCCAGTTGCGACGCCCCAAGCCGGTGAAAGAACCGCCGGTCCATCGATCCGTAATTGAGCTTGCCGAGTGTACCTCCGTAGGAGTACGGCAAGATGGCTTCGCTGCCAAATTCAGCTGCAATCTTCTTGAAGCGGGCGGCAATTTCGTCCCGAGCTTCATCCCAAGTAATGCGCTCAAAGGTCTGTGTGGCGCGGGCGCCCTCGCCCGCGAGACCCTTCGGGCCAATCCGCCTCATTGGGTACAAAACCCGATCCGGCGAATAAACGCGATCCAAATACTTCGCAACCTTGGCACACAGAAACCCGCGCGTGACCGGATGCGCCGGATCGCCCTGGATTTTCACCGCCCGTCCATCATCCACGGTAATCAGAACTCCGCAGGCATCAGGACAGTCGTGGGGACACGCGGCATGCACAACTTGCTTCATGATTCCTGATTATATGGTGTCCCGCAGAGCGGCAACTAATGCTGCTTGGCAGCCTCGAGATACTTATCCAGCGAGATTTCGAAGTACATAAGCTCGTGACCCGACGAATCGCGCACGCCGGTCAAATAGAAATTCGCTCCCGCAAGTGGATTGGGGAGATCGGAAACATCAAAAAAAAGAAACCCCGCCTGCGATCCGCGAGGCTCAACTGCCTTGGCCCTGAACTGCGCGCTCTCGATTTCGTTCAATTCCTTCGTGTCGACGCCGCCTTTGGTCTTCGGAAACGGCAGCGGATATTTTGTGCCTGAAGGCCTAACGTGGGTAATCCTTCGATAAAGGTCGTCGCTGGTCGCAGCGCTGAGCTTCGTGCGGTCCGCTGTGACCAGCTCCGCTTTGAGACCCGAGAGTTCCACCGGCTGGTCGGAATCGTTGGTGATCACAAGCAGGATTGGCAACAACTCGTGGTCATGATAGTTCACGACAAAGATCTTGGCCTTGGCCGCGGTGTCGTAAGGATCCAGCCCGACGGTCACATTCTCACCCCCATGGTGATCGTGCGCCGGGTAGGTCAGCGCCGGCTGCACTTTGGGCATGGCAAATTCTTTCGCAGCCCACGCCAGTGGCATTACAAAGGCGATGCTAATCACAATCAGCAACAATCGAGTTCTAGCTGGAAACATTTCAGGACTGCATTATAGATGCAACCGGCAGCAGATTCTGGTGTCTCCAAGAACGATAACAGAATCAATCAGCTCATTCATGATGTCGTCTTCATGATGTCATACCGAACACGCCCCGCTGAAAGCGGGCGGGTGAGGGACCTAACGTCACCTCGTAGTTCCGATGCCCGTTCGGGATGACATGGCGTAATGTGTTCAGTAGACTTGGCTACCACCAATCGCATTTAGAATGTCCCTTCCTGAATGTATCTGCTCTACAGCGCGCTGCTGGCTATTGGCCTCTGGCTGGGGCTCCCCTACTGGCTATTCGGAAGGCTCAGGCATGGCAAGTACCGCCATGGACTTCGCGAACGGCTTGGGACCGTTTCTGAACGATTTTGCAATTCAACCCAGAGATCAATCTGGGTGCATGCGGTTTCGGTCGGGGAAGTCCTGGCTGTAAGTGAGCTCGTGCGAGAACTGCAATCCCGGTTTCCGGAGCACAGGGTCGTAGTTTCGACGACCACGGACACCGGGCAGAGGCTCGCAGCGGCCCGCTTTGGAGCTGAAAATGTCTTCTATTTCCCGATTGATTTTCAGTTTTGCGTGCGGAGGTATTTTTCAGTGCTGCGGCCGGACGTCGTGGTGATCGCCGAAACCGAATTCTGGCCGAATTTCCTGCGCCTGGCCCGCGAGTCTGGAGCCCGAGTGGCCGTCGTCAACGCGCGAATTTCAGATCGTTCGCTGCCGGGCTACCGGCGCTGGAAAACTCTTCTTCGCCGTGTGCTCGCCGGCATTGATCTATTTCTGGCGCAAACTGCCGAAGATGCGCGTCGGCTCGTAGAAATCGGAGCGCCATCAGATCGCGTGTTCGTCGGCGGCAACCTCAAATTCGACGTGCCCATGCCTATGCCTCCTCCCATCGTCGGCCGCATAAGAGCTGCATTGGCTGAATCCGGCTCCGGCCCTGTGCTTGTCTGCGGGAGCACAGTCGACCGCGAAGAACCTCTTCTATTGGGAGCATTCAAGAACGTGCTCGCCTCCTATCCGGCAGCCATAATGTTGCTTGCGCCCCGCCTTCCCGAGCGCTTTGACGAGATTTCCGGACTCTTGCAGCAGCTCAACGTGAAGTTCTGGCGGCGCTCGCTCTGGGCTGGTGGCCCCCTGAACGGAGGCGTTCTGCTCATTGATTCGATAGGTGAGCTTTCCAGCTTGTACGGCTTGGCTGATGTGGCATTCGTGGGCGGAAGCCTGGTGCCTCGTGGCGGCCATAGCATTATTGAACCCGCGCAGCACGGAGTAGCCATCGTTGTCGGAAACCACACAGAGAATTTCCGCGACATCGTTGGTCTCTTTCAGAGTCGAAACGCAGTCCGCGTCGTAGGTCGGGCAGAATTGCCCCTGGCATTCATGGAATTGCTTGCCGATGACGAGCAACGCCAAGCACTTGGCCGTCAGGCGCGTGAAACGCTCGAATCGCAGCGCGGCGCTACGCAGTTCACCCTGCAGAAACTTCATGAGCTGATTAAAGACCGCATGCGCCAGGCGCCCCCGGCGTGAACCCGCTAGGTGCAATCTACGGAGCCTCGGTATGGGTACGGAATCGCCTCTACGACAGTGGCATTCTCCGATCGAGTCGGTTGTCTCGCGCGGTAATTAGCGTGGGCAATATTTCTGTCGGTGGATCGGGGAAGACTCCATTTGTAATTCTCCTCGGGGAACTGCTGAAAGAACGCGGTATCAACTTTGACGTCCTCTCACGGGGATACGGTCGCAAGATTCGCGGGGTGTTTCTAGTCGATCCGAGTGGCTCGCCGCAGCAATTCGGGGATGAGCCGATCCTGATCGCCAGAAGGCTCGGCTGCCCGGTAATTGTGGGCGAAGACCGTTATCGAGCAGGCCTGTTTGCGGAAAACAAGTTCACGGCACATCTGCATCTTCTGGACGACGGTTTTCAGCACCGCTCCCTTGCGCGCGATTTCGACATTGTTCTGCTCACGCCCGAAGACCTGCAGGATCAACTGCTGCCGGCAGGCCGTTTGCGCGAACTGCCTTCGTCGCTCAACCGCAGCAACGCAGTCGTGCTGACAGATAAAATGGAAATGCCTACTCTGCCTGCTAACAATGTCTGGCGTGTGAAGCGCGGAATTGAGGTTCCCGCACCTCCAGCTCGGCCAGTCGCATTCTGCGGGATCGCCAAGCCACACAAATTTGTCGAACAACTAAGGATGGAAGGAGTCGAAACCGGCTCAGAAAAGTTCTATCGCGACCACCACGCTTACACATCCGCAGATATCAGAGATCTTCTTGCACTGCGAGACCAGGCCCGCGCTGGCGGCTTCGTCACGACGGAGAAGGATGCCATCAATCTCGGCGCTCAACTCGCGCAATTGGCGCCCATAGCAATTGCCCGGGTGCAGATGGAGCTACTTAACGCCGCTGACGCTCTGGATACCATTTTGCGTGTGATAGAGGAACGTAGAGCAAAGGCGTGAGAAAATCTTGAGAACTGCTCCTCTGCGCTATGAGCAAGGCATCTACACAAACCGACCGCCTCCACAAGATCATTGAGGCATTCCCGCGCGTCACGGTGGCGGTGCTGGGCGACATGGTTGCCGACGAGTTTGTTTTTGGCGAGATATCCCGGGTGTCCCGCGAGGCCCCGGTTCTCATTTTGCGGCACCGCGAACGCACCGTGCTTCCTGGCGGCGGAGCCAACGCAGTGAACAATCTCGCCGCCCTCGGCGTCAATGTTCTTCCGGTAGGCGTCGTCGGCAATGACGACCCCGGCCGCCTGCTGCTCCGCAGCTTCCGCCATAAGCGGATTGCCATCACTGGAATCCTCAAAGACAAGAACTCCACAACGGTCACAAAAACGCGGATTATCGCCGGAATGCCTCATACATGGCGGCAGCAGGTGGTCCGAATCGACCGCGAGCCGGAGGCAGCACCTAACCATCACTTGTCACGCGAGCTGGCCCTCGCTGCCCAGCAATACTTGCGTGCTTCAGACGCACTGCTCGTCTCCGACTATGGCTACGGCGCCGCCAGTCCTGAAATTCTGAACGCAGCGAGAAATAAGCCTGCGTCGGACACAGTTCCCGTCGTCCTCGACTCTCGTCACCGTATGCTCGAGTTCTCAGGAATCACCGCCGCAACACCCAATGAACCGGAAGTTGAAGAAGCTCTGGGTCTAAAAATCGGACAAGACTGGGACAGCCTTTGCTCAGCCGGAGCGGAAATCATCTCGCGAATGAAGCTGAAGTCATTGGTCATCACGCGAGGCCGCGACGGCATGGTCGCATTCTCCGGAAAACACAAGCCAGCGGATATTCCGATCTTTGGCAGCGATCAGGTCGCAGACGTGACCGGCGCAGGCGACACAGTAATTGCTACCTTCACCGCAGCGCTCGCGGCGGGAGCAACCGCCGAAGAAGCCGCGCATCTGGCAAATTACGCCGGCGGGATTGTTGTGATGAAGCGCGGCACCGCGACCGTTTCCCAGCAGGAGCTAATCGCAGCCATCGAGAAGGAGCCGCCGCAGACAAGGCCGCATTGAGCATCGAAAAAATAGTTAACCGCGAACAGCTGAAAGCGCACGTAGAAAAATGGCGCGCAAATGGCGAGAAGATCACGCTTGCCAACGGCTGCTTCGACCTCCTGCACGTCGGACACGTGCGCTATCTCCATGCTGCCAAACAGCTCGGCGGCCGATTGGTGGTCGCCATTAATTCTGACGATTCTGTGCGGGCTTTGAAAGGACAAGGTCGCCCTCTCATGCCTGCGGAAGAGAGGGCGGAAATTCTGGCGGCCTTGTCAGATGTCGATGCGGTTGTGATCTTCTCTGAGCCCTATGTGCGAGCGCTCATCCGGGCCATTCGTCCTGACGTCCACGCAAAGGGAACTGACTACACTGCCGAAAATGTGCCCGAGCGGCAGACAGTCATCGAATGCGGGGGACGCGTCGAGATCGTCGGTGATCCCAAAGATCATTCTGCGACTGAAATCATCCGCACACGGCTGGAGCAGCGTCGCCCGTGATCGCAGCCGTGCCCTCGAAGTCCTCGCTGCTCGTCGTCCGCTTGGGCGCAATGGGAGACGTGATCCACACCTTGCACGCTGTAACTGCTATACGCCGCGCGTTTCCGGATGTGCGCATCGGTTGGGTGGTAGAGGAACGCTGGGCGGAGTTACTCTGCGCAAAGAACACCCCGCAATCTGGCCCACCCAACGCGACACGGCCAATCGTCGATTTTGTGCATCCCGTCGACACGAAAGGTTGGCGCAGATCGCTCCTCTCCCCTAAAACATGGAGTGGCATATCGTCGGCACGGCGCGAAATTCGTGGTGAGAAATACGAAGTCATTGCAGATTTCCAGGGCTCGCTGAAATCAGCAGCCATTGCTCGCGGCGCGGGTTCGGAAATGATTTTCGGGATGGAGAAGCCGCGCGAAGCTGCCGCACGCCTCTTCTACAAACATCGAATCCCAACCAAGGGTATGCACGTTGTCGAGCAATACGACTCGATGTCTGAAGCTATTGCCGAAAGATGCGTTCTGGCTCGAAACGCCATCCCTGTCGGGGTACTTGAAAAGCCCCCGGCTGACAGCCGTTCTCATCCAGCTTCGCCTTCCAGGGACCTGAAATACAGCATCACCCCTGTTCCATTTCCGCACGACGCGGAAGCAGAGAATAAGATCACAACCATTCTCGGCGGGACCGGCAACATTGTCTTGATTACGCCAGGAGCAGGTTGGGGCGCAAAGCAGTGGCCGGCGGACCGCTATGGCAAAGTCGCGCGGGCGCTCGCCGACGATGGCATGACTCCAATAATTAACTTCGGCCCGCGAGAAGAGCAGCTGGCAGCGGAAGCGGTATCGGCCAGCGATGGCGCGGCGCGCCCCATTTCATGTTCCATTGGCGAACTCATTGCCTTGACCCGCCGCGCGCGGCTGTTCATCGGCGGAGACACTGGCCCGTTGCATCTTGCGGCCGCCCTGCGCATTCCGGTAGTTGCGATCTTTGGCCCGACCGATCCCGCCCGCAACGGCCCTTACGAGACTTCGGGCATCGTACTGCGAGATCCCGCCAGCCGGACTTCGTTGTCACACACAAGTAATCTCGATCCTGGCTTGCTCAATACCACGCCCGATCAAGTACTTTCTGCAGCCCGCCGCCTGTTGGAGATGCCCGTTGCCTAGCTGGAACAGAATCGCGCGGCGCATCCGCGTGCCATTGGGATTCCTGTTCGCCGGAGCATACCTCTGGCTGGCGCGTCCGACACGATTGTCCATCATCATCGGCGCCGCAATCGCGGCGTTTGGACTTGCCATTCGAGCATTCGCCTCAGGTCACGTGAAAAAGAACGAAGTCCTCACCGTCAGCGGGCCGTATGCGTACACTCGTAATCCGCTTTATTTCGGATCGCTTGTCCTTGCCATCGGATTCGCAGTCGCATCGCGAAGCTGGTGGGTTGTGTTGATCGCTTTGACGATATTCTTCGCCATCTACTTCCCCGTAATCCGCGCTGAAGAACAATTCCTCCGGGCAAAGTTTCCGGAATTTAACGACTATGCCCGCAGGGTGCCCATTCTATTTCCCCGGTTCCGTGCCCACCAAAGCAGCGCGGATTCTTTCTCCTGGCATCTTTACTGGAAGCACCGCGAGTACAACGCCGCGCTCGGGACCGTGTTTATGGTCGCGGCTCTGGTAGCGAAGTCCATTTGGCTCAGGCGATGACCGCACGATTCAGCATCCCGGCGATGTCGCGGCTCTCTCTCATGACCCTTCCCCTACTTTGCGCGGTTATCTGCTCCGCGCAAGAGAAGGCGCGCGTCTCCACTATCGGCCCATCTCCGCAATCGCGCATCGTTTCCCCTCCACCCTCGTACCAATATCCGAATGGCCAGAAGTTCGTGTACTCCGTTCAATGGCATATGTGGAGTGCCGGTATCGCAACCATGCTGATGCAGCGATCAGCTGTCGGGGAGCACTTGATCTCGACCGCCAACTCCGCCGGCCTGGCCGACAAATTTTACCCGGTGCACGACACCTTCGAGGCTGATTTGGATCCAAGTACGTTCTGCACCCAGCAAGTCTCGAAACACAGCGAGGAAGGCTCGCGTCGGCTCGACAGAAGAATTCAATTCGACTATGCCCATGCCAAGAGCCAAGTCGATGACAAGGACTTAAGAACAGGAAAGCAGAAGCACGCAGAATTCAGCATCCCGAGTTGCGTTACCGACGTGGTGGATGGCTTCTTTTACGTCCGATCATTAGCGCTTGAACCTGGATCTTCTCAGATCTTTCCTGTGAACGACGGAGGCAAAACCACCGACGTTAGAATTCAAGTCGAAGGACGCGAGCCGGTCAAAGTGCCAGGCGGGGAATATCAGACAGTGCGCGTCATGGCCGAACCACTCTCCGGTGCCATCCAGGGAAAAGGTGTGCTATGGGTATGGTTCACGGATGATGGGCAGCATGTGCCTGTAAAGATGAAATCCAAACTGGGATTCGCAACCCTCCTGTTCCAGCTGCAGAGGATCGACCCACAACCTAGTGGGAGATAGGTCCCTTTCAACCCACTCGCCGCGGGGCAGGCAGCGCCGGCGGCACTATCAAGATGGAAGCGGTTGGATCGAACGACGGCAGTTCAGCCGAAGTTCGCGCCGATTTCTCAACTTCCTCTCGCGCGCGTTTTAATTCAGAGCGCTCCGAATGTGAGCTAACACAGTTCTTCAGGAGCTGCGAATAGTATGTCTTGGCCTGATCACCCTTACCCAGTGCCGCGGCAGCCGTAGCTGCTCCGTACAACGAGTTGAACCGCCCAGGATTCGTTTTCAGCGTCGTCTCATATTCCGCCAACGCCTGTTCCGCGTGCCCGTCTTCCAGCAGCATATCGCCAAGCATCTCGTGCGCCGGGACTCCCTGACTGGCTTCCGCTTCGCCTTCTTCCTTGTCCGCAACCGTCCGTAGCAGGCGGATCCCCTCGTCGCGCTTGCCTTCGGCGTACGCCAGCCACGCCTTCGCAACCGTCAACTCGTCGGTCACGCCTTCATACTCTCCGCGTTCCTTCTTCTTATTCGCCGAGAGCTTCTTCTTGATACCCTCAAGCTGCGCGAGTTCCTTCTGTACCTGTGCAACGTTCCCGCTCCTGGCCGCGCCAACCGCCCTCGCCGTGTAAGTGATCGACTGATCGAAATCGCCTGCCTCAGTGACCGGGGTAAGCTGCGCCGCTTCATTCCACTGGTGCAGTTCCAGTGCGTATGACGCCGGAAATGCCGAGAGCGCAAATTGCCGTGGATCGAAACCCATTCCGTACATGTCCTTCATAGGCGGCATTGCCCGCACTTCATCGATGATCTTTTGCGCGTCCTGCTCCCGCCCGGTTTGCAGATAGGCGTACATCAGGAAATCCAACGCATGGAACTGATGTCCCTCGCCCCCCATGTGCATGGCCGCTTCCTTTCGCGTAGCAGCAACCGAGGCAACATTGGAATCAATATCGTCCTGCCACAAACCGAGCCGCGCAAAGATGTGCGCAGGCATGTGCAGTGCATGAGGAGCCGCGGGAGCCAGCTGTGCATATTTGCGCGCAGCGGGCAATCCCTGCTGCGCCATATCAGACTTGTCATAGGTGTGGATCAGATAGTGCGCGACTCCAGGATGGTTCGGCTCTTCCGCAAAAAGCTTCTCCAGGACCGCGGCAGCTTTATTTCGGTATTCGTTTGTCTTGTCGTGATCGGGCTCAGCCGCAAGCAAACTTAGCGCATAGAAAGCCGCCGCCTCGTGATCGTCCGGATTACGTTGCGCAACTTTCTCCATCGCCTTCGAATATGCCGAAGCCCGCTTCTGGTAGGGCTTCTTGGGATGCGCATAGAACGCACTCAGCGCAGCGATGTAATCCTTTTCGCGCGGAGTCGCCTGCAACGACCGCGCCTCTTTCAATTCCGCGCCCGCGCGCTCCAGCGTCGGCATGTCAGGACGGTTCCACAGTTGGTGCCATAAGCTCATCGCTACACCCCAGCGTGCAATCGCACACTGTGGATCGTGTTTCTCAATCTGCTGGAATTCCTTCTCCGCTTCCTCGTACCAAAACGAATGCAGCATGGCAATGCCGCGCTCAATCGGCTTCTGCATCGCCGCAGAACAAGACGAAGGAAAATGCACCGTCCCCAGTTGCACCTCAGTCATTTCTTCGTGATGATGACCTTCGTCAGCGGCCAAAAAAGAAGAGGCACAAAACAGAACTGCGCAGAGAAGAAGACAGGATTTCATGAACACCAAGCAGAGTCTATTCCCGAAGCTGCATAGAGGTCAAAGTTGGGTTGTCTTGGTCTCCCGCGCCGGCGGGAAGTAACATAAGTGTTCTGATCCGTGTGGTCCGTGAAAATCCGTGGCAGATTTGGCCATCCCTTACCGGCTCCCCACCAACCCGCGCACCGATTCAATCAGCTTGGCCGAATCGTAGCCAATTCCATCCTTGAAAACGACCTCCACTTTTTCAATATCTTCGATCTTCTGCGAAGGATCGCCCTTGATCACGACCAGGTCGGCCTGCTTGCCCGGGGCAATCGTACCAATCTTCTTAGCATCGCCCAGATACTGCGCGCCGTTGAGGGTTGCAATGTGAATCGCCTCCACCGGAGTGAATCCCTCCTCGACCAGCAACTCGACTTCGCGCTGATCACCGAACCCAGCAACGATTCCGCCCATTCCTGTCGGATCGAGTCCTGCCAGAAGCAGCCCTCCGGCTTTCACGAACTCGCGCTCAAATTCCATCTCTTTCTTGAACGCCGCGGGCCAGGGAGATGCCTCTGTTCCGTAGCGTTTGCGAATCGACGCCGGATCGCTCGCGCTACGTTTGTTCGCAAGCACCGAGCTGCGTGCATCCGCAGTGAGGACATCGAGCACTCGCTCTTGCATCGTGGGACGCCCCGGCACTCCCATCTCGAACACCGGCAGTGTGGACGTGAGCGCCACATGATGCCGAACTAACTCGAGAATCATGTCATGCACCGGCCCGGACTGCACGTCGAGCTTGCCATACCGATCGAGTTCATCGCGAGTTTCCGGGCACTGATCAGGTTTCTTCGCGGGAAAGAACTCCGTGTCCACGAGCAGCCCATGCTCCAGGTCATCAATCCCCAAGGCAGCCGCTTCGCGAAAACCAATCGAGCACAGGTGCGCCGTCACCTTCGCTCCTCGCGCGTGGGCAGCTTTGATTGCCGCCGCAAGCTCGTCGCGAGTAAGGAAATTGTAGCCCTTGAAATTGTCCACACCCTGGTCAAGCCAGAAATTGACCGTCTTCGTAGTGTCCGCAGGCCCAGTCAACCTGTGCGCCTGCAAGACCCAACTGCCTTTGCCTTCGAGATAAGGACCGGTGACGTGGATCTTGGGCCCCGGCATTTCTCCGGTGTCGATCTTCTGCTTAATCTCCAGATCGGTATAAGGTTCGAGCGAGCCGGTCGTCCGGATTGTAGTTACACCCGCCGCCAGATAAAGCCGCGGGAAACTGTATGCCATTTCGCCATAGACTCCATTGCCCATGGGATAAAACATATGGTCGTGCATCCCAACCAAGCCAGGAATGACAGTATGGCCGTGCAGATCGAGGACCTGCGCATCTTTGGGCACTATCGCGGAAGCTGCACTCGCGATGGAATCAATCTTCCCTCTCGCAAGCACGACTGTCTGATCTTCGCGCACCGGACCGCCCGTGCCGTCAATCACGCGAACATGCTCTAGCACGACAACAGGACGGTCCACCTTCACAAAGCCTTTGACTTCCGGTGAAAGTGTTTGAGCAGCAACTGGTGAGCAGCACGTAAGAAGCACCAGCAATGCAAAGTTCCGCATGATTCCTCCAGAACTGCCGAGCAGGATTGTACCCGACCAGTGCCGTCCGCGATGGATTGCGGAAGAGCAGCCATTGATTGCCGCGTGACACTGAATCTCAAGAAACGCGCTGTTTTGCCCCCGGGCGTGCTCTTTCAACGCAGTGCCGATACACAGTCTTCCATCCTCTTCAAACCGTGGCCGAATCCAAAACAAAGGTAAAATCGAACTTCCCGATGCAGCGTACGACTCTTGGCGACTTCGAACTGACCGCGATTTCCGACGGTATCTACTACCTCGATGGCGGAGCCTTCTTCGGCGTCGTGCCGAAGACGCTCTGGTCGAAAAAAAACACTGCTGACAAAGACAATCGCGTTCCCACAGGCCTGAATTCCGTGCTGGTGCGCACGGGAGATAAGAACATCCTGATTGAGACCGAGATCGGCAACAAGCTGCCGGAGAAAATGGCGCGAATCTATGGGCAGCCCGCCAAGCTCCTCGAGAACCTCGGCACGGCAGGCGTTGCGCCGGACGAAATCGATATCGTCATTAATACGCATCTTCATTTCGATCATTGCGGATGGAACACGATTCGCCAGGGAGACAAGGTCGTCGCAACATTCCCAAAAGCCAAATACTATGTCCAGGAAGGCGAATGGAAGCACGCGCATGGGAACCAGCGAGATTCGGTCAGCTATCTCCACGAAAATTACGATCCGCTGGTCGAGAGCGGCCAAATGCAGCTCCTGCGCGGAGACCAAAAAATCGTACCGGGAATTTCAGTGCAGGTCTTTCCCGGCCACACACGCGATATGCAGGCGGTGACTATTCAGAGCGGAGGCCAGACGGCGTGCTACATTTCCGATCTGATTCCGACCAGCGCGCACGTGGAACTGAACTGGATCATGGCGTTCGACCTATATCCGCTGGAGACCATCGAAAGCCGCAAGCGCTATTACTCCCGCGCAATTCCAGAAAAATGGCTGACCATGTTTACTCATGATCCGGAAATACCGTGGGCATATCTGGAGAAGGACGAGCGCGGAAAAATCATTGCTAAGGCGGCCGATCTCTTCCGCTAGTCCGCGACTGTCACGGCTGCAAGCACAAGCCGAGCTTCGAAGAACTCCTCAACCCGGATCAGGATTTCTGGCGCCGCCTTTGAATCATAAATGGCTTTGCGCAAGGCGGCGCCTCCCGGCACGCCGTGCGTGAACCACGAAGCGAACTGCTTCATCTTCCCGGTGGCATCGGGCAATTCTTCTTCAATCAGCATCTGAAAGTAAGTGCGGATCATGTAATAGCGGTCCGATTCGGAAGGCTCGTCGTAAGGCTTGGCCGCGGAATCTGTCGAGCTTTGCCCGACCGGACGGGCGTAGACGCCCGCCGCTACATGACCCGTGTGGGGACGGGCGTCCACGCCCGTCCAGCGAAGCGAAGCTTCGCCGGATTCGCAATACTGCGCAATCTGCCTGAAAATCCACGGATTGGCGGGCGCCGTGCGTCCGATCATCACCGCATCGCAACCGGTCGCCGCAACCATCGCGCACGCATCCTCCGGACTACGAATGTCGCCATTACCAATCACCGGAATTTTGACTGCATCTTTGACGGCGGCAATCCACTCCCAACGCGCGTTGCCGCTGTAGCCTTGCTCACGGGTGCGCGCATGCAGCGCGACAGCGCACAGTCCGCAACCTTCGGCCAGCTTCGCCAGCTCCACGCAGACGATCTCTTCATCGTTCCATCCGGCGCGGAACTTCACGGTGAACGGAATCTTTACCGCGGCCCGCACCGCCTCAAAGATTCCGCCGATTCGCGGCAAATCGCGCAGCAGTCCGGAACCACCATTGCACTTCACAACTTTTTTCGCCGGACAGCCGAGGTTCAGGTCCACCAGATCGAAGCCGAGGTCCTCCACGATTCGGGCCGCATCCGCCATGACCTGGGGATCACTGCCAAAAAGCTGCGCTGAAATCGGATGCTCATCGTCATAGAAATGCAGGTAGCGCTTGGCTTTCTGGTCTTTTGCCCGCAGCACTCCGTCAGCCGAAGTGAACTCGGTCATGATCAGCCCGCACCCACCCAGATTCCGAATGAACCGGCGAAACACGGTGTCGGTTACCCCAGCCATCGGGGCCAAGACGGTAGCGGGCGTAATCCGCACTGATCCGATCTGAACCGATGAGGGCACCGATGCCTGTGTGGGTCGGACATTCTTGTCCGACAAGGCGCCATCTGTACTCCCGCCCACAGAATTGTCCCAAAACTTCTTCACAACCTAATTTTACCGTGCCCTATAGGAAGAGCCCCAATTTGAGCGTCCAGATCGGCCAGGGCTGCCTCCAACATCTTCCGATGGCGAGGGTTGGAAGCAACTTCCAACTGCTGCAGAATTCTCTGCCGGGAGAGTTCCAGGGCCTTCTTCCGCTGCCGATCCGCAATTTGCGCGGGACTCAGCTGAACTTTCTTCCTTAGACTGTCTGACGACGCCATCTCCTGCTGCTGCTCAACCGCCTTGCTCTCCCAGCCACGCGCCATAGGGAAATTTTAGTCCTCAACAACTGAGCAATACGGTGATCGAGCTTCGATCTGCGCAATGAACCGCACACAGTGTGCAGCCGCAGCGGGTGCAACTATCTCGGTGGCTCAACTTGGGGAACGGGCGACGGCATCGATCCCGCATCGAATCCGAATGAGCAACCACCATTCGCGCTAACGAAGGGCACCGGTCGCGCTAACGAAGGGCACCGGCTCAGGCCAGTGTGGAAGCACAGGGCCGTTGCCGAATCCGCAGTAGGTCAGCTGGAGTTTTCTTACCTCGAACCAGACGGAGCAAGAACCACCAGAGTAAAAAGTGGGAAAAGAGTGCTGAGATTGTCTGATTTCGGGATCAGGTTAGTCTACCCCGCTCACAGATTGCTTAATGTAGGCTT
>WNGK01003682.1_pt1 | contig 30903 bp, 30 predicted proteins | sample 5400601 | NCBI WGS metagenome assembly WNGK01 (sample SAMN13153376, study PRJNA577476) | soil metagenome | isolation source: 60 cm soil or saprolite under Garry oak tree replicate 1 | place: USA:California | collected 2016-06-15 | reverse complement strand
CATGACCGGCACGAACTTCTGGATCCTCTTGTTCTCTTCCACCTCTCCGGTGTAGATGTTCCCCCTCGAGTCCATGGCGATCGCGTTGATCCAGTGAAGCTGGCCGGCGTACGTACCATTACGGCCGAATCCGCCGAGCGTCTTGCCGCTATCGCGGTCGAGAATCCACACTTTGTCATTCGTTCCGTCAGCGACGTAGAGGTACTTCTGCTGCGGATCACGCGAGAAGGCAAGCTTGTAGGTGGTTCCGCACGGAGGGAACTTCTCGTGATAGAGACCGCCGCAAATTTCGCCGCGAGAGGGAGTATTGGGCGACACGTAGAACTCCCTGAGGAACTTCCCCTGCTTTGTGAACACCTCGATCCGGTTCTGGCCGCGCTCGCCGATATACACCAGCCCGTCCTTCGAAAACTCGACGAAGTGCAGGTCGGGGACGAAATTTTTTTCCTCTGGAGGAGGACCGCCCGTCCACTTGTATCCGGGAATCGGGTCGTTGGTGATCTCGCTCAGGGGCATTCCGTGACCGCCCCAGCCGCGCTTGAACGCGCCCGTCTCCATGTCGTAGACGAGGACACGCTTCCAGTTGATGATGTAGATCTCGCGGGCGTCTTCGTCGAGGTTGAAGCGGCCCTTGGACACCAGGACGTCGGTCTGCTGATTGTTTTCCTTGAGCGCCGGTGAACCTTTGGGCGGGCGGTGGTCGAAGTCCCACACGAGCTTCCCATCCCTGGTAAACTTGAGGATGCTGTCCTGCGCCGCAGTTCCGGCCACCCAGACAAAACCCTGACGATCCACGACAACGGTCTGCAGTGCCGTGGGCCAGAGGGGATGGTATCCAGGGCCGCCCCACGAATGGACCACATTGCCTTCCGGATCCAGTTCGATGAGCTCCGGTCCCCGGATGCAGCAGTCGATCCTGTTGTTTTCCCCGCCGACTTCATCGGGGTCCGCTTTCGCCGCGCGATTCAAGAACCAGATGTGGTCGTTCTGATCGACGAAAAGACCAGTCACTTGCTGCATGCTCCACCGATTGGGCAGGGGCTTCGGCCAGAACGGATCCACCTTGAACAATGGCGCACCATTGTGATCGACAGCCTGCCTCTGCCTCTGTTGCGAGCGCCCGACGGAACCGGCGGCGAGAATTAGAACGCAACAGATGGCAAAGACTGCCGCGTATACGCGGTTTTGTCGCTTCCCAGTATCCACGGAACTTTCTCCTTTCTCCCGGTGTTTCAGGGCCGACGCCAAGAATAAGCCGAATGAACGTGGTGTGCAATGTATCCGGACTTTAGCGCGCCGATACGATTGCGGGCTTCTGGCAACACAAGTCACGTCCATTCGTCAGACGTGGTGGAATGCGGGCTGAAGCCCGCGACTACATGCCTGACCGTAACGTTGTCCCAAGTATGTAGTCGCGGGCTTCAGCCCGCGTTCCACCACGTCTCAACTGCTCCGCAGCTTACCTTATCGTCCGCTTCCTCATCTACAGCGAGAAGCTCATCTAGCCAAGCGTCAGTTTCTTGCATGTAACTCATATTTTTTATTGCGCGGTTATCGTGCTTATAAATTTCGACCGCAGGCGAAACTTTCTCATCCAAAGAACCGCCTCACTTTCCGAGAAGCGGTGGGCGGTTCTTTGGTTGAGAAAGAAAAAAATTTAGCGGCGGCGGGTTTGTGGCCCTGGGGACTCGCCGCAGGCCGAAATTTATAAGCACGATAATTTTTTTTGACAGGATTCTTTGTTGAATTTCTGCAAGTCTAGACTTTTGGACTTTTGGATTTCTGGCTGAAGATCCATCGGCTAACCATCTCGTCAACCAGGTCGCTGAATGGCGCCGATCGTCGAGGGGTAGGGATGATTAATTATTTCGTCTGGCTACCGGCTCCGAACGAAGCCATGCGCGACCCTCGCATCGAAAAAATCGTGGTAAAACCCAGTGATTTCGCCCGCCGGGTTGATGCTCGTTGGGATGGTATCGATAGTACCAGCACCCGGTACGTCAAAGCTGGTGAAGGCGCCGCTGGCATCGCGAACGAAGCCATGCACATGGCCCCCGCCGTAAGCCCCAGTGATTTCGCCCGCCGGGTTGATGCTCGTTGGGTCAGTGGAGAAAGAACCCGTTGGGTCAAAGCTGGTGAAGGCGCCTCTGGCATCGCGAACGAAGCCATGCACGCCCCCCGAACCCCTGTAAAACCCGGTGATCTCCCCCGCGGGGTTGATGCTCGTTGGGAAGGTAAAGGTAGAACCCGGTGGGTCAAAGCTGGTGATGACGCCTCTGCGATCGCGAACGAAGCCATGCACGCCCCCCGAATCCCCGTAACGCCCAGTGATTTCGCCCGCCGGGTTGATGCTCGTTGGGTCGGTACGGATAGAACCCGGTGGGTCAAAGCTGGTGATGGCGCCTCTGCGATCGCGAACGAAGCCATGAAAGCCCACTGAATCGATGTAAGCCCCAGTGATTTCGCCAGCCGGGTTGATGCTCGTTGGCTCGGTAGCGAAAGAACCCGGTGGGTCAAAGCTGGTGAAGGCGCCGCTGGCATCGCGAACGAAGCCACGCTCTTGGAGGCTCGAATCGGTGTACGACCCGGTGATCTCGCCCGCGGGGTTGATGCTCGTTGGAGAAGAGATCGTAGAAGTCGGTATAAAGCTAGAACCCGGTGGGTCAAAGCTGGTGATGGCGCCGCTGGCATCGCGAACGAAGCGATGCATAATGCTTCCTGAATCGAAGTAAGACCCGGTGATCACGCCCGCCGGGTTGATGCTCGTTGGGAAGGTGGCGATAGCACCCGGTACGTCAAATTTGGTGATGGTTTGAGCGTGGACTGAAGAGATCGCTGGGGCGAACACGCCCACAAGGAACATCCCCAACAGAAACCATTTTCGATATCTCATCAAACGAACTCCTTTCTTCGTCCCCTGCCTCCGCAGGGTGCGTTGTCCTGCCGTCCAATTCTCTTAAAGCTGGTGGCTGGTGGTCAGTAGGTGCGAGCACATTCTCTATAGGCGCAGAGACTTTTGTCAAAAGAAAAGCGGTCGCCTTCCGCCCACAAACAGGACACTTGACTGTCTAGACTTTTGGACTTCTGGATTTCTGATGAGAGAGCCACTCTCTGACGAGCTGGTCTACCAGCTCACTGAATTCTCGGTGCTCATCGAAGAGGAGCCTGCGGGCGGTTTCGTGCGTCTCTTTGCGCAGGTAGACCGTCACCTGCTTAAATGCCGGATCGCTCTTCTTGCCCGGTGGCCGGCCGGTCTTCATTCGAGGTGCGGCCTCCGGAGCGGCTGAGAGTTTCTTGCTTATCTCAGCAGTGCCGGCGAATCTGCTTTTTTTATTTTTCATCTCTCAAAATTTCCTTTCCGACCGAAAGATAATCCGACCAGGCTTCCTCGGCCCGTGGATCGCGGGTCGGAGCTTTTTTCTGCAGGTAAGCCGCCACATGCACGGCTGTTGTGGACTTGCCCACACCGCCTTTATGCGCGGCTACAGTAACGACCATAACAGGGAAGTCTAGCAGAATTCTGAACTTTTGGAGAGGGGAAAGTCTGGATGTCCAGACTGTCAGACTTCTGGAAGTGGGTCCGATGGCCCGGTAATTCGGCTTTTTCTTTTGAGATTGTGGACAACTCGACTGGACAGGTGGGTTGAGTATGTCAGAATGGGTTCTAGTTTAGAGCGCACTGAGAGAAAAATTCCAAGCCGGGGAGCCGGCCGGGTGCGCCACTCGCGCTCTGCCGGTCTCGGCGACGAAGCAGCCTCGTCCACAGGTTGGCCGCCCGACCACCTTGCCGCTCTCCGCGAAATCCGCGATGCCCTTGCAAAACTCCCTTAGCCCGTTATTTCTGACCATTCGTGAGCGGTCGCTGCGCCATCATCCTCAATTCTTGCCGGGCCCCGCCAGACTCCCGAAACGGAAAACGACTCCGAAGGATAATTTCCCGTTGTTCTGAAGGTCATCCCTGAAGGACTGGCGCAAATAATCTGCCTGAATCACGCGAATCCAGAGAAAACGCGCGGCCTTCACGTCAAGGCCTCCGCCCAGGGCAGTAGTGAAACCCGGCCGCCACGTTGAGTGGGCGTCTGGCGTAGCTTGCCTCCCGTTAGTCAGCCCCAGAAGGACATGAAGGAACGGACTTACGTGGGGGTTTCCCTGATACGCAAAATGCGGGCCGAACAGGAATGTGTATCTCTCCCAGTTAATACCCGACAGCTTCTGGCAACAACTGACGTCCATTTCGATACCGGCGAAGCGATTGAAATTACCGGTAATCGATGCGTCCCCGCCATCCTTGTGGTACGGGGTGCGGATTGCCGGCGTCGTCACTGCTGCGCAATTGCCGGGGGAGCAAACAATCCCGCTAAAGGCCGCAGTGCCCCACAATTTCGAAACACCCAAGAATAATTCACCTTCGGTAACGGTCGCCTGGGCATGGCCGTTTATAGGCCAGGTCACCAGGAGTCCCGCCGAAAGCGCCAAGCCGAACAAGTGCCCGCGCATGGTCACCACCTCTCCGTTCGCGACTCGGCCACTCTAGGTTTTTCGACAGACGCCGAAGCCGCGGAAGCATATTTCTCTCGTTTGCAAAAAACGAATTAGAATCCTGAGTACGCGCGATTCAGAAGATCTCAGGATCTTCGCCGCCTGACCGCGGCTAGCGCCGCGGTGGAAATTTCAGCCGATGAATCCAGCCTAGGATGGTTGGCGTGTCCGTCAAGACCTTGTCGCGACGTGACGCGGTAAAGCGCGTTGTGGCGTACTTCGGGCTGATGCCGGTTCCTGCCGGTGGAGTGGCGAGACTGGCCAAAGCCAATACAGGAGGCCGGCGAAGCTGGTGTACCAGCTACGGCTGGCCGGTGGGCTCGACGCTAAAAACGAAGCCGCGGCCAGACGTGCCGGGAGGGTTCAGGAGTGGACACGAGATCGCAGGGCGACATCCCGAAAGACGATCTTTTGGTTAGCTGGAAAGATATTGCCGCTTATCTGAAGTGCAGCGTCCGCAAGGCCCATCGCCTTGAACAACGAGAACTTCCCGTGAACCGGATTCCGGGGACGAAGTCTGTGTGGGCATTGAAGCCGGAGATCGATCGGTGGCTGGCATTGCAGGCGGAAAAGGCGAAACGCGACCAAGGCCAATGCGCCGGCGTGGGACCCTCACCCGTTGGTGGACTTACACGATTGTCATTTTTCCCCGGACGGCTGTGGGTGCTCGGAATATTGCTCGCGCTCACCATCGCACCGGCGATCGCGTCCTTGTACGGGCTGACAATCGTGTTCTTTCTTGTGACAGCAGCGTTTTTGGTTCTGATCTACCCGTCGCTACCGGATACGGGTTATACCCGTGGAGTTGTTGGATTGTTCATGATTGCAGGTATGTCGTATAGCGCGAGCGCCACGACTTTGCCGGACATGATCGGTTCGGTAATCAACATGATGACCCTGCGGCCCGCGCTCGCCTATCCCTTCGTAACCGGCCTTCGCTTCATACCAATTCCAGTCTTGATTTCCATTTTGTGGGTGGTGCTCACTTTCCGTGGAAATACGGGTTTTGCCCAGAACCCGGGTCTCCGCGCGGCGTATCTGTTCCTTGGCGTCCTGTTTTTATTCGTGGCGGCGATTGCTGGTCTGAGTGCTTCGGGAGCGCACCGCATATGGCAAGCCGGACTGTCTATCCGCTGGACGCTTCTGGCGGGAGAATCCTTTGTCTTTGGCGTGAACCTTGCCTTGTTCGTGCTCGGCTATCGTTTTTTCAATACGACCTCAATTAAGGGCTATCCGCAACTCTTGTCATGCTACGGGACAGGCTACCTGATGATCGCGTTGACGGCGGCCATCGTCGATCGGCATTGGAATGAGATTAACAAGTATCATCTCGATACGCGGCGGCCCCACGCATATCGCGTGCAGAATATCAACGCGGCAAATGACTTTCGGGACTGGTTGCAAGACCACTCCGCGGAGGCGGGGCCAGATCTCATGAGCCTGTCCAACGATCCGGAATTCCTCGACGCGTTACGAACTCAAGAGTTTTACAAGCAGGACTTTGATGAAGCATTGCAGGTGTCTCGCAAAGCTGTAATATTCGGGTACAAAGGTGTCCGTGACTTACGAGACAAACGACCGGTCTTTGTGCGGATTCGGTTTCCCGCCGCCCTCGCGGCTACACTTCGCTTCGAATTGGTGGGTGCAGTGACCGAGTCTGGCTTTCGACCATGAGTGCTCTGCGGCCCTTCCGGGCCAGTCTGAACATGAGGCTCGGATCATTGCCGCGTCGGCAATGGATCGCGAGCGCAGAAACAACACGGACACTAGCATTCAACTTGGGGTCGCCACCAGAGCCTAGAGATTCAGAACGACGATAGGACGAACGTGACCAGCTGTTGGCTCAGCCGACTCACCGATTCAAAGAGACGTGAGAAGCCGGCAATCCAAGTGACCCAAAGCACCAGTCCCATGATCACCGACGCTCCGGGGACGCCCACATACTTGGTCAGGACCATGCCCGTGAGTGCTGTGAAACCGGCTATGAGTGCCCAGAAGAGGATTGCGTCCATAAGATGATTTTAGCGACGGTTCAATTCGGAGATCCCGATGCATTCCGCAAATCCAGCCAACCAGAGTCTCCCTGAGGAGGCGGGAGGTCGAGAACCAGCCTCCCATCAAACATACGCCCAGAGACGACGACGCCCATACTCTCAAAAGTGCCTGAAAGTGCCATACCGGCTGTGCGGACGCGAATCGCAGCGAGGCGCAAGCTATCGGTCGCGCGGGTGAGTGTGGCGTCGTCGAAGAGAAGCGCGTTCAACTTCGTTTCGATGCGGGCGAGTTGTTCAGTGAGCCGCACAATGTCGTGCGCATCATTACCGGATGGCCATTATGAAGAAGCGCAGAAAAGCACCAGCGTCAAAGCCAAAACCCACTCAGGACCAAATCGATCGATTGGTCACCGCGCAAGCTGACGAGCATTCGGCTTGGGAAAAAGCTATAGTGGTGAGGCGACCGAAGTCCACGTCGTTATCAATTCCCGCGGACCTCGCGGCTCGAGCAGCGTTTCTGGCGAAACTTCACCGCGAGAGTCGGCTGGATAAATGGGTCGAAAGGATCGTGAGGGAACGTGTGGAGTTCGAAGAGTCGGCATTCACCGCGGCCAAAAAGACTCTCGCGTCATAAAGGCGGCCCAACACGCGGTTGGAGCGGGCCGCTGAAAAACGCGGCTGCTCAACCGCAGGCCGTTAGGCGGACGGGAACAAATATGACCAAGCTTCTCCTTGCCATTCTCGTCGCGTTCATGCCCTTTGCCGGCAATGCCCAAGCCGAATCGGGCCCCAGTCAGCTACCATGCCGTGATCCGACCTCTGTTCTTCGCGAAGCGGTCTTCACGCTTGACATTGGCACAGCTCATTTACATGACGGCAAGGATTGCTTGGCGGAGCCCGGCTTCTCTTGCGATTGGTCGGTCACACTTCGGAGAACCGAGGAATGGGGAGTGCATCAGCGTTTTCTTCTTGTGGAGATCGATGCCGACCACGTCTCTGGTACGGGACAGTGGGAATCGGTCTTCCTGTACAGATGTCAAGGTGACATGTATGTGTCGGTGTTTTCGAACCGATTTTTGTACGGTGCAAAGGTGGAACTAGGAGCGAACTCTGACTTCTGGCTCACTACCGGCGTATGGCGACGAAACGACCCCACTTGTTGTCCTTCGGTTGAACAGCGACGACACTACGTATGGAACAACGGGCAGCAGCGGTTTGTCGCGGCGGAATCAAGCGAGAAGCCACTGAAGGTACGTAAGTAACAGCGTTTCCCGAGTCAGGTCGATTGCCGGGTCTACGACAAACACGGCCGCCCACGCTGCAGCCGCCAAGCCGCGCCAGGGCGATCCAAACTCGCGACAGTTTACTCGCGCGGCTTGCGGCTGAACGTTGAGCCGTTGGTGCGCCAAGCGAAGCTTGGCGCTTCTTGCAGGGTGAGAGTCCCTGCGGAGTAAGGACTAACCATCCACTCCTACCGAGTGTTGCAACTGCGACTGCGGAGGTGAAAACCGAACAAGTCAGTTGAAGCGTACACAGGGAAGCATGCAGGCCGCAGGAGAGACCGTACTCTCCAAAGCTTGATACAGCCCCGTCATGGCGTTTAGTGCAGACGGCGACGTTGTTAACGGTAGCGGAAGCCAACACAGACGGACCGAATGTTCGTGGTGAGGTCCGCGAGGGTCTGCCGGGGTCCACCTTAGAGCGTGGCACGCATGCAGAGAAGCGTCAGGAACTTGGGAGACCCTGCGGGTTCCCTTCCTGAAACCGGGATGAGAAACAGCCAGCCGCATGGCATACGGCTATTGAGCCCACACACGGGGAAACCCAGACCCAGGTAGGCCGGAGCCTACACGGCGGGAACGCCTCATTCGCAGGGCAGGACGGGTAGGCCCGTTCGACCGAAAGAAGAACAGCCGATGATTCGCAGGGAGTCAGATCCGCTCATAGTACTCGGAGACGGTAGAGCCGATCACAGGGGGAAGGGGCGGACAGAAGTACGAAGCTGGTAAAGGAAACATTGTCCGGCGAGGAAGGGCCGGAACAAGCAATGCCAACCTCACTGCTGGCCATAGCAAAGAAGGCTCAGGAAAGGAAAGACACCCGGTTTTTCAACCTCTATCGGTTGATCGACGAGAACCTCCTGCGGGATTGCTGGCGCGATATCCGAAAAGACGCCGCTAGCGGTGTGGACCGGATCAGCGCCCAGGAATACGGGGAGAACCTGATCGAAAACATCAGGGATCTTGTGGAGAGACTGAGGAGCAAGACGTACCGGGCCAAGCTGGTCCGCCGCCATTGGATACCCAAACCGGATGGAAGACAGCGTCCACTGGGAATACCGGTGGTGGAAGACAAGCTGTTGCAGTTGGCGGTGACACGGATACTGGAGGCCATCTACGAGCAGGATTTCCTGCGTTGTAGCTATGGGTACCGGCCCAACAAGGGAGCGCTTGACGCGGTCGATAGGCTGACGGTCAAGCTTCAGTTTGGGGAATACCATTTCGTGGTTGAAGCCGATATCCAAGGGTTTTTCGACAATCTCGATCAGGACATACTCGTTGAGATGTTGAGCCGGAGGATAGGCGACCGGACGCTGCTGCAGCTGATTCGGAAGTGGCTCAAGGCCGGAGTGCTGGATACCGATGGCAAAGTGACACACCCGCTGACAGGGACTCCCCAAGGCGGGATCGTTTCACCGATTCTCGCCAACGTCTATCTGCATTACGCGCTGGATGTGTGGTTTCACGAAGTGGTGAAATGGCACACGACAGGCGAGGCATGCCTGATTCGATACGCGGATGATTTCGTTTGCGCGTTCCAGAATCAGGACGAGGCGCAACATTTTTATGGGGCGCTGGAGCATCGTCTGGAAAAGTTCGGGCTTCAACTCGCCGCCGTCAAAAGCCGGGTGATTCCCTTCAGCCCGGTTGGCGAGCCTGGCGCCACGCGGTTCGATTTTCTAGGGTTTGAGTTCTCCTGGAGAAAAGACCGCGCGGGAAAGCCGCACGTTCAGCGGCGGACCTCGCGCAAGAAGCTGCGGACTTCGTTGGCCAATTTTACTCAGTGGTGCAAGCAGAGCCGCCATACTCGTCTGAAGAAAGTGTTCGCTACGCTGAATCTCAAACTGCGTGGGTACTACAACTACTACGGAGTAACGGGCAACAGCGGTGGACTGAAGGAGTTCTTCAATGAGGCCATGGGGACTCTGTGGAAGTGGTTAAATCGCCGGAGCCAGCGCCGCAGCTTCACACGGCCGGGTTTCGACGATCTGCTGGATCATTTCCATGTGCCACGCCCGCGCATCCCTCGTCGGAGCCGTCCCGGACTGCAGCGCCGGTTTTTCTTTGCGGATGCCTGATGCGGCAACGAGTACTTCTGAAGAGCCCGGTGCTCAAAAAGGGCACGCCGGGATCCGTGCGGGGGCGGTTCGGGCAACTGGCCGTCCTACCGCGATGGCGGTCGTCGCCGACAAGGTGATCCAAAGGAACCATGGATGGACAAACAGCGATTTGTCTTGTTTTCGCCAGTTTTAGTGATGGTCGTTGGCACATTTACGATTCGACTGGCAGAACGATTTCTTGGTGTGTGGGCGTGGGTGCCCTGGGTCGTGGTCTACTGGGCGTTGATATGCGTCGTTGTGTTTTGGGGGATTGGGAAGGCAGCAGTCGCGCGATGGATGCGACCAACCCAGGGCAAGTGGTTATGGTCGGCGACGGCATTCGTACTTGTACTACCGACCATACCTATGTTCCTGAGCTCCTGGCAATTGCTGAAGCCAGTTTACGTGTGGTTCCCGTGGCTCATTTTCGGATTAGTCAATCCCGTGCTTGAAGAGTGGTACTGGAGGGGATCACTATTGGATGCGACGCGCACTTGGTCAAGCTGGATCACAATTCCTGGGACGAGCGTCCTGTTCTCGTTGGACCATCTCTGGAGCAAGGGAGTCACGTCTGTCGCCGAACGAAATCCCGTCTTCCTTATTTATGCTTTCGTATTTGGAGTGGTGTTCGGGATCGTATACAAGAAGACACGCAGCTTGCGGTGGCCGGTCGTAGCGCATGCGCTTGCCGATCTCCTTGGCTTAAGCGTGCCCGTCTTCCTCAATTTATGGGTCCCGCCTGGTAGATGACGCATCTCGGAGGACAGGTTGATCCGGTTCGGAACGACATGACTCTGCCCCGGAAGCAAGTGTTTTCGTGACGGAACAAAGTGTTTCCGGGAAGAAGCAAGGTTCCCTGGACCCGGAACCAGGTTGCATCGTGACGGAACAAATTGTCTACGTCACGAAGCAATGTTGCGTCATAAAAAATGAATGTCGTTCCGCGACCAAGCCACATTGCCTTTTGAAAAAGCAATATGGTTTGGAGCCCATGTCATGCTGCAATTTCAAAAAGCAACATGACTTTAGGCCAAAGCAATGTGTCGCCGGAGCGGGTAGCGCTACCTCATTGATGGAGAATGACTTCCACGCGACAAAACAAATTAACTTCGCAGCAAATCAATGTTGCAATTTCAAGAAGCAAGGTTGCTCTGCGATAAACCAATGTGTCACCGTGACGGATCGAATTGTCTTCACCACAGAGAAGAGTGTCGGCGTGACCCGGATAACAGGAGCCGTCAGGAAACTAAGTGTATCGGTTGCGAAGAAAAGCATCAATGACGCGCTGCCGGCTATCTCTGAGACGGAATTGACACTTCTCGGTTCAATGTTTGTACGCCCCGAGCCCAATCTATCTTGGCGCCAGACCGAAGTCGGCGCAGGATGCCAGAACTCCCTGCAAAATGTGTATAAATGACATTATGGATGGGAGGCTCCTAAGACTATTATTGGTGGTCAGCGCGCCAATGGCGCCTATGTGCCGGCGCCGGGCGGCGTTTGCCGATTTGGTGCCATTGCGTAGGTTTGCGAAAGAGACATGGCGAGACAGCTTGTTCACGCATTTATGCGTTCACTTGCGTTCCGATGCCACGGTCCCTCGCTTTACGGTAAGCGAGATTTGCGGCGACGAGATCCTCAAGCGCCATTCCAAGCGACTTGAATAATGTAAGCTCGTCCGCATCTGGCGGCGGTTTTACGCCTGAGACGAGTTCGTCAACCGTTGCATAGATGTGGCTGGGTTGGATTGACCCTTCCTCGATCGGCATGACGATTTCGCCGGCCTCCTTCAAAGCACCTTCGTGAGAGTCCACGATGACGGCCGCTTTGGAAACGATATCGGAACCAACTTCACGGGCAGCGGGTCTGTACGCACCCACAGCGTTGATGTGCGCGTTTGATCGAATATCTTTCAATTCGAAGAGCGGCTGCGCACTGGTCGTGCATGTGCAAATGATTTCGGCGCGTTTCAACTCCGTCATTACTGCTTTCCTCGACGGTTTTCGGAGTTGACGCTCCACGCGCTCAGCAAACTTTTCGCCGGCTTCTCGAGTTCGCGAGAACACAAGAACTTCGCCGATTGTAAAGAGTCTCACAAAAACTTCGACGTGAGACCACGCCTGGAGACCCGTCCCGAACACAGCAAGAGCTTGGCCGCCAGACTTTCCGATCAGATCAGTCACCAATGCAGAAGTCACTGCGGTCCGGACGCTTGTCAGGTATTCGGCATCCATGAGGCTCAAAATTTCACCTGTTTCCGCACTGACATAGAGATATTTGGAATGGATCAGAGGCAGGTTCCTTTGGGGGTTGGAGTTCATTACGGTAACCAGTTTGATGCCCGCGGCTCCAAGTGCCTCGCAATAGGACGGCATGACGAGTGAGAAACCATCATGGCCCTGCATATCAATTGCTGTCCGCAGCGGCACATGCCATTGACCTTTGGAGAGCATTCGAAAACCGCCGGCTAAAGCGCCGAATAGCTCTGTGATGTCGAGGACTCTCCGGACATCCTCGCGCGAGAGTATCAGCATACAAACCACCTCCTCCTAACTTAAGCCTTCCTGTTCTCGCCAGGCAAATCCGATTAGGAGGGCCGTCTCGATTTGTGGGTACTTCCGCTGAACGGGGTAACGTCAGGTGCGGGAGCCATCGAGTCCCGCAAGGCTTTTCATGAATCCGACCGGGGATCTGACCAATGCTCAATTCCCAATGCTCAATTCTCATCCGAAGTGGATGTCGGATTGCCAAATGTTCCACCGATGCAAGACAAGATTCCATCGGCTTCAATTAAAACGGCTCGCACACGTGTGGCCGCTTCTCCTTTCGGATGAGAATTGAGCATTGGGAATCGAACATTGGTCAGATCCTCCCGAGCCCGCATTCTGCCAAGTTATTTTTGCGCGAGCCCTTAGTTATCGCCCGGTCAAAGGAAGCTTCTTCATGCCGGCTTCGACGGCTCACACGCGACGTCTAAGAAATCCCGGACATAAACGTTATTTCTCGAGAGGCGTCCTCATGCGTGTGAAATTTCGATCTCTGGCGCGGGATCCCCGCCATTACCAAATTGCGGTTCTGGCTTCGCTGCTGGGTTATGGCCTCACGCTTTGAATGGTCCCGTCCGGCTTCCGGTCACATTTTTTCTGAGAGAGGTACGTCTTATGAAACGTCTGATCCTGATCGCGTCCATCATCGTAGTCCTCGCCTGCTCGAGCCGGGCACTGTTCGCCTTCTGCGGTTTCTACGTAGCTAAGGCAGACGCGATGCTGTTCAACCGCGGCTCGCAAGTTGTTCTCGCGCGGGACGGCGACCGCACCATCCTTACGATGGCGAACGACTTCAAAGGCGACCCGAAGGAGTTCGCTGTCGTCATTCCTGTGCCTACCGTGATCCGGCGGGATCAGATCCGGGTGGCCGACCGCGCCCTGATGGAGCACATCGATGCGTATTCGGCGCCCCGGTTGGTGGAATATTTCGATGACAACCCGTGCCGGCCAATCCTCCTCGACAAGTTAGAGTTAAGCGCCACTGCGCGTGGCGGCGCCGCTCAAGAGCAACGAGGCGCGCAGGCCCGGAGCCTTGGCGTAACGATTGAGGCGCAATACACGGTCGGCGAGTACGACATTCTCATCTTGTCTGCGCAAGAAAGCACGGGGCTTGAAACCTGGCTTCGCCAAAGCAACTACCGTATCCCGCCGGGCGCTTCGAGCGTGTTGACGAATTACATCCGTCAAAACATGAAATTCTTCGTCGCAAGAGTGAACCTCGCCGAACAATCGAAGCTCGGCTACTCTGTCCTGCGGCCGATTCAGGTGGAATACGAGTCGCCGAAGTTCATGCTCCCTATCCGGCTAGGCACCGTGAATGCCGATGGCCCGCAGGAACTCTTCGTCTATGCCTTATCGCGCCGAGGCCGTGTCGAGACAACGAACTATCGCACGGTGATGCTGCCGACCGGCATGGACATCCCCGTGTTCGTTAAAGATAAGTTCACGGCCTTCTACAAAGCGATGTTTTCCCAGCAGGTGAAGAACGAAGACATGCGCACGGTCTTCACCGAGTATGCTTGGGACATGAGCTTCTGCGATCCTTGCTCAGCCGATCCGCTATCGGCGCAAGAGCTGCGGAGCCTTGGCGTGTTCTGGCAGAATGAGATTCCGGGGCGCCAGCCGGTGTTTCTGACGCGCTTGCACGTGCGCTACGACAATGCACACTTTCCAGAGGATCTCGTATTTCAAGAAACCGGCGATCGCTCGAATTTTCAGGGACGATACGTGCTGCGCCATGCCTGGAACGGCACCGATACGTGCCCCGCAGCGGTCCAGTATCGGCAGCAATTGCCGCAGCGCTACGACACTGAGGCCCGTACGCTGGCATCACTGACGGGCTGGAATATCGACGATATTCGTCGTCAAGTGGGGAGCGCTGCATCGCGATAGATCAGTGACGACTTCCATTCGGCCTCAGTCCAGCGGCTGAACACGGACCAGGTAGTTGTTGTAATCGACGTACCAGACCGTCACTGGTTTCGCGGAAGCGTCAATGATGGTTCGCCGGTCATAGGCGTAAGGCTCTGGCATCTGGTAGACGGCCCACAGGCCAGTTTTGGGATTGAATCGAAGCATCTGCCGGCCGTGCAGCACGCCCGCCCACACCTCGCCGTTTTTGTCGGGCATGGCTTCGTAGAAATCGGTGTAAGGATGCGGCGCAATCGGCGGCCAGAATTCCTCAATCCGCCCTGCCTTCGCATTGAGCTCAATGAGAGCGCCATCCGCTCCGCCCCACCAAGTATTTCCGAACGGATCAAAGCCGCCGCGTTTCGCGGTCATCATGTGAGCACCACTGTTCAGATTCAGCAATTTTCCCGTCTGAATATCCAGAATCTCGACGGTATTGCCCCATTGTGACGGTCCGCTGCCTCCCCAGTACCTCCCGTCGTAGGAAATGGCGTTGTCGTAGCTGCTGGCCGTCTGCAGCGGCCATTCCTTCACGACCTTACCGTTTGTTGGATCGAGTTTGGCAATCCTATTCGCGCGTGCATCCCACACGAAGCCATCCGCGTCGAGCGTGAAATTGCCGAAGCTGGGCGCATTCAGAGGAACGGAACTCTCGATGCGGACCTGCTTCACCTCCCCGGTTTTCGGGTCCAGCCGGTTGAGCTGGTGCGCCCAGTTTTCCGAGATCCAGGCGATGCCATTCTTGTCAATTTCCTGGTGATGGGTTCCCGGCATGACACCGGGGGTTAGCGGAAGCGTGTATTCGGTGAAGATTCCCGTTTTGGGGTCCATTTTGCCGACGTAACGGGTCTTATGGCTGGTGAACCAGATGTTGCCCTGCGCATCAATGGCGGCATCGTGGAGAGCGAGCAGTTGTTGCGGCAGTTCGTATTCGGTGACGACGACCCTGGTGGATTGGCCGCGAGGACGCGGGAAGACGCGCAGCGGCGCATCGTGTGACTCCGGAGCGCGAACCCTCGTGAGCCATTTAACGAGCAGCGTGTACTCGGGGTCCGGATCCGACATCGCCCGGTTGCGAACTGCAATCGCGGTGCCGCTGAAGTGCATCATGCGGTCCACGACCAGACTCCAGCCGTGCTCGTCGAAGCGATTCCGGAAAACCTGCTGCCAGGAGTGGCACCCCGAGCAATTTTTCTGGAAGGTGGCTTTTTCTTCTGCGGTGCCGGGAATATTCCAAAGAACTTCGGCGCCGCTGAGCTGGGATTCCAGCGCCGCCGAGGCCGGCAGATTGTCCGAGTCGGCGACCCGCTCCAACACGATCTCGCCAAGCTTGGCAGCGCCATCAATCGAAACCGAGTCGCGCCGGTAAGGCTTGAATGGGACGGGCGTTGCAATGCGCAAGGTGTAGGAGCCGGCCTGCATCTTGGGAAATTCGAATTTGCCGGCGCCGTCAGTATAGACGGTTGTTCGAACGCCGTTTGGCGCGACGAGTTGGACGCCGACGCCTTCAGGGGAATCTCCGCTCTTGATCCGCACGACTCCGGTGGCGCCGCCGTTGAGGCTGCTCTGCACCGGCCACTTATTGGTTTGGGCGCGATACCACGGGTTGGCGGGAGGATTTTCGCCCTCCACACAGCATTTTCCGGAGTGAAGATAAGCCCGCAGATCGGCGATGTCCGTATCGGACAGAGTGCTGCGATAGGCCGGCATGCCCGGACCGCCCGCTTTGATCTTGGCGCTGACGCTATCCTCGGTTACGGGTTCACCCGATACCAGCTTCGCGCGCTGATAAAGATCCTGCAAATAGGGGCCGCCCTTGGCGTATTTGTTGTGACACATCCAGCATTTATAGAAGTAAATCACTTCACCGCGTCCCGCGCCGCTGTCCGCTACGACCGTATAGTTATCCAGCCGGAGGGAACGCTGGAGATCGTCAGTGGGGACGAGCTCGGCAGCCGCCCCCGCCTCCTTGGGCGCGGCCTTGGCGGTATGGAACCAAGGCATCGCGCCTGCGAGAAACAAAGTTATTCCTATGGCGATCATGACAAAGATTAAGCGTAGCGGACCAACTCTGCGGCTTTCGGTTGGCATGGGCTCCCTCCAGCGAAATATTTTTTGCCTTGCTGTGGCGCAAGTATACACCGATTCGAGACCAAGCGAAGCTCCCCAGAACGGCCAAAACGGCCACCGGTCTCTTATGATCGGTCAGTTTTCTCTCACGGCGAGAGCTTCTGCTGAACCAGAAACCGACGTCTGAGAAGTTACAGAAATCGCACGGAGCCGGAAATAATGAAGACCAGGCAGTATAATGTTCTCAGGTTTTGATTATCCTTATGGCCAAACTTGCGGAACGATCATGGATCAAGAAAGTTACTCCGGTGGCGCCAGAGAATCTTGTTGGCGATCTGATCCAGGCGGGTCATCCATTGTTCGGACTGGTTTGGATCAATCGCGACCGTGTCAGCGGCACGCCTTGTTTTTACGGAACGCGCGTGCCTATCAAAACATTATTTGATTCGCTCGCGGCCGGCCAGACGCTCGAACAGTTTCTTGACGACTTCGAGGGGGTTTCGCGGGAGCAGGCGGAAGCGATACTTGAATTGGCGGGATCTCACCTACTTGACGATCTTCCGAAACCGTGAATTCGCATCTTCGCTTGAACGTGCTCTGTACATTGTCAAGGAAAGCGGAACGTCGTCCTCAACTGGTTCGAAGAACTAAAACAGCGCGTTCCTGTGCGTTAGATCTCGATACATTCAATCTGTTCAGTTGACGTTTCGTGCATTAGCCTTCACGGCTTCCTTGCCGTCGACAAATATCGGACGTGTGCGGTCCACGACTCCGACGAAAGCTCCCGCCTTGGACGGAAACACAGTAATCGTGATCTGATCACCGGCTTTGAACTGGTGTTTCGTCCAGCCTTCCCTGCCGAGAACGCTTGGACTGTTCAATTCGCCTGCCCAACCCGTGATGTTGCCGCTGGCGTCCCTGACGTCGAAATACAACTGGCAATGCGGATTCTGCCAGACGAACTCCGTAACTGTACCTTGCAGCGTGGTCGGTTTGTCATGGTCGTAAGAGATGTTGGTTCCATGGTGTGCAAGAATCGGCGTCGTGAGCACCAGTAGTGAGCCGACAATGACCGAAAAAAACCGTTGTGTACTCTTCATACCATCTCCTTATCCCTATTTAGCCGTCGTACCGCCTGTGCCTGCAGGATTCCGGATACGTTTATTGAAACTTTCTTCGTCTATCGGAGCGAAAATGTCTTCGATGAAACGCCCGGTCGGCGTATCCGGCTGAAGCCGGAACACGAACTCGCCACCGGCCGGCTTTGAATAGAATTTGGGATCCGTGACGGTGATCGTCACTTGAAGATTGTCGTGATCGAGGCGATGGTATCGTTCTTCGACGACCGCGGCCTCGCTTTTCGGCCTACCCACTCCATCCGCCCATGCCCGGGGATCAAGTCCGGAAGTAGTGACTACGAACTCGTCGCCCTCCCATTTACCGACCGAGTAGCCATACCACGCCAGATCCGGGTCTTCGGGAAGTGGCCGTCCGTCCGTGAAAATCTCACGCCAGAAGCGGTTCCATTCGACCAACTGCACCATTTTGTCGGGCAGTTGAATGAACTGAATCTTCGTGGCGTGATTGATCAGGGCGCGCGGAATGCCGACGGGGTTGGCTCCTCCGAGCGGATCATTGCCAAGCGCGGGAGCCACAGCCCGCGGTCCAAACGAAGGCTTGTTCATGTCGAATGCCGCCTTACCTGCCGCAGTGTAAACGGGTGCCGGATCGTTGAGCCCGCTCGTAACCACGCGACCCAACCAGATGCCGGACAAATCGTGAGGATCGTGATGTGGCGCAGGAGTCGCCGCATCACCGCGGCGCGCTTGCCCGCGCTGCTGCGCGAAGAGCATGGCAGTCATGAGAATCACGACCACCGAAGCAATGCTGGTCGATTTCAATACTCGATGTGTCATACGGGATTTCCTCTCCGATATCGACATTCGAAAACAAACTGTAGTTTCGAGGGCTGACTCTATCACAGTCAAAATACCAACGCTGACGTCGATCTGGTCACGCGTGCTTGAAGGATTTGTCTGGGCGCATTGAGAGTCCTCGGGTATGATTCTGCCAATTACTCCGATACAAGCGTGGAGGTGTCGAATGCCAAAGCGATTTAACCGTCTTTTAACGGTTTTGACCATATTGCTGATGGCCGCGTCCGCTGTGTTCGCCCATCACTCGGTTGCAGGCCAGTTCGACACGTCGAAATCGCTCACTTTGAAGGGATCCATCGCGAAGCTGCAGTGGATGAACCCCCACATCTATGTGTATATCGACGTGAAAGAAGCGGACGGAACGGTGACGACATGGGCACTGGAGACACTGCCGACCGCGATGATGCGCAAGGCAGGTTTGAGCAAAGAGTCCGTCATGGGCGTGCCGGGTGAGCTCGTCACCGTTTTGGTGGTTCCGGCCAAGGATGGGACAAAACACCTGGGATGGATTTCGAAAATCACTTACGCGGACGGCCACTACTATGCGCTGGGCGGCGCTGGTCCAGTCCAATAGAGCCTGCATCAAGGAGTGCGCTATGAAACATCGTTTTTTGCATTGTATCGTCGTCAACGTGGCCGTGCTTTTTGCGGCGTACGCAATGGTTTCCGACGTCAACGCGCAAGCGCCGCCGAAGCCGACGCCGCATTTGGCGGATGGCCGGCCTGACCTGAATGGAACATGGGACCACGGCGGGGGTATCGGCTTCGTACGACCGCAGACACTGCCGGACGGTTCCGTTTGCGTGCTCGGTTGTCCACCTGCGGCGACAGCCGCCCCGCCACGCGGTGGTAACAACCCACCGCCCGGCGCTCGCGGGGGCCGCGGTGATGCTGCTGCGGCACCCGGCGCGCCCGCAGCCCGAAATTTTCCGAAGTACAAACCGGAGTTCCTAGCCAAAGTGAAAGATTTGAACGACCGCCAGGTCCAGACCGACACGCTGCTCCAGTGCCAGCCTCCGGGCGTGCCACGCATTGGACCGCCCCAAAAGATCCTCCAAAACGCCCGCGAGCTGGTGTTTTTGTACGATGATGTGAACGGGAGCTTCTTTCGCATCATCCCAACCGACGGGCGCCCCCATCGGAAAGGACTCCCTCCGGGTTATTTGGGAGATGCGATCGGTCACTGGGAAGGGGACACGCTGGTTATCGAAACCGTCAACTTCAATGAGGAGACCTGGCTGATCGACAACGGCGCGTTCCACACGAAAGACCTCAAAGTGGTGGAACGGCTGCGTCGCGTGGGAGACACCATCGAGTACCAAGCGACCGCGCACGATCCGGCAGTACTGGTCGAGCCATGGGCGATGCGTCCTCAGGCGCTAAGACTCACCGATCATGAGCTGGAAGAATCCGCGCGCTGCGAGGATCGGGATCTCGAACACATCATCGACGGTTCCCATCACGATAACCCCCGATAGTACGTCCTGCTTTCTGTAGGTGCGGTCTTATGAAAGTGTGAATGAATTGGCGAAAGCAAAACGACCATTTGGTCAGTTCGTCAATGCGTGATTGGGTTGTCGGACAAGTGCATTTGAGATCGTACATGGGACATCCCAACATTTGACATTTTGGGGAAGCTCGAGCGTGCAGCGAACAATGTCAAATGTTGGGATGTCCCATGTACGATGTCCCATGTACTTGTCAAACAACCCAACGACCAACTGACACAATGACTCAAGGCGACCGCCTTCTCGTTTATCGCGATCCAGACCCAAAAGGATTTCAAACCAGCTTGATCCTGAAACGCGTTGAGTCTGTCTACGCCCAGGCGTTCCCCGAAGTTGCCTTCACGATTGACGAACTTCTCGGCGGACTTCTCACAGCGCTGCGTAGCCCAACCAAAATCTGAGCCGCGAATTGCGCGAATGACGCGAATGGGCCGCAGAGAATTCCTGTCGTTACCAACGGCATTAATGGCGTGCGGCCCATTCGCGTCATTCGCGCAATTCGCGGCTAAAACCTCCGCAAAAATCGAAGAAACCCGGTGATAGTAGTACAGGACATGCCCTGGACATCGCCGAGGCGATCACCAAACATGTATTAGAATTAGAAACGACTCACGCTTGTGCCTGATCAGAAGGGGGCTATAATAGCAACATTTATTTTCCAGCTACCCACAGAAGGGACACCACATATGACGTTAAGCGGACAAAGAATGAGGCGATGGTCCGGACGAGAGATACTCGCGGCCACTGGAATCGTAGTTGTCGGGCTGATCGGCGCCGGGTTTGCGGCCGCGCAGTCTGCGTCACAAGAGAAACCCCTTCTAGCGGAAGAGGTCTTCAAGAACGTCCAGGCGCTCAAGGGAATTCCCGTGGACGATTTCCTGGGGACGATGGGGATCATGGCGGCCGCCCTGCAATTCGACTGCTCGGATTGTCACGTCGGGGCCGGCACGGACAAGGTCGATTGGGCGGCGGATACTCCGAGAAAGCGGACGGCGCGCGCGATGGTGAACATGGTCGCCGCCATTAATAGGAACAATTTCGGGGGACGCCAGCTTGTGACGTGCTGGACCTGCCATCGCAACCGCGATAAACCACTGGTCACGCCGGTCATGGCGACGATATACGGCATGCCAGCCTTTGAGCCCGACGACATCGTCGCGCAGGCTCCCGGAGTGCCTTCCGCGGAGTCGATACTGGACAAATACATCCAGGTGGCCGGCGGGGCCCAGCGCCTGGCGGGCCTCACCAGCTTTGTCGGCAAGGGAACCAGCGTGGGCTTCGGGGGATTCGGGGGCGGTGGTGACGTCGAAATTGTGGCGAAAGCCCCGGATAAGCGCGCCACGATCATCTTATTTAAGGAAGAGACTGGCCGAGGAGACCAGATCAGAACCTATGACGGCCGTACCGGTTGGGTAAGAACACCGCTCAACGTGTTAGGAGAGTTTCAGTTAACGGGTACCGATCTGGACGGGGCTAGATTCGACGCGCAGTTATCTTTTCCAGGGCAGATCAAGCAGATTCTCACGAATTTGAAAACCGGCCCGCCGACCTCCATTACGGATCTTCCGGCGCCATCCAGCCAGTCATCGCTCCAGCAGGACGTGACGTTGGGGCAGACTCACGTGGTCGATGTCGTCCAGGGAACCGGGCCGCGGGGCCTTCTCGTCACGTTATACTTCGACAAGCAGAGCGGCCTGCTTTTGCGTGAGTTGCGTTATGGCAGCTCGCCAATCGGCCGCATTCCCACGCAAATTGACTTCGCTGATTATCGCGACGTCAGCGGAATCAAGTTACCATTCCGTATAACCTACGCGTGGCTGGACGGACGCGATTCGATTGTGCTGAACGACATAAAAACGAACGTCCCCGTGGACGAGACGAAGTTCGGCAAGCCAGCTCCGCTGAAGCCGCGATAATAAAACATTCTCCTGCGTTTGGTGGGTTCCAGCTTACTTGGAAGGCCCACTTTCCGCTTCAGACAACCCGAGGAAGAACTTTTTGCCGTCAGCAAAAGTGATGTTTCTCCCGACGGCACGAGTGGAACCGTCCTTCGCCTGGTAGCCCTCGACCACGATCTCGGATCCCGGCGGCAGGGATTCCTTCGTCAAGCCGAGTCTGTACAGATTGTTCGGGCTGGCGCCTTCGATCATCCAGGTGACGGTCTTGCCATCAGCACCCTTGACGTCGATGTGAATCCAGGAGTGCGGATTGGTCAGTTCCCACTTCACGACCGCTCCCCGCACCTTGACCGGTTTGTTTTGGTCGAATTCTGCCGCAAACGCGTGATGCGCCCACGCCGGCACCGCCGCCAGAAGCAGACCCACACCAACAACTAGAACCAATAACCTTGTCCTCATGTGTTACCCCTTTCGCTTAAGTCTATCGCTCAACTCTGCCGCCTTCCAGATTCACTTCCCTTTCTTCGCCGCTTCCTCGTCGGCGACACGGGCCCCGCGAAGAATGGTATTGATCATCGTATTGCCTTCGTGGCAGGCCCACTCGTACACGGGCCCTTTCGTCTTCGTCCAGGGAACCTCTGCGGTCCAGGATTTGGCCCACGTGGCGGGATCTTCAACCGTAAATTGGTAAATCATCGTGTCATCCGCGGCGCGCGTGAAGCGTTCCACCAGATGCAGCTTTTCGCTGGATCCTCGGAAAGCGGTCAGGTTCGTGAAATTGGTGGTATCGACGACCAGCGTATCGCCCTCCCAATGTCCCACCGAGTCGCCCTGATACAGGCGGATGTTTTGCGGGACATGCGGGCGGCCGTCGGTGGGGATGACGCGCGTGGAGTGGTCTGTCTCGTGAAGCAAGGTCACGTATCCCGGTCCCTGCACAATCTGTAGAAGGTTACCTTCATTGGCTCCGGGGACCATTGGAATTCTTTCCTGGTTCATCAGGATGCAACGCTCACTCAACGGCCGGTTCTCGTAGCTGTCGAATTCGTGTCCCTTGTTTTGCGCGGCGCGTTCGGCGTTTCTTTCTCTGGCCTGCGGCAACATGGGAGGCACGACGCCTTCTGGCCCCACGACGAGCGAGGTGCGCTTGGAGGTGTACCTGAGTTTGGCCCGGTTAAAACCGTACAGTTCGAGATCATAACGCACAGCCTGCGGATTGGCGGCTCCAAGTTCGGCTTCCTCCACGGTCTCCCCCTGGCGAACACGCGTGATCAGTCCGGCCAATTCCTGGTCGGTATAGAACTCCTTGGCGCCGAGGCTCTTCGGCCGTTCGAAAGGCGTCAACGTATTGTCCGACCATATTCCTTGCAGGTCCGGCTTGCCGTCGGGCGTGCGCGGCTGTGTCCAAGCCTTTGCAGCTGTCGTTGCCTTAGTGGCGGACGACGGGGTCTGTCCAGTGGCGGGCGCCTGCACAAGCAGCGCCACCAGGACCACGGCCGCCAGCGCGGCAGTTAAAGCAAGCGAACGATGGCTCATGGGAGCCTCCTTTCATGTGATGGCTGCGCCCTATCGGCTTGCATTGATTGATTGCTTCGCCCTATCGGGCTCGCGCTTCGCGCGCAGCCGCTCATGCCTTACCGATCTAGTTACTGCTTCTTGCGAAGAGGACCATACATTAACTCTTCGGCGAACTCCACGCATTTATATTCCAGGAGCTTTGCATTCTTGTCGACGCGACGATACAGGGGCATGCTGATCTTCCAGGGTCGCGAGAACACCTTCGGATCCTCAATCGTCGCTTCGTAATTGAGGGTGTCCGCGCTGCGGGGCGTGTAGCGCTCTACGACATGCAAGGCGTCGCTATGGAAATTACCGGCGTGATCGAACCACGTCTGATCGTTCAGGCTGGTCACGTCAACCACGAGCGTTTCGCCCTCCCAGTGACCGTTGGACCACCCCATCCAACTCTCGCCGGGGGCCTTCGTCGGGGCACCCATATTAATGACGCGAACGGCGCCAGCGTATTCATAGGAAATCAAAATGTTCTGCTGAGACTGGACGACTTGAAATGGATACGGGAGATAGGTCGCCCGTGGCACGCCCGGCAGATAACACTTGACCTCCGGGTCCAGCTTCACCCAATTCGCTTGATTCTCCTTCTTTTTCGCGGCCGCCGCCGGCAAATAGGGGATCTCATCGCCCTCCACTACGCCCAGACCCGCCGGCACAGAGAACACCGCTCCGAGCGAGGGCACGGGACCCTTGGCGGCGGCGTGGCCCTGGAGATCCCAATCCGCCGGGTTGAGGGCCTGCCAGATACCGTTCAGGTTAGGTTTCCCATCTGCGGTCCGCGGCGCACGGTAAGCCGGGGCCTGAGCAGCGCCCAGCATCGTGGCCAACAACACGATGCCCGCTGCCACACTCGCGATCACCACATCTTTTAATTTTCGCATAAACGGCCACGCTCGCGATCGCTGCAATTCTTATTCATTCCGGATAATTAGCCCGATCGTACCTGCGAACCACTTCCGTGTCAAGCTGTTGGCGTTTCTCATTTTCCAGGGCGAACAGAGAATCTGGCGCGCCAAAATCCAAAAGTTGTGGAGTGAGTGGGGGGTGCCTTCATCACGCAACTTCAGCAGCGAATTTCGATGCTAGACTGGCATCATGTCACGGCGACACCAGGACTGGCTGCAACAGGCTCGGCGCGACCTGAAAGCAGCACGTGACAGTGCGTCAGCCGAGAATTACGAGTGGGCGTGCTTTCAGGCTCAGCAATCCGCGGAGAAGGCTTTGAAGGCGTTGCTTCGATTTCATAACCTGGAGCCGAAGGGCCATACCCTCATTGCTCTGTTGCAGCAGGCTTCTGCTTTCGCTTCCCCCCCGGAGGGTTTCGAGTCTGTCGCACGGGAATTGGACCGGCACTACATTCAGCCAAGATATCCGAACGGGTTCGCTTCCGGTTACCCTGCCCAGTTCTATGATTCCAGAACCGCGGACTCGGCCATCGATCGCGCGAAACAGATACTCGGTTATGTCGAAAACCAGATACCAGCATTACCCCCATCGTGAATCGATTGATGAGTTCGTTGACCGGATCGCTGCGGACGGGCCTCTGCTGCTAGTCCTCTTCGGGTCTGTTGCGACTGGCGACTTCACCGAATCCAGCGATGCGGATATCCTGGTGGTTTTTAAACACCCGTGCCCATGGATCGCAGTCTATGCCCATTCCGATGGAATCGTGCAGCCGCTCGTCATGACATTGCTGGAGTTGCGCAAACGCATTCAAGGCGGCGACAGTTTGGTTCACGAGATACTTCAGGACGGCGTTCTGCTTCAAGGCGAGGAGCTTCTTTGGAAAGACCTTCTTTGGGAAGCGAGTCGGGTGGGACGAGAGCTCGGGATGACTCGCCACGCGCACGGCTGGTCCTACCTCCGATAACTAGCTCCTGCCTTTTTCGCGCGATTTGGACTTCAGACACACGGCATACGTCAGCTGGACTTTGCAAGATCTCACTTGTTTTGACTATCATCAGCGGTCAATCACACACTCACAAGACGCAAACGGGAGGATACTCACATGATGGATCGTCGCACATTCGCAATGTTGCTCGCCGGCTCAATCGAGGCACGCAGGCTGTCTTGGGGGCAGGGGGCGGCCGGGCGTAAGACCGTGTTCTATGCCAGTGTTGGGGGCGACCTTACGCTTTACAGCATGGATGTCGACGACGCCTCGCTGGTCAAACGCAAGACCGTGATGCTCCCAGCCAACATCCAGTACGCTTGGCCGCATCCCTCGAAACAGTACCTCTACATCGCGTCCAGCGGCGGTGGCCCAGGTGTCGCCAGCAACCAAAACTTCGCCCATGCGTTCCGCATCGATCCGGCCACGGGCGCGCTGACTCCGCACGGTCAGCCGCAAAACCTGCCATCGCGTCCGATCCACACCAGCGTCGACATGAAAGGCGAATATCTGCTGACAGCCTACAACGACCCGAGTTCCCTAACCGTGCACCACATCCGCCCCGACGGCACGATCGGCGATCGGGTGAACCAGCCGAACCAGCTCGACACCGGCAAATACGCGCATCAGATCCGCGCAACTCCGGACAACCAGCAAGTGATCATGGTTACGCGCGGCAACAATGCCGCGGGCGACAATCCGGTGAACCCAGGTTCGATCAAGACCTACGGTTTCAAGAGCGGCGTGCTGACGAATCTTGCGGCAATCCAGCCTGGGGACGGCATGCAATTTGGGCCGCGCCATCTCGACTTCCATCCGACGCAGCCGTGGGTCTATGTGTCGATCGAGAGCCAGAACAAACTCTATGTCTATAAGGCGGAGCCAGCGACCGGGCTTTCGCGCAAGCCGATGTTCGTCAAGGAAACGCTCTCCGACCCGAAATCTCCGTTCCGGCAGGGTGCGGGCACGATCCACGTGCACCCCAACGGCCGGTTCGTCTATCAAGCGAACCGCGCATCGTCCACAGTCGATTTCGAAGGCAAGAAGGTGTTCGCGGGCGGCGAGAACAGCATCGCGGTGTTCTCGATCAACCAGAGTACCGGCGAGCCGACGCTGATCCAAAACATCGACGGGCACGGCATCCAGCTCCGCACCTTCGCGATTGATCCAAGCGCCCGCATGATGGTCGCGGCCAGCATCCAGCCGCTTCCGGTGCGCGAGGGCGGGATCATCAAGACGCTCAGCGCCGGCCTCACCGTCTTCCGCATTCGCGGCGATGGCAAGCTCGCATTCGCGCGCAAGTATGATGTGGATGTGGGCAGCAAGACGCAGTTCTGGAGCGGCATGGTGACGTTGGCGTAACGGAACTTCAGATCCGAACGCGGGCTAAAGCCCGCGACTACAAGCTTGAGATTACGTGCAGGCAAGCATGTAGTCGCGGGCTTCAGCCCGCGTTCCCGGGCGACATCAGGAGATCTGAACTTGGCGAAGTGACGTCAGAAGCCAAGGTCGGAAGCTACACGACAAAACCCGCCAGAACGATAAATTGACCCCGCCCCAAGTCGGGTATAAAGTACCTCCCCGTAACGCCACGTTTGATCAGTACATAAGAGCTCGCACGGCCGGGGATGACACCGGCCCTCGTATACCGTCTTCTTGGCTCCCGGCAATCTGGAGGGGATTGAACATGATGAACCGGCGTCAGTTTGTCTGCACAGCCACAGGCGCTGCGATATTGGTCCGCATTCCGTACGTGGTCCGAGCGACGGCGGCGAAATACGACTTGATCGTCAAGGGAGGACGCGTCATCGATCGTTCGCGCAAGCTTAACGCGATCCGTGACGTGGCGATCGCCCATGGCCGTATCGTGGCGGTCGAGGCCAACATCCCAGCCGACGCCGACGAAACGATCGACGCGCGCGGCAAGTTGGTGGTGCCCGGGTTGATTGATATCCACACCCACGCGGCGCGTGTCCATGAGGGGCCGGCGCTGTGCCTTGCCGACGGCGTGACGGGGTTCGTCGATGCGGGATCGCAGGGCGCGGATCGCATCGGCGAAATAATTGCCGTCGCCAAATCGGCACCGCAACCGTGCCGCGTTCTGATCAACATCGGGCGTGCCGGTATCCTGCCGGAAGGCGACACGATGGACCTTGGCCATGCCGATGTCGGCGCCGCGCGCGACGCGATTGGACGAAACCGCGAGATGATCGGCGGGGTCAAGGCGCGGCTGTCGCGGGACGTCGCCGGCCCGAATGATTTCGAGGTGCTCAGGCGCGCACAGGAGGTGGCCTCATCGTTCAATTTGCCGGTGATGATCCATATGGGTCAGACGGTGTCGCCGCTGCCCAAGCTTCTCGCGCTCCTCAAACCCGGCGATGTCGTCACCCACATGTTCGCGCCGCCGCCGAACAGCATCATCGACGACACCGGGCACATTCTGCCGGAGGTGACCGCCGCCCGCCGCCGCGGCGTGCGGTTCGACCTCGGTAATGGGCGCACCGGCCATCTGCGGTGGGACGTTGCCGAACGCGTGCTGAAGGCGGGCTTCCTGCCCGACACTTTCTCCACCGACTGGACTCCCGAAGGCCGCGCCGCCCAGGTCATCGACTTTCCGAACGTCATGTCGAAGTTCCTGATGCTGGGCATGTCGGTCGACCAGGTGGTCGCGTGCGCGACCGTCAATGCGTCGCGCGTGTTCAACGTCTTCCGCGACCGCGGCACGCTGAACGTGGGCGCGCCAGCCGACGTTGCGGTGCTCGAACTAAGGGAAGGGACCTTCGAATTCGTGGATAATTTTGAGAACAAACGGACCGGCCGCCAGAGACTCTTCCCGAGCGCCACCGTGCTCGCCGGCAAGCGGGTTGCCACGCGCGCATAGAAGCGGCCCGCCGGGCTCCCCCAAATCCGAACCCTGTTTATCGACGCGCCGGGTCGACTGTCTGGTCTGCAAGTGGGATCGTGATCGCGATGCGATCCTCCGGACCCAGGTTTCGGGTGATGTGACCCTTCCCGGTCGTATCTTCGATCAAATTGATCTGGCCTGGACCGACTGCAACCTTCTTACCTCCTGCAACCTCGATCTCTCCTCGACCGCTGAGCGTGATCACGAACTGGCGCCTCGGACCTGTATGCCACTCGTTGGAGCTGCCTGGCGGCCTCCGACTGAACTCCACACCGGTAGCCTTGATCATCTCGGTCGCGTTGCCGGTCAGTTTCATCTCAATCTCTTCGGCGTGACTCTGGCCATCGGGACCCGTGTAGATGCGCGTTATCATGATCGGTTTGCGCGTCTGAGCGGCGGCAACATCCGGATCGGTGTGTACCATCCACATCAGAGAGAATGAACCGACAAGGGCAACGAATACCAGCGGTCTCGTGATCGATCTCATGACGTCCTCCTTAAATTGGTGGAAGGAGTCTATACTACTATGGCCGGGTCTCTTCGATTTTTGCGAAGGTTCTAGCCGCGAATTGCGCGAATGACGCGAATGGGCCGCACAGAATTCCTGTCGTTACCAACGGCATTAATGGCGTGCGGCCCATTCGCGCAATTCGCGGCACAGATTTTGGTTGCGGCTACGCAGCGCTGTGCGACAACCATCGTGAAAGTCCACGCTTCGCCGCCGGCGGCTCGGTGTATCTGCCGTAGTACTGCCGCCCGGACGCCACTTAGAGGATCTCGAAGACCTGGTAGATTGCTCCGCCCGCCATGCGATGGCCGTAGGCTACTGAGACTATGCGGTTGAGCCAGCCGTATTTCTCAGATGCCGTCTCATAGTACGGCGTGGCGCGCATGTAGTATTCCGAAGGACTGACGTTCTCGCCACGGGCTATGCGGTCCATCACTTCCTTTGGCCCGTGGCGCATGCCGAGATAAGTCATGCCAATTAGAACACCATCATCGGTCTCCATCACCAGGCGCACATTCAGAGTGGTTGTGCCATCGCTACGCAACGACTGCCAATCGCTGCCGCCCGAAAGAATTTTGCCGCGCAGCCGCTCGCCTTCGAAACGGCCACCGGCGATTTCGCCCACGCGTCTGTCGTAGCCGGGTGTCGCGCCGATCACACTGGGCGGCTTGACCTCGATCTGGAATATGAACAGAGGCTGATAGCGCATCGCGCTCATGTCGCGAGGGAGTAGAGCCATCAAAGAATTCGTACTCATCGCCTACCTCCAACGAATCGGTATTTCCCATTTTCGCTACGTACTCTTGCATACTTGCCTGCGAACTTCAAAAGTCATGATTCTTCAGATAACGCTGAAGACGATACCTGATCAATCTCTGCTGAACGAGGGCGGTAAAATTTCACAAAATCGCGGTCGGCCGATATACTGCATCTGATCGCCGAGACTACTGTTCGCGAATCGCGCCGATAACTCCTGACGTATATTCCCGCTGGCGCTCGCGAGGCAAGGAAGTTCCAGGCGAATGAACTGGAGGTCACAGAATGAAACGTATGATACCGGTCGTTCTCAGCATACTGGCGGTTTCGGCTATCGCGTTCGCGCAAACGCCGGCGGAAACCATTGAGAAGGCCCTGCTCCCCGCCCCGCGACAGTTGAAAGAAGGGGCTACGGTCATCAAGTGGAAGGCCGACTTCACGTACGAGACGTTGAAGAAGGGCACCAACAAGATGGTCTGCTACGACCGGTCAGGACAGCCCGGGCAGCAGCCATTCGCGGTGGAATGCACCAGCATTGCCAACCTGGATCGGGTCGCTCAGAGCCTGAAGATCGAGGCGACCGTCCTCGACAAGAAGGCGCAGCAGGCGGCATTCGAAGCCGCCGAGAAGGACGGCGCCTGGGTGAAGCCCGAGTTCGGATCGGTGTGGATCCACTTTAGCGGCCCCGACCAGGCGCGAGCTCGCATGCACACGACGATCGCCGTGCCGGGTGCCACCGCGCAGTCACTCGGCCTGCCCGACAATCCCAGCCAGGGCGGCGTCTGGATTATGAATGCGGGGACGTCGGCTGCCCACCTCATGACGCCGGGCAGCTAAAAGGGCCAGAGCGGGATATGACGGCCCCGCGCACCGGATGAAGAAATCGCAGGGCGGCCTCACGAGCCGCCAGCGCCGAGCCCGGTCTCAGACTCGGGGCCGCATTTGCAAAACCGATTTCAAGCGGACATCGTTGAGATCAGTGTGAAGGAGCAGTTATGAAGCCTCTGATCTTTGGTCTTCTCATGATTGCAGCACTGGCCGCAGCACAGGGCAAGCAGAAGTTCACCGGCGCCATTACGGACAGCATGTGCGCCGAAGCCGATCATTCCCGAATGCGTATGGGGCCGACAGATGCCGAGTGCACCATTGCCTGCGTCGGCGCGCACGGCGCCATGTATGTTCTGTATGACGGCAAGGAAGTCTTCACGCTGAGCGACCAGCAGACGCCGGAAAAGTTCGCCGGAAAAAAAGTGACGGTCACAGGCACGCTGGACGCCAGGACCAGGACGATCCAGGTGGACTCGATCACCGCGGCAAAATGAGCCGCAAAAAAAGGCAGGCAGGCTTGAAGCCGTAGGGCCTCGCTCTCACTCTTGTCCAAATTACGAGATGCGGTTCGTTCCAGAAGCAGGACTGATGCGGGTTTCATGGGACTCTCTATTTGGAAACCTGTTTCGGGGATGTCCCTCTCCCTTTGGGAGAGGGTGGCGCG